>Ga0190273_10000845_pt1 | contig 11091 bp, 13 predicted proteins | sample Popmic504IS_FD_134513 | JGI IMG/M metagenome (GOLD analysis project Ga0190273, IMG submission 134513) | Populus adjacent soil microbial communities from riparian zone of Shoshone River, Wyoming, USA - 504 IS | ecosystem: Environmental > Terrestrial > Soil > Riparian zone > Trees stand | place...
CCTGCTCGAGCATCGCGCGCACCTGCTCCACGCGGCGCGGCCCGAATGCGTCGATGCGGAAGACCGCCGAGACGCGGCAGTCGGCGCCGTTCTGGATGACGTCCCACGGGAGCGCGTCGTTGATCCGCTCCTCCTTGAAGGCCCAGCGCTTCTCGTCGACGATCCCCCACTCCTGGAGCCCCTCGGCGGCGTCGGCGGGCATGCATCCGACGTCGATCAGCTGGCGCGCCCCGCTCTTGAGCCGCGCGATCGTGTAGATGGCCTGCGCGCTTGGGTATGGGTTGGGAATCCCCTCGAGGCGCGCCCGGATGTCGAGCGCGCGCGCGAAGGCGAAGCCGACGCAGCACGACGTGATCGTCTGGTCGCGAAGCTTGTCGACGTGCGGGACCATGTCGCGCGCGACGATGTCCTTCCGCGCCGCCGCCATGAAGGCGCCGAAGCCCGGCGCCCGCGGGTCGGTGTCGAAGACGTGGCCTTTCCCCCTGGCGTAGGTCACGGCGCCCCTCCGTCGCGGGCGTCGCGGCAGAGCGGCGCGCCCTTCGTGGCGGCCACCTTCCGTCCGGCGGCAAGGAGCTTCCGGAACTCCGGCTCGAGCGCGTCGGTGATCCGGCAGATCATGCGGACGGCGGGGTCGTCGAGCGTGGCATTCGCGATGACGCAGGCGGCCTGCTCGACGTCGAGGGCGGTCCGCGCGTCCTGCTTAAAGACGCCCGTGCAGCCGAGGGCGACGACTGCGAGGAAGCTGGCGGTCGTGAGGACGGCGGCGATGGGCCGAAGCCGAGAGACGGGCGCGAGCGACCCCGAGCCGAACGGGACCCGGGGCGGGGGCGGGAGCGTCTTCTCCACGGTGACGGCGGGAGGTCCGCCCGATCCTCCGCCCGGCGGCGGCGTCGTGTTCGTGACCGTGACGTTCCCGGCCGCGGTGATCGGCGCGTTGCTCTTCGCGGCGGCGTCCTCGTGCGCGACGGCGCCCATGAAGACCGCCACCAGCGCGGCGAGCGAGCCGAAGGCCCACTTCGTGAGCTCGACGAACTGGTCGAAGGTGCACCGGCCGACGGCAAGGGCGGCGCCCATGCACACGATCGGAATCCCAATGAGGACGACCGCGAGGATCATCGCCTTGAACTTCCGGGAATCAATGAGGGGACGCGGATCCATTGGGTGCTCCGATCGATTTCGTGAGGTGACACGCGCCGAAGGCGCCCCCGAGTGCCGTGATGAGTCCGATCACCACCGCGCCGGCTCTCATCTGCGCGTCGAACCGGTCGCGCCGCTTCGCGGCGGCCTTCGCATCGCGCTCGTCCTGGTCCGCCTTGTCGGCGACGGCCTTGACCTTGGCCTCTGCGGCGATGCGATCGCGCTCGGCACGACGCACGCGCTCCTCGGCGCTCTCCTTCGCCATGGCGTGGACCTCGTCGAGCTTCGTCAGCGCAGACGAGCGCGAGATCACGTCCTCGATCGAGCGCTTGGCGCCGTCCATCATCTCGGCGAACTCCTGGCGCTGCTCCTCGCGCGTGCGCGCGCGCTGGGCCGCGCTCTCGCGTGCTTCGTTCTCAAGGCGGGCGACACGCGCCTCGACGGCCGCGAACTTCTGGCGGATCTCGTCGGGGCTCATCGTCATCGGGTCACCACTTCTTTGGGAGGTTCACGACCACGGAGGCGACCGCGCCGCCCTCGTCGAGCTCGTCGATCGAGACCGCGTGATCGTCGTCGTCCGGGATGCCGGGCGCGCCCTCCACGCGACCACGCGCCGTGCACGTCGGGCACCAGTAAGGCCCCTTCGGGAAGTACGGGTGCAGCGGCGAGACGACGAACGACCGCCCGCAGCCCGGCGTTGCGCAGGCTACGCGGTGCTCGGCCATGGTCAGCGCGTCACGACCGCGGCGCCGTAGCGGGCCTGGACCGCCGCCTCGAAGGCGAGCACGAAGGTCGCGCGGAAGCCGTACGGCGACGGCGGCGTGTCAAAGTAGGCCTGCACCTCGTCGGGGGTGAGCTCAAGGTTCCCCGGGCGGACGCTCCCGTCGGCGCGCGTCTCCGCGACGGCGATCGTGATCACGTTCTGATCGAACGTGTAGACGCTACTGACCAGCCGCACTCCCACGATGGGCGAGCTCTCGATCGGCGTGGTGAACTGAAATTCCATTGGGAGCCTCGGCGGGGGCGTGGAGGACGGCTTCGACGAAGGGAATGAGCTGCGCGGCCGCGAGCGGGCCGAAGTTGCCGAGTGGCGCGCGCGCGGCGACGGCGAGGCGCTCCCAGTCGGCATCCTCGAGGAGGAGCACCGTCCCGCCGTGGGCCTCGACGAGCTTCGGGAGGATCACCGACTGGAGCCGCAGCATCTCGAGGTGGCCCGTCGGCCACGCCGAGGAGTTGACCCACCCACGAACGGCGATCTCGCGAAAGGCGACGGGCTTCGACTCGACGCCGGTGCCGTCGCGCATCGGGGCGCCGGTGAGCGGGTCGACGAGTTGGATGTCCTGGGGGACGAGGATCTTTCGCATTGGGCCTTTCAGTAAAAGGGGACCTGGCGCGCGGTCCCGTCGACCTTGATCGAGAGGTAGCCCGTCGGCGTCGCAGGGAGCGCGCCGCCCCCTCCCGCCGCAGGCGCGGTGGTCGTCGTGGTGGCGTTCACGAAGTTGACGACGCCCTTCGCGCCACCCGTGCCGGCGGTGCCGCCCCCGATCCAGAGGTCCGCGCCGTTCTTATTCGTGGTGGCGGTCGCGAACGCGGAGCCCGAGAGCACCTTCAGCGTGTTCACCGTCGCGTCGCTCGCGCGCTGCTCCGGGTTGATCGTGAACGTGTTGCCGGTGGGGGTGATGAACCGGAACTCGCTCGGGCCGCCGATTGTGTAGATGAGGTTCGCGCCGTTGAGGACGAGCCCTTGCGTCCCGGCGAAGATCTGGACGTTGTTTCCCAAGAGCTTCGACGCGATCGCAAGGTCGCCAAAGCATGCGGCCGCGGCCTGCGCGCTGACGAGGTCGTAGGGCGTCGTCCCCGACGCGCCGTACGTCCACGTCATGATCCGGTAGTCGGTGACGTTCGACCACGGGACCCGAACGAGGCCGGCATTCGGGAACGTCCCGCCGCCTCCCATCGTGAGGAAGTCGGTCGCCGCGTTGTTGAAGCTCCCGATCTGGGTGGCGCCCGCGTAGAGCTCGATGGCTCCCGACGCCAAGGTCCCGGCACCGGACTGCACGCGGGCCGCGCCGCCGGTGCTCGTCGCTCCGGTCGCGTTCTGCGCACGCAGCGTCGAACGCGCGCCCGTCGCGCTGGCGGTCGTCACGTCGGCCTGCGCGTAGAGCGGGGACGAACCCGCGAGCCACGCGGCGAGGCTCTCGTACGTCGCCGAGCTCGAAGGCGTCGCCCACGCGGCCGCGCCCGTCCCCGTGCTCGTCAGAACCTGGCCCGCGCCCGTCGGGGCGGTCGCGGAGATCGCGATGCCTCGCACGGCGACCACCGACGCGGCGGCGGTCGTCCCGGTGACGTCCCCCGCCAGGCTTTGGGCGGCCTGATTCGCGGTCGCGAGGACGCCCGTGACGTCGGCGCTCGAGGCGAGGTTTACGGCGCGCGCGGCCGCATCCCGCACGCCGGCAGTGACGTGCGGGAACCCCGTCCCGGTCGGTGTCGAGGCCCCCCCGTTCGCGGCCGGGAGGACGCCGACGACTCGGCTCGTGAGATCGAGGAGCCCGGACGTCTTCGTGTCGATCGGAAGGCTCGGCACGCTCGCGAGCGCGAGGACGCCGGTGACGTCCGCGCTCGAGAGATCGACCGCTCGCGCCGCGCCGTCGCGGACGCCCGCGGTAACGTGGGGGAAGCCGGTGCCCGTAGGCGTGGACGCGCCGCCATTCGCCGCCGGGAGGACTCCCGTGACGCGCGCGGTGAGGTCGAGGAGTCCGCTCGTCCCGCTCCCGATCGGGATGGTCGGGATGCGCGCGCTGTCGAGGACACCAGAGCTGATCTGCGTCGCCAGGATCGCGGCTCCGGCGACCAGGACCCCGACCTGGGTGGCAAAGTCCGAGACCTTCGAGGCAGTAATCGAGGGGATCCGCGCGACGTCGAAGACGCCGCTCGTGACCTGACCCGCGCCGAACGTTGCCGTCCCGAGCGCTGTCGTGATCGCAGGCGCGAGCACGGCGTCGAGCCCGGTGAGCTCCGTCGCCGCGTTGACGGGGCCGACGCTCGTGATCGCACCCCCGGATGCGTGCGCGACGCCCGTGCCGGACGGTACGGACACACCGCCGCCGCTGCCGCCGACGGGGAGAATGCGCTCGACGACGAGCTTGAAGGTCGGGACGCGAAGGACGATGACGGCGACGTCGCTCATCGGGTCACCGGGAGGAGGATGTTCACTTCGCCCTCCATGACGCGGATCGAGTTCGCGCTCTTCGTGCCGTCGGGGTCGAGCCAGAGGTCGTAGACCCCCTTCGCCATGGCGGCCGCGATCGCCGTCGTCTGGTCGCCGTCGAGCGTCACGACGAAGGACCCCGTCTCGCCGCCGAGCGCGATCCCCGCGCCCATCGTGAGCGAGACGGCGGCGGTCGGCTCCTCGCGCCGCTTCCGGACCTGCATCCGGGCGCCGTAGCCGACGAGCGAGACCGGCGCGCGGTTCGCGGCCTGGACGACGCCGTTGAACTGGAAGAACGCGCCGGCCTCGATGGTGAGATCGTTTCGTGCCGCCGTCATTCGCTCAGTCCTTCCTCGGTGTCAGGCAGAGGCAGGAGCCATTCACCCGGCGGGCGCAGGTGGCGCGCCTCCGCGTCGGACGCGTGCGTCTCGCACGCGGGGATCCACGCGCCATCGGCGGCGCGCCGCAGCCGCACGGCGTCGCCGAGGGCGCACGGCATCGCGGCGTCGGGCCAGTAGCAGACGACCGCGTTCACGGGAGCACCGCGGTCAGCGCTGTCGCGACATAGGGCGCAAAGAGCCGCCCGCCTGCCAGGGTGAGCCCCGCTTGGTTCGACTTGTAATACGTCGTGTTCGTGTGCGCGCTCGTCGCGCCCATCGTGGAGTCACTCGCCACGTCGGCGACCGCGTCGGCGTACCCCGAGAGACCCCCGCCGGTGATGAGCGCGTTCAGAGCAGTCCGGGTCGCATCGGTGAGGCCCGTCGAGGGGAGGATCGTGCAGACGACGATCTTGTTCCACCCCGCGGTATGCGCGGCCGCGCAAAGCGTCTGGAGAGCGGAGAAGGCGGCCGCCGCGGAATCACCCACGCTCGCGATCGAGTAGTGGCCCGCGTTCGCGATGATGAGGATGTTCGTGCCCCCCGAGACGATCAGCGGATCGAGCGCGCTCGAGCGACGCGCGTGGATGCCCTCGTAGGAATCCGTCGCGAGTCCGAGCACGCGCGGCACCGGGTGCGCCTTCGTGACGCTTAGCAGCGCGAGCTGTGGCCACTGCCCGTTGTCGGAGGTCTGGCCCTGGATGTCGCCGACGATCGCGATTACCCCCGCCGCGTAGGTAGGCGTGTGGACCCCTACCGGCTGCGCACCGTCGGTGAAGGCGATGACCTCGCGGAAGATCGCCGCGACCGAGTTGCCGCTCGCGTCGCCGCCGAGGTTGACGTTCCCGGACGGGCTCGAGAGCGCCGCCATCGTCGAAGCTCCGGGAAGTGGGAGCGGCATCCAAGCTCCGCCAGGTCCATCGATGCGGATCGCGAGCTCGGGGAGCGCGCCGCCCGCGACCGCGGAGAAGATCTCGACGTCGTGCGCAAGGTCGTACGGGATCGCCATCTCCGTCGTGTAGGACACGCCGCCGGACGTGAGGACGAGGACCCCGTCCGTGCTCTCCCTCAGCTCGGGGCCGTTGCCGCTGTTGTGCTGCGCCCAGATGAACTGATTGCGGCCGCCTGACGTCACGATCTGCGGCGTGAACCGCGTGTACAGGCGCAGCGCGCCCGCGGGCGTCACGAGCGGCGTGATCGACTGAACGGGATAGTTCGCGGGGGTCGAGTTCAGGTTGACGGCGTACTTCGCGCGGAAGAGCGTGCCCGGCGGCGAGAGGTCCACGCCGAAGCCGTACTGGCCTTGGAAGTAGGACAACATGTCGTGCATCTGTGCGCGCGAGTCGATGCCGTCGACGATGATGATCTCCGCGAGATCGCCGTCGAGCGCGTACGACGCGGTCCCGAGCCGGTCCTGCCCGAAGTAGACGCCGCTCGCGGTCGCGCCGTAGCTCCCCAGGTCGAGCGTGTAGTCGAGCACCTCGGACGATTTCCCCGCGCCCGAGAGGTTCCCGTTCGTGTTGAAGGTTGCGATCAGCCCGAAGGTGGAGCCGGTGAGGTCGATGCCCGTGAGCGCCTGGTTCGTGCCGATCTGGACGAGCGTGTCGGGCGGTCCGCCCGGGTAGGTGTAGAGCCGCGGCGCGGATGACGGCGCGGCGTCGAGGAAGATCTGGAAGAGACCGACGCCCGCGCCCATCGCCATGGCGATGTAGATCGTGAGCGGCGGCGCCATGTTCACGCCCGCGAAGTAGATCGGCATGCCGACGCCATCGCGCGTGAAGCGGAGGACCCGCTTGTTCCCCATCCCGGGAGAGGACGCGATGACCGCGGGGAGGTTCTTTCCCGCGACGGGCACGCCGTGGTGGCCGAGCCCGGAAATGTCGGTGAGCTGCGCGAAGGCTCCCGAGGACGTGACGAGGCCGAGCGTCGTGGACGCCCAGAGGCGCATCTGCGCAATGCGCTCGGTCGGGTCGAAGTTGCTCGCGCCTCGGCGGCGGACGAGCGCGGAGCCGTACCCCATTCAGCCGACCTTCGCGAAGAGGTCAGGGACCATCGTGACCGCGGTGCCGCCCGTGTTCGTTCCGTAGAGCTCGATCTTCTTCGTCGTCGTATTGACGACGAGCGACGCAGCGCAATTGAGGAGCGTGCCGAGTTGCGTCGAGGGGTTCGGACCGTAGACGTTCGTGATCGTGCCGCCGTTGTTCTGGTAGAGGCCCGTGATGTCCATCGTGTACGGGACGCCGCTCGCGTCGTGGAAGAGCACCGACGCGAAGACGTACGCCGAACCGCCCGACGGGATCGCCGCGCTCGACGCGAGCAATTGCGGGGTGCTCGACGAGGTCGTGACGCTCGCGAAGCGGACCTTCCCGCCGCCGTTCACGTCGGGGAGGACGGTCGCCGTGTCGATGTCGGCGGCCAGGTCGACGAGCTTCGCGGCCGCGTCGCGCGTGCCGCTCGTGTAGTGCGTGAAGCCGGTCCCCGTGGGCGTCGCGGCGGGCGCGGTCCAGACGGCGGCCGTCGTGCTCGTGCCGACCGGCGTGTAACCGACGCCCGGCGTCCCCGTGATGGAGATGCCGTTCACCTTCGTGACGACCAGGGCCGCCGTCGTGCCCGTCCCGTCGCCGGCGATGGACTGCGCGGCCTGGTTCGCGGCGGGCAGCACGCCCGTAGCCCGTGTCGCGACGTCGAGCGACCCGGAGGTCTTCGTGTCGATCGGGAGCGTGGCGACGTTCGCCGCGGGGAGCGTCCCCGTCACCTCGGTCGCGAGGTTCACGGCGGCCGCCGCCAACTGCACGACGCCGCTGACGACCTTGACGAGCCCCGTGCTCGAGAAGGTCGGGAGGCCGCCCTTCGAGCTCGGAAGGATGCCGGTGACCTCCGACGAGGCGAGGTCGATCGCCGCGACGACGTAGACGCCGCTCGAGACCTTCACCGGTCCCGTCCCGCTCGGGGCGGACGATCCGAAGGACACCTGCGTCCACGTGCCGGACGTCCCCGAGGTCCCGAGGCTCGTGAGCTCGTAGAGGATGCCGGGGTCGCCCTTCACCCAGCACCACATCCCAAGCTTGCGGTTGAGGAACGGGATCGCGTTCCGCTCCGACACCGACGAGACGGTTCGGAAGCCACCAAGGAGGTCGAGATCCTGGAGGAGCGGGAACTCGCCCGTCGCTACCGTGAGGCCGTATCCAGGTGCGGGCATGGCTTAGGTCACATCCAGGGTGAGGGTGCCGAGGCCGACGTTGTCCGACTCCCAGAGGTCGTACGTCTGCGTGACCCCGTTGCTCGTGACCGAGACCGCCGAGGCAACCTTCGTGATCGGGAAGAGGATGCCGCCGACCTTGAACGTGGGCGTGCCGTACGACGTCGGGGCCGCGTAGTAGGCCTTGAGGTTCGCGGCGGTGTTGCCCGTCGCGTAGGTGTAGGAGCCGTTCCGCGAGCCCTGGAGAGGCTTGTTCGTGAGCGCGAGGATCTGCGCCCCGCTCGTGAGGCCCGGCGCGCCGGTGCCCCAGTAAACGCGCGGCTGCCAGCTCACCGAGGCCGTGCGTGTCATCGTGGCGCTCGTCGCGTCATGCGCCGAGAGCGTCCAGGTGACCGTCGCGTTGTTCGCGGTCTTCGTGAACGTGCCGAGCGACGTGAAGCTCGTCGGCGTGCTCGTGACGTCCCGCGCCGCAGTGCCGTTGTTGTCGGTGAGGATCGCGCTCGTCGGGGTCGACGCGTACGTCGCCGTGAAGCCCGGCGTCGTGATCGTCGTCCCGACCTCGACGGGCGAGGTCTGGACGATGGCGAAGGAGTTGATCGTCCACGCGGCGAGGATCTGGTCCCAGCGGAGCGGTGCGCTCGTGATGACGCCGGACGTGGAGACCTGGACGACCGCGTTCGGGAGCACGGGGGTCGGAATTGTCGAGCCCCCCCCGCCCCCTCCCCCGCCGCCTGTCGCCGCGAGCGTTCGGAGGCCGCGCATCAACGCGCCGAGCCATCCGCGCCGCGTGTCGAACTGATGATCCTCTCCGAGCGCGATGCCCTCGACACCGCCGCTCGAGAGCAGCGACAGCATCGTCCGCTCATCGGTGAGCGCCGCCACGTGCGCGGCGTTCCGCGTACCGTCGTCGTTCAGGAGGAGCGGGTTCCCGTTCACGCGAAGGCGGATCGCGTACTTGCCCCAGGTCGTCGCCCCGACGCTCGGGACCGTGAAGGGTGGCGGCTGGACCGCGGTCGAGAAGAACGAGCCGTCACCCGCCACGCTCCAGCCTGCGGGCGCCGAGAAGCCCGGCGGCGCGTCGACGAGCTCCCAGCGCTGCAGCCGCCAGTCGACAGTCGACTCCGGCGACAACTGCACCACCTCGCCGCCGCTCACGGTGATCCCGCCGGAGCCCACGGGCACGCCGTTCAGCGCGACGAGGACCTTCGCGTAAGGGGGAGTCGCCATCTATTCGGGCCTCAGGTCGGTGATGTTCGAGAAGTGGAGTTCGAGGGAGTGGTAGACGTTGCCCGGGAGCGCGTTGGTGCCGCGTTCGTCCTGGATGTCCGCGACGTACGTGAACGCAGCGGGGTCGATCACGTTGTTCTGGTTGCACGCCAGCGTGAGGGTCTGGACGCCGCCGCCGGCGAAGTACCCATCAGGGGTGCCCGGCGCGGGTGCGAAGACGGCATATCCACCGAAGCCGCCGCTGTAGAGCGGCGCACTCGTCTGGTGTCCCAGCGCATATGCCCGCAGGTTCAGGGTGAGAAAAGACGTCGGCAGGGCCGCGTGCGGCTGCCCGACGCGGAAGTACAGGGTCGCACTCGTGAGGGACGCTCCGGAGTGAAGTCGTGCGCTCGGAATCGGAAGCGACAGCGTAGCCGTGCTGACGGAAGTGATCCGGACGCCGATCGGGCTGGAAGCGCGGACCCAATTAGGGACGGACGCCGATGATCGGAGCGCCGCACCGAATGAGACGCGGACTGTGCGCGTGCGCGTTGGCGTAACGAGTGGGTGGTTGCTCGCAAGCGCGAGCCGGCCGCCCCTCTCGGTGCGCACGCTGCCCTGGATCCACTGGCCAGTGCCGCTGAGGACGAGCCCCGCGCCGCCGATCACGAGCGGCGCGCTCGGCGCCCATGCGTTGCCCCCGGAGAGGTTCAGGCCCTTTGACTGCGCGCGATCGAAGAGCGCCCAGTCGCGGGCCGTGGGGACGCTCTCGGGCGGCCACTGGCCGTCCTCGCGCACGAAATCGTTGTGCATCGTGGGCTATTGCGGACGGAGATCGAGGATCTGGTCGAAGGTGCACGCGACGTCGGCGTAGACGTTCCCGCTCACCGCGTTCTCGCCGTCCTCCTCGACGAGGTGCGCCACGTACGTGAACGCGGACGCGTCGATGACGTTCGCGGTGTCACAGGTGACACCGAAGGAGTGGAGGCGGTTCGGGTCGTAGCTGAACCCGATGCCCACGAATGCCCAGCCAGCGAAGCTGGCGAAGCCATCGGCGGGCGTCGTCGTCATCGGCGTCGCCGTTCCCAAGGCGTCGACGCGGAGCACGCGGATGCGCGGCGACTTCACCGGCAGGCTGTCACCGTGGGCGGTGCGCACGTAGAGGCGAGCGATCGCCGTGACGAGGCGCGCGCCGTCGACGACACGTAGCGGGAGGAACAGCTCCGCGCCGAGACGTGTGGAAGCGAACCCCGAGAGGCCGCCGGGCGTCGAGCCCGCTTGCCACCCGGAGCGGTAACGCGCGCGCAGGATGGGCGTCACGAGCGACCGCGTACGTGAAGGGTGGCCGTCGGTGAGAACGGTATAGTCGGCATCCGCGTGGGTGATGGTCCCGCCGGTGGGGTAGATGAGCGCGCCGCTCCCGGCGACCGCGTGATCGAGCGAGGCCGCGAACCACACGCCCGCGCCGCCGATCGTTGTGCCTCCGGCGCCCTGCACGTAGGTGCCCCCGCCCTCCCCGTTCACCGCGGAGGCGAGCGCGAGGTCGAGGGCGGAGAGTTCTGCCTGCAAAACCGGGTTGCCGGTTGCCCAGTCCGACGGCTCGCGGAGCAGCGCGTTCGGCATCTACTGCCACCGCGTGTCGGTGATGTTCGTGTGGTGCGCGGCTACGGAGAGGTACGTGTTCCCAAGGGCCAGCGGCTCGTACGTTTGGGACCAGCTCCCGAGAACGCGGCCGTCCACGGCAATCTCGAAGAGGTCATCGTTGAGCCGGTTGAACCTGCCGACAGGGCCGTCCACCTTGGTCGTCATCTGCCAGAGCGAGCCGGCCAGCGTCTCGCCCTCGAGAATCGGGACGACGTAACCGCTCGGGAAGAACCCCGCCGCCGTACTGTAGATGATGCCCGGGAACGCGCCGGCCACGCCTGTGATCCCCACGGGGTGGAAATGGACGCCGCTCCCCCAGA
>Ga0190273_10000846_pt1 | contig 11088 bp, 11 predicted proteins | sample Popmic504IS_FD_134513 | JGI IMG/M metagenome (GOLD analysis project Ga0190273, IMG submission 134513) | Populus adjacent soil microbial communities from riparian zone of Shoshone River, Wyoming, USA - 504 IS | ecosystem: Environmental > Terrestrial > Soil > Riparian zone > Trees stand | place...
CACGAGACCGCGGCGCCCCAGTCGTGGCCCACCAGGTGGAACGTGCCGATCCCGAGCGCATCCGCCAGCCCGATGACGTCGCCGGCGAGCAGATCGGTGGTGTACGCCTCGACGCCGTCCGGCCGCGCGCCCGGGGAGTACCCGCGCTGATCTGGCGCGATGACCCGCAGCCCGGCACCCGCGAGCAGCGGTGCGACACCGGACCACGACAGCGAGTTCTCCGGGAAGCCGTGGAGCAGCACGACCACGTCACCGTCCTCGGCGCCCATCATGCGTACGTCGAGCGTCAGGTCACCGACAGTCACGGGCGTTGTCTCGTCGTACGTCATGGCGCTCCTCGCGTCGGTCAGTCGAAGCTGTCGCCGATGCGGGCGACGGCCTCACGGTCGAGCACCGCAGCCGTCTCCGGGTCGGGTGCGCTCCCACCGCGATCGTAGGGGAGCCACCAGCGGTCGTCCTCGTCGCGCGGCTTCGCGGGGTAGGAGTCGATCGCCTCGGCGAGCAACGGTTCCATCGCGACCCGCAGCCGTACCGAGAGCTCGTCGACGGTCTCGCCATCAACGGGCCGCAACGGCTCGCCGACCATGATCGTGACCGGCATCCTGCGCCGCAGCGAGCGGTGGCCGTCGACGGTGTAGATGCGGTGCCCACCCCACACGACGACCGGGATCAGCGGCACTTGGCGGTTGACCGCGAGTCCTGCGGCGCCGCGCTTGAACGGCTTGAGCAGCCACGAGCGGCTGATCGTCGCCTCCGGGAAGACGCCCACCAGCTGCCCGGCATCCAGCAGCTGCAGCGCCCGCCGGTAGGCCCGCGCGCCGGACTTCCGGTCGACCGGGATGTGGTGCATCGCCCGCATGAGCCGCCCGACCACCGGCAGCTCGAACACCGAGCGCTTGGCCATGAACCGGATGCGGCGCTTGCGGGACCGCGCGGCATACCCGATGAACGTGAAGTCGAGGAAGCCGATGTGGTTGCCGGCCACCACGCCGGCGCCTGTGGCCGGGATGTGCTCGACACCGCGGACGTCGAAGCGGTAGCCCATCAACCGGTACAGCGTGCCGAAGATCCGGACCACCACCCGATAGGTGAGGTCGGATCCAGGCACGCTGCTCAGGCTACGCGAACCGAGGTACGGCGTCAGTCCTGTCCGGGCGCCGAGTCGACGACGTCGACGTGGAACGTCGTGACCCACACCGGTTCGTCGGCGCCGAGGCCAGGGACCGCTGGCTCGTCGTCGGCTGGGTCCGGGATCGACTGTCGTCCGACGTACTGTGCGGTGTCGCGGTCGAACAGCAGCTCGGTGTAGCCGATGTGCAGGGCGAACGTCTGTCGGCCGTCGATGACTGGCGCGTTGTGGGCGATACGTACCTTCGGCTCCTTGGCCAGCGCCCGGAACAGCGCCGCCCGGATGTCTGCAGGTGCGACGCCGCTGGTCAGGACCGGCGCGGCCGCCTCCTCGAGCGCCACGTAGTGCTCGACCGGCGCGTAGTGATGCGCATCCTTGAGCAGCTCCTTGAGCAGGTCGTCAGGGTCGCGCGGGAGAGTCGTGTACCAGTCGGCGTCGAGATACTTCGAGTACTCCTGGATGTTCGTCGAGGCGCCGCCCTTCGACGTCCAGTCCTCGTGCCACGGCTCGTGCTCTGCGTACGGGGTGTGGTCGGTGCTCATGTGCTGCACGATGCTGGAGTCCTTCGTGAAGACCCAGGTGCCGTTGTCGTGGTCGTACGGGATGTAGGTGCGGTCGACCGATCGCGACTTGTAGAACTGCGGGCGACCGTCGTCGCCGATCGGGATCGGATCATGGTCGGGCGCCTTGCCCTCGGGGTAGAAGTAGCGCATGAAGGTCCACCCCTCGTCCACCGTCGTGATGCGGAGGTACTGACCCGGGCCGACGACTGGATCGGCGGTCTTGATCGTGACGTCGGCAGCGCGCTCCAGGACAGCAGCGGCGGGCGAAGCACCGACCTCGTGGCCGCCGAGGTCGATCCTGGTCAGCCCGAGGGCGACCGTGGCGGCCACCGCCCCGGCGACGATGAGCGTGCGGCGCACGTGGGTGCGCTGCTTGCGCGCCGGCTGAGCGATGGGCGTGGCCATGATGGCGCGGAGCAGGTCCTCGTCCTGGGCGGTGATCTCGGTGGATGCGTCGGCCTGGGGGTCGAGCTCGGCGAGCGTACGGGTGATGGTGTTCATGAGGGCACCTCTGCGGTGTGGGTTGTGGGATGGGCCGGCGAGCGCTGCGAACCCGGTGGATCCGAGAGCGCGTCGCGCAGCTTGCGGCGCGCGCGGTGCAGACGTACGGCCGCGGTGCCCGGCCGGCAGTCGAGGACGACCGCGACGGCCTTGACGCTCAGGTGCTCCCAGTAGACGAGCAGCAGGATCTCGCGCTCGTCGTTGTTGAGCCGTTGGATCGCGTCCAGCATGAGTGACCGCTCGTCGGCTGCGGCCGTGTCGTCGGCCTCGGCGATCTCGGTCGTACTGGTGACGCGTTGGGCAACTCTCAGCTGACGGCGCTCGGTGCGTTGGTGGTTGGCGAGGGTGAAGCGGGCCGTGCGGTAGAGCCAGGGCAGCCCACCCACCACTGCTTCGTCGCAGCGTCGCCAGGCCGTCAGGTACGTCTGCGCCACGACATCGTCGGCGAGGTCGTCGGGTGCGCGCCGTCGGGTGTACGAGCGGATCGCGGGGAGGGTGATCCGGTAGAGCGTCTCGAAGGCGCGGCGGCGCTCGTCCTCATCGGCAGTCATGACCGTTTATGTCCACGTCGCCGCCCGGCATTACATCGCGTTGGGCAGCCGGGGCCAGCAGTCGGTGCGGATCGTGGGGTCAAAGCCGGGTCCCGCGGCGATCGTCCGCTTCTCGCGGCCGAGGATGCCGGTCGTCAGCAGCAGGATCGCGACGATGTAGAGTCCCATGATCGCCAGGCCCGTGCCGGTGGCCTCCTTGTCGATCCGGTCGGCCTCGCCGAGCGCGATGATGCCGTCGGAGACCAGGAAGCACGCCCCGCCGATGCCGGCCTTCAAGTCGGTCGCCAGTGACGTCGACGCGGTGCCGAGGAGCAGCGCGGCATACACCGGGACGATCGGCCTGAGCCCGGGCTCGAGCCCGCCCCACGCCCAGGCCACCAGGCCGATCGCGGCGGCGACGTAGACGACGAAGATCCAGGATTTCGCGCGCAGCTGCTCGAGCGCGCCGCGGAGGATGAAGAACCGGATGAAGCAGTAGTGCGCCGCCGCGAACGCCGCCATGCCGACGACGAACACGTCGTCGCCGAGCTCGAGGAACAGGTCGCCGAAGAAGCAGAAGACCAGAGCCGCGACCAGCAACCTCGGACCGTCCTGCTCGATGACCCAGGCGGCGAGGAGTGGGGCGATGAAGCACTTGCTGATGCTGTCCCAGGGAGTCACGTCGGCGGCGTTGAGCACGAGGTGGACGACCGACACCACCCCGAACGCGATGAGCCACGGACTCTTCACAGCCATGCCAGCACCGTACCGGTCCCGACGTCTCGAAAACGGGCGATCACAAGCCGGTCGAGCCGGGAGGGCCGCCCACGGCTGAGCCGTGTCGAGATCGGGGGGGTTGACAATTTCGGCCGAGAGACAATACTTAAGTATGTGCTTAAGTATTCGGACCGACTCGATCGGATGTTCCACGCTCTCGCCGACAGCAGCCGGCGCGCCATGGTCGAACGCCTGGTGCGCAGCCCCGCGTCGGTCAGCGAGCTGGCACGTCCGTTCGACATGTCGATGCCGGGCGTCGTGCAGCACCTCAAGGTGCTCGAGGATGCCGGGATCGTCCTATCGGAGAAGGTCGGCCGCGTACGCACGTACCAGCTCGCGCCGGAGGCCCTCACGGACTGCGGCGCGTGGATCGGCCAGCAGCGACTCCCCGCCGAGCGCAGGTTGGACCGCCTCGGCGCCATTCTCATCGACGACAGCAGCCTCGCCAACGACAACCGCAACGACTGAACACTCCAACCCACACAAAGGAGCACCACCATGAGCACCATCGAACGCACCCAGACCCACGCCACGTTCGTCCTCGAGCGCGACTACGACGCGCCACTCGAGCGCGTGTGGGAGGCCTTCGCAGACGAAGAGGCCAAGAAGAAGTGGTTCGGTGCCGCCGACGACGACTGGGAGATCACCGAGTCCGTGCACGACTTCCAGCTCGGCGGGACCGACGTCAACGTCGGCATCTTCCAGGGCAACATGGAGTCGCGATTCGTCGGCACGTACACCGACATCGTCCCCAACGAGCGCATCGTCTACTCGTACGACATGTGGGTCAACGGCGCTCACCTGTCGACGTCGGTCACGACGATCGCGTTCGAGGAGTCGGCCGGTGGAACCCACCTGACCTTCACGGAGCAGGGCGTCTTCCTGGACAACGCCGACAACCCCGCCCAGCGCGAGGAGGGCACCAGCAGTCTCCTCGACCTCCTGGGCGCCTCGCTCACAGGGGAGTCCTGATGATCGCGGCGCTCAGGAGCCGTACGTCCGCTCGTCCACATCCAGCGGTCGTCGTGATGGGCACCGTGCTGGTCGCGGCCGTCGTCAACCTCGCGATCCTTGCGGTCGGCCGGTCTGTCGGCGGTGACTTCCAGTTCACCTCGGGCGACGACCGACTGACCGTCGGAGCGGACGGCGTCGCGATGCTGACGATCATCCCGCTGCTGGTCGGCATGACCCTCGCCGCGCTTCTGTCGCACAGATGGCCGGTCGTCCTGCGGATCGGGATGTTCGTGGGGCCGGCGCTGGCCCTCGTCACCATCGGGCTCATGACGCTCCCGGCGGATCTCGACACGACCAGCACGGTGTTCCTGTCGCTGATGCACGTCGCGCTCGTACCCGCCACGATCCTGGGCCTCCGAGCCCTGGCCACCCCACCGGGCTGGGTCCCTAGGCTCTGTCCCGCTTCGCGTCCAGCCAACGCATCGCGGGCGTCGCCGTGACGCCGTGCAGGATCACCGAGAGCGTGATCGCCAGACCGACGGACGACCACAGCAGCGGCAGGTCCTTGAAATCGGCGTGACCCGAGGCGTACGCGAGGTAGTAGATCGAGCCCACGCCACGCACGCCGAAGAATGCGGTGGCGGCACGCTCGCGCCGGCGGAGCGTGTTGTCGCCGACGCGCAGGTCGCCACGGCGACCTGCGAACAGCGCGATCATCCCGGACGCAGGGCGTACGACTAACAGCAGCAGCACGGCGACCACCGCGGCCTGCCACGTGAGTCCGGCCAGCAAGCCGTTTGTCAGGGCTACCCCGAGGAGCAGCAGGACGATCAACGTCAGCAGGCGTTCGAGCCGTTCGATGACGTCGTGCATCAGAGCGTGGTAGTCGTGGCCGCGCTCCGCCGAGCGCAGCGTCATGGCGCAGGCGAACACCGCGAGGAACCCGTAGCCTTCCGCGATCTCCGTGAGCCCGTACGCCAGCAGCACCGCGGCGAGGGCAAGCAGTGGCTCACCGGAATCGGCCGTACGCAGCGAGCGCTGGCTCGACCGGAACGCCACTTTGGCCAGCGTCCAGCCGACCGCGACGCCGAGCGTGGCGCCGATGAGGACCTTGCCGACCAGGTCCCATGCGAACCACCGTCCGCCCCACTCCGCGAACGGTCCGCTCGCCGCGAGCAGGATCGCCGCCTGGACGAACGGGAACGCCATCCCATCGTTGAGGCCGGCCTCCGACGTGAGGGCGAACCGCACCTCGTCGTCCTCGTCGATCTCGTCCTCGTCCCCCTCGGTCGTGGTCGGCCCTTCGACCTGCACGTCCGACGCCAACACGGGATCCGTCGGCGCGAGGGCCGCACCGAGAAGCAGGGCGGCGGACGGCGCGAGGCCCATGACCCACCAGCCCAGCAACGCGATCCCGGCGATCGAGAGCGGCATTGCGATCACGAGAAGTCGCCACGTCGCACCCCAGCTCCGCCAGGACTCGAACGACTTCAGGCTCAATGGGCGGTCGAGGGCCAGCCCCACACCCATGAGCGCGATGAGCACCGTGAACTCCGCGAGATGCTCGACAAACACGCGATGCGCGATGGGCGAGAACGCTGAGTCATCGGTGCCGGGCAGCAGGCCGATCAGCGCCCCGAGCCCGAGCAGGACGACCGGCGGCGAGAGTGCGGCGGTGCGCAAGGCGTACGGGAGGACGACGGCGAGCAGGAGTGACGCGCCGCCGAGGAGGTAGACGAGGTGGGTCGTCATGTCCCTCCCGTCAGATCGGCGAGCCGGTCACCTCGAGGCTACGGGGCGCTGCGCGAACCCGCCGCTTGAGCCGGGATGGCACCATCCGGACCGTGCCACACTGGGCCGCGTGAAGAGGGACGCCCATGGCTGCTGCTCTGCCTGATGATCCCGAGCTCGCTCGCCGACTCGCGGATCGGGAGGAAGCCGCCTTCACGATGGTGGTCGACGCCTGGTCCCCGGGCATGCTGCGGCTTGCGCGGTCGTTCGTCACGACTGACGACTCCGCGAGCGAGGTGCTCCAGGACACGTGGCTCGCGGTCATCACGGGAGTCGGCGCGTTCGAGGGCCGTTCGTCGCTCCGTACGTGGGTCTACCGGATCCTGGTCAACACCGCCAAGAGGCGCGGTGAGCGCGAGAGCCGAGTCGTGCCCTGGAGCAGCTGGGCACCCGATGCGACCGAGGCGGGACCGACCGTCGACCCTTCGCGCTTCCAAGGTCCGACGGAGGACTATCCAGGGCACTGGCGAGCCTTCCCGCAGGAATGGCCCGAGGACGAGGCGCTGGCGGGGGAGACGGTGGCGATCATTCGTGCTGCCATGGAACGACTGCCGGTGCGCCAACGCATCGTCATGACCCTCCGCGACGTGGAGGGGTGCAGCTCGGAAGAGGTGTGCGCGATCCTCGAGATCTCCGCGGTCAACCAAAGAGTCCTGCTGCACCGTGCGCGGGCCGCGATCCGTACGGTCCTGGAGTCATACTTCACGTCGGTGGACCCAAGCGCCGACGATCGAGAGCAGGAGGTGCCGTCATGACCACGATGGACTGCGACAAGCTGGTCGAGCTCGTGACCGCCTACCTCGACGAGAGCCTCGATTCCGAGACGCAACGACGCGTCGTGGACCACCTAGCGCTGTGCGACGGTTGCCAGGCATACGTGGCACAGGTCCGGGCGACAATCCGCAGCGCGGGGCAGGTCGAGCCAGTACCGGTGGATTCCGCAACGCGAGATCGGCTTATGGAGGCGTTCCGCAAACATTCGCGCTGATCGGTGTAACGCCCCGCAGGGGTCGTGACTCTGAACGTGCATGACACAAGACCGACCCGACCCCTCCGCGGCGACTGTCCGCACCCGGCTGCGTCCCCTGCATGTCGCGGTCGCGCTGCAGGGCATGATGCTCTGGGTCCCGATCGAGAAGCTGTTCCTCGATGAGATCGGCTTCACGGCGGCCTCGATTGGGGTGATGGCGGCGGCATACGCCGGCGTGACGCCGATCCTCGAGATCCCCTCCGGCATCCTCGCCGATCGGTGGAGCCGCCGAGGCGTGCTCATGCTGGCCACGGTCGCGCTCCTGTGCACCACGTTGGTCGGCGGTCTCAGCGAGAGCGTTCCGGTCTACATCGTGAGCGCGATGCTCCTGGGGGTGTACTTCGCGATGTACTCAGGCACGATCGAGTCGATCGTGTACGACCTGGTGCTCGAGGAGACCGGGACGGGCGACGACTACCAGCGACACCTCGGGCGCGTGCGGCTCACCGAGAGCGCCGCCCTGGTCGTCAGCGCATTCGCGGGCGGGATCATCGCGGACCTGACCAGTCCCCGCTTCACCTACTTCATGACGCTACCGTTCACGGCGGTCGCGATCGTTGCCTACCTGCGATTCACCGAGCCGCGGCTGCACCGCGAAGGTGCGCGCGAGGCGCTGCGCGACCACATCGCCGTGACGTTCCGGACCATCACCCGTCGAGGCGAGCTGTTGCCGGTCGTCCTTCTCGGTGCCCTCACGCTGCTGATCCAGCAGGTGATCTTCGAGTTCGGACCGTTGTGGCTCGTCGCCTTCGCAGCACCGGCGTTCCTGTTCGGGCCCTACTGGGCCGGCCTGGTCGCGTCGCTGGGCATCGGGGGCGTCCTGGCCGGCGTGGTTCGGCTCGACCGGCCCGCAACCTCGGCGGTCTTCGCGGCCCTGATGATCGTCTGCGGCGTCCTCCTGAGCATCAGCAGCGACCTGGTGGTCGTCATCACGGCCCAGATCGTGCTCGCGCTGCTGCTGTCGATCGCGGGCATCCACGCCAGCGCTCTCCTCCATGACGCGGTGCCGTCCACGATCCGGGCCGGCGTGGCGTCAGGCGTCAGCACGCTCTCGTGGGTCGGGTTCCTGCCGTTCGTCCTGTTGCTCGGCTGGGTCACGAAGGAGTACGGCGTGGACGCCTCCGGCTGGATGGTGACCGCGACGACGGTCATCGCCGCGGCGCTGCTCCTACGGCTGTCGACGCGGCGGCGAGTCGTGGTGGCGGACGTTGACTCCGTGGTTGTCTCGTGACGGGTCTCGACTGCCGAGAGTTCGTCGAGCTCACGGCCCCCGACGGCGACGGCGATCTGGATGACCAGACGCTCGAGCTCCTGCGGGTGCACCGCGCCGGCTGCGAAGGATGCGAACGCTATGCGCGGCAGCTGGAGCAGGTCGTGCGTCTGGTCAGTCCCCGGCTTTGGGGCCTTCCAGCCATTCGGTGATGAAGGTCTCGCTCGCGTGGATGTGGGTCGCGATGTAGCGCTCCGGCCCGGTCTGCTGCTGCGGCGGCGGGCGTAGCAACAGCCGGGCGTACTGCCCTCGTAGTAGTCGAGAGTGACGGCGTACGGACGACGCGCCAGCCCGGCGTGATTCGGGACAGTGAGGACGCTGCCGCGAGACCCGCGGCACCCACGTCTCGGAGGTTCCTCACATGGCCGCATTCGCCCGATGGTGCTTCAACCATCGACTGTCCGTCATCGGCTTCTGGGTCGCCCTGTTGATCGCGATCAGCGGCGCGTCCATGGCCGCAGGCACGAGTTACTCCAACGCATTCGACCTGCCCGGCACCGAGTCGACCAAGGCGCTCGATCTGCTGCAGAAGTCGCTGCCGGAGTCTGCCGGTGATGCCGACCAGATCGTCCTGCATGTCGACAAGGGCAAGCTGACCGACCCCGCCGTCGAGCAGCGTGTCGAGGGGATGCTCGAGGAGGTCGGCACGCTCCACTCGGTCGTCGGGATCACCAGCCCGTACGACGAGTCCGGCGCCTCACAGGTCAGCCGGGACGGCCGCACGGCGTACGCCACGGTGCAGTTCGACAAGCAGGCCGACGAGCTCGCGCTCAAGGACATCGAAGGCGTCATCGACACGGCCCAGGACGCGCGCGGCGACGGGTTGCAGGTCGAGCTGAGTGGCCAGGCGATCGACACCGCGACCGAGGCGGGTCCGGGCAGCACCGAGCTGATCGGCATTGCCGCCGCGGCCGTGATCCTGTTCGTCGCGTTTGGCTCGCTGCTGGGCATGGTCCTGCCGCTGGTCGTCGCGATCGCCGGAGTCGGCGGCGGGCTGATGTCGATTTCCCTGCTGTCACACGCCATCGGCCTGAGCGACGTGACACCCACGTTGGCCGCCCTCATCGGGCTCGGCGTGGGCATCGACTACGCGCTGTTCATCGTCACGAGATACCGGACCGGGCTGAAGTCGGGCCTCGCACCCGAAGAGGCCGCGATCAAGGCGCTCAACACCTCCGGTCGCTCGGTCCTGTTCGCCGGCGGCACGGTCGTCATCGCCCTGCTCGGACTGCTCCTGCTGAACGTCAACTTCCTCGCCGGCATGGGCATCGGCGCCGCGGTCACGGTGCTGTGGACCGTCGCAGCAGCGCTGACCTTGACGCCGGCGTTCCTCGGACTGTTCGGGATGCGGCTGCTGTCGAAGCGCGAGCGCCGCGTCCTCGCCACGGAAGGCCCGCAGCTCGAGACCGTCGGGGTTTGGGCTCGCTGGGCTCGCTTCGTCGCCAGGCGCAAGGCCTTCGTCACGGTCGTTGCGCTCGGCCTGATCGCCGTCCTGGCGATTCCGTTCTTCTCCCTGCGGCTCGGCTCAGCGGACGCCGGCAACAACCCGGCCGACACGACGACCCGCAAGGCGTACGACCTGCTGGCCGACGGCTTCGGCCCCGGCTTCAATGGACCCCTGCAGCTCGTCGCTGAGCTCAAGTCGACGGGTGACCAGCAGGCCCTCACGTCGCTGGTGTCCGAGGTCGAGTCGACTCCAGGGGTCGCGGCGGTCAGTGCGATGCCGATGAAGGCCGACGCCACGGTCGGCATCGTCCAGGTCGTCCCGACGAGCGCGCCGCAGGACGAGGCGACGACCAAGCTCATCGACACCCTGCGAGACGACGTCATCCCGGTAGCCGAGGAGGGCAGCACCCTCCAGGTGTACGTCGGTGGCAACACCGCGACGTTCGGTGACTTCGCCGACGTGCTGACCGGGAAGCTGCCGCTGTTCCTCGGCGTGATCGTCGCGCTGGGCTGCGTCCTGCTGATGGTCGCGTTCCGCAGCATCGTGATACCTCTGACGGCGGCGCTCATGAACCTGTTGGCGGCCGGGGCTGCGTTCGGCGTGCTCGTCGCGGTGTTCCAGTGGGGCTGGCTGGGTGATCTCCTCAGCATCGGCAAGGAGGGGCCGGTCGAAGCATTCCTGCCGGTCATCATGCTGGCGATCCTGTTCGGGCTGTCGATGGACTACCAGGTGTTCCTGGTCAGCCGGATGCACGAGGAATGGACGCACACCAAGGACAACCGCCGGGCTGTCGTGGTGGGCCAGGCCGAGACCGGACGGGTCATCACGGCCGCCGCGCTGATCATGATCTCCGTGTTCATCGCCTTCGTCTTCGAAGGGCAACGGGTCATCGCCGAGTTCGGGATAGGCCTGGCCGCGGCCGTCGCGGTGGACGCGTTCATCCTCCGTATGTTGCTCGTGCCGGCGATGATGCACTGGTTCGGCGCAGCCAACTGGTGGCTCCCGTCGTGGATCGACCGGCGCCTGCCGCACCTGTCGGTCGAGCCGGTCGAGGACGCGCCCGTCGCGGAGATCGAGGAGCTCGATCTCGTCGACC
>Ga0190273_10000847_pt1 | contig 11084 bp, 10 predicted proteins | sample Popmic504IS_FD_134513 | JGI IMG/M metagenome (GOLD analysis project Ga0190273, IMG submission 134513) | Populus adjacent soil microbial communities from riparian zone of Shoshone River, Wyoming, USA - 504 IS | ecosystem: Environmental > Terrestrial > Soil > Riparian zone > Trees stand | place...
GCCCAGCCGTCGTAGTCGAGCGGGTTGCCGCGGACGTAGAGCATCGCGTTCATCGAGCTCGAGCCGCCGAGCCCTTTGCCGCGCGGGATGTAGATCGAGCGGTTGTCGCAGTGGGGCTCGGGCTCGGTCGCCAGATCCCAGTCGAGCTTGGTCTTGAACTGCTTGGCGAAGGCGGCGGGGATCTTGATGTTGGGGTGGCGGTCGCGCCTGCCGGCCTCGATCAGCAGCACCCGCACCGAGGGGTCCTCGCTGAGCCGGTTGGCGAGCACGCAGCCGGCCGAACCGGCGCCGACGATCACGTAGTCGTGCATCGCGCTCACCCTCGCAGCGAGAGCCCCATCGCGCAAGCGTCGTCCTGGCGCTCGCCGGTCTCGAAGGTGCGCAGCAGGTTCGCCGTCAGTCGCTCCGGCGGTTCCCCGCGGTTCGCCTCCACCTCCGCGACCAGCCGCTCCATTCCCGCGTCGAGCGACTGGCTGCGGCGCTCGACCAGGCCGTCGGTGTAAAGGAGGACGACGCTGCCGGGATCGAGCCGGCAGCGGGCTTCCGGCCGCGCGTCTTCGTCGCGGCCGCCGAGCCCGAGCGGCAGCGACCTGCCCTTCCAGGCGAGGTGAGCGGGCCCCGAGGCGGGGGCGAGGACAGGTGGCAGGTGACCGGCGCAGGCGAACCGCAGCTCATGCGAGTCGAGGTCGAACTCCATGTAGATCGCCGTGGTCAGGAACCCGACCCGGTGGCGGACCGCGTAGGCGTCGAGCGCTTCGAGCAGGCGGGGAGGGGGCATGCCGGTGGAGGCGAGGGCGCGGGTGGCGCTGCGCAGCTGCCCCATCGTCGCCGCGGCCTCGATTCCGCGGCCGACGACGTCGCCGACGACGAGGCCGACGCGATGCCGGCTGAGCCAGAAGGCGTCGTACCAGTCGCCGCCGACTTCGAGGGTGCTGTCGGCGGGCTGGTAGCTGGCCGCGACCTCGACCGCCGCGGAGATCGGCAGCTCGCCCGCGAGCATGCTGCGCTGGAGCTGTTCGGCGATCTCGTGCTCCTTGCGCTGCGCCCGCAGCAGCTCCTCCTCGTAGCGGCGGCGGTCGCTGGCGTCGAAGACGGTGGTGCGGATCAGCTTCGGCTCTCCGTCGGGCCCGTCGACCAGGGTCGAGTTGACCAGGACCGGCAACCGCGAGCCGTCGGCGCGGACGATCTCCAGGGCGATCTCCCGCACCTGCCCCTGCATCCGCAGCAGCGGCGCGTAGTGGGTCTCGTGGTAGATCCGGCCGCCGCCCGAGAGCAGCTCGGAGAAGCGCTTCTTGCCGACCAGCTCCTCGCGGTCGAGCCCGGTCCAGCTCTCGAAGGTCCGGTTGACCTTGAGGAACGTCCCGTCGAGGGAGGTCGAGAGGTAGCCGCAGGGGGCGTTCTCGAAGAGGTCCTCCGCGTTCTCGGTGAGAAGCTCCTGCTCGATCCTCACCCGCGCAGGAACTCCTCGATCGCGTCGGCGGTCTGCTCCGGCGCGCTCAGGTTGGGGCAGTGGCCGACCGCGTCGAGCATCGCGAAGCGGCCGCTCGGCATCTGCTCGGCGACGTAGCGGCCTACGGCCTCCGGGGCGATCGCGTCGTCGGAGCACTGCAGGACCAGCGCCGGGACGGTGACCGCGGCGAGGTCGGCGCGGTTGTCGGAGAGGAAGGTGACGCGGGCGAAGTTGCGGGCGATCTCGGGGTCGGCGCGGCAGAAGCTGTTGGTCAGCTCCTCACCCAGCTCGGGCCGGTCGTCGTTGCCCATGATCACCGGCGCCATCTGGCTCGACCAGCCGAGGTAGTTGCTGTCCATCGAGTCGAGCAGGCCCTCGATGTCCTCGCGGCTGAAGCCGCCGGCGTAACCCTCGTCGTCGATGTAGCGGGGCGAGGGGCCGATCAGCACGAGGCGGGCGAAGCGGTCCGGTTCGGCGGCGGCGGCGAGGACGCCGATCATCGCGCTGACCGAGTGGCCGACGAGGACGACCTCACGGAGGTCGAGCTCCCGGCAGACCGCGAGCACGTCGTCGGCGTAGCCCTGCAGCGAGGAGTAGCGGGCGGGGTCGTAGGCGCTGAGGTCGGAGCCGCCGGCGCCGACGTGGTCGAAGAGGACGACCCGGTAGTCCCGCTCGAAGCGCGGCCAGACGTAGCGCCACATGTTCTGGTCGCAGCCGAACCCGTGGGCGAACAGCATCGGCTGCCCGTCGCGTCGCCCCTGCTCGACGACGTTGTTGCGGGTGAGGGAGGTCATTCGGCTATTCGGTACATCCCCGCTGCGCGGGATCGTGAACCTCCCGCTGGGTGCGTGTTGCGCCCGTACCCGTGCGGGTAGGGAGGGGAGGACTCTCTTGGGAAGGGATGGAAGGGATCGATGGGCGGCGCAGGGAAACGGTTCGCACTCAGCTTGCTGGCGTTGTGCCTCCTCGGGCTCGTGTTCGCCACGGCTCTGGAGGCGCTACGGCCGCTCTGCGGTGGGCGCCGGGCGACGATCGCCTCCAACGACCGGCTGGTCCACGGCACCCGCGGGCCGGACGTGATCGCCGGCGGGCGCGGTCCGAACAGGATCTACGGGGCGGGCGGCAACGACACGATCTGCGGCGGCTACGGGCGCGACCGGATCTACGGCGGGCGCGGCAAGGACACGATCGACGGCAAGAAAGACGCCGACCTCGTCCACGGCGGCCGCGGCTCCGATGAAGTCGACGGCGGCGCCAGCCGCGACCGCGTCTACGGCGACGCCGGCAACGACGCCGCGCGCGGCGGCCCGGGCGACCGCGACCAGGTCGAAGGCGGCCTCGGCGACGACGACGTCGAGGGCGGGCGCGGCAAGTTCGACGTCGTGGTCGGCGGGATCGGCCGGGACCGCATCGACGGCGGCAGCGGCGCCCACGACATCGCCTCCTACATGAACGCGGGCGGTCCGGTCACGGTCGACCTCGCGAGCGGCACCGTCAGCGGCGCCGAACAGGAGCAGCTGACCGGGGTCGAGGACGTCCTCACCGCACCGGACGCCGCCCCGGGCAGCGGCGGCATCCAGGTCGAAGTCGGCCGCGGCGCGCCGGGGGCCAGCCTCGCGATTTCCGGCGGCGACGGGGCCGACTCCGCCGACGTCAGCTTCCAGCAATCGCGCTATTTCGTCTCCGCCGGCGGGGGCGAGCCGGTGGTGGTCGAAGGCGGGAGGGTCAGTTCGATCCGCGTCTCGCTTGGAGCGGGCAACGACCGGGTCGCTTTCGACCGCTCCCTCTCCGCCGATGTTTCCGTGGTTGTCGACGGCGGGCCGGGGAGCGACTGGCTGCGCGGCGGCGCCGGTGGCGACACGCTCTACGGCGGCGACGACGGCGACCCCGACTGGCTCGAAGGCGGCGGCGGCGACGATGCTCTCTTCGGCGTCAACATCCTCCACCCCCAGCGCCCGAGCGGCGCCGCGACGATGGTGGGCGGGGGCGGCAGCGACCTGATGATCGGCGGTCAGCCCTGCGAGGGCGACTTCTTCAACGGCGGCCCGGGCGAGAACGACAGCGCCTCCTTCTCGCGGGTGCGCAACCCCGGCACCGTCGTCGAAGCGACGATCTTCGGCTCCGTGCTCGATCCGGACGTTCCCGGCTGCGCCGCCGGCCGGATCTCCCGCGGCACCGAGAAGATCGAGGGCTCGACCGGCCCCGACGTCCTCGTCGGCTCCGCCCGTGACGAGACGCTGCTGGGGCGCGGCGGCTCCGACCGGCTCGACGGCCGCGGCGGCCGCGATCGCTGCATCGGCGGCAACGGCGAAGACGCCGACCGCCACTGCGAGTACGTCGCTAGCTAGCGGGGCTCATAGGATGCGGGGGTGCCACCCCGGCCCGTACAGGGCTCCTTCGAGGTCGCCCGCGGCGTCGTGCCGCAGGAGCGAATCGACGACGCGCTGCGCCTGCTCCACCTCGACCTCCTGCAGCGCGGCGCCTCGGCCGAGGAGCTGAGCGCCTGGCTCTGGGGGACGCACTGGTTCCCCCACCTGAAGGAACGGGAGGAGATCTTCGCCCTGGCCGAGTCGCTGCCGGAGGAGTGGCGGAGCGGCCGGCCGTGTGAGCCGCAGATCCTGCTGCAGTTCCCGCACGTCGGGCCGAAGCCGGAGATCGAGTTCCACCTCGACCAGGAGCCGCCCTGGGCAGGTGAGAGCACCTATCTGCGAATCGTCGGGGTCCCCCTCAGCCCCTGGCGCGGGAACAACGGCGGGCTGCTGGTGCAGACGGCGGCAGGTCCGGCGCCGGTCGAGGCCGATCCCGGCGACGCGATCAAGATGTCCCCCGAACTGCCGCACTCGGGCGGCGTCAACCTGACCGGGTCGCTGCGCTACGGGGTCTACTTCCGCTGGTTGGCGGATGACGAGTCGGGTTAGTTACCTCGGCGGTGACCAACTCGACATCCGCGTCGCCGCGCGGAGCTCGGAGGTGCGGAGGTCGCGGGCGTGGTCGTGCGCCTCGTCGCGCTCGCAGATCCAGACCTCGTGGGCTGGGTGGTCGGTGATGCTGAGGCCGGCGGAGCGGGTCATCGCTTCTACGCAGGCCTGATCGGCGGCCCACCAGTTGGTCGGGTCGCCGGCGAGCTTGTGCTCGATGAAGGCGGCGCGGGGCCAGCCGGGCCGCAGGAGCCGCGTGCGTTCGCCGATCGCGATGTCTTCGGGAGTCCCCGGGGACTCCTCGCCGGGCATCGTCAGCGTCTGCAGCACCATCGTCCCGCCGACTTTCCCGGCGACGACGTCGAGGGCGAGGAGGGGGTAGCGGAGGTGGTAGAGGACGCCCATGAAGAGGACGACCTCGAAGGTCCCCTCGATCTCGACGAGGTCGTAGACGGAGCCCTGCCGGAACTCGACCCGCCCCTCGCGGTCGAGGTACTGCGTCGCCCAGCGCCCCTGCTGCAGGTAGTGCTCGTCGAGGTCGAGCGCCAGAACCGAGGCGCCGCGGGCGGCCAGCTCGAAGGAGTAGAAGCCGGCGTTGCAGCCGATGTCGAGGGCCCGCGCGCCGCTCAGGTCCTCGGGCAGACACCCCGCGATCTGGCGCCACTTGAAAGCCGGGAAGTCGCCGAGCGGATGGTCGGGGGCGGTCTCCCGGCCGTCGGGTAGGTGCAGGTTGTGAAACCAGGGGCCGAGCTCGGCGATCGTGCCTTCGACCTGGAGGGTCACGCCGCCACCTCCGCGACCTCCTGCTCCAGCTGTTCGCAGCGCCGCTCGGCGGTGTGCTCGGCGAGTACCCGCGCTCGCGCCCGCTCGCCGAGCGCGAGGCGCTTGTCCTCGCCCGTCTCGGTCAGGTAGCGGACTACGTCCTCGGCCGAGTCGGCGACGAGGATCTCCTCGCCGGGAGTGAAGATCTGGTCGAGGCCGTCCCAGCGGTCGGAGATCACCGGCACCGCGCAGGCCGCCGCCTCGAACAGGCGCACGCTCGGCGACCAGCCGGCCTCGCGCATCGGCGCCCGGGTGACGTTGAGGGTGAAGCGCTGGGAGGCGTAGAAGCCGGGGTGGTCGTCGGGGGCGACGTGGTCGATCCGCTCGACGTTCCCGGGCCACTGGATCTCCTCGGGGTACTGCGGACCGGCGACGGCGAATTCGCCCTCGGGCAGCTGGCGCGCCGGCTCGATCAGCAGCCGCTCGAGCGCCGGCTGGCGGTCGTCGCTGTAGGTGCCGAGGTAGCCGAGGTCCCAATAGGGCGTCTCCTGCAGCGGCCGGTAGGCGCCGGGGTCGACGAGGCAGTAGAAGGCGAGCGCGCGCCGTGCCCCGAACTCCTCTTCCAGCACCTGCAGGGTGGGGCCGCCGGTGAAGGAGAGGTAGAGGTCGAAGCGGGAGACCAGAGCCGGGGAGAGGTACTCGGCGTCGCCGCCGCGCAGCTTGCCGAGGGTGACCGGCGTGTCGACGTCGTAGAAGGCGACGGCGCCGCCGGCGCGGGCGAGCACCCATTCGGCGACGGCGACGCCTTCGGGGACGAAGGAGCCGATGACGACGAGGTCGGCGGCGGCGACGTCCTCGGCCTGCTCCTCCAGCTCCTCCAGCGAGCGGTAGAGCTCGGTCCGGCCCCAGGGCGGCTCGGGCAGGTCCCGGGTCGAGGCGTACCAGGGCATGTCGCGCTCGAGGAAGAGGACCTCGTGGCCGCGGGCGGTCAGCTCGCGGACCAGGGCCCGGTAGTTGGTCGCGTGGCCGTTACCCCAGGAGGAGGTGATCGAGAGCCCGCAGAAGACGATCTTCATCGCGCCGGCACCCCCACGAGGAGAGCCTCGACCTGCTCGGCGCGGCGGTCGTAGGTGTGCTCGGCGAGGACCCGCTCGCGGGCGGCCTCGCCGATCGCCCGGGCGCGGTCGGGGCCGAGTCCGTCGAGCAGCCCGGCGACCCCGGCGCCGTCGCCGGCGACCAGCACCTCGGTCCCCGGGGCGAGGAAGTCCTCGAGGCCCTGCCACTCGTCGGTGATCAGGCAGGCGCCCGCCCCCGCAGCCTCGAAGACCCGGGTCGCCGGCGACCAGCCGTTCGCCGCCATGCTCTCGCGGCTGACGTTGAGGACGGCGAGGGCGCTGCGGTTGAGGGCGTTGTGGTCGCCGGGCGGGACGTGGCCGAGGTAGCGGACGTTGCCGAGGCCGGCGACGCGGTCCTCCCAGCCGTTGCCGCCCAGCACAAGGACGCTGTCCGGGAGCGCTTCGGCCGCGCGGAAGAAGAACTCCTCGACCCGCGCCTCGCGGTCGGGCAGGCGGTTGCCGAGGAAGGCGAGGTCGCAGGCGAGCTCGGGGCGCGGCGGCTCAGGGTGGTGGGTCTCGGGGTCGAGGGCGTTGTAGACCGGCGTGCAGAAGCGGGCGCCGAGGGCGAGGTAGCGGTCGATCACCGGCTGGCCGCCGCCGTAGGTGAAGACCATGTCGTAAGCAGGGATCAGCTCGCGCAGGGGGTCTTCGGAGTCCGCTTCCATCGCGGCCAGCGTCGCCGGCGCGTCGACGTCCCAGAAGATCCGCGCCTCCGGCCCCTCCAGCTCCGCCACCGCCTCCTCCAGCACCGCGTCGAAGACGCCGACCCCGCTGGCCTTGACGACGACGTCCGCCTCCGCGGCGCCGGCGACGATCTCGCGGACGGCCCGCTCGTCGCTCGGCTCGTAGACGACGACCTCGGCCCAGGGCGGATCGTCGATGTCGCGGTGCGCCTGGCGGTCGAAGGCGTCGGGTTCGTAGAAGGTGACGCGGTGGCCGCGGGCGTCGAGCGCGCGGACGATCCCGCGGTAGTAGGTGCAGGCGCCGTTCCAGTAGGCGGAGACGAGGCTCGAGCCGAAGAAGGCGATCCTCATCCCGCCACCTCCACCGCCGGCTCGCCGCGCAGCTCGGCGTCGATCGCCAGCAGCTCGTCGACGCGGTGGGCGCAGGTGTGGCGGGAGCGGATCGTCTCCAGCCCGCTCGTCCGCAGCTTCTCGGCCAGCTCGGGGTACTCGACGATCGCCTGCATCGCCTCGCGCATCTCCGCGCAGTCGCGGGCGACCAGGTAGTCCTGCTCGGTGCGGAAGAGGCCCTCGCAGTCGTCCCAGGGGGCGGAGACCAGCGGGATGCCGCAGGCCATCGCCTCGAAGGGGCGGATCGTCGGGATCCCCGGCAGCGCCTCGACGTAGGGGCGGCGCGGCACGTGGACGGTGAGGCGGTGGCGGGCGAAGAGCTCGGGGGCGCGGTGGTTGGCGAGCCAGCCGCGGTAGTGCAGCCCGGCGAGGGCGATCCGCAGGCGAGCCGAGCGCGGGTAGCGCACTCCGTATACGGGGCCGTGGAGGCGGGCGGTGCGGGCCGGGCGGAGGAGGAATGTCCGCAACTCCTCGCTGCGCTCGCCGTCGCCCCAGTTGCCGATCCAGACGAGGTCGGCCTCCGGCTCGATTCCCGGGAGCGGGTGGAAGACGCGGACGTCGGCGGCCTCGTGCCAGGTCCAGGCGCGCGCCGCCCAGCCGCGCTCGAGGTAGATGCGGCGGATCACCTCGCCGTAGGCGAGGACCCCGTCGTAGTCGCCGAGGTTGAAGCGCGCCGTCTCCTCCGGAGCGGTGGCGGCGCGGTGGTGGGTGTCGTGGAAGAGCAGCCGGTAGCCGTTGTGGCGGGCGCGGTGGGCGCCGATCCGCGCCACCAGCTCGGGCTCGTTCCACTCGTGGACGAGGACGAGGTCGGCGTCGTCGAGGGCGTTGTCGACGTCGAAGTCCCGGGGGTCGTAGGGCGTGCCGTGGAGGTGGGGGAAGGCGGCGGCGAAGTCGCGTAGCGGGGCCTCGCCGTGCTCGCGGACGAGGTTGGCGCGGCTCCAGCCGTCCTCCGGTTCGTAGACCGTCACCTCGTGCTCACGCTCCTGCAGCTCGGTGACGATGCCGCGGAGGAAGTGGGCGTTGCCGTGGTTCCAGTCGGAGACCAGCGAGTGGGAGAAGACGACGACCTTCATCGCAACGCCCCTGAGAACGCGCTTCCCTCCGCTATGCGGGAAGAACTGCGTTTTCGATCGCAGAGGCGGTGGTAGAGCCGGCGGTACGCGGCGGCGGTGCGCTCGATCGAGTACCGCGCGGCGCGCTCGCGGGCGCGCCCGGCGAGGTCGCCCCGCACCCGCGGCGCCTCGATCAGACAGGCGAGGACTTCGCGCAGCGCGAGCGGGTCGCGCGGGTCGACGAAGATCGCCGCGTCCTCCCAGAGCTCGCGCAGGGAGGGGATGTCGCCGAGGACGAGCGCGCAGCCGTCCCGCGCCGCCTCGAGGATCCCGAGCCCGAACGGCTCGTAGACCGCGGGTGCCGCGTAGATCGCGGCCTGCCGCCGCAGCGCTCCCAGCGCCTCGTGGTCGAGAAGACCGGTGGCGCGAGCGTGCCGCGGCGCCGGGCCGTTCCCTAGGTCTCCCGCCACCACCACCGGCCAGGCAAGTCCCTCCGCAGCCGCATCCAGCGCCTCGAGGTTCTTCGCCGCATCCCAAAACCGCCCCGCCCCCAGCACGAACGGACCACCGTTCAGTTCGGGTGAGGTGCTTCGGTTTGGCGGCGGGGCGGGGGAGCCGTTGTGGATTACCTGGGTGCGCTCTGGGTTGAGGGCGTGGTCTCGTTCCAGCTCGCGAAGCATCGCGGCGGTGGGGGCTACGACGGCGTCGGCGGCGCTGAGGCCGGCGGACGCCTCTTCGCGGTAGCGGTTCCACTCGGCCGGGGCCTCGCTGTCGTGGACGGCACGCCACCAGGAGAGGACGCAGGAGTGGGCGACGAGGACCGTTGGTGCCTGGTAGGGGAGGGCGGCGTGGGCGTAGGAGCAGAGGTGGACGACGTCGGGGCGCTCCTCTCCCTCCAACCGCAGGAGCCACCCGGCGGCGGCCTCCACGTCGTCCCAGGGATGCTCCATCCACTCGAGCCGGAACCCGCTCTCGTGGAGGCGGGACGGCAGCGCTTGCCGCTGCGCCCGGCTCGGTCGCGGGCCCATCGTCGCGACGACGACTTCGTCGCCTCCGGCCTCCAGCGCGGCGGCCAGGTCGGCGGTGTAGGTGAGGACGCCGCCGACGGTGTCGGTGCTGATCAGGATCTTCATCTACCGCTCCTTACCCACCCGCGCATAAATCGCATCGATCGCCTCGGCGATCGCTCCGAGCTCGTCCGCGGAAGGGTCGTAGCCGCGGTCCCCGCGCAGCCGCTCGGCCCAGGCGGCGATCGCGCGACCGCCCCACTCGTCCGGCGGCTCGACCAGCGTCTCGGAGCTGGTGCCCCGCCAGAGCTCGGCGCGGAAGTCGTAGAAGGAGCCGCCGACGTTGCGAACCGAGACCGCCCCCTCGCCTCCCCAGGCCGTGCACTCGAAGACGCAATCGCGCCCGGCCGAGCTGAACCAGGAGCAGGCAAGCCGCGCCCGCGCCTCGCCAAGCGCCAGCTCGGCCGTAGCGTGGTCCTCGACCGCGTGGCCGTGAAGCGAGAGCGCCCGGGCGCTCTCAACCCCGATCGCGTGGTTCCTTTCGCACGTATGCGGTGCATGAGGAACCACGGGATTGGGGTTGGTGAACCACAGCGCCAGGTCGACGAGGTGCGTTCCGAGGTCGATCAGGCAGCCGCCGCCGGCCAGCTCCGGGTCGGTGAACCAGGGCTTGTCGGGGCCGTAGGCGTTGTGGAAGACGAGGTCGATCGTGTGGAGCTCGCCGATCGCGCCGTTCGCCACCTGATCGCGAGCCGCGCGCAGCGCCTGGACGTGGCGGTAGGAGAGGTCGATCGCCAGCAGGCGGTCGGCGCTGCGGGCGGCATCGAGCACCCGCCGCGTCTCCTCGGCGTCGCGCGCCAGCGGCTTCTGGCAGAAGACGGCGAGGCCGCGTTCCAGTGCCGCCGTCGCCTGCTCGGCGTGCAGCGCGCTCGGGGTGGCGATGACGATGCCGTCGAGCTCGTGCTCAAGCAGTTCTTCCAGCGTTTCGGCCTGCACCGCGCTTGGCGCCACCTCGGCCGCCGCCGCCAGCGCCTCGGCCTGCGGGTCGGCGACCGCCGTCACCCGCGCCAGCCCCTCGCGCGCCAGCGCCTCCATCCGGTTGCGGCCGATCCAGCCGACGCCGAGGAAGCCGAGGCGGGGGAGGGTCGCCACCGTCATGCGATCACCAGCGCCTTCATGAACCCCTCCGGCCGCTCGACCGCGGTCTCCAGCGCCCGGCCGACCTCGTCGAGGCCGAAGCGGTGGGTGTAGAGCGGCGAGGGATCGAGCCGCCCCTCGCCGACCGCGGCCGCCGCCTCGCGGATGCCCTCGACGTAGACCCGGGGATCGCGCTCGTGGGCGTTGACGACGTCGAGCCCGCGCCAGTTCCAGAGCTGCATGTCGACCGTGCGCGAGCCGTCCTGGTGGAAGCCGGCGATCACCAGCCGGCCGCGGGTCTTCGTCAGCGGCCCGGCGAGGTCGAGGGTCGACTGCACTCCGGCGGCCTCGATGACGACGTCGCAGGGCTCGCCCCCGGTCAACTCCTCGACCCGCTCCAGCACCGGCTCCTCGAGCGCGATCGTCTCCGCCGCGCCCATCTCCCGTGCCGTCTCCAGCGCCGAGCGCCGGCGCGAGATCGCGATCACCCGCGCCCCCGCGTCCGCCGCCAGCTGCCCGATCACGCAGCCGAGGAAGCCGGCGCCGATGATCGCGACCGTGTTGCCCGCC
>Ga0190273_10000848_pt1 | contig 11084 bp, 13 predicted proteins | sample Popmic504IS_FD_134513 | JGI IMG/M metagenome (GOLD analysis project Ga0190273, IMG submission 134513) | Populus adjacent soil microbial communities from riparian zone of Shoshone River, Wyoming, USA - 504 IS | ecosystem: Environmental > Terrestrial > Soil > Riparian zone > Trees stand | place...
CAGGGCGGCGACCTCGACCCACGCGACGACCACGCCGGTGGCGATGAGGCCGGCGGCCACGAGGCCGATGACGCCCATCCAGCGCGGCAGGATCGTGCGCTCGAGGCCGGCGACCACGAGCACGGTGAACGTTGCGGTGAGTGCGTACCCGAGCGTCTCGCCGATGATGTTGCCCAGGACGATGTGCAGGAGCTCGAATCGCTGTTCGGCGCCTGCTCGAAGGGAGGGGTCGAGGGCGTCGGCGCTGAGGCGGGGGACCAGGATGACCCACCGTTGCAGCCCGATGACCTGGACGGTGGCGGCCGCGATCGCGACACCGGTGGTCCATCTGCCCAGCGACCCTCCGATCAGTCGCCCCAGGAAGAGGCCGGCGGGAGCCATCAGAGCGGCGCTGATGACCAGGACGAGGAACCAGATGACGACAGCTGTCTGGTTCTCGCGGTAGAGATCGAGGATCTCGGAGGTCGGCTCCTCGAGGATCTGCGGGTACTGGAAGACGATGCCCAGGACGGTGAACCCCGCGATGGCGAGGAGGGACGCCAGGGCGAGAGCCGCCCCGGCGAGCCGGGCGCTGGTGCGGGTCCGGGTGACGAGGGGGAGTGTCTCAGTGGTCATGGTGGTGTCTCCTGTCGGTGTTCGGGTGGGTGGTGACCCTGGGTCAGGCGGTGGCGTTCGCCGGGTCTCGGTACCAGGCGAGCGTGGCGTCGAGTGCGTCGTCGAGTGGGGTGGCGGCCATGCCGAAGGCGGTTCGGAACTTGGAGTCGTCGACGATCCAGGGGTCTGTGAACTGGTAGAGGGTGTGCAGGAGCTCCCACAGAGAAGGCTGCACGAGTCCGAGGGCTCGCAGCGTCATGCCTCCGGCGGCCAACAGGCGTGCGGGGTGACCGGCTGCTCGGTAGACCTGTTCGATGATGTGTCGGGTGGTGCGAGCGGGGCGACGGGCAGGTGCCAGATCTCTCCGATGGCCGCGGGAGCGGTGCCGAGGACGGCCAGCCCTGCGGCGACGTCGGGCACGTAGGAGTAGCTGTGTGGCTGCTCCGGGTCACCCATGACGCGGGCTCGCCCTCCGGTTTGGGCGGCGGCGAACACCGTCTCCCCGAGCGCGGAGGCGACCGCTCCGGGGCCGAAGAAGTCGCTGGCGCGGCCGATGGCGACCTGCACCTGACCCGCCGCGTGGGCGCTCTGCAGCTCTTCGGTCATCGCGGCCCGGGTGCCGGACTTCTTCGAGGTGGGCTTCGCGGCCATCGTCTCGACCAGGGCGCGGCCCCGGGGCGGGCCGTAGGAGTACAGGTTGTCCAGCACCACGAGCCGGGCCTGCGCGCGGGCCGCGCCGGCGAGGACACCGCGTTGAAGGGGCGGGAACTCCCGGTCCCACCGTCCGTAGTTGCTCGCGTTGAGGCAGAAGTAGACGACGTCCGCACCGGCGCAGATGGGGGTCGTGGAGGCTGCGTCGCTCGCGTCACCCGCGACGACACGGGCGCCGGGCAGCTCGGCGCGTCCTGCGCGGTTGACGGCGACCACGTCGTGCCCTGCGACGACGAGCTGCTGGACGAGCGGGCGACCGACCTGGCCGGTTCCGAAGACCACATGCCGGGTCATGACGCGCGCTCCGCAGTGTCGATCCGGTTCAGGAGCCCCGGCAGTACGGCGGTGAGCAGCGTAGCCGTCAGCGCACCGGAGGACCCGAACACGGTGAACTGCAGATCGACATCGATGCCTGCGGAGGTGGTGACGGCCCAGCCGATCGCGAAGGTCCCGGCGAGGAAGAACGGCCAGACGAGAGCGAGTCTGCCCAGCCTGGGAACGAGCACGACTGACTGAGCGGTGCCGACCAGGGCGCCGGTGATCACTCCCTGGATCGCCAACGAGCCCAGGTCGGTCTTGTAGTCCACCAGGGCTGCGCCGGCGGCCACCCCCGTCATGAGACCGACCGCGGTGGCCACGATCCACGCGACCGGGCGGCGCAACGGCCGCCCGATCGCCCAGGCTTGGATGGCGCCGAGCACGGCGCCGGTGAGGAGACCCCCGGCAAGTGCAGGGCCGGGGCTGTCGACGCGGCCGGAGAGCAGGAAGGCGGCGTAGCCGCCCAAGGGGTAGCCGGCGAACGACAGCATCCAGCGTCCGATGACGCGGCCCTGTGCCCGTGGCAGCGCGGGGTCGGTGTCCCTCGCCGCGGTCTGAACGTGGGTCATGGGTTCCTCCTGGTGGTGAGTTGGCGTGATGTCGCGCTCGAGGCGTGACCATTGGTCATGGGCTGGGTATCGCTCGACCGGCGATCCAAGCCGCGAGCAGGTTGTCCGGGTGCTCGCTGAGGTGGTCGCGGACGAGCACGTGGAACAGGTCCGCCCTGCCACGCAGGTGCGCATCCGCCACCGCGACGAGCTGACGGTCCCGGGTGGACGTGGCTTGCGTGGTGGCGCGGGCGAGGTGGTGCAGGTCGCCGGTCAGGATGGCGGCGGCCACCAGCAGCGGCGTCGAGGTGGAGGTCGCTGCGAGCGCCAGGATCTCAGCGGGTGCGTCGGGATGGCTGCCGATGAGGCGGGAGAGAAGGGCGGTGTCGTTGTCGGGCACACCTGCACCGTGCACCGCGGCGCTGACGGTGCGCTGACGACGCCTGACGACCGTCCGGCCCACGGGCGGTTGGCGTAGTCTCAGAAGGTGCTGACTGTCGCAGTGCTCGGCACGGTCGAGGCACGCAGGGACGGTGCTCGGCTCTCCGTGCCGACAGGCAAGACCACCGAGCTGCTCGTCCGGCTCGCTCTCGGCGCGGGTTCCAGGGTGCGGGTGGACGCTCTGCTGGAGGACCTGTGGCCCGCGAGCGCGAGCCGCAACACCCTGCAGTCGAAGGTCTCCCAGCTCCGTCGTGCCCTCGGCGACAAGGACCTTGTCATCGGCGAGGACGACACCTACCGGCTCGCCGTCGAACCGGGCAACGTGGACGCGGTGGATGTGGCCCACCTGGCCCGTCGAGCGTCTGAGGCCAGGCAGGCCGGCGACGCGACGACGGCCCTCGGGACCGCCAGCGAAGGCCTGCGACTGTTCCGGGGCGAGTTCCTGGTCCATGAATGGGATTGGGCGACGCCCCACCGCGTCCGGCTGGAGGAGCTCCGGCTGAGTCTCCTCGAGGACGTGATGGCGGCACGCGTCGACCTCGGATCCGGCGGAGACCTCGTCGGTGAGCTGGAGACGCTGGTGACCCGGCACCCGCTGCGCGAGCGCCTGTGGGGATCCCTGATGACGGCGTTGTACCGAGGGGGCCGACAGGCCGACGCACTAGGTGCTTACGCCCGCCTTCGGAGACTGCTGGTCTCCGAGCTCGGCATCGAGCCCGGCCCGGACCTGCGAGCGCTCGAGCAGCACCTTCTCCTGCAGAGCGCCGTGCTGGCGGGGCCTGTGCACACGGTCACGGCGCCGGGCAACCTGCCCTCCAGTCCCACCCGCTTGGTGGGACGAGACCACGAGCTTTCGACCCTGGGCGAACTGATCGCAGAGCATCGGCTCGTGAACGTCGTCGGAGCGGCAGGAGTCGGCAAGACCCGGCTCCTGATCGAGGCGGCAGGGGAACTGACGGTGCCCGGCGGTGTCTGGCTGGTGCGTCTCGATGCCGTCGACGGCTCGGCCGAGCTGCAGCAGCTTGTCGCCGAGACGCTGCACGTCACCGGTGCCGACGAGTTGCGCGAGCGGCTCACCGGCGCCCGCACCATCCTGCTCCTGGACAACTGCGAGCACGTCCTCGACAACGCCGGCGCCCTGGTACGTTGCCTCCTCGACGAGGTGTCCGACCTCCGCATCCTGGCGACCAGCCAGGTTCCCCTGGGGCTGGAGGACGAGCTGGTGCTCCACCTGGAGCCGCTCACAGACCATGACTCGGTGACGCTGTTCCTGACACGTGCTCGTGAGATCCGGCGTCAGCTGGTGGTGGACGAGGACACCACGGCGCTGGTCGAGCAGCTGTGTCGCTCCCTGGACGGGCTGCCGCTCGCCATCGAGCTCGCCGCCGCCCGAGTGCGGTCGCTGTCGGTCCGTGACATCGCCCGACGCCTCGACGACTTGTTCTCCCTGCTCCAGGACCCCAGCAGCCACCGGCCCGAACGCCGACGTGGGCTCGCAGGAGCCATCGGTTGGAGCTACGACCTGCTCTTCCCCGACGACCAACGGGGACTGTGGGCCTTGTCCTGCTTCGCGGGGAGCGCGTCCTTGGAGGCCCTCGAGCACGTGCTGACTGCTCTCGACGTCCCTCCAGGCGCCGTGGTGGATGTCCTGACCCGGCTCGTGGACCGCTCGCTGGTCAGCGTGGACGACGCCGAAGGTGGGCATGTGCGCTACCGGCTGATGGACAGCATCCGTGCCTACGCCGACGATCGGCTCAGTGACGCTGGATTGACCGCAACGGCGTACGGCGCCCACGCCGACTGGTACGCGCAGACGGCCGAATGGTGCGCCGAGCACATCCGAGGGAGCGGCCAGGCCACCTGCCTGACCGTCGCGCGCACCGAGAGAGCCAACGTGGACGCCGCGCTGGCCTGGAGCAGGACCCACGACCCGGACCTCGGGGTCCGCATCGCGACCGGCCTCGGCTGGACCTGGGTCGTCCTGGGCGACGGCAAGGCAGCCGCCGCCAGGATCCGCGGCGCCCTCAGCTCCACCACGGCACCCGCGCAGCGCGCCTCAGCACTGATGCTCGCCGGCTGGCTGGAGGCATCCGCCGGCGACGTCGCCCTCGCCCAGCGCGACCTCGACAACGCGGAGACCACGATCGACCGATCGGGCGGAGGGCTGGCGCAAGCCCACCTGTCCCGTCATCGCGCCTTCATCGCCCTCCAGCAGGGTCACCCGCAGGTCGCCCGGGAATGCGCCGGAGCCGGCCTGGCGACGTATCGCCGGACCGAGCTTGCGTGGGAGACGGCGGCCAGCCTGGTGCTGACTGCCTACGCGGCGCTGATGCTCGGCGACACGGCCGCCGCGGCACGCGACGGCGCCGAAGCGGAGAGCATCCTGACCCCGTTGGGCGACCTATGGGGCCTGGTGCACGTCAAGGCGATGCTGGGCGGCCTCGCGCAGGCGGAGCATCGCTTCGACGACGCCGTCGACGCCCTCACCTCGGCCGCCCAGGAGGCCACGACGCTCGGGTTCCTCGGACAGGCGGCCCTGCACCTCGGCTCACTGGCCCGAGCGCAGCAGCGGTCCAGGCGCCCGGTCGACGCGACGGAGTCCTACGAGAGGGCTCTCACCGCGGCCACGTCCAGCGGCGACGGCCGGATGGCGGCGACCGTGCGGCTCAATCTGGCGCGGTTGCAGAGGAGCACCGGCGACGCTCCCTCAGCGGTGCGGCTCTTGACGGAGAACGTCGCGTGGTACGCCGACGCGGGCGGCGGTGACGGCGCGCTGCTCTCGCGCTGTGTCCTCGCCGCCGAGACCCGTGACCAGGACACCCTCGACGCCGTGCTGGCCCAGGCCAGAGCCGAGGAGAACCACGAGGTCACCATTCTCGCCCTTGACGCACTCGCCAGGTCGAGCGCAGAAGGCAACGACCACGATCGTGCCGCCGACCTGATCGCGGAGGCGGACGCACTCCTCCCTGCCGTTGCGCACGTCCTCGACGACGCAGACCGACCCGACCGGGTCGGCGCCATCTCTGCCACGACCGCGCGGCTGGCGGGGCGAGACTCGCTGTAGGTCAACGTTCCGAGTGGGTGGCCTAGCAGCACCCGACGCTGATGGGTGGGCCACAAGTCCTGGCCCGGGTCGGCTGGATGTCACATCGTCGATCACATCAAGTGGTGACGCCGAGACGCCCGGCTCTGCCTAGGTTTCTGGGTATCCCCGCAGCACCGGCCGCGGAGAAACCCGAGAAGGGGCCAGACGTGACAGTCACCGCGAACCTCCTGACCCGGTGGGCCGGCCTCGCCGCCGTCGCCGCCGGAGCCATCTTCATCGGCGTCCAGATCAACCACCCGCAGCTGAACGCCATCTCGATCCAGACCACCGAGATGGGCGTCCGCGACACGCTCAAGGTCGTGATGGCCGCCCTCGCCCTGGCCGGTATCACCGGCATGTACCTGAACCAGATCCGAAGGCACGGACTCCTCGGGCTCGTCGGCTACGTGGTGTTCGCCGTCGGCTACCTCGGCATCATGTGCGTCGCCTTCACCGCCGCCTACGTGCTGCCCGAGGTGGCTTCCTCCAGCACCGGTTTCGTCAACGACGCGATCGTCGCCAACACCGCCCGCGGCACGGTCAAGGGCGACATCGGCGCGTTCGGTCCGGTACTCAAGGTGCTCGGGTTCGCCTACATGGTCGGCAGCCTGCTCTTCGGCATCGCGTTGTACCGGGCCCGGGTCCTGCCGCGGTGGGCAGCAGCCCTGCTCGCCGTCGCCGGTCTCGCCACCGCCGCCCTCGCGCTGACCCCCGACGCCGTCTACCGCTTCCTCGCGTTTCCCAACGGCGTCGCCATGATCGCCCTGGGCTGCTCGCTGTGGCGGGTCGCCCGGAACGACGACGCCACCCAGTCAGGGGCCGTCGACGCCCCGGCACCCAGCGCTGCACGTGTCGCGTGAACGTCGTGTCGACCTCGACCGCGCAAGGCTTCCTGCCCGGCGCCGGTTCACCGGGCTCGGGCAGGCGGCGTCGGGCCGGCTGGTGGGTGGTGCCCTGCCTGCTGGCGCTCGCCTGCATCCCGGTTCTGGGAGGAACCGGGCGCCTCCTCGAGGTGCTCGGCGGACCAGAGGTCCTCCCCACCGACACGCGGTTCGCCGAGTCCCCCATCCCGCTGGTCGTGCACATCGTGGCCTCCGTCGTCTACGCGGTGCTGGGCGCCTTCCAGTTCTCGGCTCGGCTGCGCCGACGCCACCCCGGCTGGCATCGCAGGGCCGGACGGCTCCTGGTGGTGCTCGGTCTCGTGGTTGCGGTCTCAGGGCTGTGGATGACCCTGGTCTACCCGCAGAAGGAAGGCACCGGCAACATCTTGTGGGTGACCCGGCTGCTGGTCAGCTCCGGCATGGGCGGCAGCGTCGTGCTCGGTCTCGTCGCCATCCGCCGCCGCGACATCGCCCGGCACCGGGCTTGGATGACCCGCGCGTACGCGCTCGCGCTCGGCGCCGGCACCCAGGCGTTCACCGTCGGCTTCGGCGAGGCCCTCTTCGGCACGGGTGTCGTCCGCACGGACCTGATGATGGCGGCCGCCTGGGCGATCAACCTCACCTTCGCCGAGTGGGTCATCCGCCGCCCCTCCCGTCGCCGGCCCGTACGTGTCCGGCGCCCCCGCACCGCTTCCCTCCGTTCGTCATGACCACGCCAGCACCCGACGTCGCCGCCTACGAGCTGCGAGTGCAAGGGCACCTGGACCAGCACTGGTCGACCTGGTTCGACGGTTTCACCATCACCCACCAGGACGATGGCACCACGATCCTCCGCGGCCTGGTGCGCGACCAGTCCGAGCTGCACGGCCTGCTCGACAAGGTGCGTGACCTGGGCACGGCCCTCATCTCGGTCACACCCCTGGGTCTCCGGTAGCGACGAGACCCGGCCACACCCAGCAGCCTCCCGGTCACCGGTGGCGATGAGCGGCTCCGGCGTGGGTCAGCGAATGCGCTTGACGCGCGCGACGGCGCACGTCCCTCCAACCGCGTACAGCACGCTGTAGCTGCCGCCGACAGTCAAGATGGCCGGTGCGAGGGCCGGTGCGACCTTAGCTGGCAGCGCCGCCGCGATGTTCATCACGCCGAGGTCGACTGCCGTGTACAGACCGAACCCGAGACCGCCCAGCGCCATCCCCGCCAGGAAGCCGTTCAGGCACGGGGGCGAGTGCGATGACGAGCATGGTGAGACCGAACACCACTGATGCGGCGCCCACGAAGACCTTCCGCCGACCGGTACGGTCCGAGATCCAACCGCCGGCCAGCCCGGCGACCACGACCACGCCCGACATCGCCAAGGTGGCGAGGAAGAGCTGGCGTGGGACGTCGTCTTCTGCGCCGTCGAGTTTCTCCAGCAGGTAGTAGGCCTGGTAGGTGGTCAGGAACGCGTAGGCCAGGACGAGACATGAGCCGGCTGGCGAATGCCCAGGCGAACGGGGTTGTCACGTGGGTCGACGGAGAACGCGCTCGCGAAGTCGTGCAGCGGCCTTGCTGGCTTGGCTGACGCGTCCAGTCGGAGGTCGTGCAGCGTCAAGGCGAAGAGCAGGGTGAAGAAGCCGCCGACGGCGCACGGGGCTAGGAACATCGCCGGGGTGTGGCCCGTGAACAGCTGGGCGACGTAGGTGTCGTCGATCAGGGTGCCACCGGCGAGTGGTCTGTCTCAGGTACGAGGTCAGCCGGCCGCGCACGAAGGTGCCGGGCTCACCACGGGCGTCCTGACACCTCGGATGAGCAGATACCCCAAGAGCGCCACCTCGCACACGATCTCCGGCAGAACGAAGACGGCTGCCGACGTGCCCGCAAAGGACGGGGCGAGGAACTGCGTCGTCGCGTCGCTGACATAGCAGACGGTGGCAGCCATGAGCAGGAAGCAGAGCCATCTCGGGAACATGCCGGACCGGTAGCCGAGGACCCCCAGCGCGAACAGCCACAACCAGGTCAGCTGAGCGATGAGGTAGCCGTAGTGCTGCAGGTCCATCAGAAGCAGCACCACTGCGTGCGAGCCCTCGACGCCTAGCGCAGTGGAGTAGGAGGGGGTGGTCGCAACCAGGACCGCGCCAAGCTGATTGACCATGTTGATGCAGCCGATCGCCACAGAGACCGCTACGAAGACGACCATGGCGCGGGCGATGTCTCGGCCCGCGTGAGCCAGGAGGCGGTGGAGGATCCCAGCCAGGATGAGCCACACCATGGCCTGGACCAGGTCCGCGACGAAGCTGGCCCGGAGCAGGGTGGGGTTCGCGACGATGTTCGCGTACGTCGCCACGGCGTTGCCGGGCTCGTACACGCCCAAACGCACGACGTGGGCGAAGCCACCGAGGACACCGACGACGAGGTAGAGCAGGCCGGCCATGCGCGCCAGGCGCACAGGCGACGCCGGGCACTGTGCGTGCTCGTCGGCACGGGGACCGCCACCCGCAGCGACTGTCCGCGCCACCCCGGCCGAGGTGGCCGGACTGGGCGTGGTCGTCATCGTTGGGCCTTGTCGCTCATGACGTGCTCGCGAGACGGTTCATGAGGTGACCGCGAAGGCGGTGCAACTGGGGCATCAGGCCGTAGATGACGATGGGCACGGCAGTGGTCGCGAGCACGAACGTGCGAGTGATCGCGTTCATCGTGGCCAACCAGTCGCCAAGAACCAGGTTGAGGACGGTCAGCGTCGGGAAGACAGCGACCCAGATCATCAAGGCGAGCTGGTGCTTGGTCTGTGGGCCCGGCTTCGCACGTGCAGTGGTAGGTCCTGGGGTGGAACGTGCTGCTGGGCGGGACTTCGGGGAAGTCGGGTGGGGGGTCGGGTTGGTCATCGTGACTCCTTGGTGTACGTGCGTGCGTGTGCGTGTGCGGTGGCAGGGAATCCGTGGTCGAGGTCGCGGACGGCGTCGCGAATCTCCTCCTCGACGAGGTCGGCGTTCATTGCGATTCCGGCGGCTGAGCCGGCACCTGCTGCGGTGATGACCTGGGCGCGCGGGTCGACGATGTTTCCGGCTGCCCACACCCCGGGGACGCTGGTGCGTCCGTTCGCGTCGACGTCGACCCAGCCGTCCGGGTCGATGGTGGCGCTCAGTCCGAGGAGAAGAACGTTGTTCGGCACGAAGCGTGGCGGCACGAACAGGGCGTCACGAGGGATGACGCTGCCGTCCTTCATCTGTACGCCCCGCAGCTGGTCCGCCTCATCGATGACGAGCCGGTCGATGGTGCCTTCGACGACGCCGATGGCGCGGGCGAGCAGCTCGGTCCGTTCGACGGCGGTGAGGATGCCTGGTGGGGTGAAGTAGACGAGGTCGTGCGTCCATTGACGGACGATCTGGGCGTACCGGACGGAGCCTGGGGTGCCGCCGACGACGCCGAGCTTGCGGTCGCGGACCTCGTGGCCGTGGCAGTAGGGGCAGTGCAGCACGTCGCGCGCCCACCGCTCTGACAGTCCCGGAATGTCAGGAAGCTCGTCGTGCAGGCCGGTGGTGACCAACAGTCGCCGGGTCGAGATGCGCTGCCCGTTCTCCAGGAGGACCCAGAACCCCGTACGGCCGTCGGGCACCAGGTCGGCGACGGTGCCGGTGAGGATGTCGCCACCGTACCCGGCGACCTCGCTGCGCCCGGTGGTCAGCAGCTCGGCGGGGGGCATGCCGTCGCGGGAGAGGTAGCCGTGCATGTGGGCGGCGGGGGCGTTGCGTGGCTGACCGGCATCGACCACCAGGACCCTGCGGCGAGCCCGGGACAGGACCAAGGCGGCGGACAGTCCAGCGGCGCCTCCGCCGATGACTACTACGTCGTACTTCTTCATGTCTCAAGGTTGGAGGCGGCCGCGAAGCACACCAACGAACGTTGCCGTTTCTGGGAAAGAGGGGTCAGATGAACCTCGTGGAGGACGCATCAGCGGCGGCCATCGCTGCCGCGCTGGAGGGGGTCGGGCGCCGGTTGAAGCGACTGCGCACGCACCGTGGACTGACGTTGGCCGGTGTTGCTGAGACGACCGGCATCTCGAAGAGCACGCTGTCGCGGCTCGAGACCGGAGGACGACGGCCCACTCTCGAGCTGCTCCTGGTCCTCTCGCACGTCTACAGGGTGCCCTTGGACGACCTGGTCGCGGCGCCCGAGGAAGGCGACCCGCGGCTGCGGCTGAAACCCGGCCATGTCAAGGGCCGCACGGTGATCCCGCTCACCCGGCAACCTGACGGCATGCAGGCGTGGAAGATCATCATCCCCACCAGCAAGGCCATTCCGGAACCACGAGCGCACGACGGCCACGAGTGGATCTACGTCCTGTCCGGTCACATGCGGTTCATCCTCGGCGACCAGGACGTGGTCCTTGGCCCCGGCGAGGTCGCTGCCTTCGACACCACGGTCCCGCACTGGTTCGGCAGCACCGGGACGGAACCTGCCGAGATCCTCAGCATCTTCGGACGACCCGGTGAAGCAATGAGGCTCTGGGAGCATCAGGGCAGAACCAGA
>Ga0190273_10000849_pt1 | contig 11081 bp, 10 predicted proteins | sample Popmic504IS_FD_134513 | JGI IMG/M metagenome (GOLD analysis project Ga0190273, IMG submission 134513) | Populus adjacent soil microbial communities from riparian zone of Shoshone River, Wyoming, USA - 504 IS | ecosystem: Environmental > Terrestrial > Soil > Riparian zone > Trees stand | place...
GGGTACTCTTCCACAATCGGGTTATCCGACGGGGGCTGAGACCACGGGAAGTAGACGGACAGCCCGTGCGAATATTGAAAGGCCGGCCCGGCGAATGCGGCGCGGACGATCAGCTTTTTGTCGTCTTCTCTGCCGCCCTTGTTGGGATATCCTCTGAGGGAGAGCGGCTCATCAAGCTCCGCGGCATACGCAGCGGCCTCGTCTTTTTTAAGGACTGCCTTCTCCAGCACCTCCATTACGGCGCAACATGCTAGGTAGATATCTTCCGACTTTCCCTTCAGCCCATTCCAAACCGGGCCGGAGTACCCCTTCTCATACTGCTTGTAGAGCCTGCTAAAGCAGAAGCAGAAGTCGAAGAGGTCGGTGTAGCTCTCCTGCCAGAAGCTTTGCGCCTGCAAATGAGCCAGTTGGATTAAATCCCTCGCCAGCAGATCGGTGCCCTTGACGAAGTTACAGAGAGGCTTCTCTCCGGCCTGATCTAAGAGGGGGGGAGTCTTAGTTTCCGGAACATCCAAAGCCTTCCTGAGTGCCTCCGCCAATTTTTTGATCGACTTCGTGACATCCGAGTCGTAGTTAAGATTGCACAGGCACAAGTCGAAGGAGTAGCCGGCCAGCAGGAAGTCCGTGCTGTTATACAGGCAGGAGAAAAAAATCCCGATGATCAGTTCTCTGATACTTTCTGCTCGCGCGGCGTCCGCGTCGCCCGTGGCGCGCGCGTGCCTGCGCAGCGACTTGAAAATCCTGATCAGTATCTGGCGATAGGGCCAGCTCCCGACGAAGGCCGGACCCTGCGACGCCAGCATGTAGTTAGCGGTGCCCTTTAGTTCATAAACCACTTCCAGCGCACTCACGGAACAGCTATGAAAACTGATTAGCTCCAGCTTGGCTTTTTGCGCGTCGATCTCTTCCTTGAATTCGTTCAACACTTCGCCGAGTTCTTTCAGCGTGAGCGACTGCACGTCGGCATGTTCATCAAACAGGAAGATGTCGTTTCCCACCACCACGCCATGGCCGAGGATGAAAAGCATGTAATGCCGGGCCGGGTATCTCACCCGACAGAACTCCAGAAACTCCTTCAGCGACTCTTTAGGGTTCGGCTCCTGGCGCCTGCGCCGGGTCTCGAACTCCCCCTGCCCGCTGGCCCTGGGCGGCAGCGGCGGGTCGTAGTCAACGTCGTAGTACTCCTTGAGAAGCCTTTGATACTCCTTTCTCACTGGGTCATCGTTACGGGTTTTCTGATTCCTCCAGAGCTTGTCCTGGAGCAGGTTTCTGACGAAGGGGGTGATCGAGTCGCCGAAGCCGATGTCGGCGTCGCCGGGGCGTTTGAGCTTTTCGATGATGTTAACGTCGAAGACGTGCGTCGGCGTCCCGACAGTGTGGGGGTCGAACTGTGTGATGACGTTGACCTCGGGATGAAATCCGGCGTCCTTGATGGCCTTGAGCTGTGAGACGACGCCGGGGGCGAGCGGGTTGTCACTCGCCAAGTAAAACATCAGCGTCCATTCCTTCATCTGGTTCATGTCCGACTCCCCTTCCCGGCTGTGAAAAAGTTAGGCGGTCGCCCCCGCAAGTGCTTGACGACATGCCGCTGCCCAAACCCTGAATGTTCTTATTCTTCCTTAATAATGTTCCGACGCACCGAAACGTAACCGGCGCGAAGCAAGGATCGTGGATCCTATTGTGAGAACTGGCTTGGTCGCGAGAGTTGAAAGCGAGGGCGCCTCGGAAGGCTTCGTGCCGGGCCGCTTCACTCTATTTACGTTGACTCGCGAAGCGGGCGAAGAGGTGGGAGGCGGGCGGGCACCGTGTTTACCCATCATGGCGGGGCGCTCCTTCGGTGAGTAAGCAGCCGCAACGTTCAGCGTCGGGGAAGATTGGGTCGGGAACCTGTCTTCCGGGTTACACAAATTGCGGCGGATGAGGTGGTTTCTGAAAAGCCCCTCCCTGACGCGAGGAGTAGAGAGGGCTGCGACAGACTTAACGAGACTTTCTAGGCCGCGCGTATCCCGTGGAGCGGAACGTGAATCCGGTGTGCGCCGCGTCGCGCGGGCGTAGATTCATAAAACTTATTCTGTGTGTCTGTGAGGGCGGCGGTAAGGTGGCGACTTATCGATAGCCCTCACGAGAGTTGATAAGTGTCGGGAAAACACGGCAAGCGTATGCAAAGAGTTCGTTCGTGTCAATGGAAATCTTGGCTCTACTATGGGTAGTGATGTGATGAAGCAGGCACCTCCGGCTCGAACGTTCGAGCTGCGGTAGACTCACTTTGCGCATGAGACCGCGAAGGAGGTGCCCATGACTGTTTATTACTTCGTAATACCTCCATTATGTCAGAACCCGCAGAAACAATGAGGGCGGCGAAGGGTTTGGTGCCCTAGCCGCCCCGCGCGTCACTGTCCTCACCCCAGCAAACGCCTGTGGGCGGGATTCTACTACGTACCTCTGTCAACGCAACTTCCTCGCATCGCGCTTGGGGAGCGGCCGGGCTACCGTCTCGGCCACCTTCGCCACGTCCTCCGGCTTTCTCAGGAACGCATCGACGCCGGCCAGCCAGGCCGCCCGCTCGCAGTCAGCCGCGGTGAACATGAAGGTCGGCGTGCGCCTCCGATGCGGCAGCTCTCGCACGCGGCGCACTAGCTCAATCCCGTTGACGTTGGGTAGATCGTAGTCGAACAAGAACAGGGTGTACGGGGCGTCGCCTTCGATCTCTTGTAACGCCTGCGCCCCGTCCGCGCACACGCTCACCTTCCAGTCCTCGGCCTCCAGCGTGTCTTTGACGGCATCGGCTACCAAGCTGTTATCTTCCACAAGAAAGATGGAGGCGGGCTTTACGGGGGATGGCTTGTCCGCCGCGCGCGGGGTACGGATGATGCTCTTCCGGCGCTTCGGGGATGGGGCCTTCAGGTCGAGAAGGTTCTTGTGGCGCGTTCTGAGGGCTTCACCGAGCGTCTGGTGCCTCTTCATGCCGAGCAGCCTCGCGGCCCTCGTCACGCTGCCGTTTGACTCCCTCAAAGCCTGCTCGATGAACCGCGCCTCGAACTCGTGAACCGCCCTCTGGAGGATGAAGCCCTCGGCGTGCAACCACGTCTCGCTCAGACGCCGCATGACAAGACGGGCGCATGCCCGGAGCCTCGTTATGACTTCAGAGTCCTACACGTCTTTGAGGAGCCGGTCGGCATCCTGATAGGCGCTCACAGCATCGCCCTGGGAGAGCCGGCCCGCGTGCTCCTCGACCAAGGTGAGCGCCGCCAGGCCAGCGTTCGCCAGCGCCCCGGACTCTTCGCCTAGCTGTAGCGCGCGGCGCAGGATGGCGATTGAGCTTTCGTATGCCCCGAGGCGAGCCCAGATCACGCCCTGCACGGTGAATGCGTCGGCGAGCACGGCGGACGCGCCGCCCCGCTCTAACGTCTGGATGGCCTCAGCGATGACCCTGTTCGCTCCCCGGTACTTCTGCTCCGCTAGGAAAACCCGCGCCCGTGTCTCGTCCACTCGGGCGCGCAGCCCTTTGTCCTGAAGTCGCGCGAGGATGCCGCGGGCGTGGTTGAGGTGGTCATGCGCTTCCGCATATCGCCCGAGTCTGCCGAGGAGGTAGCGAGGTTGTTTTCGGTCGCCGCCGCGTACCGCTCATGTCCGCCTTCCTCGTAGTGATAGATGGCCGCCGTGAACTCGATGATCGCCCGGTCGAAGTATTCAGGTCGCCGCTCGATGTTGCCTAACTGGTTCAGCACCAAGGCGAGGTGATCGTGATAGCTGCCCCTGAGCGCGGGGTGCTGGTCGTCGAATCGTCCTGCGTTTTGCGTAAGGATTGTGAGGGCGTCGTTGTGACCTATTCCCTGCTCGCTGCGAGTCTCTTCGGGTACAGGTCCAACTCGACTTGGTTGCAAGGCTGATCAGCTACTCGTCTTCGGTGGGCGCGCCGAGGCGCGCCGTCATGCTCGCTGCTCATCCACTTACCACCGGACGCACAAAAGGATGATTGTCGGCTCGAAATGGCGCCACTTGAACGGGGAATTATGCTGCTTCACGAATATGATTCCGAGAGAGTGATGGATGAACTAAAGAGTGGATTATAGTTCAGACACTGTTCCTGCAACAGAGCCATTGAGAAGCACTTCCCGTGACAGAAGCCCAAAAGGAGTCTTCAGGTTGACAGCTTTCGAATTGAGGCATATGTTACATGCAGTTTCTCATTTTCGTGGACTCCCTTACCGCGTAACCTATACACGAAAGCTATCGAAACTCATTCTTCGTTAGCCTCCGTAAACCTCATTTTCCCCAATCCAAGGAAAGTCTTTAATTCATTATTCATTATGGCTTTAAGACACGCTCAGACATAAAGCTTTCTACTCTTGTGTCTAGACGCGCGTATCAATAGTGGGGCGCGGCCATTAGAATGATGAAGAGATCGGCGACCATTTTAATACCCCCTCCAGGGCCGAAGTTTAAAGTAGAAAAAGTCTCGTAAATATTTCGGAAGGGAGTGACACACAGGTGTCTACGCAACTTCCGTCCCCCGGAGTGTATTGAGGTGTTTAGTTCCGGAGGTGAAGTATGGATCAAAGGGTGCGAAGAATTGTCCTCACGATAAATGAGAACCTCGCGCGAAAATCAAACTTGGACGAGTTGGCACGATCAGTAAACCTCTCGCCCTCACGTATGTATCACGTGTTCAAAGCGGACATGGGTATCTCGATAAAGCAGTACACCAGAATGATGAGGATGCTGAGGGCTATGGAGTTATTGTCAAACTCTTTCCTGAGCGTAAAAGAGATTACCAGTATGATCGGAGCCGGAGACGAGAGCCATTTTGTTAGGGATTTCAAAGATGGTTGTAGTCTAACGCCAACTCAATATAGAAATTCCCATCATGATGACGCCGATACATCAGACGCAGCGGATTCGGCCAGTAGATAGTGAAATCCGCTAACAAGTTGTGCTTGCGCTTCTCCTCACCTAAGTCCATGGTGCATCTGTGCTCATTTATCATATACACGTCGGTGGAGTGGCTTCAAAACCTTTCCGTCACGTCAGTAATCTAGAGCAATCGACATCGATAGACATGACGGACGCCTATTTCAAAACGTCCACGCAGTTCTGTAAGATGCGTGCCATTTCAAGGCGTAGCTTGCGGCCTACCTGACAACCTCTCATCTCTCGGACAACCCTGTAATAACCATCGCCGAGGAACGACACCTCCTTGGCTGAACGGCATCCTTTGACCCCGACTAACTAAGGCGCTGTCATGAACTGTAAACTCGGGACACCTCTGCGCCCGCGAAAAATTAGGAGGCCTTTACTCATTGCCCACAATGTATTAGCAAGTCTTATTAATCAGTTGAACTCTGCCTGGCGCTTCGCGCCGAGCATTGACGGGGGGGCGGCTACATAGGATCTCCATAGCTCAAGAACTGAAGAAAGGAGGAACTCTCATGGAAAAAACCAATTCCCTGTTCGAAGTCGAGACACTGGAAGATTGGCGTGTCGAGGCTGGTGCGAATCAAGTGGAGGTGCCCATCGAAGAAGGTGGCGCGTCCAACAGCAACAGCACGAACAACTCCTCAGACGAACCGTAGTTCGCTGCTGGGCATTGCTACAGTGCTCAGCTTTGCCTGAATAAGGCGATAAAACGGATCCTAGTATCCGCCTTCCCCAAAACAAACAGACCATGGTTATGCGCCGTTAATCTTACGGATGGAGGTTGCCAGATGATTCAGAGACCGAGGTTGAAAACATACCTGACGGTTTTCCCACTCTCCGACACGACTTGGGGATTACGGGGTGGTTTCGAAGAACATTGGAGAATCAAGCTGAATGACGAGCAGTCCATTCGTGCTTTCAGTAGCTTGTTACCTTATTTAAGCGGTCAGCACGCAGTCGATGTCATCCTCGACAAGATGAGCGAGCAGGGGATTGATCAAAACATCGCGCGTCAGATGTTAGAGCACCTCGAAACGTCCTCGTTCATTGAGGAATCCGACGGCTCGTATCTCTCCCCCGAGGAAGAGCTACAGTTCTCCGATCAAATAGCCTTCTTCTCGCGCTTTACTGCCGAAGGGGGCGCGAAATGTCAGTCGCGTCTGATGGAGAGCCGAATCGGGCTGGTGGGTGACGGCACTCTGAGCCGTAATGTGCGTCGTCACCTTAACATTACGGGCTTCGGTGAGATAGTGGTTCTCGACGACAACCCGGCAGCCGCCCGGCGCGAAACCGGCGGAGATAAAGGCCCGATCCCCCACCGCAACGCGAAACTCACGGTTCACGCATTGGATCGTAAGTCAATCTGGCCCGCAGATGGCACGGAGCAAATCCCCGAAATCTTCATCGTGCCGCAGGAATCGCATGACCCGCAGTTGCTCGGCGCGATGGACGCTTTCTCCAAGGAGCACAACGTTCCCTGGATGTTGCTGCGCCTGGCGAATCCGCATGAGGGGTGGGTCGGCCCACTCTTCATACCGGGAGACACGGCGTCATATCTGAGTCTCGAAGCGCGCCTGCGCGGCAACATTCCGTTCTTCGACGAGTACCAGGCGTTCGACAACTACCTGAGAACTGAAGAGAAGGCTTCGGCAGTTTGCGGCGGGCTGCACACTTTCTTCGATTTGTTGAGCGGCATCGCCGTCACGGAACTCGTCAAGTATGTGGGCGGGCTTAGTATTCCGCATCTGGCCGGCAGATTCCTGAGCGTCAACATGATGACGTGGGAGACAGAGGTGCACGAGGTACTGCGTGTGCCGCACCTGGAAAAAGAGCACGAGAGTCCTCGAATCTTTCCGTGGAAGGATGTTCCCTATGGTGACAAAAAAACCCGTCGAGCTTGAGTTGCAAGACGTTTCCTACACCGGGCCACTGAAAACTATTCGTCTGGCAACCCGCTTGGTCTCCTCAAAGGTCGGGCTCATCAGGTCGATTGGCGGGGGGATTCACCGCGCGCAAGACCCGCGCACTTTCGCCCTGGGTATCGCCGCCCCCGACCTCTCGCACTATTCGGAGATTTTGAACTCCTCCAAAGCCGGCGGAGGGGGAGAGTCGCTTGAGATGGCTCTGGCGGCCACCATCGGCGAGGCCGTAGAACGCTACTGCATGCTCTACTACGATAAGAGCACGATGGTCAGTGCTTCTTACCGCGAAGTGGCCGACGATGCCGTCTCGCCTGACTTGCTGAGGCTTTACTCGCTGGAGCAAGTTGAGCGTAAAGGGTCGAACGTGCGGCTGACGTATTTCACCGAAGATACGAAGATCAACTGGGTCTGGGGGTATTCACTAACCGCCAAATGCCCGCGGCTCGTCCCTGCGACACTGGTCTATTTGCAGTATGCATTGGAGGAAGGGGAGCACTCCATCGGACGCAACGCCTCAACCGGATTGGCCGCCGGGGGTACCATTGAAGAGGCGATTCTGACAGGACTCTTTGAGGTCGTCGAGCGAGATGCCCACGCGATTGCCTGGCTCCATCGCAGAGTCGGACCCAAAATTCGCATTGACGACCCTCCGCTTCAGGAAATGCTCAAGAAGCGTTTCTTCATCGACCACCCGAGCGTCGATCTAAAGATGTTCGACATCACGCTCGACATCCCCATACCTTCCGTCCTCGGCGTCATGCGTAGACCGACGGAGTTCGGGCCGGTGTTGTGTGTGTCTTCGGTGACCAGACTTAAACCGAAAGAGCTCATACGAAAGTGCCTGCGCGAGATCGGGCAGGGGGTGTCTTATCATCGCTTTCTTCGTAACCAGTTGCGGGACTGGGAGCCGGCGGCTGATTTCTCCGACCTCACGACCTTCGATCAACACTGCACGCTCTACGTGAAGCGACCGGAATTGGTTCCCAAGGCGATGGCCTTCACCGAAGAAGTCACCGAAGAAGTGGCTCTCTCGGACATCCCTGATCGGTCTTCGGGACGAGTGCGTAGCGACATCGAGCTTTGCGTCGAGATGCTGAGGGAAATCGGCAAGGAAGTTATCGTGGTTGATGTGACCACGCCGGATATTGAGGACATAGGGCTCAAGGTAGTGAGGGTGATGGTTCCCGGCCTCGTCCCGATGCACGGCAATCATAATTACCCATACCTCGGCGTGAAGCGCCTCTACGAAATTCCCCAGAAGATGGGCTGGGAGAAGTCGGGCTGGAATTCCGAGACCGGATTGAACCCCTGGCCGCATCCGTTTCCATAAAGGAGGAGGCGAACCGTGCTGAAGCTGGAACAAAACGTTTTGAAAAAGCTGACGGGCAGTGGCATCTACTCGCCGTTGCGATTTAAAAGCTCGCTGAGTGAGATGTTTCATGAAAACACAAAGCTCACGCCCTTGAGCGGTCGCGCTTACGGTCAAAGCATCGCCAGAATCCTTCGGTCGGCGTCCACAAAGAGGTTAATGGCCTCGCCCTACAAGGTCTATAACCTCATGGAACAGGTCGAGCTTGGGCGACCTGTCGCACAGGGCGAACTGGAAAAATGCATCTTCGCGCGCCGCTCCCAGCGCCTCTACACGGGCGAGGCGGTGAGCCTGCAAGAGCTTTCCAAACTGCTTTTCTATTCTTACGGCAGAACTGACCAAAAGGGCCACTTCCGGGCCGTGGCTTCGGGGGGCGCACTCTACCCGTTGGAGTTGTATGTCGCAGCCTTAAACGTCGACGGGCTTGAGCGCGGGATTTATCACTACAACGTCGAGCAGCACTTGCTTGATGTGGTAAGGCGCGACGACTTCTGGCAAGAACTCAAAGATTGTGTCTGGCTGTCAGACATCGAAGAGCCGGAAAATGCTGCGATGATCGTCTTCATCACGGCCATCTTTGAGCGGGGCACGATGAAATATCAGGACAGAGGATACCGGCTGATCCTGATGGAGGCGGGAGAAGTGGCTCAGAACATGAGCTTGATGGCTACGTCGCTCGGTCTCGGGGCGTTACTCCTCGGCGGCTTCATCGACAACCCTCTGAGTAACGTCCTTGACGTTGACGGGTACGACGAAGCGCCGCTTCTGCCGATAGTCATAGGCAGAAAGCCGGCCGCCGCTTCAACGGGCGATGCGTCAGGAGAGCGCCAGTGAAAAGCACTGTTAGCAGTGTGGTTCGGACCTCGGCACTCGTTAAGGCTTACGGCCAAAAGACGGTGCTCTCCGACATCAACCTTGAGATTCCAGCCGGCGAGCGCTGCTGCATCGTCGGGGCGAACGGGTCGGGGAAAACCACCCTGCTTGAGATCCTCATGGGTCTCAGGCTCCCCACGAGCGGGGACGTGGAGGTTCTCGGCCGAAAGCCCTCTGACCTGAAGTTAAAGATGCAGCGCATCATGCTGATGGAGCGCGCCGCCTACCCTTACTACGCTAAGGTTCGGGAAGTCGTGTGGATGTACGCAGGCTTTTACCCCGAGCGGGTCGACATCGATCAGCTACTAAGGGGTTATGAGTTAGACGGCAACACCTTCATCCGTCACCTGTCAAAAGGGCAGCGGCAGCGTCTCGGAATACTGATCACGCTTCTCGGAGACCCCCCGCTGGTTTTACTGGATGAGCCGACGTCGGGCCTTGACCCTCAGGCACGTGTGAAATTCTGGGAACTTCTCGGCCAAAGACTGGAGAGGACTTCCAACACGCTTATCTTCGCCACGCACGATCTGACGGAAGCCGAACGATGGGCCACCCGCATCGCGATCATGCATCGCGGGCGGCTGATAGCGGTTCGCTCACCCGAAGAGTTATGCCGCTCCGTCATCGGCACACGACGCAAGTTGACCATTATCGGCAAGCCGAGTCAGGACACAAGTCGATGGCAGACCGAGGATGTCGGGTTGGTGGCGCGCCTCGGTGCCGAAACGGCTTTGTACACCGACCATCCCGAAAGGGTTCTGAATCAGATTAACCTGGCAGGTGAATCATTTCAGATTCGCATCGAAAACGTGTCGGTGAGAGATGCCTTTTTCAAGCTGACAGGGGAAACTCCGGATGAACAATCTACTTTTGCAATGCAGAAATCTAGCTAGGATTACTTATCTGGAGCTGCTCTGGAGCTTTCGCATACCGGAAAGTTTGGTCTTCAACTTTCTGACGCCTGCCCTGGTTCTCCTGCTATTAGGATTCATTCGGGGCAGCAAGGATTACATGCCCATTCTGGTTTCGGGTCTGATCGCGCTCACCATCGCCTCCAGTACGATGCAAGGCATCGGAACCAAGATTAGCATGATGCGCGCACACGGAAGCTGGCGCACACTTCAGGCTTCGCCCATCCCGACTGGACTTTACTTCATCGGCCTGCTGTTGAGTCGGATGGTGCGGATCATCCTGATCGTCGGCTTCATGCTCACCATCTCCTTCATTTTCCTGGGGTATCGCATGCAGGGTAGCTTCGCCCTCATGCTTTTTTACGTCATCCTGGGCACGTTCGTCTTCGCCGCCCTCGGCATGGTCGTGGCCTCTCTGGTCTCCTCACCGCAGGCTATTTCGGGGGCTCTGAGCATGATCTTGCTGCCCATGATATTCATCAGCGACGTCTTATTCATCACCAAACTCGCATGGGTGAAAACCGTCTCACTCTTTTTCCCCCTCACCTATCTCGTTCGTCTCATCCGCAACAATCTCTGGGGAGAGGGCCTGGGCGACGACGGGCTGATGAATCTGGGAATCCTTGCTGTTTGGCTCGCTCTCGGTAGCTGGGCGGCGGTCGCACTCGCTAAGAGGAAGGTCGAGGAGAAGTAATTTATGTCAACATCCATTGAGACCCCCACCAATCTGGAAGCGCATCTGGAGACACTGCGCGAAGCCTTCGACGAGCGCGGGCGAGGCTCAGGATTACAGCCCACGGGGTGGCTTCTGTCTGATTCCGACGGCTCGGCCGCGCAGCAACTCCTGGAATCATTTGAAGATCATGTGAACCAAGAGGGCGGAGTGGTCGTCACGGGCGTCTGGCGAGAGAACCTGCTGCGTCCCTTCGGCGGCCTTCTCGATCTCGCTAACAACCTCGCGACGTGGGTCTTCAGCGCGCAGCCGGAATTGCTCGGGCGCTACAGTCTCTCGCTGGTAAACATGCTGCCCGCATGGCGTCGGGCCGAACCCTTGCGAAAGACCAGCGAGCTGCGCTCCGGCCTCGCCGA
>Ga0190273_10000850_pt1 | contig 11078 bp, 9 predicted proteins | sample Popmic504IS_FD_134513 | JGI IMG/M metagenome (GOLD analysis project Ga0190273, IMG submission 134513) | Populus adjacent soil microbial communities from riparian zone of Shoshone River, Wyoming, USA - 504 IS | ecosystem: Environmental > Terrestrial > Soil > Riparian zone > Trees stand | place...
GACGCGCAGCGCATGCAGGGCGCGTTCGATGCGGTGCTCGATCACAAGACCGTGGTGCCGCAGGGCGGCTCGGTCTGGGTGTTCAAGCTGCCCAAGTCCTAGTTCGCGCACACACGCAGCACCACCACCAAACCTGTAACGCGAACACCGGCGGCGTCACCGCCGGTGTTCGCAGCCTGCCGGCACTGTCGGCGGGAGCACTGCTGTCCGCATACAGAAAAAACAATAGAGGGACGGAGAAATAAGATGAAAACCACATTCACCAAAATCACCTGCCAGCTGCTCGGCAGCTCGCTGTTCGCGGTCACCGGTCTGCTGCTGGCGCCCGCCGCGCAGGCGCAGACCACGTTCGACGTGATCGGCCCGCACGAGTACGAACTGCCGGTGGACTTCAAGCCGTTCAACGTCTTCGTGCAGTACGCCACCGTGCAGGACAACGACAAGTTTCGCGACGGCGACGGCGATCAGGTCGACGGTTCCGGTACGCAGTCCATCGTCGGCCTTTCCAAGTACGTGCGCTTCTGGACGCCGGGCTTCAGCAACAAGATCGGCCTGGCCTACGAGGTCATCGTGCCCGAAGTCGGTGTGCGCGACTCCGGCAACTCCGGCTATGCCGGCGGCCTCGGCGATCCGCTGACCGGCTTCGCCATTTGGTACAAGCCGAGCGAAGGCTCGGTGTTCGGCTTCCAGTCGTTCCTGCAGATTCCGGTCGGCGCCAGCGACGTCAGCGACACCAACTGGAAGAACCTGTCGAGCCTGCTGTGGTACGTCAGCCTGCCGGCAAAAATCGGCTGGACCGGCGACGCCGGTACGGTCTACCAGTCCGAGCGCACCAACGGCTTCAAGCCCGGCCTGACGCTGCATACCAACAACCGCATCGGCCTGCGTGTCGCGCAATGGCTCGAGCCCTTCATCGGCCTGGACTACGAAACCACCGAGGCCAACGACGGCGCACCCAAGTCGCATGCCTTTGACGGTGGCCTCGGCCTGATGTTCCACACCTTCGCCAACCAGTCCATCGCCTTTCGCTGGTCGACCACGCTGGAAGGCGAGAACCACTCGGACAACAACAGCCTGAACATCAAGTACGCCTACGTCTGGTAAGCGCGCCCGAACCGGCGAGGAGAACACGATGAAGAATCTGCATGCACTCGCGCTGAGCATCGCGCTGCTGGTGGCGCTCTGGGTTTATCTGAGCATCGGCATCCCGGCGCTGCATTTCAGCCCCTGGATCGGCTTCGTCGCCTGGGCGGTGTTCTTCGCCGCCGGCGGCGGTGCCGGCGCGGTGGCGAAGACGCTGCCGGCAGGCATCGCCGGTGTGGCATTGACCGCACTGACGATGCTCGCGGTCGCGCGCTTCGGCGGCGGCCTGACGGCGCTGCTGATCCTGGTGCCGATCCTGGCTTTCGTGCTGGTGGCGATGGCCGACCTGCCGCCGCTGTCGTACACGCCCGCGGCATTTCTGGGCGCCGCTGCGTTCTTCGGAACCAGCGGCGAGCCCGCGCCCAGCCTGCTCGTGGTCTGCATCAGCTGGATCGCGGGTCTGGCGCTCGGCTACGCCTCGGAGCGACTGGCACGGAAGCTGGCGCGCGCCGAGCCACCGGCCGGCGCGCGCGCCGCGGTCGTCAAGTAACGCAATGACTGATCAACAAGGAGAATCAACATGGTTGCCGAATACCTGAACTACGTCGATGGTCGCTTCCTGGCGAACACCGGCGACATGATCGACGTGCACAACCCGGCCACGCACGAACTGCTGGCGCGGGTGCCCGACGCCGATGCCAGCGTCGTCGATTTCGCGGTCGCCGCGGCGCGTCGCGCGCAGCCGGCCTGGGAACGACTGCCGGCGATCCAGCGTGCGATGCATCTGCGCAAGATCGCCAACAAGCTGCGCCAGAACCGCGAGGCGCTGGCCGGCGTCATCACCCGCGAGCAGGGCAAGATCCTGCCGCTGGCGCGCGTCGAAGTCGACTTCACTGCCGATTACATGGACTACATGGCGGAATGGGCGCGGCGCCTGGACGGCGAAGTGCTCAGCAGCGATCGCCCCGGCGAACACATCTTCCTGACGCACAAGCCGATGGGCGTGGTCGCCGGCATCCTGCCGTGGAATTTCCCGTTCTTCCTGATCGCCCGCAAGATGGCGCCGGCGCTGATCAGCGGCAACACCATCGTCATCAAGCCCAGTGAAGAAACCCCGATCAATGCGTTCGAGTTCACCAAGCTGCTCGACGAGTGCGAGCTGCCGCCGGGCGTGTTCAACGTGGTCAGCGGCCGCGGCGCCAGCGTCGGTTCGGCGCTGAGCTCGCACACCGGCGTCAACCTGATTACGTTCACCGGCAGCGTCGCCACCGGCATCCGCATCATGCAGGCCGCCGCGCCGAACCTGACGCGCGTGAACCTGGAGCTCGGCGGCAAGGCGCCGGCGATCGTGCTCGCCGATGCCGATCTGGATCTGGCGGTGAAGGCGGTTGCCGATTCACGCGTCATCAACACCGGCCAGGTCTGCAATTGCGCCGAGCGCGTCTACGTGCAGCGGCCGGTCGCCGAGGCCTTCATCGAGCGCATCGGCAAGCGCATGGCGGCAACGCGCTACGGTGATCCCAGCGCCGACGAGACGCTGGACATGGGCCCGCTGGTCAACAAGATCGGCCTGGACAAAGTGGCGGCGATGGTCGATCGCGCGCGCGCCGACGGCGCTCAGGTGGTGACCGGTGGTGGTCGTGCCGATCTCGGCCGCGGCTATCACTACCAGCCGACGATCCTGGCCGGCTGCAACGGTGAAATGGAGATCATGCGCAAGGAGATCTTCGGGCCGGTGCTGCCGATCCAGGTCGTCGACAGCCTCGAAGAAGCGATCGCCTTGTCCAACGATTCGGAATACGGCCTGACCTCGTCGATCTTCACCCGCGACATCAACGCCGCGATGAAGGCCTGCCGCGAACTGCAGTTCGGCGAGACCTACATCAACCGCGAACATTTCGAGGCGATGCAGGGCTTCCATGCGGGTCGCCGCAAGTCCGGCATCGGCGGCGCCGACGGCAAGCACGGGCTATACGAGTTCATGGAGACGCATGTGGTGTACATGCAGACGCAGTAACAAACCGATGGCAGCGTACGGATGGCCGGTTGGGCGGATGCACCGCTAACCGCCATCCGCTGCGCATGGTAAAACTGTCGTTGTTGCATGCGTATCGCAGGCACAAAACAAACAGTCGGGTGGTGGAATGCAGCGCTTCCATGCACCTCGGCATGATTCGCTCCCTGACGTTGCCGTCGCGCACGCAGAGGAAGGCGCGCACAGCGGAACAGGAGAGCGGCATGGAGACAATGAGCAGGCATGTCGAGCGCATCATGGGAGCGGCCTACGGCGGCTATCCGGTCGCATCCGACATGGAAATCCCGGGGCAGATCTACCGCTCCTGGGTTCGCTGTCTGAACCAGCACAAGCTGCATCCGGCCAAGCCGGTGATCGGCCATGTCGAGACCTCCACCCGGCTGCGCGAATGCCGCGATCAGGTCGAGGACTATCTGCATGTGGCCCGCGCCGGCATGGAGCAGCTCTACAAGTGCGTCGCCGGCCTCGGCTACGTGCTGCTGCTGGCAGACGCCGAAGGCGTCACCATCGACTACATCGGCGACGACAGCTGGGACCGCGAGCTGCGTGAAGGCGGCCTGCACCTCGGCGCCAACTGGAAGGAAGCCTATTCCGGCACCAACGGCATCGGCACCTGCGTGATCGAGAAGGCGCCGATGACCTGCCATCGCGACGATCATTTCTTTCTGTCCAACACCGGCCTGAGCTGCATCACCACGCCGCTGTTCGATCCCGAAGGCGAGTTCATGGGCGTGCTCGACATCTCCGCCTTGCAGGCGCCGGCGTCGCGCGAAAGCGCGCAGCTGGCACTGGGCCTGACGACGATGCACGGCCGCATGATCGAGGACGCGAACTTCATGCGGCATTTCGGCGATCGCTGGATTCTGCGGCTGGCCACCGCGGGCGCGCTTGCCGACGTCTCCTGCGAAGTCATGCTGGCGCTGGATTCCGATGGCGTCATCGTTGGCGCCAACAGCGGCGCGCGGCGGCGTCTGCGCGTGCCGGCGCCGCCGGGCGCGGGCATCAGCCTGCCGCTGGTGGGCCGCGGCTTGGCGGAGGTGTTCCGTGACCCGATGGACGCGTTGTCGCGGCTACGGCGCGTCAACGGCTCGCATGATCGCGCGGTGCTGAACACCGTCGACCACGTTTCCTATTTCGCATCGCTGCTGTCGCCGCGGGCGGCGCTGAAGAGCATGACCTCGATCGGCAGCGAGCCGCCGCTGATACGCGCGCCGTGCCCGACGCTGGATCCACTGGCCGGCAACGACCGCAACATGCAGCGCGTCATCGACCAGGCCAAGCGCCTGGTCAACAAGCGCATCAACGTGCTGCTGCAGGGCGAAACCGGTACCGGCAAGGAAGTCTTCGCCCGCGCGATGCACGACGCCAGCACGCGCGCCGCGCGCCCGTTCATCGCGATCAACTGCGCGGCGATCCCGGAGAGCCTGATCGAGAGCGAACTGTTCGGCTACACCGCGGGCACCTTCACCGGTGCGCGCACGCGCGGCATGAAGGGCATGATCCAGCAGTCCGACGGCGGCACGCTGTTTCTCGACGAAATCGGCGACATGCCACTGTCGCTGCAGACGCGGCTGCTGCGCGTGCTGTCGGAGCGCGAGGTGCTGCCGCTGGGCTCGGACAAGCCGATCACACTGGACCTGACCGTGATCGCGGCCTCGCATCGCGACCTGCGCCGGCAGATCGCCGCCGGCACTTTCCGCGAGGACCTGTACTACCGCCTGTGCGGCGCGACGCTGTCGCTGCCGCCGCTGCGCGAGCGCCAGGATCGCGCCTACATCATCGATCGCATCCTGCAGGAAGAAGCCGGAAAGCTCGACGCCCAGCCGTGGATTCACGATCAGGTCATGGCGCTGCTGCAGCAGTATCCCTGGCCGGGCAACCTGCGCCAGCTGCGCAACGTGCTGCGTTTCGCGGTCGCGATGTCCGACGGCGAAGGCATCTATCCCGAGCACCTGCCGCCGGAACTCAGCGAGACGCCGGCCGGCCTGCCGTCGATGCCGGGCCTGAGCGCGCTGACGCCGTCGTTGCCGGCCATCGCGCCGGCATCCTCGTCTCTCGGCGAACAGCCGGCCGCAGCTCCGACCTTGCCGCCGGAAACACAGCCGCTGACGGCCGCACTGCGCCGGCACAAGTGGAACATCTCCGCTGCGGCGATCGAACTCGGCATCTGCCGCACGACGCTGTACCGGCAGATGAAACGCTACGGCATCACGCCGCCGACGCACTGGTAGCACGGCGTGAATTCGAACACTTCATCGCGGGGCGCTTACGCTTCCAGCATCCCTCGTTGACTCAGGAGTCACGCCCGCCGGCCTGCGATTGCAGATCCTGCAGATGGGCGAGGAACCTTTGCAGGATCGGCGACGCATTGTCGGCGCGATAGCCGACGACGAGATCGATCGTCGGTTTTTCGCCCGCCAGCGGACGGCTCACTACCGACCACGGCATCAGGTTTTCCACGTAGGCGGGAATCAGCGCCAGACCGCGCGTCGAAGCGACGAGTGACATGACCATCGCGGGATTGTCCACGCGTTGCGATGGTTCTATGTGCACGTCGGCGCGCTTCAGATAGTCATCGATCACCGCGCGCAGCACGCGCGCCTTGTCGGCCATCGCGATGTAGGGACTGCCGAGCAGATCCTGTGGCAGCACCGCTGTCTTGGCGGCGAGTTCGTGATCGCTTGGCATCAACACGATCAGCTCCTCTTTGCCAACCACCTGATAGTCCAGGCCGTAGTCCGGCTCGGCGCGCAGGAAGGCGAGATCCAGCTTGCCCTTGGCGAGTGCCTCGGCGAGATCCGGCGAGTAGTCGCTGGACACGGTGACGTCGACGTTCGGCAGCTCGCTACGCAACACGCTCATCGCCGACGGCAGCCAGTTCATTTCCTGCCCGGTCAAAAAGCCGAGCGCGAAGCGTTGTTTCGATGGCTGCGCCGCCCGCCGCGCCGCCTCGACCGCAGCATCGACCTGGCTCAAGGCCAGGCGCGCATGGCTGATGAAGGCCTTGCCCGCGTCGGTCAACTCCACGCCGCGCGCGCTGCGAGTCAGTAGCTCGACGCCCACCTGATATTCCAGATCGCGGATCTGCCGGCTCAGCGACGGCTGCGAGGTGTGCAGCCGGCGCTCGGCCGCAACCGTGAGGCTGCCGGTTTCGGCTACCGCGATGAAGTAACGCAGATGCCGCAGCTCCATCACATCCCATGCTTTACAGGTATGCCGCGGAGCTTACTAAGTCTTTTTCAGCCGCGCTACGGCGGCCTAGATTGGCGTCCACAGCGGCGGGAATCGCCTTCTTCCGCAGCTCTCGGGGTCAGCGCCAAATGGCCAGCCCATACGTGAAACGGCATACCTGCAACTGGAGCGTTACCATGAACAAGCCTGTCATCCTGATCACCGGCGCCCTTACCGGCATCGGCCGCGCCACCGCTTTTGCGTTCGCCAACACCGGCGCTCGCCTCGTCGTCTCTGGCCGCCGCGAAGCCGAAGGCAAGGCGCTCGAAGCCGAACTGCGCAGCCTGGGCGCGGACGCGGCCTTCATCCAGGCCGACGTTCGTCGCGACGAAGACGTACGCGAGCTTGTCGACCAGGCCGTGGCCCGCTTTGGCCGCATCGATGCGGCGGTGAACAACGCCGGCACCGAAGGCCAGCCCGGCCTGATCGTCAATCAGACCGCCGATACGTATGCGGCCACTTTCGACACCAACGTGCTCGGCACGCTGTTCAGCATGAAGCACCAGCTGCGGGTGATGCAGGCTCAAGGCAGCGGCAGCATCGTCAACGTCTCGTCGACCTACGGCCACGAAGGCGCGGCCTACGCATCGGTCTATGCGGCCAGCAAACATGCGGTGGAAGGCCTCACCAAATCGGCTGCGCTCGAAGCCGCCGGCTCCGGCGTGCGAGTGAACGCTGTCGCGCCGGGGCCGACCGATACCGGCATGCTCGACCGCTTCACCGGCACGTCGGAAAACAAGGCAGCGCTGGCCGCTTCGGTGCCGCTGGGCCGCACCGCCAAGCCGGACGAGATTGCTCGCGCGATCCTGTTTCTCGCATCGGACGCCGCGTCTTTCGTCACCGGCCAGATCCTCACCGTCGACGGCGGCAAGACGGCTGGCTAAGACCAACCCACGCACAGAGGAAATCAGCATGAACAATCTCACCGGTAAAACGGCGCTGGTGACCGGCGCTTCCCGCGGCATCGGCCGCGCCAGCGCGCTCGCATTGGCCAGAGCCGGCGCGCAGGTACTGGTGCACTACGGCAATGGCGACAAGCAGGCGGAGGAAGTGGTTGCGGAAATCCGCAAGGCCGGCGGCCGGGCGGAGAAGTTGGCCGCCGATCTGCGATCGCCGAACGGTGCGCACGAACTCGCCGCACAGGTGCGCCGCATCATCGGCGCCCGTCTCGACATACTGGTCGCCAACGCGGGCATCGCGACATCCGCCTCGATCGAAGACATGAAGGTCGAAGACTTTGACGATCTGTTCGCGGTCAACGTGCGGGCGCCGTATTTTCTGGTGCAGCAGCTGCTGCCGGCGATGTGCAAGGGCAGCAGCATCATTCTGCTGTCGTCGCTGGTAGCGCACGCATCGCTTGGCAGCCTGTCGGCTTACGCGGCGACCAAGGGTGCGATCGATACGCTGGTCAAGCATTTTGCGTTCGCGCTCGGCGAACGCGGCATCCGCGTCAATGCGGTCGCGCCGGGTGTCGTCGACACCGACATGTCGAGCTTCGTCAGGAGCGGTCAGGGCCGGGACTCGACGATCGGCATGCAGGCCCTGAAGCGCGTTGCCCAGCCGGACGATATCGCCGACGCAATCGTTTTTCTCGCTTCCGACGACGCCCGCTGGATCACCGGTGACAGTTTGCGAGTCGATGGAGGCTCGAAAATCTAGGCCCGCATCTCATCCCGATTCATTACTTCTTTTGGAGAGCCACCATGAAACTCTATCAATCCAGCGGTTCCCCGAGCTCGCGCCGCGTGCGCATTTTCCTCGCGGAAAAAGGCATAGAGCTCGATCTCGTACCGGTTGATCTCGGCGCGAAGGAACAGTTCACGGCGGCGTACCAGGCAATCAATCCGCGCAGTGTCGTCCCGACACTGGTGCTGGACGACGGCAGTTCGATCGCTGAAGTCCCGGCGATTCTTCGCTACCTGGAGGACACGCATCCGCCGTTGCCGCTGCATGGCTCCAGTGCGAAGGGGAAAGCGCTGGTGACGATGTGGGAACGGCGCGCCGAACTCGAAGGCTTTGCATCGGTGATGGAGGCCGTGCGCAACGCCTCGCCGGGGCTGAAAGGCCGTGCCATCGCCGGGCCGCATGACTATGAGCAGATCCCTGCGCTGGTTGATCGCAGCAGGCAGCGCATCAGCAACTTCTATGTCGACCTCAACCACAGATTGACCGAGGTGCCCTTCGTCGGCGGCCAGCACTTTTCGGTCGCCGACATCACCGCCGTGGTGACGGTCGACTTCGCTACCAAGGCCGGCAAGCAACCGATACCCGAGGAACTCACGGCCCTGAGGAGGTGGTACGACGGTGTTGCGGCGCGACCGAGCTTCAACGCATAAGACCGATCGGCCGCAGGGTGCGCTGACTCCCCGGCTCTGACACAGGCGCACTACACAGTGCAGCGCGCAGCGCGCAACAGTTGATGCAGCGCTGCCCGATGCGCCTGAATATTCTTCGCAGTTTCCGGCACTTGGAAGACGCCTCCGAATGGCTTGCTGTTTGCGCTCCTGCGCCGACTCATCAACCGATGACCGCCAGGAACCGAATATGCAAACGAGCACCGCGTCTCACGCAACAGTCCCTTCGTCACCTCCGGCCGCATTGCGCGCCGGTGTCGTCGGCGCCTTCATGCTCTTTGCCGGCTGCGCGGGCGCCGAGCCGGCGTCGGTCGCGCTGCCGGGCGACCAGGCCTACCCGGAGAACATCACGTCGACGGCCGACGGCGCGCTCTACGTCAGCTATTTCGCGCAGGGCGGTGTCGTCCGCATTGCGCCGGACCGCAAGCACAGCGCGTTCTGGCTCAAGCCCGGGGTGGCCGGCACGCGTTCGGTGCTCGGACTGATCGCCGACGAGAAAACCAATCTGCTGTGGCTATGCTCCAACGACATGACCGCGCTCGGCGTTCCCGGCCCGAACGCGGAGCCGGGGTCGATGCTCAAGGCTTTCGATCTGAAGACCGCCGAACTCACGGTCAGCGCAGCGCTGCCGGGGCCGCAGACGCTGTGCAACGACATTGCGATCGACAGCACCGGTTCGGTGTACGTGACCAATACGCTGGCGCCGGAAATCCTCAAGCTGTCGGCCGATCGCAAGACCCTGCAGGTATGGAAACGCGACCCGATGCTGGCGCCGCCGGCCAGCGGTGGCGGCGGGCTCGATGGCATCGCTTTCGGCGCCGACGGCCATCTGTACGTGAACACCATCGGTGGCGGCGATCTGTTCCGCATCGACGTCAACGCAGGTGTTGCCGGCGCCGTGACCCAGCTGAAACCCAGCCGGGCGTTGAAGAACCCGGACGGTCTGCGCTGGCTCTCCGGCAATCGCTTCCTGATGATCGAAGGCGGCGGCAGCCTCGACCTCGTCACCGTCGACGGCGACAGCGCGCGCATTGAAACCCTGAAGGACGGCCTGCTGGGGCCGACCGGCGTTACTCGCGTACAGGGCAGCGCGTGGATTTCGGAAGGCCAGCTGTCCTATCTGCTCGACCCGTCGATGAAAGGCAAGAAGCCGTCGCTGCCGTTCCGCGTGCTCGCGGTGCCAGTGCCCAAGCAGTAGGGCTTCGACCCGGTATAACCACCCGTTGCGTGGCGGGTAGCGACGTGGCTGCGCCACGCCGCTACCCGCACGAACGGCTATCTATGCAGACCATCCTATTGCGCTTCGCCCTCAGTACTTCCAGTCCAGATTGACGCCGGCGAGCAGGCTGCGGCCGGGGCCGGGCTCGTAGTAGCGGCCGTTGCCGTCGTTGACGATCACCGAACCGACGTAATCCTTGTCGAGCAGGTTGTCGGCGCGGACGAAGCTGCGCACGCGCCAGTGCGGCAGGTCGAAGACGTAGCCGGCGCCGAGGCCGTACAGCGCGTACGAAGGTGCGAACTGATCGTTGATGTCGTTGACTGCGACCTTGTCGATATAGCGTGCGTCGAACTCCGCATTCCAGCCGCTGCTGCGGCCCCAGTTGATCGCGGCGTAGGCGCTGTTTTCGGGCGCGGCCGCGATCTTGTTGCCGGCGTCGACTCTCGCGTTGGCCACCGTGCACGGCGTGCCGACGCAGGTGTCATAGCCCTTGCGCACGGTGGCGTCGAGCCAGGTGTAGGCGAACTGCAGCTTCCAGGCTTCGCTCAGCGCGCTGCTCAGCGAGGCTTCGACGCCCTGGCGCCGGGTCTTGTCGATGTTGCGATAGGTCGAGCGTCCGCCGCTGTTGGTGGCGACCGCCAGCTCGTCCTTGGTATTGGCCTGGAACACCGCGATCTCGGCCTCGGTATGCGGACGCAGCCGCAGCTTGGCGCCGAGTTCGGCGTTGTTGCTCTTGGCCGGATCCAGCGCCAGGTTCAGGCCGCCGCCGCCGTCGGGGCGATAGCCGGCTTCGGCGAAAGTCGGCGTCTCGAATCCCTTGCCATAGGACGCATACAGACGCAGTGCCTCGCTGGCGCGGAACAGCAGGCCGGCGACCGGCGTCGTCGCCGCGTAGTCGACCTTGCCGCTGTCGTCGCCGTTGACGCCGACAATGTAGCGGTCGTCGGAATCGAACTTGACCTTGCTGTGGCGCAGGCCCGCAGTCGCCGACCAGCGCTCGGCGAAGTCGTAGCTCGCCTGCAGGTACTGGTCGAAGTCGTAGACGCCGTTGAGCTCGTCGCGCCGCAGCGCGCCTTTGACACCGAGTTCGCTGCCGATGAAGTTGTTGTAGCCGCGGCGATGCTGTGACAGATCGTCGTAGCTGAGGCCGGCGACC
>Ga0190273_10000851_pt1 | contig 11068 bp, 9 predicted proteins | sample Popmic504IS_FD_134513 | JGI IMG/M metagenome (GOLD analysis project Ga0190273, IMG submission 134513) | Populus adjacent soil microbial communities from riparian zone of Shoshone River, Wyoming, USA - 504 IS | ecosystem: Environmental > Terrestrial > Soil > Riparian zone > Trees stand | place...
CTCGGCGTCGGTGTTGATGACCTCGATGGTCTTGCCGGACATGGCGCGGACGATGTCGCCGGGTTTGGTGGCCTTGCCAGACGGCAGGTTCTCTGAAGAAGGCACGACGCCGAGCACTGGGATCGACGGCTTTAACTGCGCGATGGCACGCATCGCACCCATGACGGTCGCGCCTCCCGTCATGTCGTACTTCATCAGTTCCATATTCTCGCCGGGCTTTAAGGAGATACCGCCGGAATCGAAAGTGATGCCCTTGCCGACGAAGGCCAGCAGATTGTTGTCCTGCTGTTCTGCCGTCGAAGCGGCGTCACCGCGCGGCGTGTACTTGAGGATAATCAGCTTGGCAGGCTCTTCCGAGCCACGAGAGACGCTGAGCAAAGCGCCCATGCCCTCCTGCTCCATGCGCGACTCGTCGAGCACGTCGATATTCAGGCCGAACTCTTCGGCGATCTCTCGTGCGCGATCTGCCATGTCTGTCGGCGTCATGTCCGCGCCCGGCTCGTTTGCCAGATCGCGCGTAAAGTTGACCGACTCACCGATGATGCGTCCACGCTCTGCGCCGCGACTGAGCGCCGTCTCGTCCGCTCCGTCAACGATGATGACGAGCCGATCAAAGGTGCGCTCTTCCTTATCGACGGTGCGATACTTGTCCGGCTCGAACAGACCCATGACAGCGCCCTCGGCGGCTGCCGCCACAGTGCTTTCTCCACCGCCCTCTGCGCGTGGCAGGATGGCAGCGGTCTTGATGTTCTTGTTGCGAAGGAAGCGCGCTGCCGCCCCGGCCAGCTGCGAGACCTGCGGAGCGCCGTATTCAGCGCGCTCGCCGACGCCGATCAAGAGAAGCCTGCGCGCACGGATATTGCTCGTTCCACCTGTGGCGAGATGCACGTAAACCGTATCGCCCTCTTTGCCCTTCAACTCTTCCGATTCGATGACGGACTTGATGACGCCGCCCGTCGCCTCGTCCAGTTCTTTGAGAATGCCTTCATCGGCCCTCTCATCCTTAAAGACGGCGAGGGCGATGGCCTGTACGTCTTCGTCCTGATATTTTTTTGCGCTGCCTTCGACTTGCATCACTTTTATCCTCTCTCTATCTAATATGAGTATCTTATCTCTGACGTTCTTTCAATTGCGCGCGCGTCTCGCGATCCACTGTGCGGCGCATCTCTGTTTCCCGCTTGTCGTATAACTTCTTGCCGCGCGCGACGCCGACCTCAAACTTGATTCGCCCGTTGCGCAGATGTACCTGCGTAATCATGAGCGTCATTCCCTGAATGGTCGAAGATTGCTCCAGTTTGTTTATCTCGCGCCGATGAAGCAGTAGCTTTCTCGTCCGCAGGGGGTCGTGGTTCGCACGGTTGCCATGAGAATAAGGCGAAATGTGCGCATTAAACAACCACGCCTCGCCATCGCGCACGGCGACATAGGAGTCTTTGAGCTGCACGCGCCCGTCGAGCACGCTCTTGACTTCCGTGCCGGTCAGCGCCACGCCCGCCTCGAATTTATCCGAGATATGATATTCGTGGAACGCCGCGCGGTTCGTCGCCAGGATTTTCTCTTCCTTCGCCATCAACAATCACAATCCAGGATTTTAAGTTTCGAGATGGGAGAGTCAGGTTAGCAATCACCGACTCGTAATCATAAATCCATTATCTCTCAAACTCGTCACGAAGGGGTCGCGTCATTAATTCAGAGGCCGCGTCCTTCGCTCGCTTCCCCTCATAGAGCACGGCGTGGACTTCCCTTGTGATCGGCATCTCGACGCCTAGCCGCTGGGCCAACAGCTTGACCGCGCGTGTTGTTTTGATCCCTTCAGCAACCTCGCGCATCCCGCCGATAATATCTGAAAGCGCGCGGCCGCGCCCCAGCTCCTGCCCGACAAAGCGGTTGCGCGACAGATTGCCCGTGCAAGTCAGCACCAGATCGCCCATTCCCGCCAGTCCCATCAAGGTCTCATGGCGCGCGCCCTCTGCGAGAGCCAATCTTGCGACCTCTGCCAGGCCGCGAGTGATGAGCGCGGCCACGCTGTTAGTGCCGAGTCCGAGCCCGGCGACCATGCCAGCGGCCACGGCCATCACGTTTTTGACAGAGCCGCCGATCTCCGTTCCCACGACATCCGTGTTGGTGTAGATGCGCAGGTTTTGAAAACTTAAGATGTTCTGCACCAGGCGGCTCTCTTCCCTGTTGATGCTCGCGGCCACTATCGCCGTCGGCTGTCCACCGGCGACCTCCTGCGCGAATGATGGCCCGGACAGGCAAACAAAGCGCGCATCAAATTTCTCAGCCGTAACCTCGCGTACCACTTCCGAGATGCGCTTACCCGTCTCCGTCTCAATGCCCTTCGTGGCGCTGACAAAGATCATACTAGGCTGCAAAAAGGGCTGCATGCGCACGAGCAACTCTCGCGTGACATGCGAGGGCGCAGCCAGCACAACGATCTCTGCACCCGTCAAAGCCTCTTCCAGTTCAGCGGTCGCGCGGACGTTTGACGGTATCTCATGCGGCGCGAGATAAATGCTATTGACGTGCTCATGATTGATCGCTTCGACTACCTCGCGATTTCGCGACCAGAGGCGGACACCATGACCGGCCCGCCCCGCGATAATGCCGAGCGCCGTCCCCCAACTGCCCGCGCCGATAACCGCGATCTGTTTCATCTAACCACGGATCAAAGATAAAAAAAGTAAAGAGAGCCTCGCATATTTATCAAGCGATGGATCATCCCTTTTATCAAAGCGAGGGAGAGCGTTCCCTTAAAGTTTTTACCTGAACTTGCTCTCCGTGCCCGCGATCAGCCTGCCGATATTGGCGCGGTGCATAATGATGATGATCGCGCCGCCAAGGACAGCTGCGCTCAAAACAGGTGCGAGGCTCACAGAAGATTTCAAATACAGGCTCAACAACCAGACGCAGAGCGGGAACATCACCGTCGCCGTGATCGAGCCCAGCGAAACATAGCGCGTCATCCAGACGACGATCACGAAGACTACGAGGGAACAGGCGACCGCAAGCGGCGAGAGACCCAGAAAAACGCCGACGCCCGTCGCCACACCCTTGCCGCCGCGAAAGCCCAGCCACACAGGGAAACAATGCCCGACCACTGCGAGCACAGCCGCCGCGGCCACCCACCAGTTGATCTCGAAATCAGCGGTCAAGAGCCAGCGCGCCAGCCCGACCGCCACCAATCCCTTCGTGGCATCGAGCAGAAGCGTCATCAGCCCGGCCTTCTTCCCTGCCCTGCGCGTGACGTTGGTCGCGCCCGTGCCGCCCGAACCCGTCTCGCGCACGTCAGCGCCCTCTTTTGAGCGCACGATCAGATAGCCGAAGGGAATAGAGCCAAGCAGGTAAGCCGCGATGAGAATCAGGACGGGTCGCATCGAGCCGCACTCCACGCCCGGCACTTAAAATCTCTGGAAGAGCATTCCAGAACTATAACAAGCAAATCAAGCGCGGGACAAGTAAAGGCGAAGTCGGGTAGTGGGTCAGTTTGAAGAAACTGACCTATTAAAAGTTCATATCTCACGTATGGGATATTGTTTGACGGCTGCGGCATGATAGTAGCATAATCGCTGAAAGTGAGGTTTTTAGCGATGGCAAAAAGAAGATCGTATAGACGACCTACAAAGGTAAAGGCCGCACAAGCTGTTCCAACAGATCAACCCGTGAAACTCGACCTCGATAAGATTAGACAAATGATTCAGCTTGCAAAGCCACAAGTGGCGCTACCTGTGCAGCCCATCCAACAACAGCCGCCAAGCTTTGAGGATATTTGTAGGATGGCGCTTGAACAGGCTCTAACAACTCTTGAGCAGAAGTGGGAGAAAGGCTCGCCGGGTTCTTACGCTACATTCAAGGTAGGAGGGGCTCTGTATTCATCGCCGCAGTTTCCAGCATGGCTTAGAAACTTCGGAGGGTTGTTGGTTATGGGCGGGGTATTAGGTGGTTTGGAGGATTTGGAAAGGGCAATAGATCGCAAACCACTAAGACTCAATTAGTGCCACTATATCCTCAATACTCCATAGCTCCTTAGATACGCCCGCTTCCATAGCTGGCGTACATTTCAACGTTAAATCAAGCGTCGTCGCAGGAGATCGAGCGCGGCCTGCGAGGCGCGCCAGCGTATGAGGTGACGGTCGCCGGGCAGCATGATCTTTCTATGTTCGGTGTGCGCGTCGTCAGAGAGGGCTATGAAGACCAGGCCGACGGGTTTATCTTCCGTTCCACCACTTGGCCCGGCGATGCCCGTCACAGAGAGGCCAAAATCCGTGTCCGCGCGATGGCGTATGCCTTCGGCCATCGCTTCTGCAACTACAGCGCTGACTGCGCCGTGCTGGCGTATCAACTCTGAATCGACGCCGAGCGAGCGCGTCTTCGCATCGTTTGAATAAGCGACCACGCCCTCTTTGAAATAGACGGAAGAGCCGGGGACTTCCGTCAGGCGCTGGCTGATAAGGCCGCCCGTGCAGCTTTCGGCGACGCCGAGCGAAAACCCGCCGACCGCCAGGCGCAAGCCCACCACCTCTTCCATTGTCTCGCCGCGAAAAGCGAAGATCGAATGGCCCAGGCGTTCTTCGATCTGTCCGGCCAATCCGTCGAGCAGAAGCTCCGCATCCTTTTCCGTCTTCGCCTGCGCAGTCAGATGTATCTCGATCTCGCTGCGGTTGAAAAGAATCGTCGTCTGCGGATTCTTGTACTGTGTATAGATGGGCGCGATGCGTTCGTCCACGGCAGATTCGCCGAGGCCGACGACGCGCAGGATTCGACGAACGACGCGCACATCACCGACCTTCGCGGCAAGCCGTGGCTGCACGAAATTCTCGAACATCGGACGCATCTCGCGCGGTGGGCCGGGCAGCAGTACGACCGCACAGTTGTTGTGCTCAAGGTACATGCCGGGCGCTGTCCCGTTCGGATTGTCCAGGACCTCTGCGCCCTGTATGACCATCGCCTGCCGCGAATTAATCTCGGGCATACCGCGACCCATGCGTTCGAATTTCGAGCTGATCTCGCTTAAGACTTTTTCGTTGAAGAGGAGGCGGCGAGAGAGTGCGCGGGCGGCGATCTTACGTGTGATGTCGTCCTCTGTTGGCCCAAGGCCGCCCGTCATAATGACGACGCGCGAACGCCTGAGCGCATCCTTGATGGTCTCTTCTAGACGGGCATCGTCGTCGCCGACAATCGTCTTGAGTTTGACTTCGATGCCTATGCCGTTCAATTTCTCCGTCAGCCAGAGGCTGTTAGTGTCCGTGCGATCCGGCGTCAGGAGTTCCGATCCGATGGCGATGATTTCTGCTGTCAACATAGCTCTTGCTTAAAACACAATCGCCCAAAGGTCAAGCCTGTGCCGCTGGATGTCTCCACCCTTCAGGGCGCGGCGCTCTCTTCGGCGTGGCCGAAGAGTTTCACTTCTCGCACCCACATGACAAACGGTCTGTTGGGTGGGCCCTGCTGGACGGGCTGGAAGATTCTGAGGCGAGTCGTCTTAACGGGAGCAAAGTCGAAGGCTATGCGGTCGTGATCGTTGCCGGGCTCTAAGGCATTGACCGTGCGCCACTCTCCCGTTTCATCCGGCAACTGCAATTCGACGCGGCGCGAAGGCATGTAGCGATTGCGGTCGAACCCCCAGTAGACATAAACGGCAGCGAGCCGCACAGCACTGTCGAAGGTCAGAGTTATCCAGTGCGGCTCTTGCGTCTCGGCAGAAGCCCAGTTGCCCTGGTTGTAGCGCATGGCACTGATTCGTCTAACATCGACCTCGCCGTCAGTCAAAGGCGCTGAAGTGTAGCCATCGAAACTGGAATCAACCTCGACGCGAGCGGGCCTGAGTTCGATGAGCGAAGTGGAGGCAGGAAGTGGCGTCGGCTTTGTAGCTTCGGAAGGCGCGGGTTGCTGTTGTTGCTGTGCCTGCTGTGTGGGAACGGGCGCGCGACGGCGCGCGTAAAAGATTGCTAGGAAGAGAAGCGCAAACGCACAGAGCGTAATGGCTGTCCAAATATCGCGCGTCTTTTTCCTGCGGAGTAAGGCTGCTTCCTGGCGCGTCAGCTTGACCGTTGCAGATTGTAAGGTCAACTCTTCGCCGCAGGTCCCGCACTTTTCGTCGCCGGGATTGACGGACGCTCCGCACATGGCACACGTGGTCGCTCCGATCGGTTGCGTCACGTAGCTTTCCCGCGCCGTCGGCATAGTAGAAGCGTCGTGCGAGCTACCCGACGCCTCATGGCCCAGCTCAGCCGTTGGCCCAAGCTCCGCAGACTGCTGCTTGGAAGTGTCTGCGCGCCCGCGCGTGCGGCGCACGGCCTGTAGAAATTCCTGCGCCGTCGTAAAACGTTTCTCAGGATTTTTCTCAAGCGCACGCAGGATCATCGCTTCAATCTCGGGTGTGACCTGGGCGGCGCGCTCTCTTGGCGGCTGCGGTGTGCGCTCCATGTGCATACGCACGATGTCCGTGTGAGAAAGCGTACCCGTCTTGTTCCAGAAAGGCGGCGTGCCCGTGAGCATCTCGTAGAGAATGATGCCGAGACTGTAAATGTCAGACCTTTGATCGACGTTGAGGCCCTCGGCCTGTTCCGGCGAGACGTATTCGGGCGAGCCGTAAGAATCACCCAGAGTGTCCGTCGCATCAGCGCCGACCAGCTTGACGATGCCGAAATCCGTGATCTTCACATTTCCTTCCGGCGTGATGAGGATATTCGCCGGCTTGAGGTCGCGATGCACCAGGCCGCGATGCGTCGAGCCGTCCTGGTCGCGATAAACGAACTCGTGCGCGTAGGAGATGGCCGCGAGTATCTGCTCGAAAAAATCCAGAGCGCGATTCACACTGAGTGGCCGCTCGCCCTGGGCCAGAAGTTGCGCCAGGGAGCGGCCCTCGACGTACTCCATGACGATGTAGTAAGCACGTTCGTCGACGATGTAGTCGTAGACTTTGACGATGCCGGGATGATCCAGTTGGGATTGAACGAAGGCCTCTTTTTCAAAGCGGTGCTGGAGACGTAGGAGCGCTTCGTGGTTACGCGCGTCGATAGACTTGATGGCGACTTCACGCGGCAGTTGCAGGTGATGGCCGCGATAGACCACACCCATCCCCCCGCGCCCGATGGGCCCTTCAATTCTATAATTGCCGATTGTTTTTTCGCTCGCCACGTTCCTCAAGCTCCCACTACAAGGTGAATCCGGGCGGCACGCGCGTTGTAGTTGCCGGATGAGGCGGCAAGTCCTGACACGGAGAGGCGGCGAGTTATTAATCAACGACTGAACACGCCGCTGCTCGTGCTCGCTCTGCCTCAGGCCGTTTTCTTCTCTTCTTCGTAAACGTCGCGCAATACTTCGGCAATCGGAGGCGGAGCATGTTGAGCGCTTTGCCGACGCTGTGGCGTCGTCGCCTGGGCAGCGCGCGCGATCCTTTCGCCGTGCGAGGCCGGCTGTTCGTGGGAGGAGGCGGGGGGCGTCATCGTCATCGCAGAGGCCGCCGCGCTGAGCGTGGGGATGCTGCGAAGTCGCTCGCGGCTCTCGGCCAGAAGAGAGGCGGCGCGATTACGGCGCACGCGATCCAGGCTGCGTATGGCCGCCATCGTCTGCGGAGCTTCCGTTGGCTCGCGCTCCAGCTTGCGCAGAATATGAACGTAACGGCGCAGCTCCGGCGAGGGCTCAAAGCGATGCCGCTCATCGGAGAGATCATTCTCGACCACGTAGGAGAGATGTTCGGCTGCGGCCTCGTGATCGCCCATGTAGTTGTAGAGCGCGCCCATCGCGAAATAGATCAGCGGTGGAGGATCGATCATTGATTGCAACAGGCGCTCGCCGCGGTTAAGGACTTCCTGCACCTCGAAGCCGTACCAGCGTCTCTCCTCGTCGCGCAGGATGTCGTTGGCCGAGATGTAGAACTCGAATATGCGGCCTGTCTCTTGATGTTCCGAGCGCTGCACGGCGCGCCAGATAAAATATGTGACGATGGCGAAGAAGATAATCACGGACGGAGGTATTCCCATCACCGCCAGCATCGCTATGATGACGATGATGGCCAGTAATCTCTGAGTCGCTTCTTTCCCTTTAGCGCCCATTCGGTTTCTAGATTTCGGCTTCCGCGTTTCAAATCCGGGACCTGCGCGCTCTGGGCGTGTGGCAAATCTCTAAATCTGAAATTCTAAAGACTCAAAAAAACGTTTACGTAACTTGAATCCGCTGGCGGACGGCATCGCCCGCCTCCGCTGTCGAGAGCGTCCCGCCGAGGTCGCGCGTCGTCGCCTTGGCGGCAACCGTTTCAGCGACGGCCCTCTCAATCGCGTCGCTGGCTGCTGCGTACCCGAGGTATTCTAACATCATCGCCGCAGTGAGAATAGAGCCAATCGGATTGGCGACACCTTTTCCTGCAAGCGGCGGGGCGCTCCCATGCACGGGCTCGAACAGGGAAACCCTTCCCGGATGAATATTGCCTGAGGCGGCGAGCCCCAGCCCGCCCTGCAAAGCCGCGCCGAGGTCTGTCAAAATGTCGCCGAACAGATTATTGCTGACGATCACGTCGTACTGCGCAGGGTCAAGCACCATGAACATCGCCATCGCATCGACATACTGATGATTGGCTTCGATGTCAGCATACTGCGCAGCAACTTCCCTGTAGACTCGCTGCCAGAGATCGCCGCCGAAGCGCTGGACATTAGACTTATCGGCCATCGTTACTTTACGACGGTTGTGAGCGCGAGCGTATTCAAAAGCCGCCGTGATGATTCTTTCGACACCGCGCCGCGTGTTTAGTTCCTCCTGCGTGGCGATCTCATCAACAGTCCCTTTTTTGAGGAAGCCGCCCGCGCCGCAGTAAGCCCCTTCCGTGTTCTCGCGAAAGACGACGAAATCAATATCCGAGGGAGCGCGATCACGCAGCGGCGTGAGATGCGCGCCGAGCAGTCTGACCGGGCGCAGATTGATGTAAAGATCAAGCCCGCGTCGCATCCCGAGCAGAATGTCTTCGGCGTGCTGGTTGGATTTGACGCGCGGGTCGCCGAACGCCCCGGCGAGAATCGCATCGAACTCCGTGGAGAGCATTTCAAGCGCGCCTACCGGCAAGCTAATGCCCTCTTTGAGATATTTATCCGCGCCCCAGTCGAAATGCGTCAGCTCTAACTCGACGCCGTGCGTGTCGCGCAGCAGTTCGAGCACTTGAACGGCCTCGCGTATAACTTCAGGGCCGATGCCGTCACCCGCAATGACGGCGATTCTCTTCTTCACTTGCGACATCATCTCCATTCGTGGACGGCCCGCACGACAGGGCTTTGCGTCCTTTTCGACTCTTCGGCTTTAGCCTTCAAAGCTTTTTCTAAAACGGCACACAAAAGACCGGCACGCGCGTGCCGCGTAAAACTTTCTCGGCGGTCGAGCCAAAGAGAAGCTCTTCGGGCGGGGTAGTGCGTCCGCGCACGCCCATCACGATCATAGGCAAATCAAGATCACGAGTTATTTTCAGAATCTCCACGAAAGGTGTGCCGATGACGATCATGCGCTCGACATCGACCGTGCCGAACTCAATGTCTTCGAGCATGGTGGTGAAATCGATCTCGGCACGCTCGCGCAGCCGTCCCTGTATCTCTTCGGAGCTACCGAGGCTTGCCGCCACTGCATCTTTAACGAAATTCTCGTCGATGACATGAAGCAAGGTGAGGTCGCCATCGGGCGCGGCCATCCCTGCGGCGGCACGCACGGCGTTGATCGAGCACTCTGAGAAATCGACCGGAACCAATATGTCTGTCGCTTGTAACAAGAACCATAGCCTCCCTTCTACATAGGTTGTGCGGGCGCATGCGCTGTGTGACGCTCTCGGCTTATGGGCCGCGTCTGGTGGCTAACAATCTCTGTTCGATGCGCGGGAGGCTGCCCAGTACAACCTCGCCGACCGTCTGCAAGCTTTTGGCAGACACTTTGTCGAGCGTGTCTTCCTCCGTGTGCCAGTACGGATAGCCGCCGAGCTGTATCAGGTCAACGCACTCTACGCCCGCCTGCATAAAGGGCACATGATCGTCTTCGACCACGTCCGCGCGCTCGACGAACGCCGCGCCGTGGCCCACCTCGCGAGCGGTCTGCCAGATGATGTCGTTGATCCAGGTCGTGCTTATATCGTCGCGCGGTATCTCAAGATTTTTATAACCGATCATGTCCAGCAGAATCATCGCGCGAATACGACTAAGCTCATTCTTTTTCTTAAGCTCTTCGACATAGCGGCGACTGCCGTAAGTATTATCCGGCGAGCCGGAGTTCGTGCACTCCTCCCACTCTCTGCAAAAAGCCTCCTCGCCGTCGAAGAAGGCGAACCAATAGGTAAAGCGAGGCTTGCCGCGACCAGCGACGGCGCGTGCCAGTTCCAGCAGCGCGCCCGTCGAAGAGCCGCCGTCGTTTGCTCCGACGAAACGAAACTCTTTAAAGAACTTCGTATCGTAATGGCTCGACAGCATGATGACCTCGCTGGATTCGCCCGGCAGCTCAGCCGTGATGTTGACCATTTTCTTGCGGCCCATGGGCGTCACGGGTTGAAACTCGTCCTCCGTGACATTGAGGCCGTAAGATTTCAGCTCATTAGTGATGTACTCGCGCGCACGGCCAAGCTCCGCTGACCCGGCGGGACGTGGGCCAATCTCGACCTGTCTACGCACATGCTCAAAGGCGCGCTCGCCATCGAAAGCGACCGCAGGTGTTTGCGGTGTCGGTGTCGGAGAGGCGGTCGTTGTCGGTGTGCTTCCCGTATCCCTGTTCTGTTTCGACCCGCCGGGGCAGGCGATAAAAGTTAAGGGAAGAAAAACGGAGAGCATAAGCGTTAATGTCGTACGCGGCCCAGAGCGGCGTTTGTGGATGAGCAATTTTTTCATCGACCCTGAAATCAAAACCCTTCGAGCACGCCCAAAGCGAAAGAGCAGCGCAGTCTTCGTCCTTAAATAAATCCGATATGCGAAAGAGGATGGTGTATGCCGACGGCGTGGCGCTGTTCCTGAGTCTGGCGATGCAGCTCCTCTTCGCTACGAAGCTGCGCGTCCGTGATGTGCTCAGTCCTGATGTAAGAGACATCGTTGAGATTGAGCAGCACGATCTC
>Ga0190273_10000852_pt1 | contig 11060 bp, 7 predicted proteins | sample Popmic504IS_FD_134513 | JGI IMG/M metagenome (GOLD analysis project Ga0190273, IMG submission 134513) | Populus adjacent soil microbial communities from riparian zone of Shoshone River, Wyoming, USA - 504 IS | ecosystem: Environmental > Terrestrial > Soil > Riparian zone > Trees stand | place...
AAGGGGTATTCGGGATTCATGATCCCGACTTTTCCGTGGTGGGCCGTAAGGATAAGGCGGCGGCGGGCGCGTCTTCCACTGTTCCTGCCAAAAGTTTCGCGCGGGGCAGTCAAACAACTATCTGGAGAGTAAGAGAGCAATGAGCAAGATTATCGGAATTGACTTGGGCACGACTAACTCGGTGGTGGCCGTGATGGAAGGCGGCGAGCCGACCGTCATCACCAACTCGGAAGGCGGGCGCACGACACCCTCTGTGGTCGCTTTTGCCAAGGATGGCAATCGTCTGGTCGGGCAGGTCGCCAAGCGCCAGGCCGTCACCAATCCTGAAAACACGATCTATTCGATCAAACGTTTCATGGGCCGACGCTACGACGAAGTGTCGGAAGAGATCAAACAAGTTCCTTATAAAGTTCAGGGCAGCGGCTCGGGCGGCGATGTCAGAATCGTCGCCGGCGGCAAAGAGTGGAGTCCGCCGGAGATTTCGGCCATGATTCTTCAAAAGATGAAGCAGTCAGCCGAAGACTATTTGGGTCAGAAGGTCGACAAGGCCGTCATCACCGTTCCCGCCTACTTCAACGACGCGCAGCGCCAGGCCACGAAAGACGCCGGTCGCATCGCCGGTCTCGAAGTGATGCGTATCGTCAACGAGCCGACAGCGGCAGCGCTGGCCTACGGGCTGGATAAAAAGAAGGACGAGACCATCGCCGTGTTCGACTTCGGCGGCGGCACGTTCGATATTTCCATCCTCGAAGTCGGCGAGGGCGTCGTCGAAGTGAAATCCACGAACGGCGATACGCACCTGGGCGGCGATGATATAGACGAGCGCCTGATGGAATGGATCACCGAAGAGTTCAAGAAAGATCAGGGCATAGACCTATCGAACGACAAGATGGCCTTGCAGCGTTTGAAGGAAGCGGCGGAGAAGGCCAAGATCGAATTGTCTACGGCGATGGAGACGGAGATCAATCTGCCCTTTATCACCGCAGACCAATCCGGCCCGAAGCACCTGGTCATGAAACTGACGCGCTCTCGCTTCGAGCAGTTGATCGAAGCAATCCTTCAGCGCTTGAAATCGCCAGTCGAACAGGCGATCAAGGACGCGGGCATCGATGCCAACAAGGTTGATGAAGTGGTCTTAGTCGGCGGCTCGACACGCATCCCCAAGGTGCAGGAGATCGTTAAGACCATCTTCGGTAAAGAGCCGAACAAGAGCGTCAATCCGGACGAGGTCGTCGCCGTCGGCGCAGCCGTACAGGCTGGCGTGCTCTCCGGCGAGAAGACGGACATACTGCTTCTGGACGTGACGCCCTTGAGCCTCGGCATCGAAACCCTGGGCGGCGTGTTCACTAAGCTGATCGAGCGCAACACGACGATCCCGACCAGAAAGAGTGAGGTCTTCTCGACCGCCTCGGATAATCAAACTTCCGTCGAGGTGCATGTCCTGCAAGGCGAGCGTCCGATGGCTACGGACAATCGCACACTTGGCAAGTTTCACCTCGTTGGCATTCCGCCCGCACCGCGCGGCATGCCGCAGGTCGAAGTCACTTTCGACATCGACGCTAACGGCATAGTCAACGTCTCGGCCAAGGATATGGGCACGGGACGCGAGCAGAAGATCACGATCACGGCATCAAGCGGTCTCTCGAAAGAGGAGATCGACAAGATGATGCGTGATGCGGAATCGCACTCGGCAGACGACGCCAGAAAGCGCGAAGAGATCGAGGCGCGCAATCGTCTTGACGGTCTGCACTATCAGGTGGAGAAGACCTTTAGCGAGAACAAGGAGAAGGTCACGGATACGGCTGCTGTCTCTGAGATTGAAGCGGCTCTGGCAGACGCCAAGAAGGCGACCGAAGAGGGCGGAGTGGAGCGCATGAACGATGCTTTCAATCGTCTGCAAACCGCCTCGCACAAACTCGCCGAGGCGCTCTATTCGCAGACGGGCGCGGGCGGTGCTGACGCGGGCGGCCAGGCTTCAGCCGCAGGCGCTGGCGGTTCTACTTCGCAGGGCTCATCCGGCGGCGGCGAAGACAACGTCATCGACGCCGAATACGTCGACGTAGACGAGAACAAGTAAGAAGAGAAGCGATCAGCGATCAGCAGTCAGCTATCAATTTTTGGCTGATTGCTGACTGCTGATCGCTGATTGCTATCGGAATGGCAAAGCAAGATTATTATCAGGTGCTGGGCGTCAAGCGCGACGCGAAGCCGGAAGAGATCAAGAAGGCTTACCGTAGACTGGCCCGAAAATATCATCCGGACGTTAATCCCGGCGACAAGAGCGCCGAGGAACGCTTCAAGCTGATTACGGAGGCGCACGATGTGCTCTCCGACGTGAAGAAGCGCGGCGTCTATGATCGCTTCGGGCAGTATTCGGATAATCTGGCCGATGCGGCGGCGCGCGGCGCGACCGGCGGGGCTGGAGGAGCAGGCGCAGGTCGCGGCCCGGCGGGCTTCGATTTTGAAGGCTTCGACTGGGGCACGGCTTCCAGCACCACGGGGTCTGGCGGCTCAAGCTTCAGAGACATCTTCGCAGACCTCTTCGGCGGTGGCGGCGCAAAGCATGAGCGCGAGCCTCCCAGGCCTCAGCCCGTGCGCGGCGCAGACATAGAGATGCCGCTCGCGCTCTCCTTTGAAGAAGCGATCACGGGCATGACGACCAACATCACAGTCAATCGCTCGGAGCAATGTCCGCGCTGCAACGGCGCTGGCGACACGGGTGGGCCCGTCGTCGTCTGCACGACCTGCAAAGGCTCCGGACAGGTGCAACGCGCTGGCGGGCGTCTGCGCTTCGCTCAGGAATGTCCCGACTGCGGCGGCACAGGCAAACGTCGTCAGCCCTGCTCAGTCTGTAAGGGCGCGGGCGTCGTGCCCAAAACAGAGACCGTCAAGGTGCGCATCCCCGCCGGAGTCGATACGGGCTCGCGCGTGCGAGTTCCAGGCAAGGGCGAAGGAGGACGCATGGGCGCGCCCGCGGGCGACCTCTTTATCATCACCAACGTCGGGCGGCACAAGTATTTTACGCGCAAGGGCGACAACATCTACGTCACAGTGCCAGTGACCGTGCCGGAAGCAGCGCTCGGCGCGCGCATAGAAGTGCCGACGGTCGAGGGCAAAGCGCAGTTGCGCATTCCTCCCGGCACGCAATCCGGGCAGAAATTTCGCCTGCGCGAGCGCGGCGCTCCGAGCTTAAGAAATGCGCAGGCGCGCGGCGATCAATTCGTCGAAGTGCAGATCATTCTGCCACAGGTGATCTCGGAAGAGACCAAAGAGCTATTGCGGCGCTTCTCTCAACTCAACGAAGAGAACCCGCGCGTGGAGATGGGATTAGAATAGAGGCTGGAGGTCAGAGGTTAGAGGTCAGCAAGAATATTCCCGGTCTTTCACTGACCTCTAACCTCTGACCTCTGACATCCGGCTTATGAAACGTAAAGGGCGAACATACACGATCAGCGCGGTGGCGGACGAGTATGATATTCATCCGCAGACTTTGCGTCTTTATGAGCGCGAAGGATTGTTGAAGCCTTCACGCTCGGAAGGGAACACGCGCCTCTACACGGACTCTGACCTCGAACGCCTTGAAGTGATCCTCTCCTTAACGCGCGACCTCGGCGTGAATCTGGCGGGCGTAGAGATTATCCTTAACATGCGCGAAAAGATGGACGCCATGCAGCACGAGTTCGAGCGGTTCTTCCAGTATCTGCAAACACACGTCGAAGAGTTTTCTCAATTCACGGACGCTCCGCCGCCGGAAGCGGGCGCGCTCGTGCGCATCACGCGCGGCACAGCGCTGCGCCGCCGCTCCGTCTCTCGCTGATAAGCCGCCCTCCTACGCCGTGTAAGCTTGTACTCACTCGGCGCACCTGTGTTAAAGTGCGATCTTCAGAGTACGTTTCTGTACGCTTCGTCTCGGCACACTTTGTTCCTTAAATCATCGCGCCCCGTGCCCGGAGTTGGTCGCTCGTCTCCCCTGTAGCGATTGATGCCAGCGCAAGCTCATCCCCAAAGAGCTTGACGCGACTGCTGCTGCTGCCGTTGGCCCACGCCGCGCTTAAGCTCTGACAGCAGCGTGCAAAGAGGGCGTGCACATTACAGGAGAGACACCTCTTAAGGATTATGAAAAGCCGCGCCTTACGCCTTCTCGCCGCTCTCGTTTGCGTCTGCGCAGGAGCGTGCGCGATCATACCTCTCAACGCACACGCGCAGGATTTGGATCAAGTGACGATCCGTGGCCGCATCACGGACGAGAACGGCGCGATCGTGCCCGGCGCATCCGTCACGGCTGTGCTGGTTGAGACGGGCGTCGAGCGCACGGTCGAGACAGATGCTGACGGGCGCTTTCGTCTGATAGAGCTTGAGCCAGGCGTTTATACTGTCCGCGCTTCGTTTCCAAATTTTGCGACGGAAGAGAAGACAGACCTCGCGACTGTCTCCGGGCAAAACGTCGAGCTGAATTTTACGTTGCGCCCGGCGGGAGTCGTCGCCGAGCAAACCGTCGTCAGCGAAGCCGATGCGCCCGACGTGGATACCACGCGCACAGTCGTCGGCGGCACGGTGACGACCGAAGAGATAGAATCCTTACCTAATCAGTCGCGATCCCCGCTCGATCTGATCTTTACTCTCGGCGGTGTGACGGAAGAGCCGCTTTCGACGCGCGACCTGGCCGAAGACAGCCCGGCTGCGGGCCCTACGGCCAACACGCCCGAAGAGGCTGGCTCGTTCTCTCTCTCTGGCGGCCCAGCCTACTCGAATAACATCACGATTGACGGGATGGATAATAACGATGATCGCTCCGCACGCGAGCGTTTTCAGCCATCGCTCGAAGCCATAGAGGAAGTCCAGGTCATCACGAACCAATTCTCTGCGGAATACGGTAGGGCGTCGGGCGGGCGCGTCAACCTGCGCACACGCGGCGGCTCGAATCGCTATCGCGGGCGCGGCTTCTACTTCTTCCGCAACGATATTTTTAACGCCAACACTTTTAGAAACAATGCGCTCGGAATAGTGCGCCCGCCGCTTGAACAGCACAATCCTGGTTTTACTTTCAGCGGCCCGGTCGACCTGCCGCGAAAATTTTTCGGCCCGTTCGCTTATCAGGGACGTGGTCGCACCTTCTTCTTTTTAGCATACGAGTTCGACACGCAGGTCGATACGGCGACGATCAATACTTTCGTGCCTGTCCGGCAAAACCCGCTCTTTGCTTTGCCCGCGCCGACCAACCCGGATGCCGCCCAGCAGGAGATTGTAGGCCCTGACCCCGATACAGGTGCACTCGTCGCGCCTTTTATCTCTGGCCTGAGCACGCCTTTTAAGAACAATATCTTTACCGCGCGTATCGATCACAAGTTTAATGATCTGCATAACGGCTCGCTGCTCTATCAACTCGGACGCATCACGAACCTGCGGCAGTTTGGCGGCGGCGACCGCCTGGCCGAATCCCTGCAAGCCAGAACGCGCAACACGGACGCCATTTCTTATTCCGATAATTACGTTTTTTCGCCGAGGCTAGTCAATCAGGCGCGCTTTCAGTATTCACGCTTAACGCCCGCCGTGGAAGCGGTCGGCGGAGCGCGCCCCGTGGTGATTATCAGCATAGACGTGCCTCAGGCGGGCGTGACGGACAGCCGCACGCTCGTCGCAGGCTCTTCGACCACTGGCTCGACCGACCGCGAAGAGACTCGCTACCAGTTTCAGGACACGCTCTCGCTTGTCGCGGGCTCGCACTCTCTGAAATTCGGCGTCGACGTTCAGCGCATCACTTCCACCTTTATAGACCTCTCGGATATTTCAGGGACTTTCAACTTTGATACGGTCAGCGATTTTCTCTTGAACACGCCGAGCCGATTTCGGCAGAACTTTCAGGCAGAGTCACAGCAGCGCAATACCTACATGAGCATCTTTGTACAGGATGAGTGGCGCTTGCGCTCGAACCTGACCTTGAGCTACGGGGTGCGTTACGAGCGCGAGACGATTGTTCACGATACGAACAACTTCGGCCCGCGCGTGGCGGTCGCTTACGATCCTTTTAGCTCCGGCAAGACTGTGATACGGCTTGGCGGCGGCATCTTCTACAATCGCGCGCTGCTGCGAACGATAGACGATTTTACCTTGGGCCAACAGCAGCGTTTCTTCGACACCAACGATCTGGTCAACCCGACGACGGGCAGGACTCTGACGACAGCCGAGCGCCGCGCTTTTATCGCCGCGAACATTCGCTTTCCGCAGGTGTTCAGCGCTGATTCGCAGATCGCCCAAGCGGGCACGCTCAACACGACTTTCTCGCGCAGGCTCGACCCGGCCATACGTATTCCCGAAAGCTATCAGGCCAACGTAGGGTTCGAGCGTGAGATAGGCCGCTCCCTGGTCTTTGAGGCCAACTACACTTACAACCGTGGCATACACCTGTGGCGTGAATTCAACGCCAATGCTCCGCGAGTGCCGAACGGCTTTAGCAGCCTGACGCAGTATCTTCTTTCGCGCGACTTTCCGAATTTCCTCAACGTGCCTGGAGGGACGCGGCCCATCTATGATACGCAGACGGCGGGCGATCTGGTGCGTTTCCGTTTGGCTTCGCCAGACCCGAACAACAATATTGTGACGATTGACGAGTTTGGCGTGCCCGTCACTGTGATGAATCTCAACAGCGTCAATTCAACGACGGTGCTTGACTCCTCGCTAGACGCGCTGCGTGAGCTGCGACCAGACCCGACTCGCGGGCAGATCGAACAACTTGCCTCCATCGGCAACAGTTTCTATCACGGCTTAACGCTTGAGCTGCGCAAGCGCTTTCGCCAGAGCAAGAGCGGTCTGGGTTATTCCGTGCGCGCCGCTTACACGCTCTCGCGTCTGATCGACGACGGCATCGTTAATACTTCGAGCGCGGTGAGGGTCGGAGACTTTCGCAATGAACGTGCGCGCAGTCTGCTTGACCGCCGTCATCGCTTCGTTTTTTCCGGGACGTTTGATCTGCCATGGTGGCTGGGTAAGTTTCGTCTCTCGCCGATCCTGCATCTGGCTTCGGGTTCGCCGTTCAATATCTCGCTCGGCGGCAGAGACCGCAATCTGGATGATGTGGGCAACGATCGTCCGAGCTTTACAGGCGATCTCTCGCTGCTCACGGTCAGAAATCCGGGCGATCCGTTCCCGCCTGCGCTGCTGACGGCCTTCTCTGTTCCGGTCGTCGGCCAGACGGGCAATCTGCCGCGCAACGCCGGAACAGGGCCTGGGATTTTTACGTTCGACCTCAACATCACGCGCGAGTTTCGCATCAACGAGCGGATGCGTCTGCGCCCCACCGTCGAGATAGACAACGTGCTCAACAAGACTGTCTTTAGCTTTGGCTCGGAGTTTATAAACTTCGACGCATTGAGCCCGACGGCGACGCCTGCGGCCCGGCAGGATTTTATAGACAACTTTCTCGTCCCGACCAGAACCCTGCGCGCCCGCGCCATACGCATCGGCGTACGCTTCGATTTTTAAGTTTGATTTTTAAGGCGTGCGTGATTCTGAAAAACCGCAAGCGAGCAGAAAATAAACTTTCTGCTCGCTTGCGGTTTTATCCGTGGCCCGCGTCTCGTCGGCGAGCGCGCGTACCTGTGGCGCTCTGCCGCTCAGTAGTCCCTGCACGTATGGGCTGACGCTCGCGTGCGGCCTTCTGCCTGTGGGCCGGCGGCGAAGCCTGGTGGCATCTGGCGCGCGAGCGTCGGATACGTCTTTGCATCCAGTTCGTCATGCAAGCTCGATCCTTCTTCCCGCTCTTGGAGCGCTCGCCGGAAACGTATCCAGAAAAGCTTCGACGACGCGCGGGTCAAACTGTTTCTCGCTGTGCTTGCGAAGCTCGACCGAAGCCGCTTCATGCGAGAGTGGCTGGCGATACGGGCGCTGCGCGGTCATAGCGTCGTAGGTGTCTGCCACCTGCACGATACGCGCCATCAGCGGAATGTCTTCGCCGCCCAGGCGATGCGGATAACCTTTGCCATCCCAGCGCTCGTGATGATGCTGCGTGCGTATGCGCAGCTCCGCCGGAAGATTGAAATAGGAAGCTAGAAGCGCGCCGAACGTCGGATGCAGGTGCAGGATAAAAAGCTCCGTGCGTGTAGGCTTGCGCGGGCGATTCAAAACGACTTCGGGCACGAGTATTTTGCCGACATCGTGCAGCACCGCCGTAAAACAGAGTTTCCGCAGACGTGCATCATCGAAACCGTAGGCGCGGCCCACTGTGCGGGAAAGCCTTGAGACGCGCACGCTGTGATAAAAGGTATCGGGGCGCGCAACTTTGAAACGCTTGATGAGCGCTTCCGTCCCATCTGCCCCGCAGCGTTGACCGAGCGATTTTAAGTTGGTTAAGACTCGTTGTAGATAGCTTGCCCAGCTACCGTTGACCAGCCGGATGGTTGCTGCCCCCGTGGCTTGCAGCGTCATTTCGTCGTACATGCTTTCAGACTCCTCCGGTCAAAGACCATTCGAAAAACCAAAATGCGGGGGGGACTGATCTGGCCGAGAAATCCTCACGCGGGCCGGGATAAAAACTACCTTTGTGAGACGAACACGCTTCTCCTTGGCATCTACTGTGCCACATCTCACAGACGGGACAAACGAGCAGCGTAGATACGGGAAATAAAGGAGATTCAAAATGGGGGCTTTTCACCTCAAATGATTAAAAGTAATCGCAGCAAAGTTTGCCGCGAAAAGTTAAGAGATGGGTTTAACCTACAGCGCGAGCGGAGATTTGCCGCACCATTGATGCAAAAAAAACTGTCCGACTGATGCATGTTGCCAATGTATACGATATGGTATTGGAGCGCCGCGAAACCGCGCATGCCCTCGCGAATGAGCGCGCTCGCACGTTTGTGCTAAACTCTGGCCTGTCCCGACCATTAGCACTCTCATTCCGCGTTCAGATCAGACACATGAGCGACAGTTACAGAAATCCGGAACAGCAGGATAGCGAGATTGAAACGGCTTTGCTCGACGCCGAGCTATTTCTCAAATACAAAGCGCCGGAGCGAGCCATCGTGACGCTCAAGGGCGCTCTTGAGCGAAGGCCGCGCTCACTTCAACTGCGTGAGCGGCTGCGCGAGATCACTGCCCTGAAGCACCCGGAAGAGGCTGCGCGCCAGTGTCTGGCCCTGGCCAGTCTCTATATCGAGCGCGAAGATTTCGAGCGCGCGCAGGATCGCCTGCTCGAAGCCAAACATCTGGACGCGCGTATCTCCATCGCCTCAGGCCTTGAAGCGATCAGGCGCGCGCGCCGCCCAGGCATACAGATACATGAGCCGCTCCCAAGCGAAGCGAGGAGCGTGACGCTGGCCGGAGACCTCTCGATCATCAGTATCTTCGACATCGTGCAGGTGCTGGAAAATTCTCGTCTGACGGGTGCGCTTGTTATTACCTGGGATGCTTATGCGGGACGCATACTCTTTAATGAAGGGCGCATCGTCGGCGCGGAGATGGGCAAGACGGAGGGCGTAGAAGCCTTTCGGAATATCGTAGAGGTGACGAGCGGCGGATTCGAGTTCGAGAGATCGGCGCAGGAATTTCCCATGACGATCAACTCGGCCAGCAATACTAATTTGATCCTTGATTCATTAAGGGAAATAGACGAAGAGAACCGCGAGTAGAGAGACTAGAAGGGGAAAGCGGCCTTTCCTCCATTTTTGTTCTGAATCTTGCTATGTCGGTTTTTAGTTGAATGTAAGGAACATGGGACTCACCACAGAGGCACAGAGGACACGGAGGAAGCACGGAGCATTGAATCCCTTTCTCTCTGTGCCCCCCTCTGTGTGCTCTGTGTCTCTGTGGTGAACGTCTCTTGCCAGACGCTCAATTGAAATTTGCTCTAATCAACGAGGACGCGCGTGTGCAGCGCTTCGGCGCGTTCAAAGGCTGCGAGCAGGCGCAGGTATTGCCCGTAGTTGCGGCTGCGATTATTAAGACGCTCGCGCTCTCCGGCAGTGATGTCGTTGCGCAGCGCGAAGTCTAGAAAATCGTAGTAATCACCGATCGCTGTGAAGGGAAACTCGCACGTGTAGGTGGTCTGCCCGGCTGTCTCCGATTTGAACCCTGCGAGCATATCGAACAGATGATCCGTCGTCAGGTGCGCGGCCTCGCGCGTGAAACGAATGGGCAGGCGAAGCTCGAAAAATCTGAGCCCCTGCGCGGTCGTGACGCGCCGCAAATCCTTCGTCCTTTCGCCGTCGAACGGAGACTCCGCATCGACGAGTATGCGCAGCAATCTGGGCTGGTCTTCACGGTTAAGCGTATCGAGTGCGAGCTGCACGCGGTCTGCCAAAAACTTCTCGAACTGCGCTTCTATAGGGTAACTGATACGGCCCAGGCAGCCGACCGCTTCACCTTCGCTCGCGCCTTCCGAAGGCAGACAGGCCGGACACGTCCTGCACAGCGAAGTCTGAGTCTGCACCTGCTCGATCTCAGTGCGCGCATCTTCTATAAAGCGCACCTTGTCGGGTGTCGGCGGGGCGCTGTCACCCGTCGTCAGGCGTGTGTGTATATTACTGAGGCGTCCCCAGGCGCGCAGGTGCTCTTCCGTATAGCGCTCGCGAAGCTGGCATGGATATTCGACGGCGAACTCTAAAGACAATTGCTTTACCCTTCAATCCCGGATTTAAACGTCTTCGGGAGGACTTCTTTGTCGCACTTAAATCACTAACACAGGGGGGCGCGTCACGGCAAGTGTGGGCAACTTCGGCGTCTTGCAACAACGAACGGCCTTGAGGCGGCATCATATTTTCGGCTTTTAACCTCGCCTGAGTATTTGACCCTATCGGTCAGTCGGTGAAAAAATAGGCGCGTCTTTGTGAAGCGGCCACACGCGCATTTGTAAAGCGGCCCAGGCGCGCACCGAACGCCCGTCCAGTATAGAGGAGCTTGAACGTTTATGACCCCCCAGCTTCCCCCCGGCCCGAAACGCAACTTCCTGGGCACTCACTTCATAGCCTTTCGCCGCAACCCTATCACCTTTATCCAAAGGATAGCGCGCGAATACGGAGACATCTCCTATTTCAGGATGGGCCCACAGGATGTCTTCTTTCTCAATCATC
>Ga0190273_10000853_pt1 | contig 11051 bp, 7 predicted proteins | sample Popmic504IS_FD_134513 | JGI IMG/M metagenome (GOLD analysis project Ga0190273, IMG submission 134513) | Populus adjacent soil microbial communities from riparian zone of Shoshone River, Wyoming, USA - 504 IS | ecosystem: Environmental > Terrestrial > Soil > Riparian zone > Trees stand | place...
ACTTTCCACCGATGTATCTTCCCAAAGTCTGTTGATATGATCGGGACCATCTGCAAGCTGGTATGCAGTGAAATCGCATTCCTTACTCCATAGCTCTGGTAGGAGCTTGCTAAGCGAGAGAGGTAGCGGACAGCAAGCCACGAGATGTGCATGGACTAATGTCTTGTGGTCTGTCGTGTATATACGGTCGACATCCAATGATGGCGGTACTGGTTCGAAGTTCTGCACAGACCTTGCATTGCAGCTCAATGCTACGCAATGCACATGCCAACCGCGTTAACACCAGTCATCGACCTTAGGACTGCCAAGTCTCAGAGCTAGCAGAGGAAGCAGACATTGCGGTCCAAGAACTCGGACTGATCAGTGTGCGTAAACATGCGCTCACGTCCCAGGCACAAGCCGTTGGCCGAGACCCGGCCGACATGGAAAGCCGAAAAGGTGAGGAATGGAGGGAACTTATAGCCAGAGAAAACAGGGTCAAGGCGCGACCGGATGAGATCGAGCGGCAAAGAAATCCGGGCTGAAAAGACAGAATGTGCTGCCGACGCATTTTTGATCTCTTCTGCATGCAGATGAAGCTGAAAAAGTGACGGCCTTCTCAGCAATCCTTCATCGACATATGTCGATTGACGATATTCCAGAGCCCTTGTCGCTCGGTGTCAGTCCAACGCTTGCCCGAGCAATACCAAGACCGCTACACACGCAATGAGTCGCAAGGTCAATAGGCTCACACTGAAAGACACGCTGCACGGCAAGTCAGACACGCGGACTAATACTTACTGCTCAGGTCATGCACCTACTCTGGATCTATAACCCGGCTGGTGATGATCCCGATCTGAAAGAGAGCCTGGTTAGCCTACCAATAGCGTTTGCTACTGGACATGAGACCTGCGAGCAGAAGATGAAGAATTACGATTATCTGCTTCGGAGAGACAGCCTAGGTCGCACAGGTTGATTGCAGCGGTACACGCCTACACTATGAAGTAGAGTTTGCTGCTCGAATTCAGCCTCAGCTATGCCCTGCTCTGCCACGAAATTGCCATGCTGTAGAGCTGAACCGCGCCACCTGCTCAAACTACGCACAATGTATCTGATCCTGGCATATTACACAGCTGACAATGCTATCGGCTACAAGAGGGCTATCTGCTCTAGGCGCAACATGGGGCAGACATACTCTGTGAGCGTCTCCGTATTCGATGCCTGCTACATACCGGCCACGGGCGTCACCCTAATTCGCATGAGGAAGCTGAAAGGTTTGCGGCGACCAGCAGTCTTTGTACCGCAGGTCATTTGGAGACTGCAATTATTTGCTCGATCATCCACCATTGCAAATACTACGGCCAAGGGCGAGTACACAGTCGAGGCATTAGAAATTCGCCAGTTATGTCTGAACTGCTTGGGCATCAATGAAGCCCAGCCGTGAGTTGCCAGTGTCTACTGAAAGGTGCTATCTACGCTCTCTTTTCGAATTTGAGTTGCAACCGTCCTGGCTGCAGCGTCATCCAATCTTGCTGTGTCTCCAGGAAGTTTCTGGTTTCCGCCTGACTCATGTCCCCAGCAAATTTGATATCAAAGTCTAATATCAATCTTGCTATGATCAGTTTGATCTCCATCAAAGCAAAATACTTCCCTGCACAGCCATATGTACCGAGCGAAAATGGACACCACGCTCGTCTGTCGAGGATCATCTCCGGTTTGGTAGACCACCGTTCCGGCACGAACGAGTGTGGGTCAACCCAGTATCGTTGGTCTCGATGAATTCTGTAGGTCGGCACGGATACCACGGCGTTGCCAGGGATATGGATCGATTTGGCATCGTCGAGGATGTTGGAGCTTGCCACGTTGTCCAATGGAATAGTCAGCCCTTCCGCGGGCACAATTCGGTTCATGCCCGATGGGACCGGAGGATGAAGTCGCAGAGTTTCGTTTATTATAGCTGCAAGGAACGTTGCGCTTGATAGTGACGGCCAGTTCACAATTGTCCTGCCTTGCGAATCTGTGCTGAAACTGTCTACGGTTTCTTCTCGTAGTCTGTTCTGGTAGTCTGGCTGAGCTGCAAGTCGGAAGCATAGATTGACCAGGACGGAGAAAGAGGTGTCGGCACCTGCCAGCATTATCATGAAGACGTCACTTTCGACGTCGTGTCTCGTGAGAAACTCCAGTGATTCCGGATCTTTCTCTGACAAGATGTACGACATGGCGTCCGGTATCTCGGGCTCTTGCTGCGCTCGGTCGTCAAGTGCTTTCGAGGAGAATTTCATCATTGCAGATTGTGGTTCGGGCATGAAAGGTATCTTCATGAGGCTGATAGCCAACCATGGTACCTGTGTGCCATAAACTGCAAATTGCAGGAATTCGGAAGCATATTTGATGCCTTCGTGAATTTTGCCAGTCGCCAGCTGACCCCAATCTCGGGAGAAGCAGAATTGGGCCATGACATCGAAGGTGATGAAATGCACTGTGTGGTGTTAGGAATAATTTGGCTAGCCAGCGGCACCGTTCAGGTGACTTACTCCAGTCATTAACGTTTACTTCTTGACCTTTGTGATCTGCTATTCGATGAGCGAGCAAGTCTGCCATCTGACTTAAACGAGGAAAGAACGCATTTGAGGCTGCGTGTCGTCAGTCAATTGTTGTGTTGTATTTACTCTCACTTACCATTTGAGCCAAGAGCTTTGTCCCAGACGGCTCTCCTCAACCTGTGTCTATGGGGATCACGTTCCGATTGCACACTCACAAGTCCACCTATGAGGTATGATGGCGATTTTGTGCAAGGCGAGTGGCTGCCATAGATTACTTGTAGAGCCTCAACAGTGTTGACGGAAAGGTTGTTGGGGCCTAGCTGTGTCAGGGCCTTATGAAGATTAGTGTAGTGTCGAACATACCTGTGCGGACAATTTCGCCATATTGCTCGTGAAGCTGATTGACCAAGCCGTAATGTGTTCCAGCCTTGGCAATGTGTTTGACTTTCCACCATGTTGATGCTCGGGCCCAGAATGGACCTCGAAATTGTTTGAGTGGATGTCTGTACAGTCGATAGATCAAGATCTCTCCGAACAGGGTTACGCCATATATCAGTACCAACCCAGCTGCCAAGATGGCGGCATTGAGCCACGGGTAATATCTGGACAGGGCGTACGCAAGTACAATCCAGGTGAAGTTGGTGCCAAATACAATGCGTGAAACCTGTTCATCAAACTCATGACGAACCCAGTACAGACGGTGTGAGATGTACCCAGCGACAGCAAAAACAACAGCCAGGGTACCAGATGTGAGCAACATCGTCAAAGTCAGTGGTCAGAGCATCGCAGCAGACAAGAACTGGAGAAAGTGATACCTTATTCCAGCGCGCACGAGGAAGTCACGATCATGTTCGCGTTCGAGCTAAGTAGTCACTTTGCATCGGCATTGTGAAATAGTTGAGAGTGGATATGCCTTCGGCTCACCATCCGCTTCCCCTTGCTCAAATGCTGCAACCATTTCGGCTGAACTGTTAACGACGGTATCAGCGTGAAGGCAGATTGCGCTTGCGTCCTGGGACCAAATTGTAGACGCTCGTCAAGCGGCCCAGACGGGCGTCCCTTAGGCGAGGTATAGTACATGCATAGGTGATTGTAGGAGAGCCCCACTGACCGGGGTGGGTGCAATGCATGCAAGCTCGTTAGCTGTCACTCTTGAACGCGTTCATCTGCAATGTCGACCATATCTTCCTCATCAATTACGTGGCTCATTCGTTGGCGAAGTCGGTCTTCACGATGCTGTCGTCGCGAGGCGGATAGTCACCGCTGCCTGCTTTATGAAGACTCACAGAGTCTCAGATGGTATTCTGCCAATGCTTTTTCGTGCTGCATCTAAGGCAACATGTCAAAGCTGCAGATGTCAGAATCAGGTTAGCCCTCAGAGATTCTTCCAAGTTGAGTTGTCCTCGCATTAGCTTGTGCTACCAGCAGGACAAGAAACAGCATGGTGCTGTCACAATTGGGTTGTTCTAGGTCCAGAATCAATACTTGACACCTGTGTACATGGCCTCAGTATTGAAGGCGGAAGTTGCAATGCTCAGCAAAGAGGCAAGAGACCCGAGACACAGGAATAGTTCTCGCCATTCGACTTCTTACCCTGGCGTGTCCTCCTCGGCTTGGGCGCGTTAGGCTCTCGCCAACATAGTAAGTTTTTGATCTAGGCTTTATTGGAAGAGGAAGCCGGTAACGGGGTTATGGGCAGGCACGCCCCGCACGATACTGGCGTGCTCATGCAACGGCATCGGCACCCCGCAGAGAAACGCAGCTGCAGTCTACGAAATTGTCAACACAGAAGCTACGAGCCAGCTTGAGCTGCCAACAGATTAAAATTGTCTATACCACCAACCACAGATCATCAGAAACTCTGTGCGAAGCAAGATGGCACCAATCTCCCTTGCCATCATCGGCCTCGGCGGCGTTGGCAAAGCATTCCTAACCCAACTGGCATCACTACAACTAGGCTCAATCGCCAAACCAACGGTGATATTCGCGTCTCGATCCAGCAAACAACTGTACAACAAGGACTATAGCCCTATCGACGCATCGACCCTCGACTCCTCATCTTCTGCCCTGCTATCCTTACCCGACCTCACGTCGTGGCTGGCAGATGCACCAGGAAAGGTGATACTAGTGGATAACACTTCAAACCAAGACGTCGCAGACTCCTACCCGGCATTCTTGAAGAAGGGCATCAGCATTGTAACGCCGAACAAAAAAGCTTTCTCTAGCAACCTACAACTATGGAACGGCATCTTCAACTCCACATCCTCATCTGCCCTTGTCTACCATGAGTCATCCGTCGGTGCTGGCCTCCCCGTCATATCAACACTGAAAGACTTAATCGCAACAGGCGACGAAATCACAAAAATCCAGGGTGTCTTCTCCGGCACCATGTCCTTCCTCTTCAACACATTCGCACCCGTCTCGGGGTCGGGCGCAGGGAAATGGAGTGAAATAGTTTCCCAAGCAAAAGACGCAGGTTATACAGAACCAGACCCTCGGGATGACCTGAACGGAATGGATGTGGCGCGGAAATGCACCATCCTTGCGCGTCTTGCAGGCCTGAAAGTCGAAGGACCAGACAGTTTCCCTGTGCAGAGTCTGATACCCAAGGCATTAGAGAGCGCCAGCTCTGCCACGGAGTTCATGCACAAACTCCCAGACTATGACCAGGAAATGGAGTCGTATAAAGACGACGCAGCGAAACAGGGGAAAGTGGTACGGTTTGTGGCGAGCGTGGATGTGCAGAACAATAAGGTCAGTGTTGGGTTGGAAATGGTCGAGAAAGACAGCCCGATTGCTAGTTTGAAAGGCAGTGACAATATCTTCGTGTTTCATACGAAGAGGTACGCCTCGAGTCCACTAGTCGTGCAAGGCTCCGGTGCGGGCGGTGAAGTGACAGCCATGGGTGTTAGCGCGGATCTTATCAAAGCCGTGGAACGATTGAGCTGAGCGGCGAGCACAATGATATGTGGTAGCGGACTCAAAGGCGTAGATACCCAATCCAAAAGCACTTTTTTTCCTCCTACGACTATGACCTCAGGAACTCCTTTACCGCATCCCCCCAGACCACCCCACGCTTGTATACGTTCATAGCCGGAACGTTGCCGCCTTTCAGCCCATCGATTGCGTCGGCGAGGTCATCACCTAGACCTTCAAGTTTAATCGTGCGGAGGCTGTCCATATATGTCTTGAACGCGAAAACCACAGCTTTCGACTGAGGTAGGCGGTGGAGCGTCTGCCGTTCGCACCGCAGAAACGTCTATTCGAAATCAGTATATCACGCGCACAGCCAGCAGACTCAATCCTCAGCGCACTCACCTTATCCGGATCTATAGTCTCCACCACAGGTTCCTTGCTCCCCTCCTTCCCATGATTCGTGTCCGGATCAGGCAGGAATAGTTCTTCGTGCTGCGTGATGGACCAGTTACTGCGCTTGACGTACTTCCCCACCTCGAGGGCCTTGAAGTACCGGTCCATGCTACCCTCCAGCTTCTCGGCATATCCGGGCACGGGATTGTGGATCGTGGCGAGAGACTTGCCGAGTTTGTCGGGTGGGTTCCAGCCGGAGGGGCAGATGCAGATGTAGGCTTCGAGGGTGTATTTTGGGTCTGCAGTCTCCGTGTCGGATTGTGGGAGCAGGAAGAGGAAGTCCTCGTCGATGGTGGCGCCGAGGGTCTGGAGGAGGGTTTTGGTAGGGGTGACGCTGGTTGGCTGAGTAGGGAAGACTTGCTTCGTGATGAGGTTCTCGAACATGAATTGGTCGCCGGTTTCAAAGGAAGCGTAGTGGAGTTTGAACATTGAGGGGTAGCGTTTGGGGAGGTAGGTGCCTAGGAGGAATGTGTAGAGTTCGCGGACGGCCGGGCCGATTCGGAGGTCGTCGTTGATGCCGATACAGACGGGGGTGGAGTCTTTGATGATGCGTTTTCGGTAGGCTAGGCGGGTGGCATAAGTATTGTCCATTGTTAGGAGTTCTGAGGGATTGAGAGTCTGGATGGCTGGGTCGGAGGAGAAGTCTTGTTAGCAAGATGTTCATTAGCAAGTCTTTTGATGCACGGTGGTGATAGGCTGCGCGTTGGTCTCTCCGAGCTCGGTGGCTGGCGAGTGCGAAGGGCTGATGGTGCGAGGTGTCTCTGGCAGAAGCATGTTCCATGAGTGAATTCTGTTGTTTCAGCTAGGACAAGCTATTGTCGGTTTGAGCTGCTGATACATCCTCATTCCGCTTACCAGAAACATCTGATTACCACTTCAATGCCCACGAAAGCATAGCGGATTGACACACGCAACATATGATCCGAACTCACCCATGGTCAAATGATACTTCGGCTTGAATAGCCTCAGCTTGATGGGGTCCTCTTTCTTCCAATCGAACTTCTCTAACCTCTCAATTTCAGGGAAGTCCGGTGCATTGAGGTATTCTCTGTTCATGCCCTTCTTTGCTGCTTCTCTGTTCTTGGATACTACCTGCCGGATGGCCAGAAACACGAACAGCACGAACAAAGCAACATTGATCTGGTTCTGTTTGACGAGGTCCCTCACTGCTGTGTATTTGTCTTCATATTGACCTATCCCAGTGTCTGCGAGCCATGATCCCTCGAAGATCTCTTTCAGTATGTCGAGACGATCCATTTTAGTGACCTGATCCGCTAGGAATGATTTGCTGGGCTCGCGTATTGTTATAGATTGGAGAACTAGTCAAATCATTGTTCGTTCTTCAAGCCTTATATATCTTTCGGAGATCACCTGGACCACGCCTTGCAACTATATCGACACCTCTTGGCTTCGACGGTGTAGTCTTAGCTTGTATCTCTAAAGCCGAAAGATCCTGGAGGTGACATCCATTGTGGAGATAGACCACACACGACTGAGCCGCCCTTGGAAACCTTCACGCACAATCTGGGGCTGCACCATTCCAGGCAGCCTACGCTAGCCTTCTTTTGGACAAACGACGCATGTGCTACCTAGAATTCGTGTGATGCAGGTGTTAGTTGATGCTATCGGATGGCTACAGATTCTGCGATCCAGTACCGTTCGATTGCGCTGGAGGAGATGTGGGGATGTCGCTCAACCTCTTCCTCTCGCATACTGGCCAACGGTATGTCGTTGGTACGGATGAGATTCCATCGTAAGCAACATTTGCCGTCCCTGAGCATAGCATGCTAATGTGCCTGGCAGAGCTGATGGATTGAAACAATGGATTGCCAGCAGTATCGGTGTTCCAGTCAGTCGTCAGATACTGATGACTGCCCAAGGAAAGAACGTCAAGCAGCAGCACCTGGTTAACCAAGGCAACATTTTCATCTACGACAAGCGCTTCTTGCTAGGCGACGAAAGTGGTGCTGTCGCCTCAACAGAGGACGATGCAGCTATACCAAGCTTACGAGAGCCGCCTTCAGAGTTGGAGAATGAAACGAGCTTGGCATCATGGCAGAAGCTGTTCAAGTCAAGAAGGGCATGGGCGCTCGAAGCAGTCGACATTGTTAGAAGCTTGTCAGAGAGGACTGCTCAATTCTCCGAATCTTGCGAGAACATCGACCGGTCGACGAATGTAGCACTGGACAACCTTAAAAACCACGTCGGCAGCTTGCACTCCTTGTTCGAAAAGACTCAAGCTTGGGCGCAGGACACATTGCAGGAGCATGCGGATATGCTCCGAGAATGGAACGGCATGACTCAAACACTGAAGGAGCTTCCTATCAGAGATGACATTGGTCGACTGATGACACCCTCCGCAGCTGAGCACGGACAGCCAGACGTGGCAGGCACGATGTATACCATGCTAGATCGGAAAGCTCTTGATGAAGCCGATACCACCCTCGAGACCTCCACGAAAGCTTTTGGGAAGCAAGTAGAGCAGATCACTGAAGCAATGGAGCAACTGAACAAGGAAGCGGACCAGACTTCCTCCATGGTGCAGGTTGAATGGCCAAATATGGAGGCGGGCAGTCTGCTCGAAGAGGCGGAAACACTATTCAAGAAGATCGATGGAGATTACAACGATGTTCTACGGGCTGCATCTGACACAAGAGCAATCTCAAAGATCTCGAGAGTCGCAGCCGACCACACCAAGAGTCTACTTCCCGGCTTGCAAGAAGTGGTTAGCGAAAGCATACAGATCTTTGAAAGTGCTCGGTCGCACAAGAACAATCTTTCGAAGATATGCTTCAAGGTTCTGCATGAAATATCTAAGACGCAGTCAAACCTGGCGGGCTTGCAAGGTCGGGTCTCGAGTCTTGCGCTGACTGAGGACGGCCAGCACAGTCTGGAAGTCCTTGATAGAATATTTCGACTCCCTTCTGTATATGGCTTCATTTTGATAGAAGCGATCCGACGCTCGGAATGGAACGACAGGACAGTCGCAGACCTGAAAGTGTTCAAAGAAGAACTCTCACAGCACAAGGACGACGAGCTGCGTCGTAGGAAGAAGTGGACTAACTCAATGAGTGGCTTTCTTAGTGAAGACACTGCCACTGTCAACGCCATTTCCGACTTCACGTTTGCAACTCCTTCGAATCCTTGGCCATTTGTGTCTCGTGAGGAGATTTTCAGCTACATTGACGACCTTCGAGCATTGGAACTCAACGAGGCGGTCGAGCAGATTACGCAAGGGCTGAGAGATCTTGACTCTCCCGTCAAGTCGCGCCGGGCGAAGCCTAGGCCTTTCAAGAACGGAAGTATCCATGATTCCATGCAAAGCTCTTTCGTGCGCAATGGAGATGATAAGAGAGTGCTACAGGACGAGAAGACGCGGCTCGAAGACAAAGTTCGTGCTTCTGAATCCCGTATACGTAAACTCGAAGATTTGTTGCATCGACAGAGTCAAATGGCTCGCCCTGCAAGTGGAATGTTCAATCCGATCACGGATTTCAGCCAACCACCACCGTCGCCGGGACCCGAATCGAGTCGGCCATTTGACCCGTCTTCTCGAAGATCCTCAGTATCTGCTCGGAGGTTGTCTAACCAGACGCCCGATGAGAAAGTGATGGTGCAGCGGATTGTGTCGCTGGAAGCAGAAGTCAACAAGTTGCGGCAAGAGGCTCATGCAGAGCGCAGATCAAGTGACCAGCACAGGGAAAAGATGCAAGAAGCAGAGTCGGTCAAACGAGACCTGATGGCGAATTTCGAGTCGCAGCGACAGGAATTTGACGAAGAACGACAGCGACTGGAAGACGACAATCATGAGCTCAAAATCAGGCTAGAAGAGCTGGAAGAAGAGCTTGACAGAGTTGTGGGCTCGCGAGACCACGAGCGGTCCAAGCAAGATCAATCAATAACTCACTTTAGAAGCGAGCTTGAGCGTTTACGAAAGACTTCCAACCAAGAGCTTGATCAGCTTCGACATACAAAAGAGGGACTCGAGCGTGATCTTGCCGCCCAAAAAGAGAAGTCTTCGACCGTGGATCAGCTGCTTCACAAACTTCGAGAAGAAAGGTCGAGTCTGCAGACACGAAACATGTCTCTAGCCAACGATCTGAGAATGATGGAAAGCTTGCAGCAAGACCTAATAGGCACCTTACGGTCTGCGCACGAGCATTTGTCACCAGCAGGCTCTGCACCTGAGGACCCGAAGAGGCTGGCAAATGCACTGGAAGTACTGGCTGAAGGTTCAACGTTCCATGCTCGAGGTTTAGATGACCAACTACAGCTTGCAATTGCTCAGAGCAAGGCGAGTGATGAGAAGATCGAACATCTGGAAGTACAATTACAGCAGGCGCAGTTGTCCAAGCGCGAGCAAGAATCTAAAGAGAGTCAGAAGGACGAGCAGTTGCGGCAAGCACAGCACACGCTAGAGACCATACGCAAAGAGCTGGCAGATGAAAAATCACAAGTTGAGAGGTTGGAAACCAAGTTTGCGGCTGGCGAAACAGGTTCTGGTGCGCTCAAGGCACGATTGGCAGAAGAAGAGAAGCGGGTTGCAGAGCTCACTCATGCTAAAGACAAGAGTGAGATTCAAGTCGAAGTCCTTCAGCAGAACCTTGACCACTTGCGTGAGGAAATTCAGAAACATGACCAAGCACAAGCGGCAATACGAAAACATTTCGAAGCACGTGAAAAGAAAGCTAAAGATCTGTCCGAGCGTCTGTTCCAGCAGAATGATCGCATGATCCGAATGCTCGAGAACTTTGGTTGGTCCATCTCTAAGGAGAATAAGAGCTTGATCATCCAGCGAACTTCGAAAGTCAATGCAAGCCAGATCCTAGGCAGCGAACTGGGGACGCCGATGAAGCGGCAGATTTCCGGTTCAATGCCCGTTCAACACTTCACTGATACAGCCGATGCACAGACTTTGTACTGGACTTCCGGAGACGACTCCAAAGCAGAAGACGCAAGATACGAAGCCTTCATCAACGCTCTCTCCAGGCTAGACCTGGACGCCACAATCGAGATGATTACTAAAAGATACAAGGATGTCGAGGGTACTGCAAGAAGATACCAGAAGGACGCTAGAGCCATGCGCGAGAAAACACACCGACTGAACAGCGAAGCCCACGACAAGATCGCATATCGAAGTTTCAAGGAGGGGGACCTTGC
>Ga0190273_10000854_pt1 | contig 11049 bp, 10 predicted proteins | sample Popmic504IS_FD_134513 | JGI IMG/M metagenome (GOLD analysis project Ga0190273, IMG submission 134513) | Populus adjacent soil microbial communities from riparian zone of Shoshone River, Wyoming, USA - 504 IS | ecosystem: Environmental > Terrestrial > Soil > Riparian zone > Trees stand | place...
CTGCCTAGACAAAACATCTTTAAGTGTGGGTCGTAGACTGAACCGGACTGGACTGGATTGGATTGGTCCAGCACTTTTCAGGTCAAGCTCAAAGGGACACGCAGCTCTACACTCAATTTTTGAGCGTCATATTGCTAGGTTGTCCATTTAGAAGTAGTGATATTGATTTAACATGGACATTAGTGTTCCGGAATGCTGCATTGTCGAAAAAGTGTTGCAGTGCAGCAAACCCAGGATGGCAGAAGGTCGCGGCTCGATAAACATATGCGATGCATCAATTTACACGTGATGATATGGGATTCTTCCAAGTTGATCCTCTTTAGGTTGGGTCATCTTATAATAAGCCGGTATTTCAGACACACTAGTCTTTATGAAAGAGGTTTAGTTTAAGCTTCTAAACACCACACTTCGCGCCAATTAACTACCTTTGGCGAGTGCGACCGCGAATATTGTTGTGAACCAGTTGCGACATTATTGTCAGCCCAGTACCTATCGAGGCTCTTCACACCTCACTTACCGGAGACGTGCAGCCGCTCAGACATCTTGCAAGTCAACATCAAGCACAGCACCGCCGAACTCTTCTCGTGAAGCCCATTGTCGCTACACAGTGGAGCCCAGCACAATCCAAGCACTAGCACGGCCATACTCGTCACCCTGTCCCTAGACCGCTGTGTCTCCTAAATCCTCTGTGCCAGTATGGCAACAGCCCTCCAGAATGGGCCTGTCACGACAGTCTACGCCAAAAACCTCGAAGAGCGCATAAAAGCACCCGAGCTAATAGAGGCTCTGACGGAGATCTTCTCAGAATATGGAGATGTGATAGACATCATCGCGAAGACAAATCTGAAGGCAAAAGGCCAAGCATTCATAGTCTTCGATAATGCAGACAGCGCCGCAAAGGCAATCGAGGAAGTCAATGGGTTCGAACTGTTCGGAAAAGCGATGGAGTTAGACTTTGCGAGGACGCGGAGCGATGCAACAGTGAAAGCACAGGAAGGTGAAACGGGGCTAGAGAGGTGGAAGAGAGGAAGGTTGGCTGAAAAGGAGAGGAAACAGGCGCTTGAGGCGACACAGAACAAGAAGAGGGTATTGCCTGCAAGTTCGATACCAGCACCCGAAGCTCGACCAGTCAAGGCAGTCAAGGGAGCAGGCTTGAAGGGTACCAGTGCGAATGCGTCGGCCGTGATACCGGATGAGTACCTACCACCTAACAAGATCCTGTTCTTGAGGGATATTCCAGACAGCTACGATGCGGATGGCCTGAGCAGGATATTCGGCAGGTTTGAAGGTTTCAAGGAGGTTCGACTGGTGCCAGGCAGAAAAGGGATTGCTTTCGTCGAGTACGATGCTGAAGCTGGTGCTATCAGCGCGAAAGAGGCGACAAGCGGGATGCAATTGGGTGATGAAGGGAAGGGTATACGGGTCACCTACCAACGCGCGTAGGGTGATGCAATATCGTGCGCTGGACAGGCATATTGCGGGCGTAAGAATTGAGCCAAATTTTTGCAACAAATGGCATCACAATTGCAGATTTCGCTTGGCTGGTAAATCTCAGGCATGCCTTCTGTGTTCACTCCTGCCACGCTGGAAAGACGGCATAAACATCGGATACTACAGGCAAGGTGCAGATGGCGTTGGGGCAGGACAATACCTGCTGGCTTGGGATTTCAGAATATCACATCGTCATCCTCATGCTCCCCAAGCACGTCTTTGGGCTCCTCCTCATCAGCCTCCTCCTCCTCCTCGTCCTCATCACCTTCATCCTTTTTCTTCTTACCAGCCTCAGTTTCCTTCTTCTTCCTGAGCTCTGCGTCGGCTGCTGCTTGGTCTCTCTGCTTCTTGTTCGACACCTTCTTCAGTCTGTAAAATTCTTCTCGGTCCAGTTCGTCAAGCTCCGAGTTGATATCTGAGAAATGTTAGTCTCGTCCATCCACAGGAAAGTATCATCATACACTTGATCGTGTTCTCCGTCCTTGGTATAATCACATGTTCAATCGCATTGACTCTCCTGTTCACAATCTTGATCGTCTCATCCAATATCACAAAGGCAGTTTGTAAGCTCGCAAGCTCGACGAGTGTCTCAACCGCCCGTCCATATACCTCTCTACATCTCTTGATCTGCTGCCCACCCTTGCCCAACCCTGTGAGCTGGAAATCGTTGATGTCCTCCTTAATCACACTCTCAAATTGAGGCAGGAACACGCCAGATACGTTCTCCTGTTTTGTCCTGATTCTGAAGCGGGCGTTCTTGACGGACTCGGTGATCTGGTAGGAGATGTCACCGCCACTGGCGTAAGTCACTTCAGCGAGGGAGAAGGCTGCTATTTGCATCACGCGACCCATCTTGCGTTTAGCTTCATCGATTCGCTTGAGGATTTCTAGAAATGATTAGGAGAGTCATTGAGATGGTGGTCTTCCGCACCTCGAAATCGTCTGGAAATGTGTCAGCGTTGCGCATGGTTACGACTGTATCATGATGCGTACTTCGTCAAAGCTTCACTCTTTCTCTTCAGTAGACTGTGACCTGTTTGTGCTCCTTTGAGCTTGCTGTTCATTTGACCCAAGACCTGTCGGGTCGGAAACACCGCCTCGCGCTGAGAAGGTGTTAGCCATGGTCAATGAGACAATGAGATCTTGCATACGCCTGCTCCGGACGACATCTTGGCGAGTTATCTGTAGCAGAAAGAAACTGTTCCTCAATTGTTGCAAGTCTACGGAGAGCTGCATGTTGATATCGATGCGGCCGACTGACGTACCTGCCGCAGTCGCTAAGGCAGAAATCAGATAGCAAGGCATCATACTAAGCATACTGCTCGGCGCAAAACAAGGTCAAATATTCTTCATCCAAAACATGCCATATTCTGAGCATCCTCAATCTCTTGCGTGTCTGAGACTCACACACTACCATCAAAGAAGACCATCAGGTATTTTACATGTTTTTTGGTGTAAGACGTCGCAAGGACCAGCGTCGAAGAATGCCTTGCAGCTCTAGTACTTAGTTCTTACGGCGACAATGTCCACCCTAGTTTAGCACGTTTGCAGCTGCGAAAGCAAGAAAGTCTGTCAGTACCAAATACTCCTCGTCCTATGATGTGGCAGCATATCGTCTTTTGTGCCCGCCTTCTCCGCTGCAGCCTCTCGTTCCTTGCAAGTATCGTACATCAAGAAATCAATCAGAATGGAATTGACTTTGTCCTTGGCTTCTGGGTGTTGTTTGATCAGCTCTCGTTTGAGGAGCTCTACCGCCCAGATACTGCATCCTCTGATCTCGATCTCGAGATTTTCGCCTGGCTTGATTTCCTCTAGCCTCTTGATCTTCGTTTCGAGTCGAGGTGAGTACCAGAGCACGTTCAGTGACTGCAACATCTGTGGTATCCTGTAATCCGGGAAAATCGTGATGTGTCCAATGTCGTCGAAGGCGCCGTAATCCTTGCCATGGAACGCAGCCCAGAGATCAGCTACTAAGATCTGTGCTCGTTTATAGAATCGGATGGTCTTGCCGTGAAACCTATGCTCGTCTCTGAATCCTGGGAAGTAGTCCACCAATAGATTCACCATGCCTGCAGCAGAGTGATTTGCTTGAGTGATCACATTGACAATTGAGCCATCAAAACAGGCTTCAAGGACTTGAGCTGTTTCACGGAGCAGGGTGATACGTTCATCAAGAAGGGGCATTTCTTCATCGGTCGAGGAACGAAAGACATGACGCAATTGCTCATTGGTGGCCTCGATCCAAAACGATGGGGTGGTAATGAGAGTGCCTACTTACCTTGATGAGCCCGCGTTCGTCGCTCATCACATCGCCAGCCTGACTCACCTTCTTCGAGTGCTCGCTGGAGAATGGCAACCAGTGACCAGTATCCCGTCCATTTTTGGCCCTTATACTCAACCTGAAATCGTTTCTCTACATCCAGTTGGGACCAAAAGTTGAAGTTGAGAAGGTCCATAGTGAATATGAAGTTGACGGTGCTTTCATCTTTGGCCTTTGGATGAAGATCATGGTCAGACCAGGTATTGGTCGAGATGTCCTTTTCTTGCATCATCTGCCATATCGAGGACGCAGCAGCCTTTGTACCACCTGAGACTATGCTGACGTCGATCGAATTGTCATACACAAATTCAGCAGATTCGAGGACTCTGGTGTTTGGGGGTGCATTTGCTGGCGCTGGTCCAAGACCGAGCGATTGCCGTAGGAGTGCAAGCAGTTCGGGATCAGCTTCGTCGTCTGACATCTTTGGCCAATATGGTGAAGATCCCAGAATTCCTGGTTTGTGAACGGAAAAAGAAAAGCATGGCACATCCAGGGGTTCGGGCACGGACCAGTGATGAGCGGCACGGTGATCTGCACGGTAAGCGACAATTAGCGTCATGGTGCGCTCGGTCCAGCATGGGCATGGCGCCTAAAAAAGAGCTCCGTCTGCTCTTACTGGGCTGAGTTAGGCCTGAACTCTAGCTTTCTTCGACTGCATGCGCAATGCGAGCTGAGTCCCAGTCGCGTGGAGTGCTACATGGATTGTCTTCACTTGAGCCTCGCCTTGATCTGTCCATCTGCATCTGACATTTGTCTTCACCACGCTCCTTTCGCATTGTTTTGGCCCGCTTTCTAGATGAGTCGTGCGCCTTCCAGCTTGTCATATTCCTCGATGTAATACACCACCATTTCCAGCAAGTAACCAACTGTTCTGTTGCAACCATGCCACGCGAAAGATTCCAGCGACAGTCGCTAGGAGTCACATACAACACGCTGAAAGAGGTGAATTGCCTGGCGCTAGTCGCAGCTGCATGACTAACTGATATCAGGCCAAAATTCTGCTAGTCGGCGCAGGAGGCATCGGCTGCGAATTGCTCAAGGATCTGGTTAAATCAGGCTTTGGCGAAATACACATCATCGATCTCGACACGATAGACCTCAGTAACCTCAATCGGCAATTCCTCTTCCGACACGAACATATCAAGAAATCAAAAGCACTGGTCGCGAAAGAAGTGGCCCAGAAGTTCGACCCGAGAGCAAAACTAATAGCGCATCATGCCAACATCAAAGACGAGCAGTACACCGTAGAGTGGTTCTCCGGGTTTAAGATTGTGTTCAATGCACTGGACAATATCGATGCAAGGCGCCATGTGAATCGAATGTGCTTGGCTGCAGATGTACCTTTGATTGAATCAGGCACTACAGGGTTCAACGGCAACGTTCAGGTCATCAAGAAAGGAAAAACGGCATGCTACGATTGCAAGCCAAAGCAGATACCCAAATCTTTCCCCGTCTGCACCGTCCGAAGTACTCCGAGCCAGCCGATACATACCATAGTCTGGGCAAAGAGCTATCTACTACCCGAGCTGTTCGGAGTCAGCGAAGACCAAGTGGCCGAAGTCGACTCCACGACCGATTCAGAGAATGCATCAGAGATCAAGAAACTGAAACAGGAGAGCGAACAATTGAGGAAGCTGAGGGAATCGATGAGCAGCGATGACTTTGCGCAGAAGGTGTTTGACCAGGTGTTCAGGAAAGACGTCGAGAGACTGTTGAGTATGGAGGACTACTGGAAAAACAAGAAAGCCCCGACACCACTCTCCTATGAAATGTTTGCGGCCGAAGCAGAAACAGTGGATTCCTCGATATCTAAGACTGATCAAAGAGTTTGGTCAATACCAGAAACGTTCGTGGTGTTCAAAGACTCACTTACGAGACTTTCTAAACGACTAGCCGAAGGCAGAGCACAAGCTGAGAAGAATGGTCTGTCCGAGCCAGTGATAGAATTCGACAAGGACGATGACGATACCCTCGACTTCGTGACCGCGGCAGCCAATCTGTGGTCAGCAGCCTTTGCGATCGAGCCAAAATCGAAGTTCGACACAAAACAAATGGCTGGCAATATCATTCCTGCTATTGCGACAACAAACGCGATGATCGCAGCTTTGTGTGTGCTACAAGCCTATAAAGTCGTGAGAGGCGATTTCGGTCGAACACGAGAGATCTTCCTGCAACGAGCGAATATGGTGGGCGATTCTAGTGATCTGCCTAACCCAGAATGTGCAGTCTGCAGCAGGACAATGGCAAGGGTTCAGATCAATGTCGACAAGGCCACAGTCAGGGATCTCGTTGACGTACTGAAATCGGATCTCCACTATGGCACAGAATTTAACATCAATATCGAATCACCGCAGATTGTCATCTACGATTACATGGAGGCCGAGGATGACGAAGAGGCAGCGGAAAAGAGATTAGGTATGAAGTTGTCCGAATTTGAGGTCAAGGCCGGGACATCGCTGATCGTCCATGACGATGAAGGCGACGAGCCACGAGTCGACCTGCAATTATTTGTGGAAGGCAAATCAGAAGACGGAGTTGTGAAAATAACACGGAGAAAAGGCACGGACTTGGACATACCACGGAAAGTTCGAAAGACGGCGGCAACCACAAACGGAGCTGATAGTGTTGAAACAAGCACGGAAGAGCAAGCATCAGCTGCGGCTGGGATCAAGCGGAAACGAGAACTGGAAGATGATGCTGCAGGGATACCGGCTAAGAAGTTGCAGCAATCCAAGAGCGGGCAGAAAGGCGAGGCGATTGTGCTGGACGATGATGGTGAAGATGAAGGAGCGATTGTGCTTGATTGAGAGATACCCTACGATCGACGAGCGCACAACCACGATCCTGTCAGGTCGAAACACCAGCAGCCTGGCTGTCTCAAAGACCACACTTGACTGAAACAAGAATTTTCATCACATTCAATGTCCACACTATACAGTTGAACGAGCAAAGCATCTCTAGGACTCAGAAAAGCTTAGAATGCTCGCCACGCCACGGACGCCTTGTTAACACATACCGTGAGTGTCTCAAGCGTCGATGAGCGGAACAACAATGTTAGGCGTTGTTGGAACGTCAGGTTGTTCTGGAAGGGTCCATACACATTGGCTGGTAAATTTCTTTCTGAACAGCGCTTTAACCATCGGTGAAACGACGCTTACGGAGGCAGTTTGCTTCGCGACAGCGATCCAGTAAGCCACCATTCGAATACTTGTGATTACACAGAGATCTAAGATTTCTTGCAAATATGTTGATCGGATCTTCAGCTCGACTATACTCGATACCCGGTTGTCCTCAATTCTGTACGCGAAGATGTTGTGCGATAATCTAATCTTCCAGAAGATCTCGCCGACAATCAGAAACAAAGCTCCTCCCTCACTAGCTCCAATAGAATCGAAAATACCCATCATAGCAATGATTGTAAGAAAGGAATCGCAGCGCTGTCGACGCGTTAGCACAATCCATCTCAGCAATCTCGTGTCAACTTACGCAACAGCCAGACTAGCAGCTACTCCAAAGACAGCCCTCGTCCTGACCCTCTCCCGCTTGTACTTCTCCTCAAGCACCTTCGCCCTCTTCGCCGGCTGCACTGGCAGCTCGTTGTCAATATCACTCGGCTCAACCTCTTCGACCTTCCTCTTCCTTGAGCTCTTGGCGACAGGTGACCCCTCCAGCGCCTTGGCCTCCTCGACCATTTGCTTCGCTTTCTCGAGCATAGCTTCTGTGTCTTCTGGTAGTGGCATTTCCGGTAAGCCAGCCGGCATCTCGACTATGACGTTTGTATGCGTCACCTCCGTGTCACCGTTGACTTCGACTTCCTGATCAACCTCGACCCGCACTTTCGATTCGTGGTCTTCTCCAACGACATCGGGAGTGACGTCTTCCTCATTCGTGACTGATTCTGGCGCTGGTGTACCTTCAGCAATACTGAGAGCATCATCGAGTGCCGATTGAAGGGTTGCGCTTGCTGCATTGGCAAATGCAGTATTTGCCTCCTTCTCTTTCTTCGTCTGGCGCTTCTTCTTTGGTGATGTAGCTTTCGAAGGGGTTGCTATGCTTTTGCTGGGTGAAGATGCTCGTGCGCCTCGACCACGCTTGCTCACGGTGGGCGGTGGAGAGAGTTTGACGTCTTTCAGAGAGGTCGAGAAGTCGAATTTTGGAGGCTCGGCTATGTTTTTTCTTGAACTCGTTGGCGATGATTGGATGTCCATTGGGTCTAGGAGTGCTTTGATCCAGTGTGTCAGACCGTAATCTTCGGCGAGGTCCAGTGCTGTAATATGTTAGTTTGCTGGTGTTGAGACATGATGAACAAGTAAACTGTACCAAATTCGGGCGCCACCCACACATTCCCTGCGACATCATCATGACTCGTGCTGTCCAATGTTTTCAGGTAGTCGCGTTCCGCTCGCTCCTCTGCATGTAATGCCCACGGGAAAGCGATCTTGAACATGCCTGTCGCGCTCACAAATCCATCCTTGCTCCTTCTCTACAGCGATGCGTTAGCTTGATGCAGTGAAGCGAATATCTTTCGCATACCATGAGGAAGTATGTCTGTGGATGTGGTTGACCGGGCTGTGGCGCAAATATTTCTGAGCTCGACAGATCCTCGGGAAGAGGCGCTCTTAGATGCGCATACTCGACGGGTCCGAGGTTCTCTTGTTTCGTTGCGTTTGTGGTACCGACCAAAGTTGGCTTGACCGATAATCGCGTTCGGCCCAGTCTCCTTCTCTCCAACAGCTCTTCGTCTGCACTCTGTCAGCCTTTTCCCTCCGGCGCACGAGTTTCTGGAGCATGCATACGGTTCGGCGCGACATCTGCGGCTATGAGCGGATTGCGCTTCTCAGGTAGCGTTCGCGACATTGTTCGGATAGTGTTATGATATGCGCCCAAGTTGCGCGATCATGTATCGACGAGAGTGGAATCCGGAGCTTTGGGGTGCAAGTGAATAGTGTGCGATAAGCAAGGATAAGCTTACGAACGACCAAGGATGGTACTGGTAGACAAAACGAACGAAAGAAAGAACAGAACCCAAGGTACCACGATCTCGACTCGCGACAAAAGAGATGGAGTCGCGCTCGAGGGTGACGAAAGTGCCTGCAGGGAAGCAGTGACCAGGAAGCCAAAAAGTATGGAGAAATTGAGCTTCAGCTAAAAGGGAGGCTGGTCTGGTTGAGGAAAGGTCGATGAGATGGCTGGGTCAATGTCCAATTTAATTATCACAGCACGATCAGTGGCCACTCTTTGGCAAGCTCCCACCGAGAGCACATCTCATCATGACCGCACCCACGCTTCGGCTCGTCACAATTCCTCCTAACGAATCACTCTTTGGGCACGAAAATATTAGACCACCTCAAGCGTGAGGTTCATCTTCAGCTTCTGCCATGTAGCAATGTTATCCTCGGAATGCTTTCTGTCCTCCACTTGGCGCAGAGCAACACTGAGGCACACCATGCCGCCCTCTGGATCTCGTTGCTGAACTCGAGCTCGATGAACCTTCCTTCATTGTCTCCTCCCTGACATTGTTGTATTTGCCTGACAGCCTTGGCGCGTTTGGTCCAGCTAAATGAGATGCTTGGCATGCTTTGCCCGCAGCCCCGCCAGCATCTTACATTGACCGCCATGTTTACCACATGCAGTGTTACCATACGGCGTTTGATATTAGACACTGGAAATTAGTGCACGACACATAGAGGCACCTCTGTCAACGAATTCCACGGACGAATTGATCGAAAGAAGCTCCAAGAAGACACCAATCATGGCCGACGATCTTCACGCCGAGCAAACTCCCGGCTTCAAAGTCGGTGAGAAGAAGACAATGGAAGAATATCAGAAACTAGGTAGGTGCAACCACAACGCTGCTTGGGAAAAGCACACGTGCAAACGTTTCTCGACTGCTATCATCGAAATGCCATCCACACAGGGTCTAAATCACTTTCGCCAACATATTCCGATGCTCCATGGAATTGGGTTCCATATATACCATACCAACGACACGATGCTCTACATTGACCCATGTTCAATTGTTTATGCCCATGCTAACCCACCATGTTATAGACCAAGATGATGATGCCATGAACCGATGGAAGCAGTCTCTAGGTCTAGGGACTGGTGAATCCATCTCGGACCCAAGCGACCCTCGAAAATGCATCATCAAATCTCTCACATTGGTAAGTCCACCATCACAACGCCGACCAGCCCTGCCACCCACGCAAATATCTGGATAAAGACTTCAAGGAACTCACGATCTCCAGCTAGTCGACGGCCGCCCTGATATAACGCTTGATGTCTCGCAGCCCGGTCAGCTCGAAGCACTGAAAACCCACCCCTTTGCCATCAAAGAAGGAACAACCTACCGCATGCGCGCCACCTTCGTCGTGCAACACGAAGTCCTCTCCGGTCTGAAATACGTCCAACAGGTAAAGCGCAAGGGAATCCCTGTCGGCAAAGACCAGGAGATGATTGGAAGTTTCCCGCCGAATACCACTGATAAGCCAGTGCATGAGAAGGTCTTTGCACCCGAAGAGGCGCCGAGTGGAATGTTAGTGAGAGGGAAGTATGAGGCTGTTAGCAAGTTTGTGGATGATGACAATGTGGCGCATTTGAAGTTCGAGTGGGCCTTTGAGATTGTCAAGGAATGGCCGAAGAAGTGAGTGGGCCAGACGATGATCGTGGGGACGAAGCTAGGACCAAGCCATGTGCAAGGTGCCGTAAATATCGTTGAGGTTGGCTGGGTTCATTGGCAGCTTGCAACCAATCGGGAGGAATGACCTTAGAGATGGAGTCCAGTCCTTCACGAAACTTGGGTATCATTGAGCTTGGAGAATATCGACCATGTGTCTCGCCTCTTGCTGTATCTCTTCATAAGAAGTAGTCCGCAATCGGATTCATCCCATCCTTTCCCTGCTGTTGTTGCTGTTGCATCTGTTGCTGTTCTCTGTGCAGATCGTTCTCCGGCGCCGCGTCGAAAATGTTGAAGAACCTCTCTCCAGCATCGCTGACCTCTAGCACTGACGCTAGATTCCCACACCTGTAGCAATAGTTTGGCGCACTCCAAACCGTGCTCAGCCGATCATCATACAATATCTGATACCCCTCCTGACACAGCTGATGCGCCCGCAATATGTGTGACATGCTATTTACCTGCAAGAATTTCCTCACAACATCACCTCCAAACGTGTATCCTGCTCCTCGCGGACTCAAGCTGAACTCATCTCTTTCAGGATCAGGATCACTCCAAACCA
>Ga0190273_10000855_pt1 | contig 11035 bp, 5 predicted proteins | sample Popmic504IS_FD_134513 | JGI IMG/M metagenome (GOLD analysis project Ga0190273, IMG submission 134513) | Populus adjacent soil microbial communities from riparian zone of Shoshone River, Wyoming, USA - 504 IS | ecosystem: Environmental > Terrestrial > Soil > Riparian zone > Trees stand | place...
ATGCCGTTCAGGAAGTAGACCACCCCGGCATAGAAATCGACATTGACGTTCACCCCGAGCCGCGCGTAGGGCTTCATCGCTTCCACCAGGGCAGCCAGGATCTGGTACCAGTGAGGCTGGCCCATCTGCCTGGACAGCTGCTCGACGCCGGCGCGCATGTGCCTCGCACGCGGGTCCTCGGCACGATAGACGCGATGGCCGAAGCCCATCACGGCCTCCCTGCCGGCGCGCTTTCGCTTGACGAAATCCGCCGCCCGGGCAGGGTCGCCGATCTCCTGCGCCATTCGCATGACGTTTTCGGCTGCACCGCCGTGCGCGGGCCCGGAGAGCGCCGCGATGGCGGACGTCATGGCGGCGTGCAGGTTGGCGTCGGTTCCGGCAACCACGCGCGCCGTGAAAGCCGAGGCGTTGGAGCCGTGTTCCGCGTGCAGGATCATGTCCATGTCCATCAGGCGCGCCGCCTCCGGTGTCGGCTCGCGTGCCTGCAGCATGTACAGGAAGTTGGCGGCATGCGGCAGTTGCGGATGCGGCGCCACCGGTTCGCGCCCGTTGCGGATGTGCTCGTGCGCGGCCACGATCATCGGCACCTGGGCGGTCAGCCGGATGCCTTTACGCAAGGTGGCTGCCGCGGAATTGTCGGCGGCATCCGCGTCGAACGCCGCGAGCGCCGAAACGGCCGTGCGAAGCACGTCCATCGGGTGCGCGGTGCGGATGCTGCGCACGATGTCGTAGATGGCGGGAGGAAGGGTGCGGGCCGATTTGAGCTCGGCGTCGAATGCCTGCAACGCCGACGTCGAGGGCAGGTCACCATGGATCAGGAGGTAGCAGGTCTCTTCGAAGGTCGAGCGCTCCGCGAGGTCGTGGATCGAGTAGCCCCGGTAGCGGAGTTCGCCCTTGCGGCCGTCGATGAAGCACACCCGGGAACGATCGAAGTAGACGCCCTTCAGTCCCCGGTGGATGTCCACCTGTTCTGTCTCGTCGCTCATGCGATGATTCCCTTCCTTGTACGGCCGATGCGTGTCCGCACCCGCCGGCGCAGCCGCTTTGCCCTAGGCACGACCCGTGCTTGGCGCAGCCACCTCAGCGACAGCCGTTAGTTTGCCTGATCTTCGCCACTCCTTTTCCGCCCGCCTCGCCGCTGCCTGCTTCGCGGGCACGATCATCCTCTGCGGCTGCTCGACGCCTGCCGGCGACGGCGCTCCCTCGGCGGAGCGTGCGGGAGCGGGCGACGAGGGGTCCGGCGCCGCCGACCGCGGAAACGGCCCGGCTGCGTCGGACGATTCCGACAGCTCGCTGGGAGGACTGCTGCCGGGCTCGGGCAAGCCCAATTACCGCTTCGACATCGAGGCGCCGCGTGCGCTGGCCGAGCAGATCCGGCGGCAGACGCTGGTCGGCCGCTGGCAGACGCGGGAAGACTACGAGCCGATACAGTACGAAGGGCTGGTCGCTCGCCTTCGTGACGAGGTCCAGGCCATCCTCCAGGCCGACGGGTACTTCCAGTCCGACATCAGGCTGGATGCGAAACCCGGTGAGGTGAAGGTCGTCGTCAAGCGCGGGCCGCAAGCGCGCGTCGCCGACATCGCTCTTCGTCTCACCGGCCCTGCAGGGGCGGATCCGGAGACGGCCGCGCAAGTGAAGGACATCCCGGGTCTCGCGCGAGGCGAGCCCTTCCAGGCTGCCGAATGGCAGGACGGCAAGCGGCAGATCATCGAAACACTCAATCGCCGCGGCTACCTGCGCGCCGAAGTTGCAACGAGCCAAGCCAGGGTGGACGTCGCGAAGGCCAGCGTCAGCCTCGACCTCGAGGTTGCCTCCGGACCCCGTCTCGGCTTCGGGGAACTGACGGTGGAAGGCCTCAAGCGCTACAACCGGAAGATCATCGACGACCTGCGCCCGTTCGTCCCGGGCGAACCGTACAGCGACGCCAAGCTGCAGACGTTCCAGATGCGCCTGAGGAGCGCCGGCTACTTCGCGAGCATCAGCGCGTTGCCGGACCTGCTGGCGCTCCAGCAGGATCCTGCCGCCGACCGGGTGCGCATCCAGGTGGTCGTATCCGAACTCGAGCGGCGCCGGGCCGTCGTCGGTGTCGGCTTCAGCACCGACGAAGGCCCGCGCGGGCAGCTCGGCTTCGAGCACCGCGATCTCTTCGGCAGAAATCTCCAGCTCGAGTCGGCGCTCGTGGTGTCCGCCAAGCAGCAGCGCGCTTTCGCCAACTTCCGCACACCGTACGATGAAAACAACCGCTTCATCGGATTCGGGCAACGAATCGAGCGCGAGGACATCGAGAACCTCGTCACCCTGCGCAGCAACACCTATGCCGGCGTCGGGCGGCGCGAAGGCGCCATCGAATCCTTCACCTCGCTGCAGTATCAGATCGAACGAGAGACAATCGCCGGGGCGGCCGGTGGTGCCGACGAAAAGAACTCCCAGAACGCGCTGGTTCTCGGAAAATCGTGGAACCTCAGGCGCCTCGACTCGACGCTGGCTCCCCGTGAAGGCTATGCGATCAGCGCCCAGATATCGGGCGCGCGCAAGGAGCTCCTGACCGACCGCAGCTTCATCCGCCTGCAGACGCGCGCGACCCGGTTCCAGCCCCTGCCGGCGGGCACCGTGTTCAGGAACGGAACCCTGATCGGCCTGGTCGAGCTCGGCGTCGTCGGCGCCAGTTCGCGAGAGGACATCCCCAGCGAGAACCTCTTCCGGACCGGGGGCGTGCAGTCGATCCGCGGCTACGCCTACCAGTCGCTCGGCGTGAAGCGCGGAGACGCGATCGTGGGCGGGCGCTACCTCGCGCTCGGCAGCCTCGAGTACCAGCACCGGATCACGGAGCAATACGCCGCCGCGGCCTTCGTCGACTACGGCAATGCCGCCGATTCCTGGAGCGACTTCGACGCCGTCGCCGGCTACGGCATCGGCCTGCGCTGGCGCACCCCGGTAGGCCCGGTCAACCTGGACGTCGCCTACGGCCAGGCCGTCTCCCGCTACCGGGTCCACTTCTCGATCGGATACACGTTCTGATGGGCCGCCGTCTGGTGCTGGGTTGCGGCGTGTTCGTCCTGCTGCTGATCGCTGCGGCGGCGGGAGGGCTGTGGTGGCTCGGCAGCGAGGCCGGTCTTCGGTTCGTCGTCGCCCGCGTCCAGACGGCCCTTGCCGCCGACGGCAACGAACTGCAGATCGAGGGGGCCAGCGGCAGCCTCTACCGCGACTTGCGCATCGACCGGTTCAACTGGAAGGGGGGCGGTGTGCAAGCGAGCGGCACCGGCCTCGTCGTCCGGTGGTCGCCGGCATCGCTCCTGAAGCGTCGGATCCACGTGAGCGAACTGGCGGCAGACGTCGTCGACGTCCGCCTGCCCCCACCGCAGCCGGACACGGCACCCCGCGGGGCGACGCCGATGCCCGCTGCCTTCGGGCTGCCGGTCACCTTCGATCTCGAGCGCTTCGCCATCGGCGAACTCAGGTTGACGCCCGGGCAGGCGGCAGGCCAACCGGCACCGCCTGCCATCGTCGTCCGCGAGATCGGCGCACGCCTTTCCTACATTGCGTCGGCGTTCCGGCTGGAGCGTTTCGGCGCAGTGACCCAGTACGGCCGCCTCGCCGACACCGTCATCGAGATTGCCGACTCACCGCCGCATCGGCTTTCGGCAAGTGCCCAGTGGCAGGGCGAGATCGAGCAGGTCCCGTTGGACCTGCGGCTGGAAGCGGCAGGCGACCTCGAACGGCTGGAAGCGCGCACCACCGGGCGCGTTGCCCAGGCCGATGTCCGGCTCGACGCCACGCTCGCCCCCCTGGCCACGATGCCGCTCGAAGCGGCGCAGGTCGAAGTGAAAGGACTCGACCTGAAGCAACTGGCGGCCCCTACGCCCCTGCCGTCGACCCGGATCGACGCGCAACTGAAGCTGGCGGGAGCCGACGACGGCCGGCGCTGGACCGGCGGGCTGGAGGTGCGCAACCATGAAAGCGGTGCGCTCTTCGACGGGAAAATTCCGCTGGCGGAATTGAGTTCCGCGCTGGCCTTTCTCAACGCCGACGATCCGGCTTCGCGACAGTTGCAGCTGCACGACCTGCGGCTGACACTGCCCGGCGCCGCTGGAACCGGAACACCCGGAACACCCGGCAGCCCCGCAAGCCCCGGAAGCCCCGGAAGCCCCGGAACAGCATCCGGTACACCTGGCAGCATCGACGGGTTCATCGACATCTTCCCCGGCCGCAATCTCGCAGTCGGCACCGCGGCAATCCCCGAGATCCAGGCCCGCCTCGCGTTCAAGGCCATCGATGCGGCGTTGTTCGCTGCAGAGGTGCCTCGTACCGCGCTCGACGGCAGCCTCGAGCTGCAGCGCAACGAGTTCGCGCTGTCCCTGTCGCAGTCCGAGGAGAGGACCCGGGCCGCGATGCCTGCCGCCTTCAAGGGCGCCGCGGGCCCGGCGGAGGTCGTTCTTCGGGGCCGTCTCGACGAGCAGACGCTCCGGCTGGAAGAAGCCCGCATCCGCCTCGGCCAGACCCGGCTCCAGGCGCAGGGCAGTGCCGGACTGACGCCGCCGCACGAGATCGCGCTGACGGGTGACGCCCGCCGCCTCGACCTTCGACAGTGGCTGCCGAAGGACACCGTAGGCGAGCCCTGGCGTCAGGGGCTCATCAGCGGCAACTGGTCGGTTCAAGGCAAGGTGGTGCCGGGCCTCGACGCGACGCTGACACTGGCCCTTGTCGACAGCACGCTTGCCGGGCGGCCGCTCGCAGTCGACGTGCGCAGCCGCCTGGTCCTTGCCGCCGACTGGTCGCCGTCGCGCGTCGAGAAGACGGTCGTCGACTTGCGCCTCGGCGAGAACCGGCTGCGAGCGAACGGTGCCCTCGGCGATCAGTCGGACAGGATGACGATCGAGGCCGCGGTGACGGAGCCGGAACTGGTCGACCCGCAGCTGCACGGGCGGGTCACCGTCTCGGGCGAACTCACCGGGGCGTTCGACCGGCTCAGGACGAAGCTCGTGCTCAACGGCGAACGCCTCAGCCTGGCGCAGGCCGACGGAACGACCCGGCTGGCCTCCGTGCGCATCGAAGCCAGCGGTCCGGCAACGGCGGTCGTGCCGCCCCAGGCTCCGTTCGACGTGGCGATCCGGCTGCGCAACCTTCAGTCTGCGGGGCAGCAGCTCGACGCCCTCGACCTGAACGTCAACGGTACGCTCGCCTCGCATCGCTTCAACCTGTCTGCAGCCGGCGAAGGCGAGACCGCAAAGCTTGCCGGGGACGGCCAGGCGACGCTCGGTTCGAAGCCTTTGTGGCAGGCGACGCTTGCCACGACCACGCTTGACGGCACCCTGCCGATGCGCCTCACCGCGCCCGCCGGCCTGCGCCTCGACGCCGGCAGCGCCAGCCTCGAGCGGTTCAGGATGGCTGTCGCGGGCGGCGAGGCAGCCCTCGACCGTCTCTCGATCACGTGGGGCGAAAAAACCTCCTTCAGCACCAGCGGCAGCGCCCGCGAACTGCCGATCAGCCGCCTGCTCGCCATTGCCGGTACCGATGCCGACTCCGACTCGCTCCAGGCCCTGCAGTCCCTGCGCCTGGACGCCAACTGGAACCTCGCCGGCACCGGCGCCGAGGACCTCAGCGGCGATGCGCGCGTCGGGTTGCGCGAAGTGCAGGCGAAGGCATCAGGCGTGCCGCTCGGGCTGACGGGCGACAACGGCGCAAGGGTCGTGCTGAAGAACGGGCAGATGGATGGGCGCTTCGACCTGAACCTGCCCTCGCTGGCCTTCAGCCACCGGCTTACCGGGCCCGACCTGGTGGTGGACGGCCGCTTGCGGCTGGCCGGTTCGGTTTCCGGCCCGCTCACCCAGCCGCAGTGGCATGCGGCGCTTACCGGAGAGGCGCTGTCCGTACTGCAGCGTTCGGTGGGGTGGCGGCTGGCCGACGGCGTTCTGGCAGCCCGCTTCGAGGGTCGCGAGTTCCTGTTGCAGGGTCTTTCCTTCAGCTCCGGCGACGGATCGGTTGCCCTGAAGGGCCAGGCCGGCCTGCTCGAAGCGCCACGTCCCGAGAGGGCCGGCGGGCCTTCTACCTTGCCGCTCAACGGGCGCTTCGATCTGACGGCCTCGAAGTTTCCCGTACCGATCGGTCCCGGCCAGCGTGTCGCCCTGTCAGGAACGGCCGCGCTCTCGAGCAGTGCCGATGGGCTGAGCCTGACCGGCAAGCTCGCGGTCGACAACGGCACCATCGAGATCCAGGGTTCCTCCGCGCCGGCGCTGCCGTCGGACGTGACATTGATCTATCGCGACGCCGACGGCAACCAGATCGACGGGAAGCAGGCCGATGCAAAGCAGGCCTCCGAAAAGCAGATCGAAAAAGGGGCAGACTTGAAGAAGGCCGACTCGAAGAAGGCCGACTCGAAGAAAGCCGATTCCAGGCAGGCCGAGCCGAAGCAGGGCGGCACGCGGGATGTCGCCGCCAGAGCTGCCGACCCCAAGGCACAGGCGACCACGCCGGTCGGACAGGGCGGCAAGGGATCCGCCGATAAAAGCGGCATCAGGATCCTGACGGATCTGGCCGTCAGCCTGGGTGACCGGCTGCGCGTGACCGGCAACGGCATCGCCGCCCGTCTTACCGGGAACCTCCAGGTCCTCGGGACGCTTCCCGACGAGCCCAGGCTCAGCGGCGTCATCAACCTGGTCGAAGGGTCCTACCAGTCGTACGGCCAGAACCTGCGCATCGACAAGGGCATCGTGCGCTTCAACGGCCCGGTCGACAACCCGGCGCTCGACATCACGGCCAAGCGCCCTTTCCTGCCGGTGGACGCGGGCATCGCGATCACCGGCACGGCTCTCAACCCGGTCATCACCCTCGTGTCCAAGCCCGACATGAGCGAGACCGACAAACTTTCCTGGCTGGTGCTCGGCAGCGACCCGAAGAATGCACCCAGCGCGGCGCAGTCGCTCGCCTTGCGCGAAGCGGCCAGGTCGCTGTTCGTCAAGGGCGACGGCCGCTACAAGCCCGGGATCGCGGAACGGCTCGGTCTGGACGTCATGAACTTCGGCTACGGCTCCGACATGGGCCCGGCCCAGGGCGTCACCGAAAGCCGGAACCCTACCGGCCTGCCTGGTGGCCAGAGCACCTCGGCATCTGCGGCGCAGCAGGAGGTGGTGACTCTGGGCAAGCGGATCGGCTCGAAGCTCTTCGTCAGCTACGAACAGGGCGTGCGGGGCTTGTACAACCTCCTGCGGATACAGTACACGCTCTCGCAGCGGCTCTCGCTGCGCGCGCAGAGCGGCAGCGACAACGCGCTGGACCTGATGTACTCCTACTCGTTCGACTGAGGCCTAAGCCAGGGCCTCAGCCAGCGCCCGGTCGAACTCGAGGGCGTTCTCGTACTGAACCCAATGTCCCGCCCCCGGGATGGACCTGAGCCAGCGAAATTCAGGAGCCTGCGCGAGCGCCGGCTCGACACCGTCGAGGACTCCACGGTAGAGCACGTCCTCGGAGCCCCAGATGCCGTAGACCGGACAGCGGATGCGCGGAAGCGTTCGAAGCAGGATGTCGGTGCGTGACAGGCGGCGTGTCTTCATCCGGTCGCGCGGAAGGTTGAACGCATGAATCGCCATGGCCAGGCCGTCGATCGACTCCGGCCGCGCGAGCATCAGCCTGCCGAGGTTGATCCGATGCGCAGCCGCGAGTTTCTCTCCCTCGAGATGGCGCCAGGGCCGCAGCACGAAAGGCGTTTCAGGTTGCACGCCAAGTGCCGGCGCGCCCGAGAGCACCAGCCGCCGCACGCGGGACGGCCTTTCGGCGGCGATGAAAGCGGCGACCATGGAACCGAACGAGAAGCCGACGAGGTCGACGGCTGCGTCGCCAAGCAGCGCTTGAAGGGCGACCTCGACGGGTTCGGGCAGCGCGTCCGCGTCACTGCCGCCCGGAGGCGTTGCCGACTCGCCGAAGCCGGGCAGGTCCGGCACCCAGACCATCCGGCCGGCGGCAACCAGCGCTGCGATATTGCGCACCCAGTGCGTCCAGCTGCCGGAGCCGCCATGCAGCATCACCACAGGCGCCCTGCCTGCCTCGTCTGCACTTTCTCCCCAGCTCCGCCAGACCATCACCCCCTCACCGCACCGCACCTCGTGTCGCCGGGCCGCCTTGGCGAGCAGGCCGACGTCGTCGAGCGTGGTCACGGTCTCCGGCAATGCGCCACGGAAGCCGCCTTTTCCCGGATCCTCGTCTGGATGCTGCATGCGGCGATCATATCAATCATTGCTCAGCGATCCCGAACCGGTCCCGGCCCAGGAGCGTGTAGAAGATGCCCAGCGTCCCACGCCGTTGCGTGCGATCCCCGAGGGTGGGAAAGGTGGCGTCGCGACGTGACCGCTGATACCTCAGGGAGATCGCATGCTGGCGGTGGATCCGCCAGGTCAGCGAGGCATCCGACCGGGCGATGTTGTCGCGCGCGCCGCGGTTTTCACCGGAGACGCTGCCGACGAAGTAGTGGCGCGAGCTGAGGTCGACCGAGATTCGGTCGCCGAGCGTGGCGCGCAGGGCAAGTCCTGCCTGTGGCGCAGTGCCGTAGCTGTTTGCCCGCTCGTCTCCGATCTGACCCAGCGTGCTGACGGTGACGTAGCCCACACCCAGCAACCCGGTCCCCTGGATCGCGACGGAATCGGAAAGCCGCCATTCGCCGGTGCTTCCGAGCGAGACGGCGGTGCTCGCCAGGCGAAAGATCTGCGGCGCCATGTAGTCGTAGCTGCCATAAAGGCCCCAGATCCCGTCGTAACGGTCGCCGATCTTGAAGTCCGTGCCTGCCAGCAGCCCGCGAGTCGACACGCTCTCGATCCCGATCGCGGTCGAGGCGCTCGCCTGGAAGCTGAAGTAGTCGAATGGGCGCCGGTAGGTATAGCCTCGCTTGCCGGGCAACCCGTACTCCAGCGAGAAATCGGCGATGGCTTCGTTGCGCTTCAGTTCAGCCGATGTGCCGGGGCGATTCTGAACTGCCGAGGCGACTCCCAGCTGCAACCGGCTGTCGTAGACGGCGTCGTGACTGGGGTATACGGTCCTGAATCGATTGCCGAACGCGAGCCGGTTGAAGGCAACCGTGGGAGAGATCGCGGCCGTGGCTGCTTCCCGCCAGAACGGCGTGCCGCGCCCCTGCTCGAGCCACAGGTTGGCCATTCGAAACAGCGCCTCGCCCAGAAAGCTTCCGCCGATGCCCGTCGAGATCTGGTCGTTTTTCGAAGGCGGCGTCTGCTCGCCCGCGACCTCCCAGAACGCGCTGCCGAGGAAAGTGTAGGCACTGGCCTCCCAGTAGCTCAGGCCGGAGGCACGCGCAAACCCGTGGTACATCGAGCCCTGATAGGGGTGGCCGATCTGGTTGATGGTGAAGCTGTCGCTGTCGACGACCCAGCTGCGCCCCAGGTTCCGCCGGATGGTCGACAGGTTGGTGTCGAACTCGCAGCAGCCGAAATATGCCCGATCGAACAGGTTCAGCAGGGTGTCGAACCCGACGATCTCCAATGCCGGAAGCAGGTAGTTCTTCGGGCCCTCCCAAGGCGTGGCCTGCCGTGCTTCGGCATCCTGCGCTCCTGCATCCTGCGTCCGGGCCTGCGACTGGAGATCCCGCTGCGCAGGCGCCTCCTGCGGCGCCGTCGTCACCGCAGGCGCCATCTTCACCGCAGACGCCGGCGCCGGTCGATCGTGCGCATCCGATCCGCCGCCGAAGGCCCGCGCCGGCAGCATCCCCAGGACAAGCAGGCAAGTCAGAAAACAAGGTTTGCTGTGCACGAGCCACTAGCCGGCTGTCGTCTCCGCACGTCGTCGGAGCACGTCGTCTTTGAAGCGGGAGGACTGCTACGCAACCAGCGCGCGTACAGGCCGGGAACGTCCCCGCCAGCAACCTTCAAGCCCGGTGAAAGCTCTGGCGAAGCAGCGCTATCCGGGGCTCACAACCGGGCGCGGAGGCTTGACCAGTGCTCCATCGAACGCCGCGTCGATGGTCCGGGCGCCCACCGCCCGCAGATCAGGACGTGATCTGGACAACCGGCTGAGCCCGCGCCTTCCAGGGGCTCGAGCGGCTTTCCAGATGCCTGAGTTCCTTGACCGACCGTTTTCGAAATTCGCTGTCGCGGATGACGCAGGCAACGTCTCCGTGCTTGGCCTTCAGAGCCTCGAGCTGCAGGATGAGTTCAGTGATTGTCACGGTGGGGCTCCTTGGTTGAAGGAGCAGATGGTGCGTCTGCGACGATCGCACCAGCGTGACAACCGTCACGCTTGCTTGCCATCATCCGCAGTGGCGGACGAGCGGCGAGCTACGAGCGCCAGGCGGCGTCGCTCAGCGCCGGTAGGCCGCACCGGTCGCGGGCAGTTCGCTTGCTGCAGGCGCTGCTGGTATCGTCCACGCGAAGCAATGCGCCTGCCGGGTGCCTCAGCCGGCGGGAACATCTCCCACCCATCTGGAGAAACTATGAAATCGATCAGGAAGCTGGGCGCCGGCCTTGCGCTGGCCATGGGTTTTTCTTTCGCGCCCCTGGGTGCCCAGACCGCCGACCCCGCAGTCCGGCAGGCAGCCGCCGCGCAGAAGCAGCCCCTGCTCGACAGCCTGAAGGAGTTCGTTGCCATCGAGACCGGCAGTCGCGATCTCGAAGGCATCGACCGCGCCACCGAGCTGCTCGCAACCAAACTGCGTGGACTCGGCGGGCAGGTGGCGTTCCTGGAGCCGGCGGAGGGTGACATCTACCGGATGGCGGACACGCCGAAGCAGGTCGGGCGCATCGTCCGCGCCACCTTCCAGGGCACGGGAACGAAGCGTATCCTCCTCATCGGTCACATGGACACCGTGTACCAGCGCGGCATGCTCGAGAAGCAGCCCTTTCGCATCGACGGCAATCGCGCCTACGGCCTCGGTATCGCCGACGACAAGCAGGGCGTCGCCATGCTCGTGCACGTGGTCGCACTCCTGAAGGCGGTGAACTTCGCCGATTACGGCACGCTCACGTTGCTGGTCAATTCGGATGAGGAGATCAGTTCGCCCGGATCGCGGGCACTGCTCACGAAGGCCGGAGCGGAGCATGAC
>Ga0190273_10000856_pt1 | contig 11030 bp, 12 predicted proteins | sample Popmic504IS_FD_134513 | JGI IMG/M metagenome (GOLD analysis project Ga0190273, IMG submission 134513) | Populus adjacent soil microbial communities from riparian zone of Shoshone River, Wyoming, USA - 504 IS | ecosystem: Environmental > Terrestrial > Soil > Riparian zone > Trees stand | place...
ACTGCGACAGGAAGAGACGCGGCGCACCGGCAGTCAGGCTACCCGCTTCGGCCACGGTGACGAAGGTGCGAAGCTGGTCGAGATCGAAAAGCGTCATGAGTCAATCCATCCGATATGTCGATGGATGAGATCTTATCTTCCTGCTTTTCAAATGACTGACCAAAGCCAAGAATCACGTTCCGATCCCCGTGATTCACAGGAGCTCTTCATGCCACACACCGTCATTCATCTGTCCGGCGCACCCGATGCAGCCTTGGCCCGGCGCGCAGTCGACGCCGTTTCCCAACTCACGCAAAGCATCCTCGGCAAGAAGCCGGACGTGATCGCGACGACCGTGCAGTTCATTCCGGCCGACCTGTGGTTCGTCGGAGGCGCATCGCTCGCGTCGCTGGGAAAAAGCGCGTTCCACCTGGACATCAGCGTCACCGACGAGACCAACACCAAGGCCGAGAAGGCACGCTTTCTTGAAGCGGTTCATGCCGCGTTCGGGTCGTTGCGGCCCGACCTGCACGAGCTTTGCTACATCCACGTCATCGACGCTCGCGGCGCGGCGTACGGCTACGGCGGCCGCACCCAGGAGTACCGGCACCAGAAGGCCGGCGTCTAGCGGCACCGAGACGGCGGCGCGCTGATCGTCACGCCTCGTCTGGGCGGTCGCTCAAATGGCGCGACTGGTCGTAGGTCGGCTGCGGCGGCATGTCTTGCAGATGCGCCGTGTCGGCCCACAACAGGATCTCGATCCGATCGGGCCGCGACGCATCGGCGATGCGCACGCGGCTGACGCCGGCGTTCGGAATGTCGCTCTGCCGCGGGCCGTCGAGGCCGAGCCCGTTCACGCTTCGCCACACCATGTCGAGCACGCCGCCGTGCGTGATGACCAGCACCGTCTGCCCGTCATGCAGCGCGGCGATGTCGGCGATGGCGGCCATCACACGCGCGTGGAATCGGCGCGTCGTCTCGCCGCCTTCGATGCCGTGGTCGGCCTCGAAGCGCAGCCAGTCTTCCCATGAGCGCGGATGTCGGGCCCGCACCTCGTCGCCGTTCAAGCCTTCCGCCACGCCGAAGTTCTGCTCGCGCAGCGCGACGGTGGTGCGCACCGGCAGCTGCAGTTGCGATGCCGACGGCGCCGCCGTCTGCTGGGTGCGCAACAGGTCGCTGCAAACGATGTGATCGACGCGCTCGCCAGCCAGGCGGATGCCCAGGCGGCGCGCCTGCTCATGACCGGTATCGTTGAGCGGCACGTCGATGTGCCCTTGAAAGCGCAGTGCGCGGTTCCAGTCGGTTTCGCCGTGGCGGATCAGGATCAACTCGAGAGACATCGGACAATTGTCGCCATGTCTTCGCCCCACCTCGTGTTTTGCCCCGGCCTTGCCTGCGACGAACGTCTGTGGGCTGCGCAGATGCCGATCGTGCCGACCCGATTGCAGGCGCGCGTGACCGACGCGCACACGCGCCACGCGCGCGTCGAGAACATGGCCGATGCGCTCTTGCAGGAACACGCCGGACCGCTGGTGCTGTGCGGTGCGTCGATGGGCGGCATGCTCGCGATGGAAGTGGCGCGCCGCGCGCCCGAGCGCGTCGTCGGGTTGGCGCTGCTCGGCACCAATGCGCGGCCCGAAACGCCAGACATGTTCGTGCTGCGCACGTCGGCCATCGACCTGTTCGAGCGCGGCGAAGCGCGGCTGGTGATCGAGGCCAACGCGCACCTGGCCTTTCATCCGGCGCAGGCCGCCGATGCAGACCTGCTCCGGCGCTACGTCGACATGGTGCTGGACGCCGGCGCCGACCAGCTCATCGCGCAGAACCGCGCGGTGATGCAACGACCCGATGCCCGCGTGCATCTGCCGGCGCTCAAGTGTCCGGTGCTGGTGATGTGCGGCGATGGCGATGCGCTGACGCCGCCGGACTGCTCGCAAGAGATCGCGTCGCTGGTGCCGCAGGCCGAGTTGGTGACGGTGCCCGAGTGCGGGCACATGTTGACGATGGAGAAGCCTGCGTTCGTCAACGACGTTCTCCGCGTGTGGCTGCAGCGCTTCGCGTTGGAGAGCTGATCAGAAGCGACTCGAGGTCGGCCCCGGCGTAGCCGTCCGAGCCTCGGCACTAGTGCAGCGCGCCGCCGACCTCGCGCACATCGACGTCGCGTTCGACCGCCACCCGCACTGCGATGCGCAGCGCCTCGACCATCGTCGACAAGGGCAGGCTCGGCGGCGCGCCCGGCAGTGCGACCGCTTGCTCGGGCAAGTACGGAATGTGAATGAACCCGCCGCGCATTTCGGGCTGGCGCGCGATGCGGTGCATCAGCGCATAGAACAGGTGATTGCAGACGAAGGTACCGGCGCTGTTCGACACCGACGCGGGAATGTCGGCTGCGCGCAGCGCCTGCACGATCGCCTTGATCGGCAGGCGCGAGAAGTACGCCGCCGGCGCGCCCGGCACCACCGGCTGGTCGATCGGCTGGCAGCCGGCGTTGTCGCAGATGCGGCCATCGTCGATGTTGATGGCGATGCGCTCGGGCGTGATCTCGCTGCGGCCGCCGGCTTGGCCGATGGCGATCACGATCTCGGGGCGCAGGCGATCGATGGCGGCATCGAGTTCGCCGATCGCCTGGCCGAACACGCAGCAGATGCGCTGCGCATGAACCGTCACATCACCGAAGCGCCAGCCGTCGAGCGCGCACACGGCCTCCCACGATGGGTTGATCGCTTCGCCGCCGAAAGGCTCGAAGCCGGTGAGCAGAACGTTCATGCGGCCATCGTAGCGACGACGCCGAGCGGCTGCTCGTGCCGGCTCAGGCTGAGCCGAAGGTCGCGCCCATGCGCCGTACGCGGGTGCTAGTGCGCCCGAATCGCGATGCCTTCGGCCGTCAGGCGATCCCGAATGCGCCGCGCGAACGCCAGTGCGTGTGCGCCATCGCCGTGCAGGCAAACGCTCTGCGCGTTGACGGCCACCGTGCTGCCGTCGATCGCCGTGACCTGATGCTCGCGCACCAGCGACAGCGTTTGCCCGAGCGACTGCTCTTCGTCCTCGATCAGCGCACCGGGCTGGCTGCGCGGCACCAGGCTGCCGTCGGGCATGTAGCCGCGATCGGCGAACACTTCTTCGACCGCCTGCAGGCCGGCCCGCTCGGCCGCGGCGATCATGCCGCTGCCGGCCAGGCCGAAGAACTTGAGGCCCGGATCGAAGGCCTTGACCGCCGCGACGATCGCATCGGCCAGCACCGGGTCTTTGACGGCCTGGTTGTAGAGCTGCCCATGCGGCTTGACGTGCGCCAGCTGTCCGCCCTCGCCCTTGACGATCGCGGCCAGTGCACCGATTTGATAGAGCACGCCGGCATAGATTTCTTCGGGCGGCAGGTGCATGGTGCTGCGGCCGAAATTCTCGCGGTCGGGGAAGCTCGGGTGCGCGCCGATCGCGACGCCGTTGGCAACGGCCCAGCGCGCGCATTCGCGCATGGTCTTGGCGTCTCCGGCGTGCCAGCCGCAGGCGATGTTGGCCGAGCTCACCAGCCCAAGCAGGGCTTCGTCGTTGCCGGCGCCTTCGCCGAGGTCTGCATTGAGGTCGATCTGCATGGCGTCTCCTTGACGTTCATCGGGGTAGCGGCCACCCGGCTGCGTGCAAGCCCTGGGCCACCAGCTCCAGGTAGTGCTGCTGTTCTTCCCACGCCACGTGCGCCTCGGCGGCACCCACCTGCACCATCCGCAGCCAGCCCTTGAGCGGCGCCTGCGCCAGCTTCCACTGATCGGCCCGGATCACGACGCCGATGCGCGGGTAGCCGCCGGTGGTTTGCGCATCGCCCATCAGGATGATCGGCTGACCCGACGGCGGCACCTGCACCGTGCCCGGAATAACCCCTGACGACAGCATGTCGACACTGCGCTTCAGCCGCTGCAGTTCAGGGCCCACCAGCCGGCTGCCCATGCGGTTGCTTTGCGGCGTGATCTGCCAGGGCTCGCGCCAGAACGCATCGCGCGATGCCACGGTGAACTGCGCGAACTCCGGGCCGGGCATCACGCGCAGCGAGATCGCCTCGTCGTCGCAGTCGGTGTTCCAGGCCGGCGGGCGGATGCCGAAGGCGCGCCGGGCCTGGCGGGTCGCATCCAGCGCGCTGTGGCCGATCGGCAGGCGGTCGCCGCGTTTCAGCGCACGCCCCTGGTGGCCGCCGAATCCCGCCTTGAGGTCGGTGCTGCGCGATCCCAGCAACAGCGGCACGTCGATGCCGCCGCTGACCGCCAGCCAGCTGCGAAGCCCCGTCTTGGCGCTGAGCTTGTTGGCGCCGCCCAGCCGCAGTGTCTGGCCGGCTTCGACCGGCATGCTCCAGCACGGCCAGATCGGCACGCCATCCAACTGCGCGCCGAAGTCGTCGCCCGCCAAGGCGATGCGGCATTCGCGCTCGAATCGCAACTCGCAGCCACCCATCGTGATTTCCAGGCCGGCCGCATCGTCGCCATTGCCGACCAGCCGGTTCGCCAGCCGCAGCGCCAGCGTGTCGAGTGCGCCGCCAGGGCAGATGCCGCGCTCGCGCAGGCCATGGCGACCGAGATCCTGCACCGTGGCGAGCATGCCGGGCTTGTCGACGACGATCACGCGATCTCGACAATCTCGATGGTTTCGGCCACGAAGCGCACGCGGTCGCCGGGCCGCAACAAGGTCGGCTCGGCCGCTTGCGGATCGAACAGGCGCACGCTGGTGCGGCCGATCAGTTGCCAGCCGCCGGGCGACACCAGCGGATAGACGCCGGTCTGCTCGCCTCCGATGCCGACCGAGCCGGCCGGCACGGCGGCGCGCGGTTCGGCCCGGCGCGGCGTGGCCAACGCCGGCGCGAGTCCGCCGAGGAATGCGAAGCCGGGGAGAAAGCCGAGCAGGTAGACGATGTATTCGCCAGCGCTGTGCCGGCGCACCACCTCGGCCGGCGTCAGGCCGGTGTGGCGCGCGACGTCGGGCAGATCGGGACCGCCCTCACCGCCGTAATGCACCGCAATGTCGATCTGCCTTCCTGCGATCTCGGTGGCAGCCAGGCGCGGCCAGGTCTCGGCCACGCGCGCTTCGAGTTCTTCGCCGTCGACGCGCGCTGGCTCGTACATCAGGCTGAGGTTGTTCATGCCGGGCAGCACTTCGGTCACGCCCGGCCACTGCCTGGCTTGGTCGGCGAGTGCCCAGATCTTTTGCTGCGCCGCGAGCGTGGCCGGCGCCGGCAGCTCGCACAGCAGCGCCGCGTCGCCCAGGGAATGCATCCGCGGCAAGGCTGCTGTCATTCGCGCACGGCGCTCTTTTGTTGTTCGACCTTTTCGGCCAGCTTGACGCGCACGTGCGGCGAGACGAACTTGTGCACCTCGCCGCCAAGCAGCGCGATTTCGCGCACGAAGGTGCTCGAGATGAATTGGTACTTGTCGCTGGGCGTGAGGAACACCGTCTCGACGGCCGGCATCAGCGAGCGGTTCATGCCGGCAAGCTGGAATTCGTAGTCGAAGTCGGTGACGGCGCGCAGGCCGCGGACCATCGCCTTGCCGCCGCGCGCCACCACGAAATCGCGCAACAGGCCCGAGAAGCTCTCGACCGTCACCTGATCGCTGTAAGGCTGAACCACCTCCAGCGCCATGTCGATGCGCTCCTGCAGCGAGAACAGCGCCTTCTTGTGATGCCCGGCGGCCACCGCCACGATCACCTTGGAGAAGAGCTGCGTCGCGCGTCGAACCACGTCTTCGTGGCCGAGCGTCATGGGGTCGAAAGTCCCGGGGTACACCGCAATCACGTTGCTGGACATGTCGTCGCTCCTTTTGCCCATGGGCCTTTGCGGCGGATTATGGCGGGCTCAGGCAGGTGCGGGCTGCACGAGCTGCAGCAGGTGCGCGTGCACCGCCCCGGCACGAAGGTGCCGAAATTCCACCAGCCCCAACGGCGCGAGTTCGGCCTCGGTCCAGTGGCTCGGCGCCTCGAGGTAGACGACGCCGTCGGCCTGCACCGCGCGGGCCGCCGCGCTGAGCGCCGGGCCGTAGAGCGCGACTTCGGTGAATGGCGGATCGATGAACACCACCTGCAGGCTGCGCGCCGTCGCGCGTTCGAGCGCCGAGACACCGCTCCCGCGCGTCACGTGCACTGCGGCGGCGGAGAGCTTGGTCTTGGTCGCGAGCATCTGCGCCACCAGCGCGGCATCGGTCTCGCACATCGTCACCTCGGCAGCGCCACGCGACGCCGCCTCGAAACCCAGTGCACCGGTGCCGGCAAACACATCGAAGCATCGCCATCCGGGCAACTCGCCACCCGTGCCGCCGGCCAGGCTGGCAAGCCAGTTGAAGAGCGTCTCGCGCACCCGGTCGGGCGTCGGGCGAAGGCCGGCCCGGTCGGCCACCGGCAGCCGCGTTCGGCGCCACGTTCCGCCGATGATGCGCACCTCGTTCTTGAGGCGCGCGGGCTTGGGCGGCCTCGCGGGCTTGGCGTTCTTGTCTCGTTTGGGCGCTGCGCTTTTCATGTCCCGAAGCTTAACGAGCGCCACGAGACACCCGATACGTAACGCTTATTCCAGGGACACCGCAGAACCGGCTTCGCCGGGCTGCTGGTGTCGCCCCCTTGTGGGGCCGAGAGCCGCGGCTCCAAGCCCGCCCGCGCGGGCTTGGACGGCTCGCAGGAGCAGCCGCCTCTGGCGGCCGCCCCGAATCGAGCTACACGAAGTGAGCGAGGAACGGGGGTGAGTCAAGGTTTCCCGCCAACCACCACCGTCGCCATGCGGTCGGGCTGCAGCTTGCGCGCCATCGCGGCCTTGACGTCGGCGGCGGTCACCGCGTTCATGCGCGCCGTCCAGGTCTCCAGGTAGTCGAGCGGCAGGTCGTTCCAGGCGATGTTGGCGACGTTGCCCAGCAGCTTCTTGTTGCTGTCGATCAAAAGCGGAAAGCCGCCGACCAGGTTGTCCTTGGCGGCCTTCAGTTCGGCGGCCGTCGGGCCTTCGGCGATGAATTTCGCCAGCACCTCGCGCGACACCTTCACCGCCTCGTCGGCCTGGTCGGGCCGCGTCTGGAAGCCGATGCGGAACGCGCCCGCATGCAGCCCCGGCGCAAAGCCGCTGCCGACGCTGTAGGCCAGGCCGCGCTTCTCGCGCACCTGCTCGGTCAGCCGCGACACGAAGCCGCCGCCGCCCAGCACGTAGTTGCCGGCGTTGAGCGCGAAGCGATCGGGATCGGCATAGGTGTAACCGGGCTGGCCGATCAGCACGTGGGCCTGCGCCGAGTCGAACGGCAGCCGCTGCACCGATGGCGCCGCAATCGCTGCGACCTCGGGCACCGGCGGCAGCGGCGCGCAATTGCCGTTGCCAGGAAGCTTGGACAGCAGTTCGGTGGCCATGCGATCGGCCTGCGCCCGCGTCACGGCGCCCACCATGCTCACCTTGGCGCGGCATGGCGCCAGATAGTCGGCGTAGCGCTGGCGCATCGACGCCGTGTCGATGCGTGCGAGCGTGGCCTCGGTCACGTCGTAGCCGTAGGGATGCGTGCCGTACACCGCCGCCGAAAAGCGCTTCTCGACCAGCGTGGCGGGACGCGTGTCGGCTTCTTTCAATGCGGCGACGAAGCGCTCTCGATCGCGTTGCCAGACGTCATCGGGGAACGACGGCTCGCCGATGACGCGGGCCGAGAGCGCGACCGCCTTGCCCAGCAAGGCCGGGTCGGTCAGCGTGCGCAGCGTGAAGCTCATGCGATCGGTGCTGACGCCCACATTGAACTCGGCACCCAGATCGGCCCAGGCTTCGCCCAGTGCGTTCTGGTCGAGCGCGGGCTCAGTTGCACTGCCACGCACTCCCTTCTCGACCATCTCGGCGGTCACCGACGCCAAGCCTGCCTGCGGCTGCGGATCGCGTCGGGCGCCGGCGTCGAAGTCGATCTGCACATCGACGATCGGCAGCGCATTGGTCGTCACCAGATAAACCTTGGCGCCGCTGGGTTGCTGCCAACTTTCGATCGGAAGCGCGGCCTGCGCGGGGATGGCGACGAGCAGCACGGCGGCCGCCGCGAATGCACCGCACACCGCTTTGGTCAGCTTCTTCATGGGAGGGTTGGTGTTCGGGTTCAACGCATTTCTCCTGCGCCGGCGGCGGGTGCGCGCGGCCGCTTGTTCGGATCGGGCGGCAGCGGATGCAGCGTCGCTACCGTCAACTGGTCGTCGCCGAAATACCTGCCCGCCACCGCCTGCACCTGCTCGGCCGTGACGGCCTGCAGCTTCTCGACGATGCGCTGGCTGGCGTCCAGCGGCAGGCCTTGCGCCCAGTTGCTGCCGAGCTCGCGGGCCTGCGCCATCACCGAATCGAGCTTGTAGGTTTCGCTGGCGACCCACTGCGTCTTGACGCGCGCCAGTTCGGCGGCGCCGACGCCGTCTTTCGCGACCTTGGCGACCTCGGCACGCAGCGCGGCCTCGACGGTGGCGGCGCTCTGGCCCGCAGCCGGCACGCCGGACAGGCTGAACAGCTGCGGTCCGCGACCCGCCAGCCCATAGCCTGCGCTGGCCGAATCGGCAACGCGGCCTGGCCCTTGCGTCAGCGCACGATCGAGCCGCGAACCGGTGTAGCCATCGAGCACGGCCGACAGCACGACCAGCGCCCACGCATCGGTCTGGGCATCCAGACTCACGAGCTGCGGCACGCGAAAGTCGAGCGACACGTACGCCTGTTCGGCGGGCGCCTTGAACTCCACGCGCCGCAGCCCACGCTGCTCGGGCTCGGTGCGAGGCTTGCGCGGCGGCACGGCGCGCGCCGGAATGGCACCGTAGTATTTTTCGGCCAGCGCACGCACCTTCGCCACATCGACATCACCCGCCACCACCAGCGCCGCGTTGGCCGGCACGTACCAGCGCTTGAAGAAGGCGCGGGCGTCGTCGGGCGTCATCGAATCGAGGTCGCTCATCCAGCCGACCACCGGGCGACGGTAGGGGGATGCGGTGAACACCATCGCGTTCTGTTGCTCGCCGAGCAGTGCGCGCGGCTGGTCTTCGGTGCGCAGGCGCCGCTCTTCCTTCACCACCTCGATCTCGCGCTTGAACTCGTCGTCGGCCCATTGGTTGTTGGCGAAGCGGTCGGACTCGAGCTTCATCACGTCCTCGAGCTTGACCGCTGGAATCTGCTGGTAGTAGCCGGTGTAGTCGCGCGAGGTGAAGGCGTTTTCGCGACCGCCCAGCGCGGCCACGCGGCGCGAGAACTCGCCGGGCTTGAGCTCTTTGGTGCCCTTGAACATGAGGTGTTCGAGCGCATGGGCGACGCCGGTCGTGCCGTCGACCTCGTCCATCGAGCCGACACGCACCCACAGCATCTGAACCGCGGTCGGCGCGCGGCGATCGGGTTGCACGATCACGGTCAGGCCGTTGGCCAGCGTGAACTGCTCCGGCTTGACCGGGCCGGTCTGGGCCAGGGAAGAAGACAGCGGCAGGGCCAGCGCCAACGCGCTCGCCAGCACCGCACGGGCCGTCCGGAAGGAACGGGGGCGTAGCGAGGGCATGTTCATAGAATGGATCGGATTGTAAAAACGCCCCGATGTTCAGCTTCTTCAAGAAAAAACCACCGGTCGAGGCGCCCGCTCCGTCCCCCGCTCCCGTCATTGCCGCACCGGCGATCGCCGCGCCTGCGCCGAAGGCGGCGCCGATTCCGGCCGCCGCGCCGGAGCCCGAGCGCAAGAGCTGGGTCTCCAAGCTCACCGCCGGGTTGCGCAAGACTGGCGGGAGCATCAGCGCCGTCTTCGTCAATGCGCAAATCGACGAGGCGCTGTACGAGGAGTTGGAAGACGCGCTGCTGATGGCCGACACCGGCGTGCCGGCCACCACCGCCCTGTTGATCGATCTGCGCGACCGCGTCTGGGCGGCGCGCGCCACCAACGCCGCCGCCGTGCGCCCGCTCTTGGCCGAGGCCATTGCCGACTTGCTCAAGCCGCTGGAAAAGCCGCTGGTCATCGGCCACCACACGCCGACCGTGATCATGGTCGCGGGCGTCAATGGCGCAGGCAAGACGACGTCGATCGGCAAGCTGACCAGCCATCTGGCCAGCGCCGGCAGTTCGGTGCTGTTGGCGGCCGCCGACACCTTTCGCGCCGCGGCGCGCGAGCAGTTGAGCATCTGGGCCGACCGCAACACGGTCGAGATCGTGAGCCAGGAAGGCGGCGATCCGTCGGCGGTGAGCTTCGATGCCGTGACCGCCGGCAAGGCGCGCGGCAGGGACGTGGTGCTGGTCGACACCGCCGGCCGATTGCCGACGCAGTTGCACCTGATGGACGAGCTGAAAAAGATCAAGCGCGTCATCGCCAAGGCCGATGCGACTGCCCCGCACGAAATCTTGCTGGTGATCGACGGCAACACCGGCCAGAACGCGCTGGCGCAGGTGCGCGCCTTCGACGATTCCCTGGGCCTGACCGGCCTGATCGTCACCAAGCTCGACGGCACGGCCAAGGGCGGCGTGCTCTGCGCCATTGCGCGCGAGCGGCCGATTCCGGTGTACTTCATCGGCGTCGGCGAAAAGCTGGAAGACCTCGAGACGTTCAACGCGCGGGAGTTCGCGCAGGCGCTGCTCGGTTGAACGTTCATTCCGATTGCGGATTCAGGGGCGCAGCGGCATCATGTTTCGACGCCCCAGGCGTTTGCAGGAGACCCCGCCCATGGACACCATTGCAGCCCCGCTCGAGGGCACCGACCGCAAGCTCGATCGCTTGCTGGCCCACTACGGCGAAAGCCATCGCCACCCGACAAACGAGCTGATCCACGTGATCGCCATTCCCGCGATCATGCTGAGCATCGTCGGCATGCTGTTCGCGCTTCATCCATGGGCGGCTTACGCCTTCGTGGGGGCCAGTCTGGTGTATTACGCGCTGCTGCACTCGCCGGTACTGCTGGCGGTCATGGCGGCTTGGACGGTGCTGTTGATCGGACTGGCCACGGCCATGGGCAGCCGGGCGTTCGTGATTTCGCTGGTGATATTCGTGGTCGGCTGGATCTTCCAGTTCATCGGCCACAAGCTCGAAGGCCGCAAGCCCTCGTTTTTCGAGGACATCCAGTACCTCTGGGTCGGGCCG
>Ga0190273_10000857_pt1 | contig 11026 bp, 1 predicted proteins | sample Popmic504IS_FD_134513 | JGI IMG/M metagenome (GOLD analysis project Ga0190273, IMG submission 134513) | Populus adjacent soil microbial communities from riparian zone of Shoshone River, Wyoming, USA - 504 IS | ecosystem: Environmental > Terrestrial > Soil > Riparian zone > Trees stand | place...
CAGATAGGCATAGCCAAGCTCGAACTCCTTGTCGTTGATGATGATGTTCTGCAGCGCCCCCAGCGCATTTCCGGTGGGCGAGGTCGACAGCGGATAGCTCTGCGGCAGCGGCGGCGCCGGCTGCGCGCTGTTCTGCACCGTCAGCTCGTAGCCGGTCTGCTTCACTGCGATATTGACCCCATCGGTGTCGAGTTCGTAGAGTGGCAGCTGGCCGGCCAGCGCGATGGTCCATTTCTTGCCCGCCGTGACGACGGTGATCTGGGTGCCGTCGGGCAGCGCATATTGTTCGTCGTTGAACTTGCCGGTGATGCTGTCCGGGGTGGCTCCGCCCGCGTCGAGGGCGCTTTGATAGGTGGACAGGCTGATCTGGAACACCTGTCCGATGAAGATCTGCTTCGCCTTCACGTCGAACGTTGCGCCGGATTGGCTGTCGGTCAGAGTCCATGCCTGCATCTGGGTGCCGACCGCGATCGTGGCGGCCGAGGACAGGGGGTTGCCGTTGTCGGTGAATGCCTTCTGGATCCCCGCGTCGGGCGCGCCGCCCTTGTCGAAATCGGGAACCAGCGCCGCGTCGACACTGAAGGCCGAGACTTCCCAGAAGTGCTTGTCGGTCGTGCTGTAAGCCAAAGCCTGTTTCTGGCTGTAGCTGGTGGTAGAGGTCAGCGGCACCAGGAACTCGACGATCGATCCCGAGGCGGCGAGCGCGTCCGACCCATCCGGAACCGCGTCGAGCCAGCCGCTGTTCCAGGTGCCGGCCAGCCAGTCGTTCGACGAATAGATGTTGGCGACGACCTCGATCTTCCCGCCGGCGGGAATGCCCGGAAAGGTGGCGACGATGGGGGCATCGTGCTGTCCGGGCATCGGGCCGGCCTTGGTGTAGGTCGTGCCGCCTTCCTGGCTGCTTCCGCTCGGATATTTGACCTGGATGACATAGTGATCGCTGACCGTGGGCCAGACCGGCGAGAAGCCCTTCTTGCCGTGCGTCGGATCGGGCTTGACGGTGACGGTCAGGTCCATGGTGTGCAGGATCTCGAGCGAATAGGTCGCCGGCGAGAGCACGCACTCCACCGTGGTCGCCGCCAGGGCGGCAATGTCGGAAGCGATGCTGACGACCCGCAACGCCCAGCCGGCGACCGGGACCTCCTCCAGCGCTTCCTCGGCGGTGATCTCGGCGACGGTTTCGGCCGCCGCCTCGGTGAACGTCTTCACATAGGCGACGGCGCCCGCCTTGATCAGCCGGGTTGCGACCTGGCCGAAGATGGCGCCGGCGGCGATGCCGGAGAGCTTCGACAGGATCGACTTGCCGAATGACGTGTCCTTCTCGGCCACGCCCAGGACCAGAGCGGTCGCTCCGATCACGCCGGCGACGGCGTAGAACGCCACTGCATTGTCTCCCTCGAGCGCCGCGAGGAACGGATTGATGATATAGACATCCGCCAGCAGCGTGATCGATCCGACGCCGTAATTGACGATGCAGGTTCCGAGCAGGCCGACGATGTCGACGTCGCTGTCCCAATCCTTGAAGCCCGACGCGCAGCCGAGGCCGCCGAACAGGACGAGCGCTTTCGAAGCGCTGTCCGGCCAGGGGAACTGCAGGTCAGTGGTCTGCGTCAGCGGCGGCACCGGCACGCCGAACACGGAATTCCCGGATGACAGCCAGCCCAGGTAATTCTTGCTGTCCGACGGCTCGACGAAGAATTTGACGAATTCCAGCGGGAGCTTGTCGGGCCAGTTGGGAATGTCGGAACGCTTGATCGGCGTTCCGTCTTCGCTCTGGAATTGCACATAAGCGCCCAGATACCGGCTCGGCCAGTTCTTGACCGGGAGGGTGACGGTCTTCGCCGTCGCGTCGAACGACAGGTCGTAGAGATAGAGGCCATAGCTCGACGTCTGTTGCTTGACCGCGAACCCCTTGGCGGAGCTTCCCTCGTCGGCCACCGTCGCCCCCGGGGTCATGGCCACCGCCATCTGCGGCGAGGGTGAGTTCGTGACGGTCGGCGCGGACGGCGGCACCTGAGTAACGCCGTTCTGCTTGGTCCACAGCAAGCCGTTCAGATTGTCGTCGTTCTTGGTGGCCAGCAGAGTCGATTTCACCGCCGGACCCGCCGCGGAGATGACGCTCTCGTTCGCCGGATTCCCGGCGGGAGGATCGTATTCGTCGGTCAGATTATAGGCCGGCATGCCCTGATAATCCTTGCCCGGAGGAGTCGGCCAGCTGTCGATCTTCTTCCCGTCTTTATACTTGAGATCGGTGTTGACCTGCGCGGGAACCATCGCGCCGGTGCCGTCCTCATTCTCCGACCAAGCCACCCAGGATTTGTTGTACCAAGTGAAGTCGCCCTCGCCCGGCTGCGTGTTCTGCAGATATTGGACGAAATCGGACATATCCTGGCTGGTCATCGGGTTCAGATATTCGGATTTGACGAACGACATCACGCCGGGATTGACGCTGCCCAACTCGGGATGATTGAGGACGATGGCCTGGGCGGTGACGCCCGGCGCTTGCATGTCCTCGGCCGCCTGGAAGAATTCGAGCGTGTCGGCGGGCCCGGAATCGGTCAGCAGCCGCTCGAAATGCTCGTCGCCCACCCCATAAGCGCCCAGCCCATAAGGAAGCTTCGGACACCGGCCGTTGCGATAGAAGCGGCGATGCGCCGCGAGCACATGGCTGCGCGGCATGTGCGGGAACACCATGGCGATTTCGGGCAGCGGATGATCGTCCAGCGACGGAAAGATCACGCGACGGAAAGTGGCCTTGTGCGCGTTGAGATGCGCCTCTTCGCAGAAATGGGTGAGGCTTCCGATCTGGTCCTCAGGCACGAGCCGAAGCGCCGGGTTGCACGACCGGTGCTCGTCGAGCTTCGAGCCATGGTCGGCATAGCGTTTGAGGACGAACCTGCGTCCGCCGCCCGCCAGCAACGTAAATTCGCGCTCCTGGGAAAAGCTTGAGAAATCGAAATGAAGCGTGCGCAGCTCGGTGGTGACGGACATCGCTCTCTCCAGTTGATATGGCGTTGAAACAAATCCTCGAATTTTCGAACATTCACCTCGGGCAAACGTACATTCCCCCGGGATCCGGCACGCAGAAGGGAGGGCGCGGCGCGATCCGCGCGCGCAGCCACTGGCCATAAGGCAGCTTGTTCTTCTGGTTGGTGGTCGCGAAATCGCCATTCGGGCAAACATTGCCCGGGCCCTGCATCTGGGCCTGCGTTATCTTCGTGACCGCGGCGGGAATGTTGAAATATTCGGTCACGGTCGGCGATTTCAGCCGCGCGATGCGCATGAACGCGCCGTAGACGTCTAGCCCGTTGGCCGCGTTGGGAACGAGGCTGAAGATGATGTAATTCTTGACCGGGTTGAACGGGTCTTCGGAATCGTTGTTCACCGACCAGCCGCCCGACGCGATTGCGGTCACGGTCGATCGGATGCTGAGCCCTATCGATGCGTTGTAGAAGGCCGTGATGACGTTGGAGATGGCCGGCCTGACGGTGATCGTCGTCGAGCCGGCCGACAGGTCCAGCCACAGTGAATAGACCCGGTAGTCCGGCTGTCCGTTGATGACCTGCCAGTCGGTCGGATGCTGGGCGACATGGATCTGCGCGGACGAACTGATCGGGTGCCCAGCCGCCGCAAAGGCGGCGATCACCGCCGCGTCGACCGGCCCGTTGTTGAGATCGGCCTGGAGCGAGAGCGGCAGGGTGAATTGCGGTGTGGGGGTATATTGCGTGGCCGCGGCGACACCGAGTGCCGGCTGGAAGTTGGCGGTGTCGTAGGATTGGAAGATCGCATAGTGATTCTGGCCGTCGGTGAGCTGCCAATAGACCGACTCGGCCATGATCGTCAGGACCGCGTCGCTGGTGAGCGTAATTCCGGCGGTCGCGAAACCGTTGGCGATGCCCTTGCCGACCGGACCGGGCGTCTGAAGCTGCTGGAGCGACTGCAGCGAGAGCGTGAATTGATGATAGGGCTTGGTCGCCGGGTTGGTGGGCGCCGCGGACACCAGCTCCGGACCGATGAGCGTCGCCTGGGCCTGCGACAACCCGAACAGCCAGACGCCGGCCGCCACCGCGGGGTTGTTCGGGTTGGCGGTGCCCAGCGCCGCGTTGGTGAAAGCGACGTTGGCGAGGGTGGCGCCGTCGAAGTTCGCGCCCTGCAGATTGGCGCCGACGAACGTGGCGCGCCCGCCGCCGGCGGCGGTGGTCAGCTGCGCGTTCTGGAATACCGCGTTGGTCAGGATCGTGTAGTCGAAGCTGACTCCCGACAAATTGGCGCTGCTGAAGTCGGCGTTGCTGAGATTGGCGTTGTCGAATTGCGCTCCCTGGAGCAGCGCCGAATTGAGATTGGGCTTCTTTCCGCCGACTCCGTAGATCGAGGCCCCGGAGGCGTTGACGCCGATCAGATTGGCGCTGGTCAGATTGACGTTGACCATGAATGCGTTCGACAGCACTGCCGGCGTGGTGGGCGTGTAGACGTCGAGCGTCAGGACTCCGCCCACCGTCTCCTGGATCACGGTGTAGAGGGTCGGCGTCGGCGCCGTGGCCTCCACGGTCCAGGTCGTCGTCGAGAATCGCGAGGCAGTGACCGTGACGGTGCCCTGGAGCGGGTGGCCCTTCGCCGCGAAGACCTTCTGCACGCCCGCTGCGTCGCCCTTCTGCAGCGCCGTCAGGAACGGAGCGTAGTTGTCGGTCGCGGAGCCCACGTTGAACAATCCGCTGAGCGCGCCGAGCTGGGCGTTGGTGAGGTCGGCGCCCTTCATCGAGGCGTTGGACAGGTTGGCGCCGTTCAGCGTTACCGTGCCGGTGAAGCTGGCGCCGTCCAAAGTAGCATAGGAAAGCTCGGCGTTGGAAAGGTCCGCGCCCTGGAAATTGCAGCCCGTCATGTCGGCCTGCGTGAAGATCATCGAGCCGAGCGCGTAGTTGCTGAAATCGATATATTGGAGCTGCGCTCCGGTGAAATTGGTCAGTGCGTCGAGGACGATCATCTTCGGAAAGATCGTGACCTTGCCGCCGGGATTGTTCAGCGCCGCACCGGTCAGGTCGGCGCCCTTGATCGTCATCGTGCCGGTCACCGAGGAGCCCGTGAAGACGGCGCCGGTCAGGTCGGCGTCGGTGAAATCGGTGTCGAGGATATTGCCGGTCCCGGTGAAGTCGACGCCCTTGAGCTTCGCGCCGATGAACTTGGCATGGGCGAGATTCTCGGCGCGCGTGAATTTGGCCTGGTTCATTACGGCCTGGGTGAAAATCGCGCTGTCGGCCTGAGCCTGCTTCAGCTGCGCGCCGGTGAAATCGGCCTTGGTGAAATCGGTGCTGCCGAGCGAGCATCCGTTGAGAATCGCCCCGGAGAAATCGGCATTGGGTCCGGACGAGCCGTCGAAGCCGGTCCCGGGATCGAACTTCGTCGACGACATGTTGGCATGGGTGAAGTTGACCTGGGTGAAATCCAGTCCGCCCTGCGCCTGCGTGAAGTCCGTACCCGAAAGATCGACCCAGGTCAGGTCCGGGGTTGGCATGCCGAAGCCTTGCTGCAGGATCGTCACGAGGCCGACGGTGACCACGGTCTGGGTGAACAACGTGGTGGCGGGCGGCGGCGGGGTCTCGGCGACCCGTCTCAATACGCCGCTGACGCTGTTCCAATAATAAGGGGTGGGGCCGGTGCCGCCGATGCCCAGGTCGACGAGGCGTATCGCGCCGGAGCCGGCATCCGACAGCGAGAACTTGTTGAGCGGATCGCCCGCGGCCTTCGTCGCCACATAGGCGTCGCCTGCGGCGACGACATAGGAGCCGTTGGCCGCCTGCAAGACGAACGCGGCGGCCGTCCCATAGGCGTTGAACTTCTCGCTGCCGTCCGATGGCTGGGGACCTACCAACAAGGCTCCCGAGCCCATGTCGACTTGGACGAGCCCCGTGTCTTGGGTCAGAGTCCACTTGCCGAGAAATGTCATGCCCACCGTGTTCGCCTCCCTTAGCTCGCCGCTAATCATGGCGAACATTTATCAGATTTGAGAATCTCGCCTTAGTGCGCTCCATTTTTCTGGATTAGTTTGTCTTCAACAAAACGAGCAATTCCTGCCACAGTCGGTTCGCGGAATATTTCCGACAAAGGCATGCGAATATCGAACTGGTTCTCGATGTTCTTCTTGATACGGGTAGCGTCGAGCGAGCGGCCGCCGAGATCGAAAAAGTCGTCGTGAATGCCGAACCCGGCCTGTCCGATCGTGTCGGACCAGATCCGCACCAGCATCTCCTCGAGTGGTGTCGACGGCGGCGAAGCGTCTGCCTTGCGCGGACGCAGGTCGGGCGTCGGCAACGCAGCCGGATCGATCTTGCCGCTCGGCGTCAGCGGCAGGCTGTCGAGGAACATGATCGCCGAGGGGATCAGGGATTGCGGCAGCGAATTGCGCGCCACCGCCTTCAGCGTGCCTTCCAGGACGGACCTTCCGGGACGCAGGACGACATAGGCCACCAGCACCGAAGTGCCGTCTTCCCGCGTTCTCGTCGTGACGTAGCTCTGCAGGACCGACGGGTCGCGCCGGATCGCCTCCTCGATCTCACCGGGCTCGATCCGCACGCCGTTGATTTTAACCTGTTGATCCAGCCGGCCCAGATAGTCGAGATCGCCATCCTCCCGATAGCGAACCAGATCTCCGGTCCGATAGAGCCGCGATCCTGGCCGGCCGGAGAACGGATCCGGGACGAACGCGGCCGCGGTTCGCGCTGCGTCATTGTGATAGCCAAGCCCCACGCAGGCGCCGCCGACGTGGAGCTCGCCGGGAGAGCCCGGCGGGACGAGATTGCCCTCCTTGTCGAGCACGTACAGTTCCGCCCCTGGTATCGGCCGGCCGATGGGCACCCGGACGACCTCGGGCGGAGGCGGCCAGACGACTTCATGGTGGGTCACGTCATCCGAACATTCGGTCGGACCGTAGGCGTTGAGCAGTGGGACGCGCGGATAGAGCGCTATCCACCGTCGACACAGATCGGCGGACAGCGCTTCACCGGTCGATATAAGCCAGCGCAGCGCCGCCAGAGGCTGGCGCTGACCGGGTGCGAACAGGATCTCCAGCGCCGGGTACAGTATCGACGGCACGGTCTGCAGCACGGAGATTCCCTGCCAATCGGTCTCCAGGAAAAGGGCGCGGGGGTCATGCGTGATGCGATCGTCGAACACATGCACGCGGCCGCCCACCAGAAGCGGCGCAAGATACTGCCAGACCGAAATGTCGAAGCATTGTGACGCTGTCTGGGCGACCGCATCGGCGGACTGCAAATCCAGCGCGTCGATCTTGGCCTGCAAGTGATTCATCATGCCGCCGTGCGAGACCAATGCCGCCTTGGGGATTCCGGTCGATCCCGAAGTGAACAGCAGGTAGGCCGGCATGTCGGGCGCGATCTCCGGGAACTCCCGACCGGAATCGGCGCCCGGCGCGAGCGCGCACAGCGCATCGAGGCACAGCATCGCGGGCCCCTGCATGTCCGCGCCGAACAGCCGAGCGGCGATGCCCCGATGTTCCTCGTCGTGTAGGAGCAGCCCTGCTTCGCCCTGGGCGATCTGACTGCGTTGCCGTGCATCCGGGGCTTTTGGATCCAGCGGAAGATAGACGCAGCCGGCTTTGAGGATGCCCAGGACCGCCGCGAGATAGGCACAGCCTCGCCTGGCCAGCAACGCCACCGGCGTGCCAGGCCCGTGCAGGCCGGCGATGGCATGAGCGATGCTATCTGCCCGGTCCTGCAACTCCCGATAGGTCAGCCGGCGCTCCGCACAGGCGGCGGCCGGCGCGGACGGCGTAGCGGCGACCTGTGCGGCGAAACGGTGAAGCAAGGTCACGAACGGCGCGGGCGCCTCCGGCGCCCGGCTCAGGCTCAATAGCTGCCGCGTCTCGGCGTCCGACAGTATCGGAAGCGCCAGAATGCTCGCCTCGGGGTCGTTCGCCATACCTTCGAGCAGACGGAGATAATAAGCGGCGAAGCGGGCAATATCGGCGGCGGCGAGGAACTGCTTGTTATAGACGAAGTCCAGCCTGACGGGGCCGTCCGAATCGCGCACCTCGAGCGCCAATCCGAAAGGGCTTTGCGAAATCGATTCGGCCTCGAGGTCGAACCGCGGAACGATCCCGCCCATCTGAGCGGGGAAGCGCTGCATGTTCATGGTCGCGCTGACCTTGAAGGGCCGCGTGAAGTCGGGGGCGACGTGTCGATCCTGCGCCCACATCGCCAGCGTGTAGTCGCGCCGTTCGAGCGCCTGCAGGACCTGGTGGCGCAGCTTCGCCTGGAGCTGTCCCACCGTTCGGACGTCGGCAAAGTCCATGACGATGGGCACGAGGGCGTTGCAGCAGCCGATGACGCCGCTTTCGCCCGGTCCTTCGCGATTTGCGGCGTCGATGCCGACAAGGATCCGCTCCTGACCCGACACCCGGTGGAGCAGCATGAAATAGGCGCACAGGAGCGTCTGGAAGAGCGTCGCCTTCGCGGCGGCGCCGCGTCGCAGAAGCGCATTGCGCAGGCCGGGCTCCAGAATGACGCTGTGGCGGTCGGCCTCGTAGCTGGGCCGTGACCGTGGGGCGGCGTCGGCGGGCGGCACCCAATCGGGCAGATCGGCTCCCAGCAAGTCCTGCCAATAGGCCGCGCGCCCTTCCCGGTCGCCCGCCTCACGCCTCGTCGCGGCAGCCGCGCAAAATTCGCGGAACTGCATCGGCCGGGGCAACGCCGCCGTCGCCGTCTCGTCGCCGGAATAATGCGCCGCGAACTCGCGCACGAAGATCGCCAGCGACGAGCCATCAATAATCAGATGATGCGCAGTCATGACTAGCCGGTGCGTGCCGGAATCGCGCAACAAAGTGACTCGCCACGGCGGTTCCCGCTCGAGGGAGAACGGCTTACGCCGTTCCGCTTGAAGCCAGTCGCCAACCTTGGCGCCGTTTTCCAGCGCAACCTCGCGAAGGTCCGGGTCGGCGAAGGGCAGCACGCGCTGTTCCTGCCCGTCGAAGACCGTGCGCAGCGCCTCGTGCCGCATTGCCACCGCGCGCAAGGCACAGTGGACCGCCGCGACTTCGGGCGGGGCGGGAAATTCGAGTACCATCACGATGTTGAACACGGTCTCGGCACCGTCCCGGAGCTCGGGCAGGATTTTGATTTCGCGCTGCGTCTCGGTCAGCGGGAAGGCGGCGTCGGCCGGCGCCTCCCATGCGATCGGTCCGTCGGCCGGGGCCGGTGCGGCGGCGCCGGTCAGCAGCGCGAGCTGGCGCGACTGCTCGGCGACGAGGGCATTGAGCCTGCTCAGCTCCTGCAGCATCGCCTCCGGCGTGGCACCGTTCCATTCGCTGCCGTCGGGATCCGGCACTGGCGCCGGACAAGCATCGTCGCCCCCTTGCTGCCGGAGGTCGAAGAGGAGGCGGGCCAGGCCCGACGCCGTGGGCGCCTCGAACATCGCTTCGACAGGCACTTCGACGCCGTAACTGTCGTTGAGCCAGGCGATGAAGGTGTAGACGGCCAGGGAATCGAGCCCGAGCTCGAAGAGATTGTCGTTGGCGCCGACGGTGCTGCTCGGGAGCATCTCGCCGAGCTTTTCGAGGACCCGGTTTTCAAGGTCGCGCATCGAAGGCCCGGCCGGGTCCGGCGACGGACGCCGCCAGACCTCGACTCGGCGGAGCGAGCCTTCGGCAAAAGCCGACCGGCATGCAGCTCGCGAAATCTTGCCGTTTCTGGTGCGCGGCAGGCTGTCGGTCCGGATCAGCTCGACGGCATCGAGCGCCAGGCCGTGCCGCCGGGTCACAGCCTGGTTGATCGCGGCGAACAAGGCCGGATAGCCGGTATCCGTCCGACGCGAGATTTCCTGCACCGCGATCAGCTGCGCCCCATCGCGGGCCGCGGTCTGGAACACGGCTCCCCTGCCCCGCCGAAGCGCGGGATGGGCCGCCTGGATGGTCTGTTCGACATCGTCGGGAGCATGGTTTTTCCCGCGAACGACGATCAGGTCCTTGAGCCGGCCGGTCACGAACAGCTCGCCTTCGTGCTGGAAGCCGCAATCGCCGGTCCGCAGGTGCGGTATGGCGCCGTCCTCGCCCGCGATTCTTGCCTGAAACTGCCCCGCCGTGGCCGGAACATCGTTCCAATAGCCTTCGGCCAGGCTGGTGCCGCTGAGCCAGATTTCTCCGACGGCGGACTCCGGCAGAGCGGCGCGCGTGTCGGGATCGACGATACGGACTCGCTGCCCCGGCATCGCCGAGCCGCAGCTGACCAGCCGGACGGCGCCGGCCGTCTCGTCGCCGGCCGGCACCGCCGCCCCCATGCGCAGGGCCGCCGCGTCGAAGGCCTTTATCGCCGCCCCTTGCCGGCCGGTCGCGCACAGCACCGATTCGGCAAGACCGTAGGCAGGCAGCCACGCCTCGCTTCGAAAGCCATGAGACTCGAAAGCGGTCTCGAAGCGCTCGAGCGTGGCCGGCGCTATATAATCCCCACCCAGGGACGCGATCCGCCAGCAGCTGAGGTTGAGACCGCCGCTAAGCCCATTGGGAGCAGCCGCGCACATTTCGTAGCCGAAGCTCGGTCCGCCGCAATAGGATCCGCGATAGCGGGAGATCGCCTCGAGCCATCGCGTCGGCCGGCGCAGGAACGCCGAGGGGGGCATTCCGACATAGGGCCTGCCCATGTAGAGGGCGCTCAGGACGAAGCCGACGAGCCCGAAATCGTGCGTATGCGGCAGCCAGCCGACCAGCACCAATTCGTCCCAGCCGGCGCCGCCGCGCTGGCGGTAATATTCCAGCTGCTCGATCAGGGCGCGATGCGAGATGGCCACGCCGCGCGGTGCCCGGGTCGAGCCGGACGTATATTGGAGATAGGCGATGTCGCCGAGGTCAGGCCGGAACGAACCGCCATCGGCCGGTGCATCGCCGCCGATCTGGTCGGTGAACAGCCAGGCGGGGCCGATATCCGGAAGCCGGCCGCGGACGCTGCTGTGCGCGAGGAAGAGCCCGGCGCCGCAATCCCGAGCGATCGCGGCGAGCCGGTCCGAGGCGGTCCGGCGCCTGGGG
>Ga0190273_10000858_pt1 | contig 11009 bp, 11 predicted proteins | sample Popmic504IS_FD_134513 | JGI IMG/M metagenome (GOLD analysis project Ga0190273, IMG submission 134513) | Populus adjacent soil microbial communities from riparian zone of Shoshone River, Wyoming, USA - 504 IS | ecosystem: Environmental > Terrestrial > Soil > Riparian zone > Trees stand | place...
CCCCTCAAAATCGAATAAAACAGGCACATAAAGCCCACCTGACGGCCTCAGGCGTAGTCCCTGCGCCGCAAAATTTTTTTCACCCGTCGCGCTTTCCCGAATCCGCCTCAATCGGCTCAACGGGCCAGTTTTGCTGGGCTTTGACGTGTATTTGGAGGCCGGGGCGTGTCTGGCACGACTGTTGTAATAAGGGATAGTCGGGGCAGGAAGACAAAATCAGGCGGCTGACTAAGGCCATTTGATTTGATTTAGTCAAATTTAAATCTAGTTATAAAAGAGGGGAATATGAGGAGACTGAAAAAAGTTGCGGCCATTGTGTCGCTGGCGATGGTCATAAGTACGGGCGCGAACGTGGCGCGCGCCGGAACTGTAGAGGCACCGGGCCATTCCATACGGATCACAGCGGAAACTTCCGACGCGAGTATCACGGGAGTGATCGAGTCGCCCGGCTTCGACGAAATAATCCTTTTTACGATGATGCTTATGATGTGATGAGAAACGTTATTCAGACAATCACGAATCCGAGAGCCGACGAAGCACGACTGGGCTCTTTGTATCGGCGGCTGGCGGCATCCCGCCTTCCCGTGAACCTCTACAGCGCTCATGCGCAAATGCAACGCACAGCGGCCGCGTTGCTGCACGGGTTAAGACCGGGATCAGGCTCGTGGGAGGAGCTTGATGGCCGCCAGCTCGCCGACGATGTGCGCGGCGACCGCACGGCGCTCTTTCTGGCCGGAGCGACGGGTGGCGTCGCGCACACATCGACTTATACCAGGGGCTTGCTGGCCGCAGCCGGAACGGGCACGATTTTTCTCACACACATTGAGAAGCTCTCTCCGGCAGCGCAGCGCGTTCTCTCTGCGATTCTGGCGGCGGAACGTTATACGCCGGTCGGCGACCCTTATCCGCGCGCGATCTGCTGTCGCATCATCGTCGCGACGCGCGAACCGCTGATGAGTTGGATGAACGACCTCAACATCGAATGGCGGCTGGCAGATATACTGGGTCGCGTTGCGCTCTGCGCAGAGGAAGTGGTCAGCATCTTGAAGGCCGAAGAATTTAAGCCAGAACAGATTTACGATACCCACCCCAGCACACTTGCGGCGGCGAGCTAAACAGGCTCGATCAAAGCAGGGGAAGATCGGTGATGCGTGTTCCCTCCAACACGCGTCATCGAATCTATTTTAAAAGACAAGATAAAAAGCGTCGGGTCGGCCTTTCCCTCTCAGGCTCTCAAAGCCTGCGTGGACAAACTTTCCGCCCCTTCTATTCGACGAACTCGACCGCGACGCGCGTGGGGATAATGCCGCGCTCGTAGCCTTCCGCGAGCAGTCTGCGCACAGCCTCGCGCCCGCGCTCCGTATAATCGAGCGTCAGGTCGTTGACCCACATCGAGACAAAACGATCCGCCAGCGTCGTCTCCATGTCGCGCGCGAACTGCATGGCGTAAGCGAGCGCATCCTCACGATGATCTAGCGAGTAGCGTATGCTCTCGTGCAGGTAGCCTGAGACTTTACGCATCAGCTCCGCCCCTAAGTCGCGCCGTATGACGTTGCCTCCCATCGGCAGCGGCAGCCCCGTCCGCTCGTGCCACCACTCGCCAAGATCAAGAACTTTGTGCAGGCCCATCTGTTGATAAAAGAGCTGCCCTTCGTGAATCAATAGCCCGGCGTCCGCACGCCCCTCCTGCACAGCGCCAATAATTTGATCGAAGGGAACGACCTCGTATTCAAAAGATGGATTGAAGATACGCAGGGCGAGAAAGGCGCTCGTCAGTAGTCCGGGGACGGCGACCTTTAGTTTTGATAAATCCTCAGCCGCAGTGGGTTCGCGCGCGACGACGATTGGCCCGTAGTTGTCGCCGATTGATGCGCCGTGCGGCAGCAGCGCGTACCTTTCAACGATGTAAGCGTAGGCATGAAAGCTGATCGCCGTCACATCGTAAACCCCACGCATGGCCTTTTCGTTGAGGCTCTGAATATCTTCCAGCACATGCTCGAATTTCAGCTCGCCTGTATCAATCTTATTGGTCGCCAGCCCGTAAAACATAAACGCGTCGTCGGAATCGGGCGAATGCGCGACAGTGATAGTTCTTGTTTCTGTAGCAGTGGTCATAAAATACTCTGTGTAATGGCTTGATAGAGAAGGGGTCAAGGTAAGATAACTTTGTCATACACTTCTTTGAGCGCAAGCTGGCACTGAATGGAACCCAACTCAGCCACGTCCTCCGTCGAACGATATTCCGAAAGCAGCCAGCGTCCATCAGGTTGTTTTGCATACTGCTCAATCCTCTGCTCATCCTGTGCGATTAATAGATACTCTACCAGCGATGGGATTGTTCGATAGAAGCCGAACTTTTTACCCCTGTCATAACCTTCAGTGGATTCAGAGAGCACCTCGATAATCAAAGTTGGATTAATCAGCGTGTCAAGATAATCATCCTCGAACTGCGGCTCACCACAGACGACTACCAGATCGGGATAGGTGTACAGCCGAGTCGAAGGAACTCTGACTCGCATATCGCTGGAATACCCTTCGCAGGGACGACCCTTTAACTGTTGGCTGATCTCACGAGTAAGATTGAAGCTAATCAGATTATGTTCACGGCTCGCCCCCGTCATGGCGACTATCTCGCCGTTAAGGTACTCGCTTTTGGATTCAGCTTTACGCTCAATGGCCAAATACTCTTCGGGCGTGAGATAGGTGGTTGTTGGTTGGCTGGACATAAGACTCTACCCTCATCCCAAAACATTCTTGACCAGAGATGCATCACGAGCAATGGAGGCGCACGGATATGCCCGACTCCTATCTACGCGGCGGTCGTCTCGCGCTCGACACGGTTGTAGAGCGTGTCGCGCTCGACGGCCTCGAACCCTGCGTCTTCGATCAGCGTAATGATCTCCTGTTTGGTCATCTTGACCTCGCCACCGGCCTCTACGGAATAGCTTTCAGTCAGCTCACCGCCATCGGTGATCGTGCCGTCCAGATCGTTTGCGCCGTAATGCAAAGCGACCTGCGCCAGGCGTTTGCCGAGCATCACCCAGTACGCCTTGATGTGCGCGAAGTTGTCCAGCATCAGGCGCGAGACGGCGATGGTCTTCAGAGAGTCTACCCCTGAAGGGCCGGGCAGGTGCGAAAGCTGTGTGCCTGGCGGGTAAAAAGCGAGCGGGATAAAACACTGGAAGCCGCCGGACTTTTCCTGCTGCTCGCGCAGGCGCACCAGATGATCTACGCGGTCTTCCGTTGATTCGATATGGCCGTAGAGCATCGTCGCGTTGGTCTTGAGTCCCGCGGCGTGAACTTTGCCTGAAAGCTCCAGCCAGCGGTCGCCATCGCATTTGTGCGTGCAGATCATGGAGCGCGTAGGCTCTCTGAAAATCTCCGCGCCGCCGCCCGGACACGAATCCATCCCGGCGCTCTTTAACAGCTCTATGACGGCCTCGTCCGACATCTTGTAAAAGTGTGCGAAGTGGTCAAGCTCGACCATCGTAAACGCCTTGAGATGAAGCTGCGGGTAAGCCATCTTCAATTCGGACAACAGGTCTGTGAAATAGCTAAAGGGCAGCTTGGTATTCAAACCGCCGACGATGTGCAGCTCCGTCGCGCCCTCGCGCACGGCTTCTCCGGCAAGCTTTAGCGAGTCCTGAATATTGTGCGTGTAGGCGTCCGCTTCTCTGGGCGTGCGGTAAAAGTTGCAGAACTTACAGTCCGCGTAACAGACGTTGGTCGGATTGAAATGGCGATTGACGTTGAAGTAGGTCGTGCGTCCATGCAGGCGTCGCCTGACAGTATCGGCCAGCTTCGAGAGCGCCGCTAGATCGTCTGTCGCGTACAGCGCCATTCCGTCTTCAAAGGAGAGCCGCTCGCGTGCGTCAACTTTGGCGCTGATTCGTTCAAGGTTGGGGTCGTGTGAAAAATTCATCGGGTTTTTATCTGAATAAGCGCGTCAAGTTAAGCAGGGCCGCGCCGCCAAAAGTCGCAAACAATATCACGCTCACAAAAGCGTTCGTCGTAAAGAACGCCGCGTTCAAGCGCCTGAGATCACCTGCACGCACCAGCGTGTGCTGGTAAACGAGAAGCGCGCCCGTCGCGACGACGCCAACAAGAGCCAGCGGCCCAAGGTGCGTCACCAAGTATAACGCGACGAGTGTGACAAAAGCATCCGCATGGAAGAGACGCGAAATCCAGAGCGCACGCTCGATGCCCAATCTTCGCGGAATCGAATGCAGTCCGGCAGTGCGGTCAAACTCCGTGTCCTGGCACGCATAAAGAACATCGAACCCGGCTGTCCACAGCAGCACGACGAGCGAGAGCAGGAGCGGCACGGGGCTATCGAGCGCGCCGCGCACGGCTATCCATGCGCCCGTCGGAGCAATCGAGAGACACCAGCCGAGCACCAGATGCGAGAGCATAGTCCAGCGCTTCGTGTACGAGTAAAGAAGCAGCGAGCAGAGCGCGACGGGCGCTAATGTAAGCGTCAGGCGGTTGAGCATCGCTGCCGCGAGAAAAAAGAGCGCGGCGGATGCGATGGTAAAAACGCGGACGAAGCCTACTGAAAGTGCGCCGGAAGGAATCGCTCGATTGCTGGTGCGCGGGTTACGCGCATCATAATCGCGATCGACGAGACGATTAAAAGCCATCGCGCAAGAGCGAGCGCCGATCATCGCAAACGTTATCCAGACGATCTGTTTGATGCTCGGAAGGCCGCCCGCTGCCAGCACCGCGCCGAGAAAGGCGAACGGCAGAGCGAAAAGCGTGTGCTCGATCTTTATCATTTCGAGCGTCGTTCTGATATTTTTTGCTGTCGCTGTCAACATAAACTTTCAAGGCCACGAGTCCTATCCTGCACGCTTCCCCTAATGTCTCACTCCCGTGACCCTATCCTCAAACCTGTATAGGGCAAAGCAAGGGCCGGGCCACACAGGAAACCGCTTAAAACGGGCGCTTTCAACCTCAGTGCCCTTGCATTTCGCCATCTGCCAATCGTCGCTCTCGCACTCTGCCAAAGTCCCTGAGAGGGGCTTTTTCTTACTCGTCCCTTGTTACTGCTTTCTCATCGCCTTTCCATCGTGTCGCCTGCGAGTGCGGCACGCCGAATTGATCCAGGATGCGAAAGACCAGGTGATCGACCAGCGCTTCGATCGATGCGGGGCGATAATAAAAGCCCGGACTGGCCGGAAGAATACGCGCCCCTGCGTGGGCCAACTTCAACATGTTCTCAAGATGAATCGCATTGAGCGGCGTCTCGCGCGGGACAAGCACGAGCTTGCGGCCTTCCTTCAAGGTGACATCCGCCGCGCGGTGAATCAGATTCGTGCCCGCGCCGGAAGCGATTGCGCCGAGCGTGCCCATCGAGCACGGAACGACGATCATCCCGGCCTGTATGTGTGAGCCGGATGCGGGAGTGGCCGCCAGATTGTCCAGGCGATGCAGTCGAATCAACTTCGAGTCGCGCGCGAGTCCGACCCATTCGTTGATCCTGTGATCGTCCGCGTCGCGCAGGTCTGCACCAAGCTCGACGCGCGCAACCGTTTGCGCAGACTCGGACATAATCAGGTTGATGCGCGCACACACGCCGCTAGACGCTAAGTGTTGAAGCGTGCGATGCGCGTAGATCGAGCCGGATGCTCCTGTGATGGCGACGGTCAGTTCCATAAAAAAGAGAGGCTGGAGGTTAGAGGTCAGAGGTTAGTAAGAACGCTTCTGCCTTTAACCGACCTCTGACCTCTAATCTCTGATCTCTGGATTCTACGTGCCCGCGAAGGCCAAGCGCAAGCGAGCGCATTTCAAGGCGAGTCGCATTGGATGCTAGAATGGCCTAATCAAAGGAAAGCGCTCAAAAGAGAAGCGAAACGTAATGAATCTGACAGAGATAGAAAAGTTACTGCGCGCTCATCAGCGCGGCGAAATGGAGACGAATGATGCGGCGCGTCTCATCAACGATCTTCATTATGAAGATATAGGATATGCGCGCGTGGATCATGATCGCGCAACCCGTCAGGGTTTTCCAGAAGTCGTCTTCGGCGCGGGTAAGACGCGCGCACAAATCGTCGGCATCGTCGAACGCATCAGCGCACGCTCTCCTAACCTGCTCGTGACGCGCACGGACGAAGGCACGTACGGGGAGGTACGCAACATCGTGACCGATGCGGAATGGCACGAGACGGCGAGACTTATAAGGATTCGCAGGGACAGGACCGAATTGGGCGTGAGCGAGATCGCCGTCATTACGGCGGGCACGAGCGATATTCCCGTGGCGGAAGAGGCTGCGCTTGTGGCAGAGACGATGGGTAATCGCGTGCGTCGTATCTGGGACGCAGGCGTCGCAGGGATTCATCGCATCCTCGCGGAACGCGACCTGCTCAGAAGATCGCGCGTCTGTATCGTCGCGGCGGGGATGGAAGGCGCGCTGCCCTCTGTGGTGGGCGGGCTGGTCAGCGTGCCCGTCGTCGCCGTTCCGACGAGCATAGGCTACGGCGCATCGTTTCAAGGAGTGGCTGCGCTTTTGGGGATGCTCAATTCGTGCGCTTCAAACGTGACGGTCGTCAACATAGATAACGGCTTCGGCGCAGGATTCGTCGCGAGCCTCATCAATCGTCGTTGGGAAGCGCCCCCGGAGTAAACAATAATCTGCCAAAGAGAGAGCACGAAGAAGTCCCTGGCATATTCGACCGGCTCAAATCATTTGATTCATTCCGGGTAAAACCAATCTTGCGATCATCCATCCCCGCTCAAAGCAGAATCGAGAGACGGAAAAGAGTGCGAGCGTATGCGCTCTTGCTGGTCACGCTTCTGTCGTCCTTTTCGTTCGCGGGATGCGGCGCGCGTCGCACTCCAAATCTTGAGCGCATCTTTATGGAAGCGCGCGCGCGCACTGGCAAGCGCCCGTTGATTATCATTCCCGGAATCTTAGGCTCGCAGCTCGTCAACTACGAGACGGGCGAAGAGGTCTGGCCTTCTATCTTCCGTTCGTCCGACGATGGCTTGAGCCTTCCGGTTTCGCCCGATCTGGCTGGCAATCGCGACAAGCTGGTGGCGCGCAAAATAGTTGATACGATACGGCTCGCCAAGCTCGCGCCCGAAGTTTACATTTATCACGAGCTGCTCGATGCGCTCAAAAAGTATGCTGGGTATCGTGAAGGTGATTGGGCCAACCCCGGCGCGGACGGAGACCACGATACTTTTTACGTTCTTCCTTACGACTGGCGGCGCGACAACGTAGAGACGGCGCGCGATCTCATACAGCGCTTGGAAACCTTAAAGCGCAAGCTGAATCGTCCGGATTTGCGCTTTAACGTCATAGCGCATTCGATGGGCGGGCTAGTCGCGCGTTATGCGGCGATGTACGGCGACGCGGATTTGCCAGTCGAATCCGCGCCACAGCCTTCCTGGGCGGGCGCGCAGCACCTTAATAAGATTTTTATGTTCGGCACGCCGAACGAAGGCTCTATGAATGCCTTCGCTATTTTGTTGGAGGGCTATTCGATCACAGAGGGTTTGCGTCGTCCGATACGACTGCTCAACAAGCTCTCGCGCGAAGACGCGCTGACCGCGCCGTCGATTTTTCAACTGCTCCCGCACAGCGCATCCGCGCGCTTTCTGGACGAGAATTTAAAGCCCGTCGAGATAGACCTATATGATCCGGAAGTCTGGCGGCGTTACGGCTGGTCGCCAGTCACGGACGAGGATTTTCGCCAGCGCTATGTGAAGGGGAAAACGTATGGGGACTATGCGCCCTTTAGCGGCGGCTCGCTCGCACAACTGGATGCATATTTCGACACGGTGCTGCGACGCGCGAAACGTTTTCACGAGGCGCTGGACGCAAGCACGGACGGCGAAGCGCCTGTCACGATGTTCGCCTTCGGCGGCGATTGTGAAGAGACTCTGGCAGCGCCCGTCATCCTGCGCGACGAGAAACGCGGGCGCTGGTTGACGCTCACGCGACCGGGAGAGATTCGTACCTCTGCGGGACGCCGCATCACCAGAGCCGAGGCAACGCTCGCGATGTACGCGCCCGGAGATGGCCGCGTCACGCGCCGCTCGCTCCTCGCCGAAGACCTCGCGGAAGGACGCCGCAAGAGCGCCATCTTCAACACCGCGCTCCCCATCGTCTATGCCGTCTTCGCCTGCGACCTACACGGCGATCTACAAAACAACAAGACCCTACAGGACAACGCCCTCACTGCACTCGTCAGCGAAGCGATGAAATAGAGGTCAGAGGTCAGAGGTTAGAGCTTAGTGAGAAGAGACCGTCTTTACTAACCTCTAACCTCTAGCCTCTGACCTCTGCTTTACTGTGTTGGAATGGCTGTATAAAGCTCGTCTGCGAGGTCCGGGTCGAGGGTGCGCAGGATGTTGTATTGCTCAAGGGCGCTGTCGCGGTTGCCGATGGCGATGTAGCCTTTGCCCAGATTGAAATAGGCGCGTGAGAAATCGGGTTTAAGAAGCGTCGCCTGACGAAAGGCCGCGACCGCTTCTTCCGCGCGATTGAGCTTAACGTAAGCCTCGCCCAGGCTGTTGTAGGCTTTCGCGTCGCCGGGTCTGAGCTGTATCAGATGATCCAGCGCCCAGACCGAGTCTTTGAAGCGGTTGAGCTTAAAGTAAGCCGCGCTCAATCTCTCATAGGCATTGGCGTAATCCATACGCACGCGCACGGCTCGCCTGTAAGAAAGTATCTCATCATCCGTGCGCCCCTGCTTGCCGTAGGCCAGCCCAAGCGCGTAATACGTTTCCGCATTGTCAGGATCAAGCCTGAGCGCCTGCTTGTAAGCGTCTATGGCTTCCTTGAACTGGTTGGAATGGAAATAGGCCAGGCCCATGTTGAAGTAGGACTCCGCGGAATCAGGTCGCAAAGTGATGACCTGGCGCGATGACTTGAGCGCCTCGCTGTGGCGTCCAAGCTTCTCGTTACAGAAACCGGATTGGGCCCATGCTTCCGAATACTTCGGATCGGCATCGGTCGCCTTTTTGAAATAGACGAGCGCCGTCTCGCAATCGTCACGGGAAAGAAAGCCTAGGCCCTGCGTGTAGAACCTCTCGGCGGTCGCGCGCTGGCTCTTGACAGTATCTTCGCTCAGTCCCCCGAGCGTGCGCGGCGTGTTCTGCTGAACCTGCAATTGCGCGACGCGCTCCGATGGGATGGCGAAGTTGAGGCTCTGGCCTTCCGTCAATTGCAGAGTCGCGACGCCTATCACCTGTCCCTGCATGTTGACGACGGGACTACCAGACGAGCCGGGCGAGATGGGCGCTGTGATCTGAATAATGCGACCGAAGCTTGGAATATCTCGAACAGCCGAGACGATTCCGTCCGAGACGCTGCCCTCCAGACCCAAGGGGTTGCCGATGACGACGACGCGCTCGCCCTCCTGCGGAGTAGTGCGCACCACGGACAGGGGACTCACGAGCGATGCAGGGACATCGACCTGTAGGAGCGCGATGTCGCCCGCGCCGTCGATGGCGAGCACGCTGCCCACGTTATAAGCGTTGCCGTTGATCAGATGAACTTCCGCCTTGTAGGCTTTTTCGATCACATGCCGATTGGTGATGATGCGGTTCGGCCCCGTAAAGAAACCGCTGCCGCGCGCAAGTCTTTGACCACGGCTGTCGTAAGTAATGATCGAGACCACGGAGGGCTTGATGCGCCTGACCAGTTCGGGCAGCGCGTCCTGCGCATGTGTGGGAAAAGCGGCGGTGAACAGGATTGCGGCGGCGAGGGCGAATTTCAATCGAGTATACGAAGCGTTGCGGCTCGCCACAGAGACACAGAGCGCACAGAGATAGCACAGAGGCTTGAATGATTTTCTCTGTGCCTCCTCCGTGTCCTCTGTGTCTCTGTGGTGAGTTTTAATTTCCAATTTACTCAACTCTATATCTGATACGGGAAATGAGATTTCAGAGCCCGGCGAGCGCCAGCTTCTGCACACGCTCGATGATGTCCGCTAGTTTGACCTCTTCGGTGCGTTTAGATTTTCTGTCGAACAGCTCGACCGCGCCTTCAGTGATCTTCTTGCCCACGGTGATGCGATAGGGAATGCCTATCAGGTCTGCGTCCTTGAACTTGACACCGGCGCGCTCGTCGCGGTCGTCCAGGAGGACATCCAGTCCACGCTGCTGTAAAGCCTTATAGAGTTTCTCTCCGGCCTCGCGCAACTCGTCCTGTTTGATGTTCGTGATGGTCACGACGCAATCAAAGGGCGCAATCGCCTTGGGCCAGATGATGCCGTCCTCGTCGTGATGAAGCTCTATGGCGGACGCCATAATGCGCTCGACCCCTATGCCGTAACTGCCCATCACGATGGGGACTTCCTTGCCGTCCTGCGTCAACACGCGCGCGCCCATCGATTCCGAATACTTCGTGCCGAGCTTAAAGATATGGCCGATCTACAGAGACTTGTCTATCTCAAGCACGCCCTCAGTGCATTGCGGGCAGCCTTCGCCCGAAGTCACCGTGCGCAGATCAACCCACTGGTCAACCGGAATATCGCGCGCGAGATTGACGCCGCGCAGGTGATGATCGTCACGGTTCGCGCCCGTCGTCATATTGCGTCGACCCTTCAAAGCAAGGTCTGCGAGAATGCGTATCTCTCTGCCACCCTCGCGCGCGCGAGCCTTTGCGCCCACGCCTCCCAGACTCCCTGCGCCTGCGCCGAGCAGGTCGCGTATCTCTTCCGCTTGCGCCGCACGCACTTCTGCTCCCGCGAGCGAGTCAGAGAGCTTCGTCTCGTGCAAAGAGTGATCGCCGCGCAGAAGCGCCAGCACGAATTGCGATTCACCATCGCGCGTGGCGACGTAGATAAGCGTCTTGATCTGCTGATCTGCCGGTGCGCCGCCGGGAAAAGTCGTCAAATCTTCGATGGTGCGAACACCCGGCGTGGGAAACTCTACGGGCGCATCCAGACCTATGCCGTCTTTGATCTCCGGCAGACGCGATTGCGCTTTTTCGAGATTGGCTGCGTAACCGCAAGCGCCGCACGTCGCGATCAAATCTTCGCCCCCGTCCGTCTTGACCA
>Ga0190273_10000859_pt1 | contig 10994 bp, 10 predicted proteins | sample Popmic504IS_FD_134513 | JGI IMG/M metagenome (GOLD analysis project Ga0190273, IMG submission 134513) | Populus adjacent soil microbial communities from riparian zone of Shoshone River, Wyoming, USA - 504 IS | ecosystem: Environmental > Terrestrial > Soil > Riparian zone > Trees stand | place...
GGACGCCGAGGAGCTGGCGCTGATCGAGGAGGCCGCGAAGCTGGCCGACGAGGCCCTGAGGTGGAGCACCGAGCAGGGGCTCGCCGGCAGGACCGAGCGGGAGGTTGCCCGCGCCTTCGAAGCGCGGGTCCGCGAGCTCGGCGGCGACCCGTCGTTCCCGGCGATCGTCGCCGCCGGCCCTAACGGCGCGCTGCCGCATGCCGAGCCGAGCGAGCGCGAGATCGGCCGCGGCGAGCTCGTAGTCTTCGACATGGGGGCGGCGATCGACGGTTACTGCTCCGACGGCACCCGCACCTTTGCGACCGGCGATCCCGGCGAGGGGGCGGTTGAGGTTTACGAAGTCGTGCGAGAGGCCCAGCAGGCGTCATTGGACGCGATCCGAGCGGGAGTCAAAGGCGAAGACGTCGACACGGTCGCCCGCGAGGTGATCGATGCCGCCGGTCACGGCGATCGCTTCGGTCACGGACTCGGTCACGGGGTCGGCCTCGAGCTGCACGAGGGGCCGCGTCTCTCGCTGCGCTCAGACGACATCCTCGCCCCGAACGAAGTCGTCACGGTCGAGCCGGGCATCTACCTGCCCGGGCGGCTCGGCGTGCGGATCGAGGACTTGGTCGTGGTGACTGATGAGGGCCTGCGCAACCTGAGCTCATTACCGAAAGAGCTGCAGATCGTCGGTTGATATTCAAGGCCGGCCGCGTACCGGCCGATAGCGGCACATGAGCGCTAACGCCGAGACCCTCGTCTCGATCCACGAGGAGGCGCGCCGGGAACGCCTGCTCGACATGGAGGAGCGGGTCAAGCGCTACCGCCTCGCCTGTTTCGGCATCCTCGCCCTAGCCCTGGCTGTGGGAGGCGGCGACGAGGTCGGCTACTGGTGGATTCCGCTGCTCGTCGGCGGCCTCGCTGGTTTTGCGGTCGCCGATCGCTTTATGCGTACTAGCTCCCATCCGGCGCTCTGGGTCGCGGGAGCCTGGGCGGCCCTGCCTCTGCTGCTGATGGGCTCGGTCCTTGTCACCGGCGGAGTCTCCAGCCCCGCGTTGGTCTGGTTTGCGCTGCCGGCGGTGACTCTCGGCTCTCGCTTCGAGCCGCGCGGGATGGTGGTCGGCACCGGCTACGTGGTGGCGGTGTTCCTACTCGCGGCGATTCTCCCCGACCCAAGCGCGGCCTGGGAGGCACGCCAGCTCCTGATCGCGGTGATGGCACTGATCGTCAGCACCGTGATCCTCTCCGGCGCCCTGGTCGAGTCCGACCGCGCCCATCGCCACCGCTCGACCCTCGATCCCCTCACCGGCCTCTTCAACCGCAACGCACTCGAGCAGCGGTTATCGGAGTTGGACGGTCAGCCGTGCGACCCCACCCAGGGCATCTCCCATGCCTTTCTCCTCTGCGATCTCGACCACTTCAAGCAGGTCAACGACCGCTTCGGGCACGCGACCGGTGACGCCGTCCTGCAGGACGTCGCCTACACGATGCGGGCAACCCTGCGGGCCGGCGACTCGATCTACCGGGTCGGCGGGGAGGAGATCCTGGTGATCCTGCCAGGAGCGGGTCACGAGGACGCCTGCGAGATTGCCGAACGCCTCTGCGTCTCGGTTCGCGAGCGCGAGCCCTCCGGGGTCACGGTTTCGCTCAGCATCGGCGTTGCCGTTGCCGAACCAGACGTCGTCAACACCGACGACCTCCTAGCCCGCGCCGATGCCTCTCTCTACGCGGCAAAGGCAAGTGGCCGCGACCGTATCTACGTCGACGACTGCGAACCGACTCTCGTCACCGGCTGAGATCGACGTCCGCGCTGAGGCGCGAGCCGAAGGCCGCGAGCAGTCTCACCGTCGCCTCGACGTCGCGGAGGTCGACCATCTCAACCGGCGAGTGCATGTAGCGCAGCGGAATCGAGACGAGGCCGGTGGGGATGCCGGCGCGGGAGATCTGCAGGACGTCGGCGTCGGTGCTGGTGCCGCGGCCGCTGGCGCTGACCGAATACTCGATGCCCTCCGCCTCGGCGGTCTCGACCAGCAGCTCGAAAACCTTGGGGGAGAGGGTGGAGCCGCGGCCGATCGCCGGTCCCGAGCCGAAGGGGTGGCTGCCGATCTCCTTCTCGTCGACGCCGGGGGCGTCGGTGGCGTGGGTGACGTCGACGGCGATCGCGATGTCGGGGCGAAGCTGGAAGGACGCGGTGCGGGCACCGAAGAGGCCGATCTCCTCCTGCACGGCGGCAACCGCGGCCATCGACCCGCCAGGGCCCTCGCCCTCGGCGCAGCGGCGCAGGCTCTCGAGCGCGACGTAGGCGCCAAGGCGGTTGTCCATCGAGCGGGAGACGAGGCGGTCGCCGGCGACCGGCATCGGCTCGGTCCGGATCACGACCGGGTCGCCGACCCGGACCAGCGCCTCGGCTTCCTCGCGATCGGCGGCGCCGATGTCGATGTGCATGCCTTTCAGCTCGACGACCTTCTTGCGCTGGTCGGCCTCGAGCAGGTGGATCGGCTTGCGTCCGGCAACGCCGGGGACGAGCCCGTCCTTGCCGCGGACCTCGACCCGCTGGCCGACCAGGATCTGCGGGTCCCAGCCGCCGATCGGGGCAAACCAGAGGAAGCCCTTCTCGTCGATGTGGGTGACGACGAGGCCGATCTCGTCGATGTGGCCGACCACCGCTACCAGCGGCGAGGCCTCGCCGACCCGGGCGATCGTCGAGCCGATTCCATCGACGCTGACCTCCGCGAAGGAGGCGGCCTCGCGCCAGACCTCGGCGGCGGGCGCCTCGTAACCGGAGGGTGCGCCGGTGCGAAGAAGCTTGTCGAGAAGATCGGGAGTAGTCAAAAGGTTGCCGGAGTATGCCTATTTGGACGGATGTTCGTCGCCCCGGTGCGGGTGACACGGGTCACGCGGCGTTTGCCTGGCGCCTGAGCTCGTTCCGTCCCGGACCGTACCCGCGGTGCTCGTAGGCAATCATCGCCCAGATCAGTACGACGGCGAGCGCCAGCGAGATCAGCGCCGGCAGCGCGGTGGCGACCGGAACCAGCAGCAGCAGGACGATCGCCAACCCCAGGCGCTGGCGGTTGAGGGTCTGGATATGGCGGTAGCGGAAGCTGACCAGCCCGATCAGGTAGATCGCCAGGCCGCCGAGAAGGGCGAAGGCGGGAACGTCGTGCAGGTGCTCGGAGTGGTGACCGATCGTCACCTTCATCCCCAGGGCGATCAGGACGATGCCGGCGACCAGCAGCAGGTGGATGTAGGAGTAGGAGTCGCGGGCGAGGGCGTTCTGGACGCGGCCCCGTTCGGCTTCGCCCAGGCGACGGGCCGAGACGAGGGCGACGACGTCGAAGTAGGTCCACCAGAGCGCGGCCGCGAGGAAGACGCCGAGCACGGCGGCGGCGCCGATTCCGAGGTCGAGCTCTCCGGCGGCGCCGACGCCGACCGCGACGATGCTCTCGCCGAGGGCGATGATCACGATCAGTCCGTGGCGCTCGGCGAAGTGGCCGGGGACGAGCTTCCAGCCCTCTGAACCGAAGAAGTAGGGGCCGGCCATGTCGAGGAAGATCGCCAGCGCCCAGAGGGCACCCTGGGCGAGGCCGTCGAAGAGGGAGGCGAGGGCGAGGATGGTGACGGCGATCGCGGTGCTGACAGCGAGGCCGATGACCGAGCGGCGCAGGTCCTCGTCGTCGGCCCCGGCGAGCATGAAGAGGGCGATGTGGGCCGCCCGAAAGACGCCGATCCCGAGGGCGAAGGTGAGGGCGAGGTTGCCGAAGGCCTCCTGCACGCAGAGCGAGACGATCAGCAGCGCCGCCATCGCGACGAAGATCGCCCCCCGCACCGCGCCGGCCTCCGGGTCGATGACGCTGGTCAGCCAGGCATAGCCGACCCACGCCCACCAGAGGACGCCGAGGATCAGCAGCCCCTGCGCCAGGCCGGACCAACTCTGGTCATGGGACATCAAGCCGGTGCACTGGGTGATCGCGAGGACGAAGACGAGGTCGAAGAAGAGCTCGAGCGGCGTCACCCGCTCGCCTTCGCGGCGCATCGCGCCGAGGCGATGATGCTGTTCGGCAGAGGCCTCCATCTCGAATACTGTTGCGGACGTGGCAGTCGCACTTGTAACGGGAGCGTCTACGGGGATCGGCGAGGCGACCGCGATTCGGCTCGCCCGCGAGCCCGGAACCGAGCTGGTGCTGGTGGCGCGGCGCGAGGAGCGGCTGCGCGAGCTGGCCGGCACGCTGCCCTGCCGCGCGACCTACGTGGCCGTGGACCTCACCGACGACGACGCTCCCGAGCGCATCCGCCGGCATCTCGAAGACGAGCACGGCGGCCGGCTGCACCTGCTCGTCAACAACGCCGGGGCCTCCTGGCGCGCCGAGTTCGCCGAGGGGGGCCACGCCAACGTTCAGCGCCACATGGAGCTCAACTTCGATGCCCCCGTTCGCCTCACCGAGGCGTTGCTGCCATTGCTCCGTGACTGTTCCCCGAGCGCGATCGTCAACGTCGCCAGCACCGCCGGCCGCGTCTCCCGCGCCCGCACCGGCTCCTACAGCGCCAGCAAGTTCGCCCTGATCGGCTGGTCGGACTCGCTCTACCCGGAGGAGAAGCCGCACGGCGTCCACGTCGGCCTGGTGCTGCCGGGGTACATCCAGACGGAGGGCTTTCCGGCCGCCGAGCTGCGCGAGAAGGCGCTCACCAGATGGATCGTCTCGAAGCCGGCGAGGGTGGCCGAGGCGATCTTCGAGTGCGGCCCCGGCCGCAAGCCCGAGCGCTACGTCCCGCGTCCTTACGCCCTCGCCGCCCACGCCCGCATCCTCTTCCCGTCCCTGACCCGCCGGGTTCTCTCTGGCGGGGCGGCCGAGAGCCTGACCACCAGCACCGGCGGCGACCAGGCTCAGAGCTCGAACTCGAACTGATGCCCCTCTTCGCCGACGTCATCGTCGCCCTGGCGCTCGTGGCGGTTGCCATCATCGCCACGATCTCGACGAAGAAGGTGCGCCAGGTCAACCGGCGCTTCCGACTGCTCGACGAAATCTCGCGGGTCGCCGACGAAGGCAGCACCCTCGACGAGACCCTTGAGGCGATCGCGGAGATCGTCGTCCCCGAGCTTGGCGACATCTGCGCGATCGACGTGATCGAGGGCGACCGCGTCCGCCGGGCGGCGCTACGGGCCGACGGGCCGGATGCGGCCGCGATAGCCGAGCGCCTGAAGGCCCGCGGCCCGCGCCTGCAGGAACGGATGGCTTCCGATGCGACCCGCAAGCGCCAGGAACCGCGCCGGTTCGAGCTGCGCGGCAAGGAGGACCTGCGCGAGTTCGCCGAGGACGAGAAGGACCTCGAGTTCCTCGAGAGCCTCGGCGTCCGCTCGGGGGTCACGGTCGAGCTGCGCGCCCGCGGACGGCCGACGGGACTGCTGACGATCAGCGTCGGCCCCTCTGGGCGCCGGTACGACCCGTCAGACGTCCACTTCATGACCATCCTCGCCGGCCGCGTCGCGCTCGCCCTCGACAACGCGGGGCTCTTCACCGACCTCGCGCGGGCCGAGCGGGAACGGGCTGAGATCGCGGAGACGCTGCAGCGGGGCCTTCTACCGCCGCCGCTCCCGCACATTCCTGGCTGGTCGGTCGCGGCCATGTACCGGCCCGCGGGAGCGGAGAACGAGATCGGCGGCGACTTCTACGACGTCTTCCGGATCGCCGGCGGCTGGATGGTGGTGATCGGCGACGTCACCGGTCGCGGCGCCCACGCCGCCGCCGTCACTGCGCACGCCCGCTACACGCTGCGAACCGCCGCGGCGATCACCGGTGACCCGGTCACCGCCCTGAGGACGCTCAACCGCGAGCTGCTGGCGCGGCGCGGGACGGCGCTGTGCAGCGTGGCTGCGATGGCCGTCTCGGAAGACCCGGTAGAGCCTGTTCAGCTTGCCGTCGCCGGGCACCCGCCGCCGCTGCTGATCGACGGCGACTCGGTCGTCGAGGCGTGCCGACCGGCCCCGGTACTCGGTGCCTTTCCCGAGTCCGAGTGGGATCTGAGCGCTACCGCGGTCGCTCGTGACCAGCAACTGGTCGTCGTCACCGACGGCGTCACCGAGGCGGAGGGAGAGCAGGGCCGCTTCGGCGAGGCCCGGCTGCGCGCCGCGGTGGCGGGCCTCAGCAGCCCCGCCCTGGCGGCGCAGCGGATCGAGGGCGCGCTGCACGAGTTCACCGCCAACGGCCTCGACGACGACGCCGCGATCGTCGCGATCGCCCCGGCCTCCGCCGACGTCGAGCCCGCCGCGGAGCCCCAGCGGGAACTGGTCGAGCGCCTCTACGCCGCCTTCAACGGCCGCTACCCCGAGGAGGTCGTCGCCGTCTGCGACGGGACGATGGAGTTCTTTCCGATCGGGACCGCGGAGGAGATCGGCCGCGACGCGCCCTATGTCGGCCCCGAGGGCTTGCGTGAATACCTCCGCGACGTGGAAAAAGCCTGGGACGAGCTGCTGATCACCCCCAATGTCGTCGAGCAACACGGCCGTTCCCTGCTTGTGCGCGGTCGCGTCTATGCCCGCAGTCGCCAGCTCGGCATCCGCGACATGCCGGTCGCCTGGATCTGGGACCTCGAGGACGGCCGTTTCGTCCGCGGCGAGGTCTTCCGCGATCCCGAGGAAGCAGTGCGCCGCTTCCTCGCTTCCTCCGAAGGCACCATCCCCAGGAACAACATCTAGGATTCGCCGCCGTGACTATCTCGACGAACCAATTCAAGAACGGCACCCACATCGAGATCGACGGGAAGATCTGGAAGATCATCGAGTTCCAGCACGTCAAGCCGGGCAAGGGCGGGGCGTTCGTGCGGACGAAGCTGCGCCGGATCGAGGACGGCTCGGTGATCGACAAAACCTTCAGGGCTGGGGAGAAGTTCCGCCCGGTACGCACCGAATCGAAAAAGATGCAGTACCTCTACGACTCGGGCGAGGCGGCGGTCTTCATGGACACCAGCGATTACGACCAGATCGAAATCCCCAAGGACGCTCTCGGGGACGCGATGAAGTGGGTGCTGGCGAACGACGAGGTCGACGTCCTCTTCGTCGACGAGAAACCGAGCGACGTCCAGGTGCCGAGCGCGATTGAGATGAAGGTCACCCAGACCGATCCGGGCCTGAAAGGCGACACCGCCTCCGGCGGCGGCAGCAAGCCGGCGACGCTGGAGTCCGGCGTCGTCGTCCAGGTGCCGCTCTTCATCGAGGAGGGCGAATCGGTCCGGGTCGACACGCGCAGCGGCGAGTACATCTCCCGCGCTTGATCGTCCGCCACGGCACGCTGAAAGAATGTCCTCATGCGCAGGTCTGACCAGCGACGGGATGCCGTCTTCGCCAACTACCAGCGCGACGTGACCGGTCGCCCACTCGAGGAACTGCTGGGTGACGCACGGCCGCTGACGCGGGAGTTGGCCGAGGGCGTCGACACCCATCGTGAAGAGCTCGACGACGTCATCGCCGCCCATGCAAAGGGCTGGACGGTGGACCGGATCGCGCCGCTGGACATGAACGTGATGCGGGTGGCGCTCTATGAGATGGAATTCGGCGATACGCCGGCCGAGGTGGCGATCAACGAGGCGGTCGAGCTGGCGAAGGAGTACTGCGGTGCCGAGGCGCCGAAGTTCGTCAACGGCATCCTCGGCGCTGTCGTACGGGAGCGGGGGGCGGCGGCGTGAACGTGCGCCTGCGCGAAATCAGCGAGCGCCTGCGCCAGATCACCGCCGAGCTGGAGAGCGAGGAGGTCGGCGACGAGCTTGCCGCCCAGCTTGCCGCCGAGGCCGCCGACCTCTCCGCCGAGGCGGTCGAGGAGGCCAATCGCGAGGCGCGCCAGCAGGCGTCTGGAGAGTGAGTTACCCGGAGGACCTGCGGGCGCTCGTCGACGATGCGCTCGGGCAGCTGAGGTTTTCGGACGCCGCGCCCACCGCCGGCCTGGAGGAGGCGATGCGCTATTCGCTGCTTGCCGGCGGCAAGCGGGTGCGGCCGGTCCTCGCCCTCGCCACTGCCCGCGCGCTAGGCGCCGAGCCCAAGGGCTTCCTCCCGGTCGCCTGCGCGATCGAGCTGATCCACACCTACTCGCTGATCCACGACGACCTGCCGGCGATGGACGATGACGAGCTGCGCCGCGGGTTGCCGACCTCCCATGTCAAATTCGGTGAGGACGTCGCGATCCTCGCCGGCGACGGCCTCTTCGCCGAGGCGATGCGGCTCTTCTGCGAGCAGCCGGGAGAGCCGGCACGGGTGCTGGCGGCGCTGCGCGAGCTGGCCGCGGCGACCGGGGTCGACGGGATGGTCGGCGGCCAGTACGTCGACGTCGTCGGCGCCAGCGCCGACGCCGAGGGCCTGCGTGCTTTGCACGCGCTGAAGACCGGTCGCCTGATCGCCGCCAGCGTCAACGTCGTCCTCCTGCTGAGGGGAGCGTCCGAACCTGAGACAATGCCCTACCGCCGTTTCGCCGAGGAGCTGGGCGTGTTGTTCCAGATTGTCGACGACATCCTCGACGTGACCGAGTCGGACGAGCAACTCGGCAAGCCCCAAGGAAGCGACGAGAGACATGGCAAACTCACCTACGTCAGCCTTTTCGGCCTCGCGCGGGCGCGCGAGCTCGCCGCCCAGAGCCATGAGAAGGCAACCGCGGCGCTGGCCGAAGCCAGCGGCGAGACCGAAGACCTGAGGCGCGTCGCCAACTACATCTTCACGAGGAACGAATGAGCGAAAAGCCCCCCACCCAGGGCAACGCAGACGACAGAGACCGCACCATGGAGCCGCTGCTGCCGGGCATCGACGGCCCCGCCGACCTGCACGGTCTCGACGACGAGCAGCTGCAGCAGGTGGCGCAGGAGATGCGCACCTACATCATCGACACGATCGGTGAGATCGGCGGCCACTTCGGCGCCAACCTCGGCACCTGCGAGCTTGCCGTCGCCCTCCATAGCCTGCTCGACTCGCCGCGCGACAAGGTCCTCTGGGACGTCGGCCACCAGGCCTACCCGCACAAGATCCTCACCGGCCGCCGCGACCGCCTGCCGACGATCCGCCAGTACGACGGGCTGGCTCCGTTCTGCTCCACTTCCGAGTCCGAGCACGACATCATGGGCGCCGGTCACGCCTCGACCTCGATCGGCTATGCCGTCGGACTGAAGGAGGCGATGCGCAAGGGGATCGGTGCCGACGGCAAAGTCGCCGCGGTGATCGGCGACGGCGCCCTTACCGGCGGCGTCGCTTACGAGGCTCTGCATGCCGCCGGCGGGCTGCAGACGCCCGTTGTCATCGTCCTCAACGACAACGGGATGTCGATCTCCCCCAACGTCGGCGCGCTGTCGCGCTACTTCAACCGCATCCGCCTCAACCCGCGCCTCTGGCACGCTCGCGAGGGTGTCGAGGACCGGCTGACGAAGCTACCGCTCGGACTCGGCAAGCGGATCGAGCGCTTGGGTCCCGAGATCAAGTCGGCGATCAAGGCCTATTGGGCACCGGGTCTCTTCTTCGAGGAGCTCGACCTCGCCTACATGGGCGTGATCGACGGCCACGACGTGCACGCACTGCGGGAGGCTCTGACCGAGGCCTTCGCCGCCGACCGCCCGGTGATCGTCCATATCCACACCGTCAAGGGCAAGGGCTTCACCCCCGCCGAGGAAGGCGGCCTGGTGTCGATGGAGGAGTGGCACGCGGCGAAGCCGAAGTCGATCGTCGAAGGGCGCCCCGCGGTCAAGGAGCCGAAGCCGGTGCCGGTGACCGAAACCGATTCGCCGGAGGGGATCGAGCTGCTCGAGAAGCCGCCGGCGCCGAGCTCGCCGCCGCAGTACACGAAGGTCTTCGCCGATGCCATGGTCGAGGAGGCCGCGGCCGACGAGCGGGTGATCGGGATCACCGCGGCGATGGCCGGCGGGACCGGCCTGCAGAGGCTCTGCGACGAGCGCCCCGAGCAGTACTACGACGTCGGCATCGCCGAGCAGAACGCCGTCCTGCTCGCCTCCGGCCTGGCCCTGCAAGGGGCGAAGCCCGTCTGCGCGATCTACTCGACCTTCCTCCAGCGCGCTTTCGACCAGATCGTCCACGACGTCTGCCTGCAGAACCTCGACGTCACCTTCGCGATGGACCGCGCCGGCCTCGTCGGTGACGACGGCCCGACCCATCACGGCGCCTTCGACGTCTCCTACTTCCGCCCGATCCCGAACGTGGTCGTGATGGCCCCCCGCGACGAGGCGATGCTGGTCCACATGCTCCATACCGCGATCGCCCACGACGGGCCGGCGGCTCTGCGCTATCCGCGCGGGGCGGCCGAGGGGGCGCAGCTGCCGGCGAAGCCGGAGCTGGTGCCGATCGGCAAGGGCGAGGTGCTGTCGTCGGGCGATCGGGTTGCGCTGGTCGGCTTCGGCTATGGGGTCGCCGTCGCCCGGGACGCCGCGGAGATCTTGAAGAAGCACGGGCTCCAGGCGACCGTCGCCGATGCGCGTTTCGCCAAGCCGATCGATGGCGAGCTGGTCGAGCGGCTCGCCCGCGAGCACGAGCTGCTGGTGACGATCGAGGAGAACGCCCTCCCCGGCGGCTTCGGCTCGGCGGTGCTCGAGCACCTCGAGGACGCTTTCGCCGAGAGCCCGGGGGAGAGGGCACGGGTATTGCGAGTCGGACTCCCCGACTCCTACGTCACCCACGGCAAGCCGGCGTTGCTGCGTGCCGAGGTCGGTCTCACCGGCGAGTCGGTGGCGGACAGGGTGCTCAGCTCCCTTCCCAGCGCCCAGCCCGCACTGACCTAGTCGCGGTCAACCCATCCTGAGCCTCCCCATTTTTAGGGATTGATTCAATCGGCGCAATCGATTAGCCTGCGCCAGTCTCTCCGGTGAAGAGAGAAGCCCGGCGAACGAAGCCAGCGCTTCTGGGGGAACGCCAAAGGGAGGAGAGGCGCGCATCTATATGTGTGGATCCGCTTGGGGAATCGGATCTCTCGCGCCCGCCGATTAGGCCGGGGCGCGAGGCGCGCTTGAAGGAGAGATGAAAAAGGCGCCCGCATGCA
>Ga0190273_10000860_pt1 | contig 10986 bp, 9 predicted proteins | sample Popmic504IS_FD_134513 | JGI IMG/M metagenome (GOLD analysis project Ga0190273, IMG submission 134513) | Populus adjacent soil microbial communities from riparian zone of Shoshone River, Wyoming, USA - 504 IS | ecosystem: Environmental > Terrestrial > Soil > Riparian zone > Trees stand | place...
ACGGAGAGTGATTACGGAAGAAGCATGTACTAAGGATAAGGATGGTAGCTTATGTTATACTGCGCTTCGCTGTCGACGTTGCTCGACGGCGAAGGCATCGATGTATGCAGTAGAATCAAACTTGACCACACATGTTGGTTTCTGTTCTATGAACATACATAACTTGGGCATTCGCAGGTGGCGACGTTCGTCATACGGTATGGGGTCAAAGCTTAGACCAAGATCCGACAACAGTAGTGAGAGCTCTGTCAGGAGTGTAAAGCCTCTCCAAAGATACCTTCATTGTAAAAGACGCTGTATTCAGCCTCTGCATATGTATATCAGGGGGAGACAAACACTTCTAGATACTATGGTGGTGGGTACGAGAGATTGATACGCTTGTGGTAGGATGCAGATGGGACAAAGAAGCTCAGATGGAAGGGGCCGACTGCAAACGAGCAGCTGCCAAAACAATGAAAGCTGCCACAACACCTGCTGGACCTTCTCGGTCAAGCTCTTCTGAGACCTTCACTTTCATGATTCGTGCTGCCCTCTTCGTCTGAAACAGATCAAAACATGCCTCCTAAGCCAACCAGCTCGAATGGAGGCTCCGGCAGAAGCAAAGGTCGCCCATCGAGGTCATCGTATATTTCAACCAGCAACAGCTTGGGCGAGCGGATCCAACAACCACTATCAACTCCAGCAAGAAATGTCAGCCCAACGCAAGGAGGTCGCACACCAGGTCGCAGCACGAGAAGGAGTAGTGCTCCCCTCGAAGAGATGCATGACAACCCAGACCGGATCATGAGAGCGGCAAGCAAGACTCCTTCCAGGAAATCCAGTATAGCCAGCAACGCTAGCGATAGAAGCTCCCAAGGACATCGGCCTTCGGCCATTGCACCATTCAATCACCATCTGTCCCTGATTGTGGAAGAGGAGGCTAACGAAGACATCCTATACACCGCTAATGTTCCATTGCCCTCAATAGAGACTGCTGAATGGAGCGACTCGGATTTTGAAATTGTTGCAACTTCGCCGCGGTCGAAAACGCTAGGGATGGCCTTTATTCCCCGGTCCAGCAGGGGAAACACGCCAACCATGCACAATCCTGCCGATTACAGCCTCCTGCAACGGCAATCTAGTCGTTCGGAGAGTCGAGAGTATAGTGATTCAAGTGCTGGAAAATCCCCATCCCAAACAGGGCCTTGGCTCGTGCACACTCCATCGCAGCGAACTGGTTCCGGGTTCCCACTTCCATCTCCTAGACGACGTTCTTCCACTCCTAGTTGGGCCACTCGTAGCGAGGATGAATTAGCACAGTCGTCTCGTAAGTCGAGCGAGCCTCAATTGTTGCCTCTGAGAGACGTGGGCCAGGGTCCGAGTTCAGGTGATCCAGTCAATCCCGGGGTTGAAGGAGAAGTGGTCCAGTCTTTATCCCTTAGAAGGTCGTTCCTTTCCATACTTTGGGGGGAGGTAAAGGCCGGCACGGGCTACTTTTATCGGTGGCGATGGGGTTTGTCGCTCTTTCTTGCCATTCTCCTGCTTGCCACAGTATTGTGCTCTGCTGGGAGGGTCTGCGAGGTATTGAGTATTATTCAGCTCATTGCTTTCTACGCCTCTTCGTCTTCGGGAGAGTGTTTCTGCATTCTGATTGTCTACTCACTGATGATCTCCGGGCTGTTCGACTCTGTCATGGCTACCGTCGGAACTGTGAAGAACATCGGCGTTCGCGCGGCACAACGCCAGGGACCGCTGTTTCAAACCTGGAGGGGCTTCTTCAGGAATACTGTGGCATATTTCAGCGGGTATATCGCATCGATCTGGGTCGACGTGGTCAACATAATCTTTGAGCCAGTGGCCATGTTGGGGCTGATGATTGCTCTACGAGACTGGCGTTGGCTCGCATTGGGGTTGGACGCAAACACATCGCCTGCGATCCAAGCATTCTTCGTTAGTGGAGTCCTGCACTTCCTCAAATGGGTCTGCCAGTCCTGCGAGATCCGCTGGAATCTGCAAGAGAATGTCGCTGGCTTCAGATGGGCAAGGAAGCCACTTGTTTTCCTTCTTCTGCTCTTGTTGTCCATCATTGCGATCCGCCGCAACTGGAATCTCGTGTCTTCGGCAATCGGTGGTCGTGCGACGGCTGCAGCATACTACAACTCGGACAAGTATCCCCGGACAGGAGACGAAGCGACTATTCGCATGGGCGACTGGATCACTCAGCCGACCAAGGAAGCTGCGACGCAGGTTTATCGTGTGACACAGCTCTTTGTGACCAGTGGCGTCTTGTCAACGATGGTCGGGATTTAGTGGGAAAGGAGCGACAATTAGAAGTTTGGCGGAAGGTGAGATGTGCTGCTGTGGGAGGATAACAATCTGCATTCATATAAGTAGATAGCTAGATCGGGCAGTTCACGAGTAGAAGGTATCATTGCGCTTTTGTGGGTATCGTGGAGGGTGTGAATCATGGGGCTCGTGCAGCTCGAAAACTCCATCTCTTCTTTATATACAGATGTTGGCACAGTATTTCCCCCGGTTGAGGCGTCATTACCTCCTAAGCTGCAGCAGATCTTGTCTTTGATGGAGGAGAGGTCGGCCAAGCTGATATTGAGCTCGCCACATTTGAAGTGCTTTCTGATCAGAGTCGTGCCGTATGACACTGCCGATGCCCATGAAGACGCTGCAAGGATCAGTATCGTGTCGGGGGTAAAGAAGGCCGGGATCATACGCAAACATGCCACCAGAGGCGCCCATATACTTGCCCAGCGTGCGGAAGACACCAGCTGTGCCTGCTCCGTATTGAAATACCGTCACGGTGCCTGCTATTGTCAGACCACATCTCTCGCATCGTTCTCATCTAGCCTACCGTATATGAGTCCCATGATGCTTCCGACCGCTTCCGTACAGTTAGCATCTACTCAAGATATCCCCTGGCGAAACATACTGCCACCCATGAGGGCACCCATGGTCACTGTAGCACAATTAGCGTATGATGCAACAGAGCCACACAACTGGTGTTACTTTTATCGATCCATCGCGGGCCTTTGGCTTGCGCACCGGCGGGAATGACGGCAGGAGGCATGTTGATGGTGAAGCTGTTTGATGGCCCTGCGCTGGTGATGCAGTGGACGAGAGGGTGAATCTGGAGAGTTTGGAGTGGCCCTCGGCCTCGTGATGATGGAGACCGCCCGTACTTTGTCGATCGCAGCTGCGCCCCCCCAATCGAGCTTAGTTCTAGGCTATTGGTCCAATTAAGCGGCACGGGCTTGGCAGGCGCTTGACCTTGGTTGGTAGAGAACCGCGCCAAATTGCACGTCGGGCTCGTCCCTTTACTGGTACTCGAAGCCAACTAGCCATCGACCAACATCACGGATCGCCTCCGAGTCATCGTCATTCCACCTGGTGCACATACCACCTCCTCTAACCTCCAGCTCCGGTGTTTCCACATCCTGATCGAGCCTCTAGCACCGCATATTCTCTGGTAAGCGCACCACGTCCCCCTACGTCAGGTCATCTGCAATTCAGCGCACGCGAGCGCCTGTTTCAAATCCGAACATCGACTCCTGGCCCCTCAACTACGTCGTGGAGTCGAGCAAATTCTCGAGGAGAGCATCCAAGAGTGTCTACTCGGAAACCGCAGCTTGTTCCCCGTTGCCAGACAGAGCTGACTTATGCGAAAGGAAGGCCACCATCCTCGACTTCTCGGGTGTCTGCGACCTTGACACTGTGGCACATGCCGTGTCTACGGACGACAAAGTCTTTGGTTTTTGTTTGTCCGCGTACAGCCTGTTGTCAATCACCCACCGACCTGCACAAGCCTCCTTACACGGCCGCAAGCGATCCTACTCCCCTCTAGACATCCATGACGACAATCGTACAATCTCCTCCTACCTTCCAATCACTACCCAGACTGGGTTGGGATGGTCCCTCGGGCAGTCAGGCCGGCTTTTCAGCAATGACTAACGAAGATGTCTCTCGAATGTTCATGCCGCAGAGGAAAGTCGTCACCAGAAGCAGCTCCTCGTCATCTTTGGCCTCGAACGCCTCGATCTCTTCCACTACAACTATTACTCCCACCAACGAGAACCCCCCTTCTATCAATGGAGAAGGAATCAATCCGCTCAAGAAGAAGCAAAGAGGAGGATTCTGGCCTGTTTCGAAAGCAGAATCGACATCCAGCGTCACCAATGCCAGAGCAAACGGAGCTGTCCAGCCCGCAAATACCAACGGCGCAAACCCTCTAAGTCAGAAGAGTATGCAGCCTGCCGTTCCGGACCATGCAGGCAATGCTACCAATGGTGTAGCTGCCAGGCCTCAGAATACTGCCATGCTAGTTCTGCTTCCCATGAACGGCACTTTCGAACGGAAACAAATAACTGTACCGATCCATCCAGATCCTCCTCAGAAAATCGGCAGGCAGACCAACAACAAGACAACACCTAAGCAGGATAACGGCTACTTTGACTCCAAAGTCTTATCGCGGCAGCATGCAGAAATATGGGCTGACGCAAGTGGTCGAATATGGATCAGAGATGTGAAATCTTCCAACGGCACCTTCGTTAATGGCACCCGACTGTCTCCAGAAAACCGGGAATCCGAGCCTACTGAGCTTCGACAACACGACAGCCTCGAACTTGGCATTGACATTGTCAGTGAGGATCAAAAGACTATAGTACATCACAAGGTATCCGCCAAGGTCGAGTTTGCTGGCTTTCCTGGCAAAGCTGGCAACGCTCTTGACCTACTGAATTTTGGCGAGCTGGATCCGTCTCAAGGGTTACATTCACCCATGAGTACGCCAATGGCTCATTCCAGAAGTCAGCAGGGCCGGCCACTTAGTAGTCGAACTTCCGTTGCATCCAGCGCAGCGGGAGGAAACATGAGTGCTGTCTCCCAACGGCAAACAAATTACTGGGGTGCTCCTCTGAACATTGAACAGCTTGTGAAGCAAGTCAACATAGAAATGCGAGCAGCCAAGCAACAAGCACAGGACCTCGACCATGCGAGGACTTATCTAACCTCGATTCTCCCTGCAGACGGAAGTCCTGCGAAGCTACCGCCCACAAGTGCCAAAGAGAATCAGCCGAGACAAGGCAGCGGCCGTGTCAAAGCACCTCGTGTAGACCATTCTGCTCGATTTGCCGATCCGCCAGCTCCTCCGCCACAGCAACCTCTACCGGAGAAGCCGGATGGCGCCAAAGCAGCCAGTCCAGGCCCTGGTCCACTCACCGGACAACTCAAGCGAGAGACCACTGTGAAACCCCTGCTTAATGGCACGAGTACTTCACCCACAACTGGTCAATCAAGTCAAATACTGGCTTTGATCGAGTCACTGAAGGAAGCTCAGAAACAGATTGAATCGCAAGGATCCAAGGTCAAAGAGCTTGAAGATATGCTGAAGCAGGAGAGCCAAGCAAGACAAGCAGCGGAGGAAAGGGTCAAACGATTAGAAGAGTCCAGCAAAGCCAAGCCCGTAGTCCTAGACGAGGAACCAACAGAAGCCGTGGAAGGAACCAAACCTGATACGAAGCAAACATCTACGCCACAGGAAGTCCAGGACGTCTCGGCACTACAACAAAGAATCGATACAATGCTGTCTGAGATGCAGATAATGCAGCAGAACATGGAACAAACCACAAAACGAGCAGACACGGCCGAAGCCGAAAGAACGTCGCTTGCTGCAATGATCGAGAGATATCGAAAAGAAAGAGACGATGCCGAAGCAGACCACGAAGCCGTGATGGATGATGATTCGGTCGAGGAGATTCCAAGGTCACAGGCCGATCTCGACTTCTCAGGCGCCACTTTCAAGAACCACCGACAGGCGAACGGGCACGTCCAGATGCCCAAGTTGCCTGAGCATCTGCAGCAAGCTGTAACCACGATGCTTCAGCAACAGCAGCAGTCTGACGGAGAGGTACCGGCACAATATGCTCCGTATGTTTCAATGATGGGGGTAGTCCTAATAGGAGTGGGCATAATGGCATACTTGAATTCGTGGCAGAAGGTGGACAGATGACATTCAGTCCCAGAGGACACACGTTCGTTTCTCAGTCGTTGATCATTTGGTCCAAAAGTCCACGGAGGCCTGGCTTGATGTCGTTCGTTTCATTTCACTTCACATTTTGGCATGGCGTTAGGCAGGGCGACCGTTGGGTATAATGTTCGGAGTCAGGGTGGAATCGTACACAGCAGGCGCAGGCTTTTGAGCCAGCCTAGGCGTTCAGGAGGAGTATCGGCTGGCTGGCTTGTATACAGAGATGCGCAGGACTGTGTATATATTCAGGTTCAGCTGGCCGATAGTGAGGCATGTTGAGGCAACACAGGATAGGGACGGACGACGATGGCATGGACGCCTCATGTTCATGAACTGATGATATGGAACGATCCACATATACCAACGAGAACACACCATTATCTTTGATACAGAGCCTACAGTCAACAATTTTACTTATCGTCGAACAAGTGCTTCTCCATAGTGATACGCAGTAGCTCGACGTTTCTTCCCCATAGCAAATGGAATCCTGTCATGCTTGCTGCAATGGCGACGTTCGCTCGAGAAGTGAACCAGCCCGAGTTCACCCGCATGAATCTGACACCGTCCGGGTGTCTGGGTCGTAACAGTAAGGTACGAGACACGAGCTCTCCAAGCTAGAATACGCGAGAGAGGCAGCACGCGGAAGCCGAAAAGTGAGCCAAGCCTAAAGCGGGGAGCCGGAAAGTCACCCTGCATGGTGACGAAAGGCTATCTTTGTTCCGAAGGAATGAAGCTTTGATATTAGCTCAGACGTCAGATACGAAAATGCCCACTCCGGAGGTCATGGCAGGCACAATGGGGAGGGATGCTCAGGGTGAGCAGTCGCTGCTGATCGTTTGCATGTCAGCGTTTACATATCAGCTTGGACACGCTTGGTTGCACCTGCCGCACTCCTCATCGAATCTCCTCAACCATGAAACGCTCTCTTAAACTGTGTTCGCACTTCCCCAGCACAGCTAAGAGGATATGCCCCCCGAAGCAGCCGGCTTTTCTTGATGGCACCCGACTATTTTCGACTTCTCTACGGAAGCTGTATGCTGATGTAGTCGACACCAAAGACGCACAGGATACCCGCGAGCGGGTGGTTATCCTTGGTTCAGGTTGGGCAGGTAAGCTCGGCGAGACTCTGCGAAACACCTGAGGGACTCATGCTAACGGCAGTGGTTAGGCTATGTGTGTGCTCGGAACCTCGATGCAAAGAAGTATAAGGTGACAGTGGTGTCCCCACGGACCTACTTTGTCTTCACTCCTCTCCTCACAGACACCGCCGTCGGCACCCTCGAATTCCGGAACGTCCTCGAGTCTATACGAGACGCAAACACGGACCTCGAGTTCATACAGGGATGGGCAGACGATGTCAACTTTGTGGCCAAGACTGTCGATGTCGAGCCATCTGTCCTCGACCCTGCACAGAGCTATGCCTTGATAGGGTCACGCCATGGTCCAGCAAGAGAAACAATGCTTGTACCTGAAGAAGAGCAGCAGCTCGGCAAGGAAGTGCAGGTCAAAGACCACGTTCCTGTCTTTCCTGTCAAGTACGACAAGCTCGTGGTGACCGTGGGAAGCTACAGCCAGACCTTCAACACTCCCGGCGTCAAGGAGAACGCCTACTTCTTGAAGGACGTGGGTGATGCTCGGAAAATCCGCAAGAGAGTGCTCGAGCTTTTCGAGCTCTGCCACATGCCATTCATCTCGGACCAGACCAAGAGCCAGCTTTTACACTTCTGCGTTGTTGGTGCTGGTCCTACCGGCATGGAGTTCGCAGGCAACCTGAGCGACCTGATCCAACAAGACATGAGCAAGATCCACCCCCAGCTGATGAAATTCGTCAAAATCACTCTGTACGATGTCGCTCCCAAGATACTTCCCATGTTTGATGCTGCCCTGGCCGATTATGCATCCAAGCAGTATGCAAGGCACAACATCTCTATCAAGACAAGTCACCACGTGGAAGAATTACGGAAAGGTCCACCAGAATTGAAAGATGCTACGGAGAAGCAGGATCGAATCCCCCCAGGACGTGTCTTCACCCTCCGCACCACAGAAGGTGGCGAGACTGGGTGTGGCATGTGTGTCTGGTCCACAGGCCTCATGAACAACCCTTTTGTTTCCAAAGCACTGAATCACGTCCGCCGCTTTCCCATCGATTCTGCCAATGTCACTGATGGTCCCGCCATCGACCAGTCCAACCCCAGGAAATGGGTTCTCCAACGCAATCCAAAGACAGGCTCCATCATAGTCGATGACCATTTCCGAATTCAGTTGCAGACGGAAAGTGGTTCGTCAGAGAAGAACCCAAAAGCTGCAGGGCACGCCGTCATGCAAGATGCCTTCGCCATAGGTGACTGTGCCATGATCGGTGGTCTCAGCCCTCCCTTGCCAGCTACAGCACAAGTTGCCAACCAAGAAGCTCAATATCTCGCATCCGCTCTCAACAAGCACCATTCATCTGCCACTGGAATATTCGACCCAAAATCGTACAGTTCACAGCAGGGCTTCAGTTATCACAACCGTGGCGTTATGACATTCCTTGGCTCTGGCAAGGCTGTGCTGCAGGGCCCAAGCACGAGCAGGGAGGGAGCTGCAAAGGGTCTGAAAGGCTTTTTGGCCTATGCCATATGGAGGGGCGCGTATCTCACAATGACCCTGAGCTGGCGAAACAAGTTTCTTATTCCGATTCAGTGGCTTGCTGTCAAGGTATTTGGGAGGAGTATTAGTCGTTTCTAGATACTGCTTCATGCTGTTGTATATGCATGGCGAAGTTGTATTTACTAGACTTTGACTGCCTTCTGACTAGGTAAGGTGCGCTGAGAACCAGGTACCATATACTCTTTGAGCAAACAGGATCATAACAATCGAGTAGGCCTAACAGGCAATTCTCTATATGATAGCTTCTACATCCACTGCTGTCTGCATGCGATGTACGACTCCTGCATTTCTCTTCCTACACTTTCTTGCTACTTCTACATCTTTTCAAGCATCGGAAATCACGACATAAATTCTCCTAGTGACTATTGACGAAGTCGCCTTGCTTGGCCAAACGCTAATCATAATCCTTGACATCCAATACCTACAGCAACATGGATTCAAGAATCAAGACTTACTCCGTCATCGTATCAGACACACATGGCATGAACTTCAGCCCTACAGATAGGCAACCTCAATGCACAGACGCCGCAATGAATTGCGGCGATCTTACTGACGGCTACAAGCTTGAAGAGTTCTGCACTACTATTTAACTCTTCAATGCTGAATGCCCCCTAAGCTAGCCATCGTAGGTAACTATGATTTTAGCATGGATGTTCCCGCATTTGAGACAAAAATCGCAGAAGTGAACCCCCAACTAGACCTAGAGCTAGTTAGGAAAGAATGCAGTGTCCAACGAGAGCTGAGAAAGCTGCATTGAGACGCAAAAGACACAGGTATATTCTTCCTCGGCGAAGAGACTCACAACTTCACACTTGAAAACGAGGCGCTCCTGACAGTGTATGCCAGTCCATATAACCCTGTGCTCGGCGTATATGAAAGCATTTGCCCTTCCTTACAACTACACGCGAACCGAATGACCTGTCAAACTACATACTGACCCGTCGAACTGAAGACGCACCACACCACTACCAGCTCCCTAAGCCACCTGGTACCCCTGCGTCGCCAACTCCAAATAATACTCCAACTCGCCCTGATAATTCTCAGGCGGCATCGGCCCACTACTGAAATCCCGCACGCTACACGACCCTACATCCCCGCCGTCATTCCCCTCCTTATCAGCCGCATCGAATCTCTGCCCTATCCAGTCGAGCCAGAGCCGCTGGCTAGCATATAGCACCGGCACGTGCGTCACGTTTGCGAAGCGCCAGTACGAGATGGCGCTGCTGGGGTACAGGGTGCAGGTTTCGTTCACAGCCGCGGTGGTGAACTGCTCCGGCACGGCGAGATCGGCGGTGCCCTGCAGGACGAGCATGGGGCCTGCGATCAGTTGGTTGCCGAGGTCGACGGAGGACAGGTAGGCTGCGACTTCGGGGACGGAGAGCCAGGAGGGCTGGACGAGGTACGGGGTGCTCCCTGGGGGAAGGAGCGGGCCGAGGGCGCTGTTGCACATTCCGAGGTTGGAGGCGAGGGTGAGGCGTGCGATGCCGGTGGGTGTGAGGATGGTGGAGAGGTTGAGTGTTGGGTGGAGGCCGCGGAGGGCATTCGCCCAGAAGAAAGTGAGGGTTGGTGGGATGATTGGGCTTCCTGCGTAGAGGTCGATGAGGCCAGTGATGTTGGTGTTTGGACTTGCAGCTACGGTGCCGAGGTAGCCGGGGATGGGGGTCTGGGCTTGACGGACCGCTGCACCCCATGCTGCGCCGCCGCCCTGGGAGTGGCCCATTACGATGAAGTTCTTTGAGATGCTCGGGAAGGCGCTTTGTGCTGCTTGAACGGCGTACAGCAGGTCTGTGCCGGCTGATTGGCTGGCCATGTATGAGTGGTAGATTGGATCGCCGTCTGCTGTCTCGTTGATGCCGAGGCCTCTGTAGTCTGGTGCGACGACGATGTAGCCTGCTAGTGCGAGGGCGTAAGGTGCTGAGTATTGGTACCATAGATTGCGGATGTGGGATGGGCCGCACTCAGCGAAAGAGCCGCTTGTGCCGTGGCCCCAGGTCACGAGCGGGTATTTGCCGTCTGCTTGGGTGCGAGGAAGGTAGGGCCAGAGGATGTAGGCGGAGGCTGGGACAGCGGTGCTGTTGAGGTCTTCGGTCATGAAGATGATTCGGGAGAGGGCTGTATTTGGTGGCAGGGTGTAAGTTGACGTGTTGGTGTATGTCTGGACTTTAATGACAGATCCTGGCACAGCGCCGCTGGCATTGGAAGGTAGTGAGTAGAAAGCATCTTCTGCGACCGAACCTGTGGCCCAATTGCTTCGTTCGAAGTTCAGGGCAAGAGAGATGTCGGCGAGCTCGGCGTCTGTCAGGTTGGCACCTCTTGCTTGA
>Ga0190273_10000861_pt1 | contig 10984 bp, 8 predicted proteins | sample Popmic504IS_FD_134513 | JGI IMG/M metagenome (GOLD analysis project Ga0190273, IMG submission 134513) | Populus adjacent soil microbial communities from riparian zone of Shoshone River, Wyoming, USA - 504 IS | ecosystem: Environmental > Terrestrial > Soil > Riparian zone > Trees stand | place...
ACCGAAATTAAGCTCTTCAAAGTCTGAAATGGTAGCAACCCGTCTACCTCTTTAGAGCGGACTTCTTCTTCTGTGCTTGCTGTCGCGTAGTGACCCTATGATTCTTCGGCGAAGGCCGTTGCTTGACTGACTTGTCAGGTTTTGCCGTAGGCATACGTAGTTTGATCTTTGTTTTGGGCGGCTTCACTCGTAGACTGATGCGTAGCTTTCGAGTAGGACAGATACTCAAGAACTAGTCTAGCTCCGGACGGTGCTGAGGTGGCTTAGCCTCTTCGGAGACGGACGTAGCACGTAACAGTATATTATCGATGTCGACCACCGACCGAGGTAGACCTGTAGCTATCTAGTCGACCGATGAGAAGTCCGGCGAAGGGGAGCGAAGAAACTGCGAGAATAGGTCGTCTTGATACGAATCCACGGCCGTGGAGTCGCAATATTTGAACCGCACAGGCGATAGCGGGTACGGCGTAGGCTGGTCTTCGAAAGCTTGCTGACATCCGCCGTCAGAAAGGGTCACCGACTCGAGAATGTCAGTTGAAGGTTCGGATAGTGTTAAGTCGACAGGAGACAGGCGACTCTCAACACTCGATTCGACGATCGACAGTGATGACGGTGTGATCGTTAATGAGCAACGTCGCGCCTTTTTTAGAGGACGATCCAGCAAGACTGGTTTGCTTGATAGCCATGTCAGTTCCTTCTCTTCACAGGCCTTCCTCTTTTGGTGACCCTTCCCTTTTGCAGCTACCGAAGCAGCAACGAGACAAGTTGTATATTTAGGCAATGTGCGGCTGAGACCGTGCTCGTCGATGGGGTGGTACTGGAATTCCTGATCAGTCCCCAAATTCACCTCGCATAGCGGATGGGGGCATAGGAGTGGCCATTGGCGGTCCTGAAGATGTCGTCGATATGCTGCCAGAGGGTGTGGTCACGACACCAGGATTCAAGGCGTCCCACAGCGGGTTGACCGGATGCCCCGAGACAAAATGGGCAGTACGCAAGACGTACAAGAGTGTGGCAGTAGGTGATCGTCCCACATCGCTTCGAGTATAGATTCTCGCTATGCTCCTGGCAATGCGCGTCCTATTCCTTTCGTCCAACCGCCCAGCTGAAACAGAAGTAGCAGTAGTAGACATCCGACTGTAGACGATCGCGCCTACTGGCAATTTCTCGGCGGACGCAAGTTTGGATATGCTGGTTTCGTTGGATCTTTTGGAGCCTGTTGCTGTTAGTGAACATCAGGATCATCAAAGCATCGAACTCACTGGCTCAGTTTTAGCTGACAACACTTCACCGGACACTTGCCCTCGACAAGTTGATGGCCGGGCAGGTAAAGGACAGATAGGTCTCTGGTGCACAAAGAATGGAGGTCGTCCATGGCGTGCCATCTTGACTCGGGGGTCAAGGGGGCGTCAGACACCATTCGCTGAGCGAGGCGGCCACGTTCCGGGATTAAAAGAGATATACTCTGAACGAGATCAGTGCGGACGAGGTCGCTGAACCGCTCCTTCCCTCGGGTGACAACTTTCTAATCTCGTCGAGCTTGTTCCTACTTCTCTTGGTAGTCACGCAGGGCTAGACGCTTTCGAGTCTTTGGGTAGTTCGCGAGTTCTTTCTTCGCATCTCGCAAGGCTGCCGAGTCCTCGTACGAGACATTGTGCACCGAGTCCTCGAGCGTTTGAACTTTGTGATCTCTCTTTAACTGGTCTTCGATGTGCGCAGGCAGTTTGCAGGGAAGGCCTGGCTCGTGAAACTTCTCGAGACTTTGGAAATAATCGATGTGGCTGTGGTTAGTCGACTCTCCGAGAAACGCGGCCTGGCCGTGGACTGACGAGGTATTGGCTACGTAGCTTTGACCGACGACGCGTGGGTCAGCCTGGGTGAGGTGCTGGGACCGTTGTACCTCAGTGTACAACTCATCCACCTTCTTCCCAAGCTGCCGTCGAATTGCGTGAATCGATGTCGAACACATGTAGCCGGCGTTGCGAAGGGTAGTGCGGAAGATATCCGTGAAAGCAGATTTGGGCATCGGCTCGTCCGTCACGCCGTGCGCCATTGTACGCTTCCGGAGGATGGGTTTGTCTAGAGCCGATTCGTGAAAGTGCAGAATGAGTTCGTTGTTATCGGCGGGGATCTCTTGCGTGCGTGGGTCCGCGAGTATGTCGAAACCGTACAGGGCTTTGTCGAGGATGGCCATCGTGAGGAGGAATGACGCGTCGTCGTAGACGAAACTTCTCGTGCTCGCACTTAGCGGTCCCGAAGACAATGTTCTCAGGATCTCGGTTGTTCTTCACCCATCGCTGGTCGATCTTGTAAATGAGCATCCAGCGCCCGGTCGACGTTCGCTGCAGCACCAACTCGATATCTCTATACCGGAGCCCGTCGGTAAAGAACGCGCTCAAACGGGCCCCGGTCCAACAGTAGACCCTGACGACAAAGGTGAACTGGATTCGATAGCGTTTAGGAATGAAGATGAGGTCGTTCTTAGTCCACAGCGTCGTCTGGATCCGCGTCAGATCGCGTTCCGTGAAGTCATGCTTAGGCCTGTGCTTGTTTACAACCAAGCCTTCGGCAGTAAGGACCTTTCGCACCCACTGTTCGTGTTAGATGAGGGTGCCCCGGTCAAGTAGTGGCAGCTCACATTGTAGACCTCGCTCCTCTCTTTTTCATTCGTCTCGGTCCCGGTCACGCGAGTGAAGCCGGCGAAGAACCACTCTGCGATGGTGTTGATCGAATCGACGGCAGGCTTATCGGCCAACTTGGGCTAGCTGGTGGCGATGTAGAATCGCAAGAAATCTTTAACGGTGGCCAAACCGAGAGCTTCAACACCCACGCGTAGACAGCTTTCACGGGCGTCGCTCTCACTCGGCGGAGGTAAGCCACGTTCCTCAGGCTGCTCCTCCAACGCATCGAGGTGCCACCTGAACGGTCCAACGTGTTAGTGAGGATTTTGGAGGAGAGGCGGCCTTCTTACCGAACATAGCGCTGGAGAGTGGCATCTTAGTCACTCCTCGACTTCGCGACGTGCTTCCCTCGGGCTGAAATTTAATCTCGCTCGGTGTGGGCGCCTCTCTTGTAGCCGTTGGCGTTCGCCTGGCGATCAACTCTTTCTTCGATGCAGCACGACGACCGCCCATCTCTGATGGAAAGGACGGTAGGGCGCGTTTGGTCGGTGGGGGCGTGGAGGTTTAAGCTTGGAGGCCAGGAACCGAGTGTGGCCAGGGGGGCGATGAGCTTTCCGGCGAGAGAAGAGGAGAGACTCCTAACTTGAAGGGCGGGACCGTGCCCTCGTTCTGTCGAAGACCCTTAATATAGAACATCCTCGCGGGCGGTCGATTGGCGGAAGCGTGGACGAATAACCTGAGAGACGACGACGGTGGTGGAGATCGTGCCGCAGAGGAGTGGACAGGGTCGGACATCGTGAGACGGGGCAGACGGGCTGACCTCGTGAAAGCGAGGTCGCGGTGAGTTGAAGGTGAGGTGAGGGTGAGGGAAGTGGGTGGCGAGTTTAAAAAGCGGCGGCACGCGGGTGAGCGCGAGGGTGAGTCCAACTACTTCAGTGTACTTTGTACAGTCGACAGTCTGGCGTTAGACAACAGTAATGTCACATTGCCACCCTGGCTTGATGCCAGCAGTATGCTGACATCGACGGTTTGCTCTCTATCTCGACCGCTCTATGAGTGCTCATCTCCAGCATGCGTCTCCTCGCATATGAAAGAACTGGCCAATCCCCAAACACCTATACCTTCAGCCTGATCAAAGGCGATCCCCGTAACCCTCCTCAGTACGCGATTCTATCACATCGATGGGGCGCTGAGGAGGATGAAGTCACCCCTTCGAGATATCGGACAAGGCACGGCGGAGAAAAGAGTGGGCGGCTATAAGAAGCTTGGGTTTTGTGCTGGACAAGCCATTCGTGATGGCCTGATGTACTTCTGGGTCGACACCTGCTGCATCGACAAGACCAGCAGTGCTGAACTGCAAGAAGCAATCAACTCGATGTATAAGTGGTACCAGAACGCGGCGAAATGCTATGTGTATCTGCCTGACGTTTCAGCTAAGCAAAAGCAAGAGCAAGAATGGGAAGAAGCCTTTCACCAGAGTGCGTGGTTCGCCAGGCATGCTAAGCTATTTCGATTCTGCACTACTGGCACGACCACCTGCCCATAAGGTCCTAGCTCTTCCACTTTTCGTGCTCTTCTCGCACAGCGTCTCTTCCGCGTCCTTCTCTCCTTTTCCCAACTACTATGCAATTCCACAGGTCGTGAAGTTGTCGACTGCAAGACCAATGGACTTCAGGACCTCCCGTATACGTTTATACTTGGCGGTAACCTAGAAAACATGTGAAATGCGCTTGCCTTCCCGCGAGTGCAGCCTGCAATGACAGTGCAGCCACGCTTTTTCAGATCATGTCCCACCGTACACAAAACTTATACGGTAACCAGCCACTCTCAAAATCTGTGTATATATCAGAACGGAGTCTCCAGCGAAAAGCAAAGTTATGTCTAATGTGTCCAGGTGGGGAAAGAATGGCACAGCTGCATCGCAGAAAATGCACTAATCTCAGTCTCTGTAGCATAACCCCGGACAAGTCACCATGCCAGTACTGTCTTCAGTAGCGAAGCAACTCCAGCCGAGGTGGCTTAACGACACTTCAGCTGCGAATGCAACTTGTATCCTGGCCTCGCTGCCATGTCATATGTAGCCGGTATGTATTCTCAAAACATCCCGAAGAGAAACCTGCGAACAGCCTTCCACACCAAAAATATTCCGCTATGGCAGACTATGGCGCTGCGATCGGCCGAGATGTCGGCAAGGTCGACACTGATGGTGGTGGCCTTGCTCGGTATTCACTAAAGCTGCAAGTCCCTCCAGGCATACGACATGGCACCGAACCAGAGCTTTCTTTCGAATACTGTCAGGGTACGCCTAATGGAAGTCTCGGCGTAGGTTGGGCTCTTGGTGGTGTTTCAGCAATCAGGAAAGCACCGTCAAATCTTGCATTCGACGACATCAACCCGCCACCAGCCTCGTATGATCGAGCATCATCAAAATTGACACTTGATGGTGCTGAGTTGCTCAACATACAGGGTGACTATCATGCTTCGCACACTCAATATACAACCGAGATCGATTCTGGCGGCAGAACTGTCACTCCATTAGGCACGGGCTTCGTCGTGGTTGACTCAACAGGACGTCGTCTTGAATACGGCACGAGTGAAGACAGTCTCATATTATCAACCACAGACAAGACGCCGAGAGAATGGCGCTTGAAGAGAAATATCGACTATCACGGGAACACCATTACTTATAGATATTCCTCGTCGCCCCAACCCGGAAGCTCTTCACTCGACAAGAATGCTTGCTACCTCTGGGCGATTGAGTACACCTCAAACATCAAGACTGGTCATGCCGCAAGCCGGATCGTGAACTTTGAGTATATTTCCAGGCCCGATCCTGTTGTGCAGGTTTCACAAGGTGAAAAATGTATCTGGGCATCGCTTCTGGCTGCAGTCCGCTTCGGCGTGGTAAGAAACGATCAGACACGGACGACGCGGTCTTACGAGATCACTTATGATGCCTCGAAAGCCACCAGCGACTCACGCATTGTTTCTATCGCTGAGACAGCTTTCGACGGCACGAAGAAAGTGAGTCTCACACCATCCACGTTCGGCTACACGGATGCGGGCGTCGAGGTCAAGGACATGTTCAGGACAGCCACTGGGGCCGACAGGGTTGTCAGACTTGCCCCGATTGAGGGAAGTGTGGCACTTTTCCCTATGAATATCAGTGGCCGCTCACTGGCAGATATCGCTTGTGTCAAGAAAGAGGGGCAACGACTTTCTATCAAGACCTTTCTTGCATCTCGAAAAGACGATGGTATATTGAGCTGGGCTCCGTCGACAGGTACTGGAGCGGAAGCGACGCTTCCTATCATGGATCTGTCCAAGGGGTTTCCAAACATCGTCATGCCCGATATCAATAACGATGGTCGACCGGATCTGGTCGTACCTTACGCTGATTCCGACAATCGCATAAGGTTCTCCATGTCTCAATGTATTGGCACAGGCTTTCAGAATTACACAGAGAAGCGAACAGATTTTAGGTGGGTGGATGGTTCGAAGTTCATGACTATGGATATTACCGGTCGTGGAGCCTCCATCATACAAATATTCACCGACAGAAATCAGATCACTCTGCGGAATTTTCCAACCTTCAACGAAAACAATCAGATCGGCCTTAAAGATGCAGTCGTTACTTCGACTAGCTACGAGAATAAAGGCACAATTGATTGGATACAATTGACACATTCCAGCAATGGTGCAAAGAGTCTTGTTCGAGTATGGTCACAGGACCTTGGCTCAGGCCAGAGCCAATTCAAAGCAACGCCATTCACAATACACAACACACCTCAATACAACGGCAAGTTTCAAGAAGGACCAACGTCCCTACTCGGCGAGCCATTTAGGACTACTCAAAAGAAATTTTCAGTTCTCTCCTGCGACATCAATGCGGATGGCGTACAGGACATCGTGCTTGCCTCAGCTGAGTACAAGGCCGACAGGATGGAGCTTAGCTTTTCCACTTATCTAGGCGATGGCGATGGAAGTTTTTCTAGTCATGGCGACACTGTTGTTAAGGCACTACCCAGTGCTCGCCCTTTGAAGTCGCCAGAGTATGGGAATTTTCACCTTACTAACTTGGACGGCTCAAACTATCCTTCGATCAGCTATATGTATCAAGCTGTGAACAAGACATACTATTGCTTTTCTGTCGATGGTCAAAGCGACGGGTTGTTCGGACAAAGCCAAATATATACCATAGCAGGGGACATACCTGCAGAGAACATGCAGGTAGCACCGACAGACTTGAACGGCAATGGCATCGTGGACTGGCTGTTTCACACGGTTGAGAACAGTATTCCGAGGATGCTGCCAGTCTACAATGCCGCTCAGTGCGTCGACCTTATCTCATGGGCGAGGGATCCAATGGGTCTAAGGACTGGAATCACCTATGGCACACTCTCCGACCCCAGCGTATATATATCTGATGTGAAATGGGATGACTACAAAGACAAAGATAGGTCACCTGACTCCTACCCTGTCATATCGGCGCCAAGCTATGTTGTCACTCGGCTCGACCACAAAAACGACTCTGCTATCAACTCGCTCGAGTTTCAGGTCTCGATAACGAAGAGGTACGCCAATGCCAGAATTAATGTCCTTGGCCGTGGCTGGCAAGGGTTCAAGCAGATCCACAGTGTTAACACGGCTGACGGGGTGTTGACGACCGAAAGCTACATTCAGCAGTGGCCGTTAACAAGTATTAAGGAACAAGTAGACACGAAAACGTCCACCGGCAATGTGCTGAAGACTGTTAAAACGAGCTTCGAGAGACCTTCTATCAAGCGGGGTGACTGGAAGATCTTTCGTACTAATCGTGTAATGGAGTCCACTGAACACATGGAAGACAGCGTCTCGGTGCGCAAGAATTGGACAAGAAGTGAGTACGATTCCTATGGGAACATGACTTTGCATGCTGTCGCAGAGACACAGAGAGATCAAACGATGCATCAATCATTCAAACGGTGCACCTACAAAGTGCTTGATGGTGTTACCGGCGTTCTGACTGCCGAGAAATTCTCCTTGAAAAGCGGCAACGTTGACATGGATCGGTACGAAGATGGAGATGTCACATTCATCCTTTATGAGAACGAAGATAATCGAGCTGTCTTGAAGAATACTAAGACTTGGTCAACGGAGGCTGCTAGACTAATCAGCAAGCAGTTCACCTTCGACCAATATGGCCGCCAGACTAGGTCCCTCGATGCGGCCGGTTTAGAGACCACAACCTTCTACGACGGCGTTTTTCAGACGTTCCCAGTCAAGACAGTACAATCTGGTCCCGGGTTCGACTTTGTGGACCTGAAAGCATTTGACGAAGCTACCGGCATGGAAGTTGGGAATCTTACGCCCGATGGACGTTTGACATGCTACAAGATCGATGGGTTTGGGAGGACGATAGAAACTCGAGCACCGGCGCCTGCTTCAGGCTCACAGACAGTCAAAGCCGGGAATTTCCTAGCATCGAATGATTATGTTGCAGATGCTGCACTTGGCCCTATCCTCGATCAAAGCGAGCTTGATCCCCAAAGACTGATATCATTCGAGATAATCAAGAGCCCTCAAGGCCCAGTATACCTTGGCACCAGAATCAAAACCATCGCTGGCCCAGATGCTAAAGGCCAAGGCCAAGTGCTCGAGTATGTCACCTGCGCTCGCCAGATTCGCAAACGAAGCTCTTGGAATGGCAATGATATGGACAAAACCTGTGTATGGTGGGACTTCGACTCTCGTGGACAGCAGATTGTCGAATGCTATCCTACCAAAGTCAGCGCGTCGCAAGAGCTAGATTGGCGACCTGCAGTCAGCAGCCTCGGCATTCGCTCGAGCTATGACTCTCTTGGACGTCAAAACACTAGCATCCGTCCTGCTCATGGGGCACCAGGACAATACATTCTCACAAGCTCTGCATACCTCGACGGTGGTGCTCGGATCCAGGAGAAGACACTGAGCACGAGCGATGCTGGTGGTCGCCTCGATAACGGATCACTGCTGTGCACTATTGAACGTCGCTATATTCATATTGACCATGAGGACTACGTCATCGAGAACGTTGACGAGAATGGTCAGCGTTCAACATTTCAGTACGATGTTCTAGGCAGGTTACTCGCGACGAGTGACCCATCTGGTCAAGAAGAAGCCCGAGTATACAGCTCTCTTGGAAACTTGATGTCTCTCGACAATAGCTATCAGAATCCAATGAAAAGCTCAACAAACCCAGCACTTCGCTACATGTATAATGCTGCAGGTCAAATGATACGATCTATCAATGCTGCTGGAGACACTGTCAAAAGCGAGCCAGACGCAAGAGGTCGAGTTCTGACGAAGACAGGCGGTGACGGTCGCTTGGTACAGTACACATATGAAGGTGCTGGCAGAACAAGCGTGTCTTCCATTAAGGTCTTCCCTGGTGGAATGTCCCAGCCATTTGAAACATGCTTCGACATCAGCTACGACCATAGAGGCCGAGCCTCTGAGCAGAAGCTGACTCTTGCCGACGGTAGCACTCTTGTCACCAAGGTCGAATACGACTGGCAGGACCGTGTCATTCGCAAGACATTGCCAGACGGCACAATTTTGACCAATGACTTCAATGGTTCTGAGCTAACATCCCGGACACTCTCTGATCGCAAGGCTGAAACATGGAACCTGAAGGCAGAGACATCACAGTATACCGCATTTGGCCGACCAGAGAAAGTTACTGTGAGCGGTACAGGATTGAAGGAAGCGTTCAATCACCATTGGGAGTATGATTCACAAGGATTTCCTCTGAAGCACGCATTGAGAACCACGGCCAAGACCCTGGTCCAAGAGCATTATACCTACAATGACCTGGACCAAATAAAACGCAAGCATGAGTACATTTCTGGCGAAACAGCAGATTACACTTACAAAGGTAGACGTCTAGCATCATCGCAAATAGGTCAAGGAGAGACCAGGAAATATGGTTACGATAACGCTGGAAATATAATTGAGAGACGAGGCGCAACACTCATGTACGCCCCGGGCCAAGTCAAAGGTGTCAAAGGTGGCGCCCAAGAGTTCGAGGTTGTGTATGACAGTGCTGGCCGCACAATACAAAGGACAACGGCGCAATCCACTCTGACCATGTCTTACAACAGTCTGGAAGCACTATCAGCCATCAACGATGCGAAGACAAACGCCTCAGTAACAATCATCTCCAATGCCGAAGGCGAAATGATACAGCGGAAGCACTCAGACGAAAGCTCTGATCTCTTTGTCAATGATGATCTCGTCATTCATACGCGAGCTGACGGCAAGCGTGAATTTCAGCATCGGTTGACGAATGGCAACCACGCAGATGGTACAGAGCATGTCGTGGCAACAGTGACTACAGCATACGAGTCAGCCGACTCAACCCGAACGCTGAGCGGACAGCGATCCAGCTGTGTGCACTTTGCAGACACGAAAGGCAATGTAACGCATGTCTTCAGTGGCGACAATTCGGAGCTCAAGAAGAAGCTTGACTACGATGAGTATGGTCTTATTGAACCCGAAAAGGCGAACAAGCTGGAAGAGGATGCAAACTCAACATATGAAGGCAAGTTCTTCGATGCCGCCAGCGGGCTGTTGTGCTTCGGCGCTCGTTGGTATGACCCACTGATCGGCCGATTTACTGTTCCAGATGACATCCTCGATATCGCATCCCTCTTGCGAAACGATGGCTTAAATCGATACGTTTTCGAGAATAATGATCCTATAAATCATGTAGATCCTACTGGGCATTGGTCTTGGAGCTCAATCCTTGGTGTGGTCATCGGCGTAGTGCTCGTTGTCGCTGCTGTTGCTGTCACCGTTGCCACATTTGGCGCAGCGTCTCCTATATTAGCAGGAGCAGTCGTGGGGGCCTTGGCTGGAGGTGGTATTGCAGGTATTCAATATTCGGTCAAACACAAAGACGAAGAAGATGCAGGCAAGTTCTGGTAGGTCAATCCCACATTACTTTGCTCGACCATTTAATTTGACCATTTGCAGGAAAGGCTTCGGCACTACAGTCGCAATCAATGCTGCCATCGGAGCTCTTGCTGGTGCAGCGGGCGCGGCCGCTGCGCCTGCGCGCATGGCTTCTATGGCTGCCCGCGTTGCAGTAAGAGCTATTGCTGGCGGAGCTACTTCAGTCTTGCAGACAGCCGCAGAGCGAGGTGTCGACAATGCGTTCTATGGAACGCATCACGATCTGTTTGAAGGTGCAGCCCAAAAGTTCCTGATCGGAGCAGCCACGGGAGTGGTAGTGGGAGGTTTAAGCGATAAGTTCTCAAGCAAAGCAAAGGACATTGCCGCACCTAAGGCTGGCGAGGCCTTCAAGCTCAGTTCCAAGACACTCTTGGAGCCGAAGCAGACCA
>Ga0190273_10000862_pt1 | contig 10967 bp, 9 predicted proteins | sample Popmic504IS_FD_134513 | JGI IMG/M metagenome (GOLD analysis project Ga0190273, IMG submission 134513) | Populus adjacent soil microbial communities from riparian zone of Shoshone River, Wyoming, USA - 504 IS | ecosystem: Environmental > Terrestrial > Soil > Riparian zone > Trees stand | place...
ATACTTTGACGACTTTGACGATAGCATTTTCGACGAGCCTTTTCAGACCGATCTCGTGGTCGACTCTTTGCAGTCCATCAGCAGTTCACCAACCATATCAGTGCTTGCAGCTGCCCCAGCGTCCAAAGAGCTGGGCACAAATACGCTCAAGACGCAGTCTGCAACCGGAGCTATGGTAACCCATCCCAATGGACCGCCTTTTCCACCATTCATGCACCCCTGCCTCCTCCATTCTCTGGATGCGGAGGCCCTAGAATTGAACAAAAAGGACGCATCTACGCCTTCTCTGGGACACACTTGCTTCCGCACAGCTGAGCTGCTCCGTCTCTCAAAATGCTTCAGATCAAAACCAACTGCTCAAGACAACGATTTAGTCACAGAACTCTTCGCCACTGTCAAGGAGGTGGTGTTCGCCAATAGCCAAGGACAAGGACAAGGTCTACTACTAGCAGACATCTTCTTCCCCAGCAAGCCCCCATATGTCACCGCAACCTCAAGGATACCATATAATGCAAGAGATCTGATTACCCCTGACCCGGAACAGAGAGGCACAAAAGGTCCCATGAAGGCAATGATCAAGGTCACAGGTCCAAGAACTATCCCTACAACTCGAACGACCCAAATTAAGTCGTCTCCCATGAAGTCATTTCAGAAAACACCATACAAGCCTTTGTCTGTCCTCAGCAACCCAGCTTTCGAGGTCACAGACTTGCACACGAGCTCCTAGGAAGAGATCGCTCAAGCGAAGCAGATGATCGAAAGGGATCTCATAGCGAGGAGTAAGAGTTCGAGGACCATGAAGGACTACACGACCGTCGTCCACAAATATTGGCCGAAAGAGGAGGGGAAGCATACATCTAGCAGCCAGTCAAGACTGGATGTGGCCAGGGAGCAGGGCTCGGCAGACCAGTCGCGAGACACGAATAATTTCTCAGATGATGAGTTTGAGTTGCCTGATATAGAGGAGATCTTCAAGTGGAGTTTGCCGTGAGCTGCGGCGTAGATGGTACGGTCTTGCGCCGGAGCGCAAGTGTTAGGAGATTCAAGCAGCTAGGACGTAATATGGGTAGGGACAAGAAAGCAAGGAAGATTATGATGTGTTATGATACATTTATGTGCTCGCCGCATGATGCGGGTACTGATGTACCTAGTCTACAATGACCTCAATAGCGACCGCCGTTACGCCCAACAACTCGATATAAACCCTCACGGAAGGTTCCATCCGGGTCTCCTTCCGTGGTAGACCAACGCCTTCAACATAGACGGTACAGAATCTTTGCATACAACCACCGAAACCAGGCAATGACTAGAAAATCCCAAATATCTTCTGTTCACCTTGTCTCTTCCGTGCCTTAGCACCGCCCCTTCCCGATTTGGTCCCCGTATCTCTCCCAGAAGTTGCAGGCCTTTTCCTCGTAGCCTCGCGATCTGCATTCACATCTCCATCCGGCGCCGGGGTCGATGTGCGTGCTCTGGCACTTCTCCACCTTGTTTTATTTTCTGAATCTTTCTCAGTAGTTGCAGGCTCTTTTCCTGTAGCTTCGTGATCTTCGAGCGAGTCTTGTTCTGCAGGCGCCGGCGTCGGCGTGCTCTGGCGGCTGTCAGTAATGAACAAGTCAGTGATCTGGTTCCGGACGGCAGACCACTTTTCGTCGGGCACCTGACCCAGAATGGCAACCTTGACATCCGATTTGACGGTCCATACCTCTTCCAGGTCAATTGTGATGCCGTTGACAAGGTGTGAGCCATCAAAGAGGGGCTTAATGAATATTGCTTGTGTATCCTCCAGGTGGGAACTGCCGAACTCATAGACGTTCTTATTCGTTCTTTTCTCCCACCGAAAGGTCAAAGGACGTTTGTGTTTATAGAAGCTGTAACATACAAGCGACTTTTGCCCACAGCTTTTGTACACGAGCATGATTCGTTGATGAATTCGGGATGGGTGACCGGCTTCGTCGTCGACGTAGATGATACAGGCTGGTCCTACTGAGATCTGGTGCGCCAGTTCATATTGGAGGCTACTGAGCTCGCGAGTAGCGTTGTCGCTCATGAATTCGTCAATAGTAAGAAAGACACCTGTGGAAGACTGGTCTTGCGAAAAAGATGTTCGTTCTACAGTAGGAGTGGTTTCCTGCACCATCTCTACGTGATCATCTTCGCGCGCAGCTCTCTTCTGGAATGGAGACTTATGGTCAGCTCGTGCCACAGTCGGATCATGGGGTTCTGGGCTGTTCGAAGGTTTATTGCGAAACCAAGATGCCATGTTAGGTCGAACTACTTCTGTGTTGGTGTATTGGTTGGAAAGGTGAGGAAGTGCACCATGTTAGGCAAGTTGCACGCAGTACACGCACCAATTGTTTGAACACCAAGATTGCCTAGCCTGTTTGGCCATGTTCGGCTGGAAGTTGAAAGTGCCTGGTGACACAGTAGAGCATGCCATATGTCATAAGGGTCTGTGCATCTTAATTCAGCTAAAAATGTAACCGGTGGGATTGGAGAGTCCAATAAGCAAGGCTGTATGTATTGGGGTCGGAACATACGCTGTCTGGCCTCCTAAGGTAGGGCCAATAGTCCCTGCAGCGGATAGCACCGCTTTTCAGCGCTTAGGGTATGCGGCGTCGCTATTGGACAATTAATATAATCCGGAAAGGCAAATTGAGAAGTAGACGACGTCTGATAGAGGCATATTCTGGAGCCATAAAAGCCACATGCGATGCGGATGCGAACTATTGCAGGCAGCAACGATTGTCAAGGTTCTGCAGGTGGTTTCGACCAATGTGATCATCGTAGGGTTCAAGCGTTGAAAGCAAGCATTTGGTTCTTGATGGCACTTTAGAAGTCGGATAGGTTGTGAGATCTCCACCTGTAGCTGGACAGAAACACTAGGGGCATTTTGCCTTCTTCGAAGCAGTGTAGCGGTGGCTGCTGGTCAGAGCTCTTGCATATGCCACTGTTGACAGCGTTTCGCAACACCTCTCTTATTTTTCCGTACAGGCGATCTTCTGCCACTTATCAGTCGTTCATCGTATCTAACATATGCTTGAACACGAAACCATTGCTCGAATGTTTGCTTGATCGGATTGATCTCTGAACACACTGACGGAGCATGCTACCAGCTTCAAGACCTTACCACTATACGTACCGGTCGCAATTGGGAAGTCTCGAAGGATTCTGTGGTTTTGGATCGCCTGTGCAAACGTACCGGAGTTACAATACCATTGAACATGGAGGAAGGCGGCTGCTTCCTTGCCATCATGGCATTACACCCGCTAGTTGACCTCGGACAACTATCTGTGCAGAGTGTCACTGTGTCGTCTTAGAGGTCGGTCACAACTTCATGGTGGCGCCCTTTTCATGTATCTAGTAACGGCGAGGTTTATCGGCGTGAGAGGTGAGATGCGAAGCCTGGTATCAAGTGAACTAAAACGGCCAAAGCCCGACTTTGGCTCTCTCCTGCTGGGGCGTGGAAAACCGCGGCCAGTGGTATGACTCTGCTCCTGGATCTGTGTTTGCTGCTAGCCGTTCAAATAGAGATGTTCGAAGTAAACTGGAGCTGACGAGCCATAAATTGAGCTCACGCCCGAATAAGCGCGGTCTTCATTGCCTGAATATCGACGCTCATAACCGCGCTTGAGGTGCATCGATGCGTGTCCGCTTTCCTTGTGCGACTGATCTCTGCTCGATTAGGACTTTCGCAAGCAATAAATGCTCTAAGCCTAGACCTACCTCATCATAGAAGCTGTTACAGCATGCCACAGGTTTGCAGGTCCTTCTTTCCGCGTGATCTAGAAACCATGAGCACAATTTTGACGAGGCTTTGTAAGCACCTTGTGTTTATTCATATGCTGATTTCTTTGAGAACGACATCTCGAGCTCTTATCTCGAGGTTTGTAGGTTATGTATCTAGCCACACATTTAGAGGGCATTAACGGATGCGAAGTCGTTTCTGTTAGTGCTCATCTTATTGGATCAGATCCTAAGGTTACACTGGGTAGTACCAAATTCACGTGGCTGTGCTCGATCGAAGCCCACATCGTCGAGTCGTCGCTGACTAAGTCGGAGGCTCGAAGAATTCTGTCAGTCAGACGACTAAAGTGATAACAGCTTCTGGCAGACAGTAAAGAAGCTCGGCGGGGATACTGGAATTGCTGCAACCTCATTCTCGCATCTAGGCGAGCAACAGGTGGAATCCTGGTCAGCTACGCGGTTCGGAATTCCTCCAAATAATAGCCTGTGGGCGAGTGTAAACGTGCAAGCAATGAGAAGCTGTAAAAGATCTTGAAAAAGAAGGAAGCGGAGGAAACAGAAGGCACGATACTGCTGCCGCGCATACTGCTGACGATGCACAACATAATGTGAGGCATCACTGTCAGCTTCGGCCGAATAGCACAGCAGTTGAGAGTGTGGAGCTTTACACATATAGGGTAAGGCACAAAGCCAGCGAACGAAGGTTGTTTGTAGTCTATCTCAACCATCTGCCTCGCCTACAGCGCACCAACCTCGACTGTTCAATCCTCGTCGGAATAATCCTCCTCATCCCTCAACAGACTATGATACCTTCTACTTGCCAAGTCTTCTTCAAGCCCGCCTTCTCCCTCCGGATCAACATACCCATCACCTCCCAACCATGACAACGCAACAGGCAAGAAAATCAGCGCATGCGAGCTAGCCAGTACCACCAAGCCAAGCCAAATCCTAAAGTAATAAACCTCAAACACTTTGCTCCTTGTGAATGCAAGCACAAACACCCCTAGGAACTTTGTGATCGTGATGCCTGAGAAGACCGACCCGCCAACATTGACCAGCGCGGCCCAAGCCCGCATATCCCTACCTCGGAACCGTGACCGGGCACGCTCCATCACGCTCTTCGAGGGGAACATGAAGGCTCGGCTGATGTGTGCGCAGAATTCGACTGCGATGCCGACACAGATGACGAGATTGACAAGGGAGAGGGCATTGAGGGAGACGTTGAAGAGAGCCATGACGCCCATTATGTCGACAAGAATCATGATTGTTGTGATGCTGACAACGAGGCCGGTCATGATTGAGCCGAGGAGGAGCGAGGTGAGGATGAAGATCACAGCTACTGCTACGCTTAGCAGTGTGGCTGTGAGGTGGACGATGGATCGGTACTGGTCGAAGAAGACGTAGTGCTTGCTATAAGGGAAGACATCAATGTTGTGGCGGTCGGAAATGTCCTTGGAGATTCGTCGTGCCGCGGCATACGAGTTGATCAGATCATCCTGTGACTGGAGTGGTGTGTGAAAACTGCGCCAGTGGCTGGCTGGAACATCTGTGTTATTCACGTCGAGCTTGACTGCAGTCGTGAATGCGCCTGCACCTGCTGTTGGGCAATCTGCATCTGGCTTCGCTTCGAGCCATTTCTCGGCAAGTTCGATAAAGCGCTCGCCCTCTGGCAGGTGCTTCATGGATAAGGACCACTCATCCTCTGTGAGGCAAGGTTCGAAGTCGTCAGTCACACAGCAACCAGTGGTTGGATTCAGCCACAAAAAGTAGTTGTCAATCCAACTTGCCGCACCAGCGTTGAGGTAGCTGACTGATGGCCGTTTCGCCTCTTGCTCTAGGATTGAAGAGAGGGAGTAGACATCGCAGGCTGAAAATCGGCCACAGGTCTGTTCTTGAGGTGTACGCTGTGTCATATTCAAGTCTCGCGCAACAAAATAGACTGGTGGGCCTGAGCCAAAGTATTCGTAGAGGTCGTCGAAGTATTGGATCATGTAACTGTCCGATGGCAGAGCAATCCTTTGATCAAGACCAAGCTCGATACGGGGAATTAGGGCAACAGCTGCCGCAAAGATCGTCACAAAGACCGCCACGACAATTGTCTTGACCTTCTTGTCCAGAAGAGCTGGTGCATATGTCTTCCTAATGTATTTTTGCAGCATACCTTCTTCTTCGCTGCCAAAGAAATGGCCTCCTGGCATACTGACAGAGTTAGCTCGCTTGACCACAATGCACGGTATGCAATCTGCTCGGAGACTCTCCACTCGTCGTTGGTTCAGCGCAAGTACCGAGACAAACATTGTGACTTGCAGAAGCGCATTGATGAGAACAGCTCCAGCAGCATAAGCCGCAAAATTCTTGACGGCTGGCATACCCACAAAGGCTCCCATAGCAAAGGCGATGGTCTCAGTTGATGCCGAGAGAAGGATGCTCGGCCCCATTCGACCCAATGCCTTCGCAATTCGATCGTCGATCTCTTCATCTGGATGGCTGACATTGACTCGTTCGAACTCATGGACAATCAGGAAGATGTTGTCGACACCCACAGCCAGAACCAAAAATGGTATCACCTCTGCGATAATTAGAGTGACTTTAACACCTGCCGCTGAGAACAGCCCAACAGATCCAGAGACAGACATCAGCACGATGACAATGCCCAACATTCCCAGCGTGAACTTCGACTGGACCAGCGCATTGGCAGGATTGTTGAGCAAAGTTCGCAGACTCATGCTAGTGGAGCCAAGCGCGAGGGAAGCATAAACGAACATGACGATGTAGCTGATGACCACAATCTTAGCATCAGTGTTTGTAGACTTGTTCAGCTCATCTTCCAGACTTCGCTCGGTATTGAATGACATTCGCAATCCTCGATCTCTAGCTTCGACTTGCAGCTTCAACAAGCTGTTCTTGAGGGCTTCTTCCCACTCTTCAGCTTTTGTCTCCTCTTCTGAGCCTGGCTGCCCATTGTTGACAACCCATGTGATGATCATGGTCTTGGCATCTATGATCGAGGATGTGTTTGTGAAACCACCAAGTACACGACCTGGCTCGAGAGGATTGCTAAATGGTGGCAAGCACTCTGTATCGCCGTTGTGCTCTGCGCAATAGCCGATCGCATACTCCCAGTCGCTCACTTCGTAGTTGACGAACCAACCATGGACAGATTCAACAACACAAGCATCACCAGTAGGATTGAAGCACACATCCTCAAGAGAGAGTCTGTTAGGCCTTGACAGCATCCTCGAGATCTCATCTTCAACGCCAAACCACCAGGTCAGAGTATCTTGGTTGAGGACCGAAGCGTGTGGAGCACTGTCGTTGACCAGAAAGACTTGCTCGGCGCGGTAAAAGGGACCAAAGTTTTGATCAAAATAGGCCTTTTCTTGCGCTGCATCAGAATCAGGACTAACCCACAGCTTAACGGGGTCCTTCTCGACATCAAAATTGAGCCACCCTAAGCTCAATAATCCGATGATGAGGACATTGGTACCAATGGTTATCCCAGGATATCTGGCACAGAACCGACCCAACTTGCTAAATGCTCGATCAAGAACCTGGTTGAGGTAGTAGTTGCGCTGTGGTCTATCCAGCAAACCGGCATTGTGCACCAAATCACCTTCGTCGTCATCATCGCTCGGCGCCGTATCCTGCAGTAGTTGTAATCTCTCGCTCTTCCTCTGCTTGTGCTTAGCATAGGCCACATGTCCCGATACAGCGAGAACAAGTAGTGTCAGCGCGACCGAATAGACAACGATAACGGCAAAGCTCAGGCAAGGCAACCTGCCTACGTAGCATGGCTCTGTATCCTGGACCTTGGGCAGCTCAGGGCAAGACTCTGGACAATCCACGCATCGACATCTGAACTGCGGGTCTTCGTCATTGCACTTCTTCGCCTTCTCATCGTGGGGTTCCATGCCTTGTCCGCCTTCTCTCGGCTCTTCGGGAAAATTGATCTGGAACGGGCTGCCCACAGCAGATTTGTGACCCAGGAAGGCCAGAAACTGAGTGTAGTTTTTCGCACCACCGCCAATGAAGGTCATGGCTTTGCCACCAGTAGCACCAAACTTGACTTCCTTACATGAGTCGAAGAATCCGCTTTGGTAGTCTGCGCTCCATATGTTATCAAGCTCGACCACGGTATCGTTGCCCTTCCTACTCTTCTCGGTTGCGGTGACATTGATGAACAGACTCTGGTCAGGCGAACAAGTGAATGTACAGAATAGATTGAAAAAGTTCTCTTTGCAAGCTGGACATGACTCGATGATCCCCTGCGCCCGCGCTAGGTTCTTCTTCAAGGCGTCGACTTGGTCTTGAACGCAGCACACGTCTGTGTCTTGCCATTTCGGACCGCAAAGCTGGACAAGTTCATCGCGAACGCTATCGGAGGGTGGAGTAGCAAGGCCGTTGTCGGCACAGGGCCGTCCGGGGGAGAAGAAGCCATTTGGTTCGCACTGGCCTCTGACAGCACAGCGGCCTGCTTCATGCTTGAACGTCGCCGTGTCAGCAGAAGCTGTTGATGCAAGAAGGGAGGTAATGAAGATCGGTATCGACAATCGTGGGAGATACATGTTTGCTGAGATAGCTTAGATATCGATACGCAGCAAGGTAGGAATCGCAGTCGCTAGTGATAGATGCCTGCGCTTCAGAGCATCGCCGGTTGTGTCACAAAATGAGAAAGATAAAGTATCAGACAAGCTGGCTATAGCATGGCCACAATGATAGTAAGAAGAATCCTGACCGTAAGTTGGAATACTGAACTCAATCACAACCAGGCACCGTCATGTTATGCAAGGTGAGGCGTATCTTGCTGCCAGTGTTGTCGTGCCATGGAAGCGTCATATGCTCCACGAGCCACGCTCGAGCCGAGTTCCTGCTTGAGCCAGGCAGCAAGGCCTAGACTGACCGGTGGTACGAAATATGTCACAGGCTACCCGATCTGACACCTCAGGCATCACTGTCCGCGCATCGTTATAGATGGCGATCCCGTGAATTGCCTCGCCTATTCGTCTCTCACTTGTGCCCTGATGTGAAGTACCTCACAGCTTCCACCACATGGTCACCGCCTCGGCCCGTCATGCTAGTGATTCTGGGCCAAGCACCAGTCAGATGTAAGATGTCCTTGTCTCAATCATGAGCTCGACAAAAATAGGTGACAGGTAGGTGCCATGCAAATTCGAGGGGGCACCCGAATACGAATGAACCAGTTCCTGGACCAGAAGGGCCTATCACCACTCGCTGAACATGTTTCAAACACCCCTGCTCGATGTGTGACAGTCTTGGACATCTTCAAGCTCAACGCAGGACTATCCAGAAGGTAGACAGGACGCAGCCCGCTCCTGTGCAATGATCATTATGCTCTTCAACCGTCCCAACACTCCTGCACCGTGCCGTGCCAGCGAGTACAAAGCTCATGACAAGAGCATTGCTCAAATATGGCTAAGGTGAGAACTGAAATTGCATTCCACCGCACTACACTTGCTGTCCTCCCGACTTTACTAATAGCCAAAGGACTCGGTGCCGCTCATAAACCTACTCCTATACCTCCTCTTCCTCATCCCACCTTCTAAATCCTCCCAATTCCCACGAAATGGCACCGCAACTCCCTCAACTTTCCTCAAATGGGAGCTTACTTACCACGCAACCTCATACCTCCCAACATGCGGCCAATCAACCGAAACAGAAGGCAGTGACTACTGGTCCAACTGCCCTCAATGTGACGTCCCCATGACAACCTTCAACTCCTCATCCTCACCATCAACCCTCAATGTCGCAGTCTACGATCCCTCAGGCCTGATCAGTGACCCCTCCAACCTAGGCATGGGCACCCAGCTCTGCCTCTGCTACACATTGCTCCATATAGCCGATAATGTTCCGCTGGACATCTGCATGCTCTTTGGGGCGAACGGGGAGATCATGACCGCAACAGATTTCTGGACTGGGGAGGTGGCGATGGGGATACAGCAGCCGAATCATCGGAAGACGCCGTTGCCGCTGTGTAAGGATGTGGGTGTAGATGTGCCGACAGTGACGGGGAGCGGCACTGGGTCTGTCACACAGACGTCGTATGATTATGTGCCTAGTTCGACTGGGACATCGAGCTCAGGTGGTACGGAGAGTTCAACGAGCACGGGAAACGACGGCGGCGGAGGGCTGAGCAGGGAAGCGGTGATCTCTCTAGCTGTTGCCATTCCTGGATGCATCGTGGCGATTATCACCCTCTGGGCCATGTGCTCCCGGAGACGCCACTCACATTTGCCATATTAGCCAAGAACGTAGTGAAATCAGATACAAATCAATGCTCATTTTTGGTATCTCAGTCGCTTGCACATATACTCAAGGTATCGAACAAGCTGAATACCTTCCTTGAGCCTTTTGGCACGTCAACTCTAGCTGCAACTAAAATACATTGATGTCGAAAAAGGCAATGCCATAAAAGGTGCCAGCATCTGGGAATGTCAACTCCTAAATGTACACAGTCCTTCTCCAAGTCGGCAAGTGTCTTGGTCTCGGTGATTGGAACCGAAGACTCGGCTCCATGTTCTTTGCGCCGTTCGTCGCACATGTGGCCTTCCCTTCCCAAGTCGCTAGAGACGTCGTCATTGGGGCTTTCGCGGCCGTAGCGCGATGTGACCCTTCCTAAGATGACTCTTTGGCAGGCGGGGCTTTCACCTCGGGCTTCGAGTCGGCGGGCTTGGCATCGATGGCATCGCTCTTGCTCTGGAAGCTACCACGTCCTGCGCCCATACCGCGGCCTCGGCCACCACGATCGCCTCGCCCTCGCCCTCGTGAGAACCCACCTCGCCCTCGACCTCCCTCCGAATCACTGGCTCTCTCACCGCCGCTCGTATAGCCGCCTCGTGTTGGTGGTCCACCCATTGTGTTACCTCCACGAGTATTGAAACCACTGGCACTGTTGTCACGCTGGTGAAAGGTGGTTGTTCGCTCACGGAACCATTCCACTCTTGGGTTCTTGCCCTGGGCGTTCTTGACCTTTCGAGATTGGTCATGTGCTCGCTTCAGGGCTTCCTCGGCAACCTCATGAGTATCAAATGTGATCGAAAAGTTATTGTATTTGTTGCCGACCTTGGACAAGGTTTTGATTCTTTGTCGGTCCTGCTCGGCGATGCACTCCTTCGCTTGCTCCTCGCTGTCAGCGAACATCACGTACAGACTGCTGCTCTGTGGTAGCTGGATCGGCGAAGTAGCTGGCTTTGGTCGAGCGG
>Ga0190273_10000863_pt1 | contig 10966 bp, 9 predicted proteins | sample Popmic504IS_FD_134513 | JGI IMG/M metagenome (GOLD analysis project Ga0190273, IMG submission 134513) | Populus adjacent soil microbial communities from riparian zone of Shoshone River, Wyoming, USA - 504 IS | ecosystem: Environmental > Terrestrial > Soil > Riparian zone > Trees stand | place...
AGATACAATGGCAAATGAGAACTAACGGCGTCGACAAGCTCCAGCATCTTTCCATCATCAACCTTATCCTGGAACCGGCTTGTATAAGGACCTAATCTGGCTCTTAGTTCGTTACTAAAAATATCAGCAAAGGCTACCAGCGAATCAGGCGAGGCTAAGAGGTCTGAACTGCGCAGTGAAATTGTGATAACAAGTCTGTCGGCAAATTTGGAATTGCTGAAAACACGGGTAAGTTTATCAATCTTTTTATCCTTGGGTAATATGCTGGATATGTCTTCTTCAAAACGGACACGTGATGCAAAGAATGCGGCCGCAGTGAGCGTGAAAAAGAAGACCAGGTAGAATACTACACGGTTCTTTCTGAAATATTCATATATAGAGCCGAAGATATTTTGCATTTTAAATGTTCCTTACGGGCAGGCCTTGCCTGGCATCATTCCCCTATAGCAGAACGAGCATTTGTACGTGCAGACAATTTCAGGAAGATCCATGAAATAATGCCCCCTAACAGTGCCGCAATAATAGCAAGAGTTATGCTACCATATATATATTGTTCAAGATTTGCTTTGATGGTATCGAGATTTATATTTCTGCTGAATGAGATGCTTACGGTCCGGTCCCTTATCCACCACGCTCCCATTTTGTAACTCAGGAAAATAATAAGCGGAATCATTGGCGGAATGCTGATGTTGGCAGCAATGATAACAAGTGCTTTGTTAAGTTTCAGCACCACGGCTAAAAATATTGCAGCTACCAGTTGGAACCCCCAGATAGGAATTATGCCCATAAAAATTCCAAAAGCAATGGAGCAGGATTTGCGTATGTCCGACTCACCGGTTTTGAAAAGCTGACTTATCAGCAGCTCCTTTAATTTTTTTTTTTGAAAGATCAGGCGAAAAAAATTTCGCGGTTTTATCCACAAAAACGCATAAAACACGAAGAAGATATTCAGGATCGTAATCCTGGTGAAGTCTTTGAATGGCCTGAAGTGGGAAATCCTGGTTTCTTTTGGAGCATAATACACTTTAACAGGCACTGACCGGATGGGTATACCGCTCCAGGAAGCACGAACCATTACTTCAATCTCAAATTCATATTTGCGTGTTATCCATTTTTTGTCAGCAAGCAGGTGCACAGGATACAATCGAAAGCCCGACTGGGTATCCGTCATTTTTACTCCTGTCTCAACCCAGAACCAAAAACTTGAAATCCTGTTGCCGGTACTGCTTTTTGCCGGTACTGAAGTTTGTTCCATGTTGCGTGCGCCGATGATGATGGCATCGCCATTCGACTTTAAATCTTTAATGAACTGCGGCAGATCATTTGCGAAATGCTGTCCATCGGAATCGATCGTGACCGCGTATTTATATCCCGCCTGGCGCGCAAATTCAAACCCGTGCCGAAGCGCCCACCCTTTACCGCGGTTCGGTTCATAAGTGAGTTGTTTTATAAACGCAAATTGTTTAAGGACCGCTGCTGTGTTGTCGGTAGAACCATCATTAACGACCAGGATGTTTGAAGTGTATTGGGCTACATCAGTTATAACCTGGGCAAGGCTGCCGGCATTGTTGTAGGTTGGTATCAGCACACAGATCCTGTATGCTTCAAAGTCTGTGTGCAGGTTCACTAAGTTCGTCATGTATCAGGTCCGATATACTTTGATTCCGATTCCGATGCTGCTAGCCGTCTTTATATACTAATGAGCGCCCAAAGAAAACGACTCATCGTATAAACTTATTTTTGAGCGTTTTGATATAACCTTCCAACATTGGTTTTAATGAATCGTTTGCGTGTTCAAAATAAAACACCTTCGTTCCATTCTCTCTGAAATACGGCAGATTAAGTGAGTCGAGAACAGTTACCTTTTCAAACTGCCTGAAAAGCGGGTTCGTCTTTGAATAATCGTCATCTACATAAATCATATTATCAAAATCAAATTTTTCAGGCATCCACAACAGAAACGATGCATTGGTACTGTAAACGGGTGGCAGTTTTAATCTGCGACCATGAAAATCCAGTGCACCGGCCAGTGCATAACTTGAACCGATAACAATTGTTCGTTTTCTTTCTGTGTCCGGAATTGCGTGATATGCTTTCGCTGTCATAACAGCCACTTCCCGCCAACCCATCATATCCGCAAAGTCCTGGGGAAGCGGGTGGGTTTTCAGATCTTCCCATTTAAAATCACCCGCCTTATATGAACCAATCGCTTCATAATATTTCACAAGATTTTCGGGCTTCATCACCGGCAATAGCAACGGAATGGCTACAGCACCCGTTCCTAGCGCAAACAGCGCCATCACATACCTGGTCCAGGTCCATCGTTTGCGGGTGAGCCTTTCAAGCCAGGTGGCCCCAAAAGCAAAGAGCAAGGGATATGCACCAAGAATATAGTATCCTTTTCCTTTAAAATAGATCATCAGCAATACCACCAGCAGGTAGGCCCAGGCATAAAAACGAAAACGCCCTCCCTCGTTTGAAAACAACAGGTACACCAGGCCGGCAAGCCAAACAAACACAGCCGGAAGAAACATCATAAACTGGTTCGAAATAAATTCACTGGTTTCATTATACTGCAGTTGCGTTTCCTTTAATTCATTCATATGCGTGAACACCGGGAAGTTATGGGTGTATTGCCAGAAAAGGTTTGGAAGAAATATAAGCAAGGCTAAAGCGCCGGCTCCATACAGGTGGGGGTTAAGAAAGATCTTTCGTTGGGGAGTAAGCAGCAAACCTCCGAGCAAACTGATAGTGAAGAAGGCCACCGTATACTTACTAAGCATACCGACGCCGATACCGGCTCCGAGTAAATACAACCATTTGATATTATTGGTTTGCAAAAACCGTATAAGGCTATAACCAATAAAGGTCCAGCAAAATATTTCCAGGAAGTTTGGTTGAAAAAGATGAAAAGTTCGCAGGTAAGCACCAAAAATAAAAGGCAGGAAGCCGAGCAGCAACGCGAACTTCTGACCTCGGAACAACAATATTAATTTGCCGACGAGGAGCCAACAACAACCGCCGATCAGGTTTGGCCAGAATTTAATCCAGAATTCGCCACCACCAAAAATATTTACCAGCCATGCAAAGACTGATAGTACCGGCGGAACTTCCATGTACCCCCACGACAGGTGTTTTCCTTCTGCGAGGTATAAGAATTCATCCCGGTGCGGTTGGTAATAACCGTCCTGGATAAAAAACGGAAGGATGATTTTCAGAACGAATAAAACATACAGCAGTATCAGGTTTGAGTATCCGGTATCACCGGAATGATAGGCAGGCCTGATTTCAGAAAAGCGTTCGCGGGATGATGCGTGTTTTGAACTGCTGCTGTATGCCATCGGATTATTACTTATTAATTTTCCTGGGCCTTGGCATTAATATCTGCCAGCCGCAGGAAAACTAAACAATTTAATAATTCAAGATGTGATTAAGCAATATATTGTCAAAGACGGATCTTTCAATTTTTAGACACCCGGTAGGTAGATTAGCAGGTAAGTGGGGCTTTACTGTACAAGTGCTGACTTGCGATCAGTTACTCTACAAGTTCTCATTGCTGATCAGTTACCCCGCAATTTTTCATTGCTGAACAGTTACCCTACAAGTTGCATTGCTCATCAGTTACCCTACAAGTTCTAATTTGCCGATTTGTTTGTTGATCAGTTCCATTTCTTCTTCGGAAAGTTTGCAATTTATTGCCTCGGCATTTTGCACAGCCTGGCCGGCATCCCTGGCGCCAACAAGCGCAACGGCAACTCCCGGCTGATCGATGGTCCACCGGATCACCAACTGGGAAAGCGACACACCTTTTTCCAGTGCCAGCGGCTCAAGGCTATCAAGCATGTGATTTATATTTTCAATATTTTCTGGCTTATAAAATTTTGTGGTCGGACGGTGATCTCCTTCCGCAAACTTGTGGCCGGGTTTTATCTTGCCCGTTAAAATTCCTCTTTGTAAAGGGCTGTATGCAATTATCGACTTTTGGTTCAACAAACAATATGGCAGCAACTCCTCTTCGATTGTTCTTTCAACCATACTATACGGTACCTGGTTAGACGCCAGATTGATCGTTTGTTCAGCCTCTTCCATCTGGCTTTTACTGTAGTTGCAAACGCCAGCTGCCCGGATCTTACCTTGCTGCAGAAGCTGATTTAGGGCTTCCATTGTTTCGGCGATCGGTGTAGTAACATCCGGCCAATGTATCTGGTAGAGGTCAATATAATCTGTACCCAGGCGTTTCAGGCTCGCCTCACATTCATCCAACACACTTTGCTTACCGGCATAACGATGAACTTCAATAGGCTGACCATCGTTGTCTTCACTTTTGAAGGCAAGTTCACCACGCTTATCATCCCATCTCATACCAAACTTTGTCAGGATCTGTACCTTATCGCGGGGTAAGCCTTTGATTGCTTCACCTACAAGTTCTTCGCTGTAACCCTGCCCGTACACCGGCGCAGTGTCAATGGTAGTAACGCCGGCATCGTACGAAGCCCTGATAGCTTCTAAAGCATCTTTTTTTACCGAGCCGCCCCACATCCAGCCTCCGATTGCCCAGGCGCCGAATGTAATGGCTGACAACTTCAATTCCGTTTGTCCCAACTGTCTGAATTCCATAATTGCTATCCTACTAATTTTGTAACCCCATGAAAATATCCAACCGATTCTGCGATCCCTGGTAATGGATCTTTCATATCTAATTCAAATTCTATGCTACACTTGCCCTTGAAGTTTATTTTCTTTAAGGCTCTCACTACGGCAGGTATGTCGATAACCCCGCGGCCAAGTTCTATTCCCTTTGAATCTTTTGCGTTGCTGATCAGATCCTTGATGTGCAAATCAAAAATTCTTGGGCCATATTGAATTACAGCTTTTGCAGGATCAGTACCTGCGCGGAGCGAATGCCCAATGTCAAGACACAACCCGATCCTGGAATCAAGCTTGCTGATCTTCGAGTAAGCATCGGCGGGGCTTGGATACAGTTTGTCTTCAGGACCATGGTTATGAACGGCCAAACGAATGTTGTGCTCCTTTACTTTTTGTTCGGTATATGGTAGCAATTCAACGGTTGGAACTCCAACAATCAAATCAACACCAAGATTTTTTGCGTACAGGAAGGCTCTGTCAACTTCTTCTTTTGTTGTAAAATAAATAACGCCCGCGGCGTAGATGTCGATCCCGGCAGCATTAAACTTTTCTTTGACCTCTCTAATTTTTTCGGCAGAACTGTCAAGCGGTAAATGAAAGTCCTTAATAGAAATCGACTTTACACCCGTTCTTTTCATCATTGCGATACTCTGATCAACGTCAAAGTAGCGAAATGTATATCCTGCCATCGCCAGTTCTAATGGATTGGCTGCAGGTTGAAATACAGGTGAGGCATTTGAAACAATTGAACCGAGACCGGTTGCTGTAACAGACAACGCTGTCATTTGTAAAAACTTTCGACGGGAAGACATAACAGGCAAGTTTTATTTGAATAATGTTTGACGCAGCATAAGGCAGATCGGCAAACCCGATTTAAGCGTTTATTGAGCCTCAGTTCGTTTTAATATTCGTGCAAAATGAGAAATTTAGATGGTATTGCCATACTCAAACTGCTCAAACGTTACAGGAGATAAATACGGGTTCTTTAAAAACATGCCATAAATTGGCCTTCGGCACAATTACTGCCTTTTAAAACCATAAATAATCCAAATGAAAATACTTTTCAGTATAGTTTGTTTATTTGCGTTCACCGGCTTATCGTCACAGGTGGTGACGCTTGATTATTTTTTTAATCGTGAATTCCGTAAATCACGGACCGGCCAGGCAGAACGTTTTCATTATACCTGGGAAGATACGGCTCAGACAGGCTATTCGATCTGGGGGTATTTATTTAGAAAAGCCGGCGCAGATATAAAGAGCATGGATGCTGCACCTACTAAAACAAATCTAAAAGGGACTGATGTTTATATTGTAGTTGATCCTGATACCGAAAAGGAAACGGGCCAACCAAATTACATACAGAAGAAGCAAATTAAAGTTATTAGTGAATGGGTTAAAGCGGGCGGTGTCCTCGTTTTACTTGCAAACGACAGCGCGAATACTGAATTGAAACATTTTAATCAACTGGCTAAAAAGTTTGGTATTCATTTCAATAATGATCTGCGGAATAAAGTTTCGGGTGATGACTTTAACATGGCAGCGTTACTCATTTCAACGGGTAATCCGATTTTTACAACTGCTAAAAAAATCTATATAAAAGACATTTGTACCCTGAAACTTACACGCAAGGCAAAGCCAGTTTTTACTGATAAAAACGAAGTTATTATGGCCATTGCAGATTATGGCAAAGGCAAGGTCTTCGCGGTTGGTGATCCCTGGTTTTACAATGAATATTGTAATGGAAGGCTCCCCGCCGGATATGATAACGACAAAGCGGCACAAGACCTTGCAACGTGGTTGTTGAAGCAGGTTCCGGCTACGGAAGTGAAATAATTTCAGGGGATATTTTCAATCCAGATCAATGGATTTCTTACCGGGAGATTCCGGATGACTTCTTCATTTGTCGGTGAATGATCAAGAGTTTCCCAAACTTTGAACCACTCGTTATTACTAAACCTGATAGCGCCTAGGAGTAGAAAAGGCTGGGCAACCGGCCACTCCTTCCAATACATCACATCCGGATTAAAAGGCCATTCAGCTTTATTTTTAATGTAGGGGAAAAGATATTCGATTCCTTTGCTGATTGATTGCCCGCCTGGTGCCTCGTAAATCCACAAATCCCCGGTTAATGTATCACCCAGAATCTGGCAAATCATTGCCATCGCATCAAGATTAAAAATTGAATAACCATAGGGTTTTGTTCTTTTCAGTTCTAATGGAAAGCTGCCATTGGTTGCCATCTGGCCTGGTAAAAGAACATGCATGTATCGGTCTCTGCAGAAGTTCATAATCTCCCGGTTACCCGTAAACTTTGAAAATTCCGCTACCTGCATAACCCAGCAGGTGCCATGATTATTCAAAGCATTCATTTCATCCTTACCATATGGATGCGTCATAAGCCAGTCGGTATATTTCATAAACCAGCTCCTGACTGGTTCAACTTGCCGGGCTTCGATTGCATGGAATTTTTGAAATATCATCAAAGCCTGGACTATTTCCAGAAAATGAATGGTATCTATGATGCCGATTCCCCGGCCGGTCGCGCGGCCTTTGATCGCCTGTGCAAACAACAGGTGCGGATTCATGAGCGTGGATGGATCAACAAACCATGCATTGCAATGCCGCATAGCCTGCAAGGCATACTTTTTATAACCAGTAAGAATATATGCTGAGGCAAGCGCACCAACTATGCGGCTGAAACGAATCATCGCTTTGCGATGAGCCGTAAAATTGCCAGGGTTCGTTAACCCATCTTTTTGTATATAAGGGCTATCGATATTCGCCGGATTTGGCCACCAATAATCTCCTTCTGAATAAAAATCATGTTTGCCCCCAGTACTTCTTGCTGATTGGTGAGCAGTAACCGTTACTGGGTCTTGTTTCATCGCCCATGCCGCCTCGGTTAATACATGTTGGCGTAAAATCTTGCCGGCAGTCTTCTTCAGGTTATCCGACGACTGCAGTTTCTGGGCAACTGAACCCATCGGGGTAAACAGTATAACTATGACAATCAATCGAAGCACAAGCATACTCATTTGGTATTTACAAAATCTTCACGCAAAGGCGCAAAACAGTCAATAAGCATTCCGGCCTCTAGGCACTCGCAACCATGTAATATGTTGGGTGGAACAAAATAGCCGTCGCCTTTACGCAGAATCCTGGACTCATTGCCGATCGTCATACTAAACTCGCCTGATTCAACATAGGTGACCTGCGTATGTGGATGCTGATGCATCGTACCGATACCACCTTTTTCAAACTTCACTTTCACCATCATCACGTCGCTGTTGTACCCATAGACCTGCCGCTCAATTTTGGTATCTGCGAATTGCCAGGGTATTGCCTCATCCAACTGAAAGTTATTGTCGCTCATGGTAAATGATTGATCTATAAAATTGCAGCATTGAATGAAGACAAAAAAATAACTCTTATGACGGGTTTGTATCGGGATAAGACATAAAACGCATTTGACTGGCAGGTTTGCGGAAGAACTAAATAATATAGATTGAATAAGTGGTGTTGAATGGTACCAGTAGCCTAAGACATAGATAAGTGCAATCAGTGGAATGTCGCTGGTCGATTAAAGAACTTGCTGCCTGGAGAAAAAAATGAAAAAGATTAAAGAACTGGAAGTTGAAAACGAAAGGATCAAAGAATGAAAGGTAGCATGCAAAGGATAAAGAATTAGAAGGTAGCATGCAAAGGATTAAAGACTTGGAAGGTAAAGTCCAAAGGAAAAAAAAGAAGGGTCAGGATAGAAATCCAACCCCGTTTTAAAATCCAATATCCTATGAAAAACCGATATATTAACGGTATTCTGTAATACTAATTGTAGCCTGCGAAACAAATTTTTATTTTATTTCAGTATGTTGGTATCCACCACCCTTCGCAGGTATTGTTTGTCACGAAATATCCATGTCACCTCATAGCTCCCTTTGTCTTCTTTATTTAACATATAAACATAGATGGTGCGCTTGTCTGCAGAAAGGTAAACTGCATTAAATGTTTTTGGTATACCTCCCCCATCACGGTAAGCAAATGTTGGACTGTATAGGTCAAAGAGGGCTGTTTGCGGAACTCTTATGGTGTCTTTATCGATATTAAGTGTCACAGACGATATTGTATATCTTGGCACACTTCCGTAATTGCCGAAGTATGGCTTTTTATCAATTTTCACCAGGTACTTTTCTACTGAATCCAGCCGGTGTTTCGAGGGATCGAATATTCCAGCGGTTATATTTACTTTAATGTTTCCCTCTTCAAATAAAAGATTAGTTCCGCTGTAATTACGGGCTGGGATATCGTGCAACGGTTTTTTCCCAATTCGTTCCTCAATTCCGGCTATTGCAAAACTGGCAAGATCACTGCGTATGTCCTTTTCACGAACCTTTGAAAAGTTATCGTTTTTCTTTCGGTAGTCGGGTAGGTCATCCTGGGCTGTAGCAAAGAGCAACTTGCCGGAGAGTAGTATCAATAAGACGATAGCTTTCATATAACTATTGATGATTTGAACTTAGAAATATAATTTTTTCAGGATAATCTTTGCCGGATAAAAGAATGGCCGGTTACAGTTATACTGCTCCGGCCATCTCAAGGTAAATAATTATGTTATAGTTTAATCTTTCTTTCGGCTATCACCGCACCTTTAAACGCACGCTCACTAAAGATTTTGTTTTTATTGGTAACATCAGTGTTTGTAGCTGTACGATCGGACGAAGCAGTAGTGGATAACGGTACAAAGTTGCCGGAGGTAATATAATTTAAGACATTCGCAAGCGAAGCTTCCTGGATGTTACCCCAGTCTTTGTCAAGTCCATCTGCAGACTTACTGTCCAGCGGAATGCCATTAAAATAATTTCCTTGTCCGTCTTTATTAGTACTTCTGAATGAAACGGGGAAGATATACCAATCACCCACTCCAATCGGAAAGTATCCAACTGGCTTACCATAGGTAGGTGTTGGTCCAACCAGTTTTACCTCGACATAAGGTTTAAGATTGTTGATAAGCAATTCACTTGCTGAGGCAGTATTATTACTTACAATAAAAAATATGCGGGTTGGATTTAGCGATCCGAGTTTAGAAAAATTGATGGTCTCGTTGAAATTCTGATACTTGCTATTGAATACTTCTTTCATCATCAGTCCTCCGGAAGCAGATGATTTGACGAGATAATCTGCAAGCTTTTCCTGCACGGAAACATAACCACCACCGTTGTAACGGAGATCGACAATTACGTCCTTGACATTCGCAGTGCTGAACTTATTAAAGATCCGCTGAAAATTATTATAGATCTGGGTGGTATCACCGAGGAACGAATTGAATACAAGATACCCTACATTGTTTGCTCCGGCAGTATAAACCGTATCCAGGAAAACCGGATTTTGCTGGTATGAAGCTGCGACGAGCGAGGTAGTGACTGAAGTGCCATCAGGCTTTTGAAATTCAAAGCTCGTATTATTGCTATAATAGACGGCGTCCACAATAGCGTCTGAATTTGCAGTCGTGATATTGGAACTGCCATTCAGTTTAGTAATCCTCCATCCACGGCGGACACCAGCCTTACCAGCAGGAGATTCTTTTTCCACAAACTTTACGCGTAAATCACCTTCTGCTCTGAAGAATACTTCGAAGCCAAAATCGCCGGCAACGCCTGAACTAATATCGTCCCATTCTGCTTTTTTAACGGCAAAACTCCAACGGTCGACCGGGGCAGTAAAGCCGGGTTCTGTGCTGTATTGCCGGATAGCCGTCATTATTTTGTTTGGATCAGAATATGTGCGGGGGTTGAAGTTGGCTGGGATTTGTTCAAACCAGAGATATATGTCCTGGGAGTAGGCCAACACGGTATCTTTTATCTTGTCATTGACGGATACATTTCCGGTTGAGTCGACCGGCGGAGTTTGTCCGTCGTCTTTAGATGTTTCTTTTTTACAGGATGACATCACCACCACACCAGCCACACAAATGGCGATTAAAGAGCGTTTTACAATTTGCATTTTGGAGATAGAATTTGAATTTAAAATACGTAAGAACCCCAGGAAAAGTTGGCCTCAGGCCAGCGTTTACCGGGTTTTAACAAGATATTAAAAAATGATGTTAACACGAAGATCATGCCGTATTAAATTCAGAGAGACATATGGATAATCAATAGAGGTTTATGCATAATCAACAGACACATGCGTAATCAGCAGGCATGTTGCGTAAAATAGACAGATATGTATGTGGAATTGACAGACTGGTATGTGTAATAGACAGACATATATGCATGATCAACAGATACTTATTTAAGCAACAGGGACTTATACATAACAGGAGGCT
>Ga0190273_10000864_pt1 | contig 10962 bp, 7 predicted proteins | sample Popmic504IS_FD_134513 | JGI IMG/M metagenome (GOLD analysis project Ga0190273, IMG submission 134513) | Populus adjacent soil microbial communities from riparian zone of Shoshone River, Wyoming, USA - 504 IS | ecosystem: Environmental > Terrestrial > Soil > Riparian zone > Trees stand | place...
AGCTGCTGCTCGTGGTCGATGCCCCTTCGCTCCTGCACCGCAGCCACCACGCCCGGGCACACACCGGGATCACCGACCGATCCGGCCGACCCGCATGGGCGCTCCACGGCATGCTGCGCCAGATCCTCGAGGCGATCGAGGGCTTTGCACCCGATGCGGTGATCTTCGGACTCGACGACCGCACCGCCTCGCTGCGCGCCGACCTCTACCCGGCCTACAAGGCGGGACGAGCCGACAAGGACGCGGCGCTCGTAGACCAGCTCGAGCGCGCGGGCGCGTTACTCGATGCCCTCGGGCTCGCGACGCTCACTCCCCCAGGCCTTGAAGCCGACGACGTCAGTGCCTCGGGCGCCAGATGGGCCTGCGACCACGGCTGGAACTGCGTGATCATCACCTCCGACCGAGACGCGTTCGCGCACATCAGCGACCACACTCGGGTGCTCCGGCTGATCAATGGCGGTATCAACGCCTCGCCCCTGCTCAACCCGGCGCGGCTCGTCGCCCTCTACGGCGTCGCCGCCCAGCACTACCTCGACTTCGCCGCCCTGCGTGGGGATGCCAGCGACAATCTGCCGGGCATCGCCGGCATCGGCGAGAAGACTGCGGCGGTGCTTCTCACCGAGGTGGGGTCCATGCGGGACGTATGGGCGGACATCGACCACAACGAGGGGCGCGGCGTGGCCGCAACCCTGGACTCCTGGGCAGCAGAGGCAGGCTCGCGACGGATCGGAGCCACCGTCGTTCGCCGGCTCACGACCGCAGATGCCCGCGAACGCTACGACTTCAACGTGCGGATCATGTCGGGACGTGATGACCTCGACCTCGGAATCAGCCCCGAAGTACCTGGCACCCCAGGGCTGCTCCCGCTGGATCCCGAGCGCGTCAACAAGGTCGTGGGCTTTCTCGGTGTCGAGGCGACGACGTCACTCGCGATCCGCGTGCTCAGCACGGACCCAGCCTCCGCAGCGTTGCACTGAGATAGGCACATTCGCAGGTGTCCGACAGGCGCCCCCGCACCGGCGTTGGTCAGCGGTCCAGGAACCACCTCACGCCCGCGCGGATCGAGTCCGCGATCGGGGCCGGTTCCCAGCCCAGCTCACGCGTGGCCTTGCTGTGATCGAGCGGGGTCTGGATGTGCATCAGTCGGACGCTGGTCGAGGTCACCACCGAGTCCTTGCGCAGCAGCCGAGAAACCCCTCCACCGACGGCCCCGATGACCCGCATCACCGGGAGTGGGATGCCAACCTTCGGCGGCCTGGCACCGCCCGCGCTGGCCGCGATGTCGAAGAGGTCCTTGATGGGTAGGTATCGCTCAGAGACGATGTACCGCTCACCGGGCCGGCCGTGCTCTTCGGCCAGCAGGAACGCACCAGCCGCGTCCTCGATGCCGACCACCTCCATCGAGGCGCCCTTCGCGTAGGCGGGGACCTTGCCCCGTGCGGCGGCCCGCACCAGCTTGCCGTGCGGAGTCGGGCCGTGGTCCCGCGGTCCGTACGTTGTCGCGACGTTGAGCACTGTTGCCGGCAGCCCGTGCTCCCGGTGGTAGCGCAGAACCAAGTCCTCAGCCTGGATCCGGGACTCGATGTAGGCGCCACCCAGGTGCCGCCAGTTGTGCGGCATGGTCTCGTCTGCCGGGCCTGACTCGGCGATCGCGATCGTGACGACGCTGCTGCAGAAGACGAACTTGGGCACCCCGACCTCGACTGCCACGTCCAGCACAGTGCGCAGTGCCTCAACGTTGGTCGCGTAGAGCGGCGTCGGATCGCGAAGCCAGGCGCGCGCGTCGACGATGCAGTAGAAGACCGAGTCGACATCCTTCATCGCCGTACGCATCGCTGCGACGTCGTCCAGGTCACCGTGGTGTCGCTCGACGTCGAGGTCGTCGAACGCCACCGTCGAGCTGGACTCCCGGATCCAGACCCGGACCTGGTCGCCTCGTTCGACGAGCTGCCGGGTCACGTGCGAACCGACGAAGCCACTGGCTCCCATGACAAGTTTGGTACCGCTCACCGCTTCGCTCCTTCTGCAGACATCGACGATTCTGGCTCATGGGCCGGTGGGCTCGGTCCATTTCGATGCGAACGACTCTCTCGGGACCTCTGTCCTGGTGGGGCGGGACCTTCGATTCTGAGGGAGCAGACAGCCATCGGCCATGCTGACCGTGAGCGAGCCGCGTCATCGTGATGCCCATTTCGACCCGACGAAAGAACCGACCAGCCCATGAGCCGCATCTCCTGCCCAGTGCTCGCCGCCCAGGTCATGTCAGCCGATGAGGCGGCCGGATTCATCCATCCCGGTGACCACGTGGGGTTCAGCGGATTCACCGGTGCCGGCTACCCGAAGGCCATACCCGGAGCGCTCGCGGCGCGCATGGATCAGGCGCACGACCGCGGCGAGGAGTTCCAGATCGGGCTATGGACTGGGGCGTCGACGGCTCCTGATGCGGACGGCGCGCTGGCCGAGGTGAACGGCATCTCCTCACGCCTGCCATACAACTCCGATCCCACGTTGAGAAGACTCATCAACTTAGGCGACGTCGAATACATCGACGAGCACCTCAGCCACTCCGCCCAGCACATGTGGTTCGGGTTCTACGGCAACCTGGACGTCGCGGTCGTCGAAGTGACCGCGATCCTCCCCGGCGGGGTCCTCGTCCCCAGCAGCTCGGTTGGCAACAACAAGACCTGGCTCGACCGGGCAGACCGGGTCATCCTCGAGGTCAATCACTGGCAACCCCGCGAGCTCGAGGGGTTCCACGACATCTATCAAGGCACCGCTCTTCCGCCGAACCGCAACCCGATCCAGCTCACCGAACCGATGCAACGAATCGGCGAGCCGTACCTCCACGTGGACACCCGCAAGGTGGTGGCCGTCGTCGAGACGAACCGCCCCGATCGCAGCTCGTCCTTCACACTTCCCGATGAGACCTCGGAGGCGATCGCGGGCCACGTCCTGGACTTCCTGCGTCATGAGGTCGCGGCCGGACGCATGCCGGCGTCATTGCTGCCCTTGCAGTCCGGAGTCGGCAACGTCGCGAATGCCGTGCTGGCCGGCCTGGAGGGCAGCGAGTTCACCGACCTCATCGCCTTCACCGAGGTGATCCAGGACGCCATGCTCGACCTGCTGGACAGCGGCACCCTCCGGGCCGCATCGGCGACGTCGCTCGGGCTCTCGGAGCTCGGGACCAAGCGGTTCATGACGAACATCGAGGCATACAAAGGCCGGATACTCCTGCGCAGCGAGGAGATCTCCAACCACCCCGAGCTCGTCCGCCGGCTCGGCGTCATCGCCATGAACGGGATGATCGAGGCGGACATCTACGGCAACGTCAACTCGACCCATGTCATGGGCAGCTCGATCATGAACGGCATCGGAGGCAGCGGCGACTTCGCCCGCAACGCGTTCCTCAGCTTCTTCCTGACACCTTCGACGGCCAAGGGCGGCGCGATCTCGACCATCGTCCCGATGGTGAGCCACGTGGACCATACAGAACACGACGTGCATGTCGTGGTCACGGAGCACGGACTGGCCGACCTGCGCGGGAAGTCGCCCCGGCAGCGGGCGAAGCACATCATCGCGAACTGCGCCCATCCCCTGTTCAGGGATGCCCTCCTGAGCTACACCGAACGCGCCTGGCAGGCGCATCCCACCGGCCGTCACACTCCCCATCTGCTCGGCGAGGCGCTGAGCTGGCACGAGAACTACCTCGAGACCGGCCACATGTGATGCTCGACTGGCTGATCACTGCGGCCGGCGCCATCCTCGTGCTGGCAGTTCTGGTGGACATCTTCCACACCCTCGCGAATCCCGGCCGTCAGGGACGTCTGAGCCGGCTGGTGCACACGTCGATCTGGCGCTTGTCACGACGGAGTGCCTGGTCCGGGCCGCTCGCGATGCTGGCGGTCATCGGGATCTGGGGCACGTGCGCGGTTCTCGGCTGGGCGCTGGTCTACTGGCCGCACATGCCGGAGGGCTTCACGTTCCCCGCAGGCTCGTCGGCGGCCGAGGACCCGGCATTCCTGGACGCGCTCTACGTCTCCCTGGTGACGATCTCGACGCTCGGCTTCGGCGACGTGTTCCCCGCGAGCGGCTGGCTCCGTGTTGCCAACCCGTTGGAAGCCATCTTCGGGTTCGCGCTGCTCACGGTGGCGGTCTCCTGGGTCCTGCAGATCTATCCCGCCCTCTCGCGGAGGCGGGCGCTCGCGCTCCGACTGAGCGTGCTGGAGCGTGCGGGGACGGTTGACACGCTGCCAGAGCTCGACCCCACGGTCGCTTCGACCCTGCTGCACGGGCTCGCTGCGGACATCGTTGGCGCGCGGGTCGACCTGGGCGACCACTCCGAGACGTACTACTTCCGGGAGAACTGCAGGGACTCGGCACTGCCGGCGAACCTCGGAGTCGCCCAGGAACTCGGAACTGCGGCGACGCAGTCTCCCCACGCGGATGTCCAGCTGGCGGGCCGCGTCCTGCTCATCTCGGTCGCGGATCTGCTGGCTGTGGTCGGCGCGAGATTCTTGCGGGCGCCCCAGGCCAGTCCCGACCCGATGGATGCCTACTTCAGGGACCATCGGCACCACGAGCACTGACGCGTGGCCTCGATCGCGAGGCGACCGCGATTCCTGCGGGCCATCCGGCGCTCGCCCCCGACAGACTCTCAGGGTCGATTCGCCTGAGGCCGAGGGACCAACGTCCTGCTGCGGGTGTAGGCGCCCGCGTGTCGACCCGCAATGGCAGTGCGTGCGGCCGCGTCGAGCTCGGTGCTCATCCGCAACGCAACATCACCGTGGTCCACGTGACGTTCGACCCTGAAGCCGGCGTCGGCGAAGACCTCGAGCATGGGGTGGTTGATCGCCAGGACGTCAGCGACGAACCAGGCGACTCCGGCGGCCCGTGCGTCCTCGGCTGCCCGCTCGAGCAGGAGCGTCGCGATGCCGCGCCCATGTGAATCGTCGGCGACCAGGAACGCGATCTCGCTGGTCGAATCGTCGCAGCGCTCCACGTCGGCGATGCCGATCACCCGGTCGGCTTTGAGCAGCACGTACGTTCTGGCGTCCGCCGCCCGGTCGAAGAGGTGGTCGACGTGTCGAGCCACCACGCCATGTCCGATCGTGAAGAAGCGCGTGTAGAGGTTCTCCTGGCTGCACGACTCGAACAGTGTCGTGACTGCAGGACGGTCATCCGGGCGGAGAGGCCTGATCTCGGCAGGGCTCCCGTCGGTCAGGAACACACGGCTGGTGTGATCAACGGTTCGGTTTCGAGCCGATCGACGCTTCATCTTTGATGTGCCTTCTCTCGCGAACGCGATGGTCCAGGTAGACCCAGTCGACCATCGCCGGGGCCGGCGCATCACTGTCCAAGGTCTGCTTCGCTGGGGACCTTCGTCCACGCGTCCCCGCTCAGGCGTTGCGTCATGCGCCGCTCTTCGTCGTTGTGCACACCCAGCGACGATCGGGTCGACGGCATCGAGCTGACGGAACGGGCGTCCAGCGCAACCGGTGCACCGGTCATAGACTCACCTTGCGAGGTGTGCGCGTCGGGGGTGTCGAGTTGCGGAGCAACCCGGTGGCTGTCACGGAGACAGACGGCAGAGGCGGAATCCGGTATGGCGACGACGAAGCAGGAGAGGTCAAGTCGGGGGGCGCTGCCCGCCGAGCTGACCAGCTTCGTGGGACGTCGACGTGAGCTGAGCGAGACCCGGCGGCTGCTGGCCAGCGGCCGGCTACTGACCCTGATCGGAGTCGGGGGCGTCGGCAAGACGCGCCTGGCGCTGCGGATGGCGGCAGAGGTCCGACGGACGTTTCCCGATGGTGTGTGGTTCGTCGAGCTCGCGGCCCTTCATGACCCCCAGCTCGTGCCACACACCGTCGCCAACACCCTCGAGCTGCGCCAAGTCTCGGCCGACCCCTCGAGCGACCTGGCCGACTACCTGGAAGGGAAAAGCCTCCTGGTGGTGCTCGACAACTGTGAGCACCTCACAGACGCTTGCGCGGTGCTGGTCAGCAAGCTGTTGGCCGCCGCGCCGGACCTGCGGATCCTGGCCACCAGCCGGCATGTGCTCGGTGTCGAGGGCGAGCAGATCCTCTCTGTGCCTCCACTGTCCACCCCGGACGCCGAAGCGGACGTGGGAGCCCGCGATCCGACTCGCTACGAGTCGGTGAGCCTCTTCTTGGACCGCGCGGCGTCGGTTGCGCCGGGCTTCGCGATCTCCGAGGGAAATCGAGCCGCGGTCGTCGAGCTGTGCCGACGGCTCGACGGCATTCCCCTGGCGATCGAGCTCGCGGCGGTGTGGCTGAGGATCCTCTCTCCCGCCCAGATCCTCGAGCGGCTGGAGGACCGCTTCCGGCTGCTCGCCCGCGATCGCCCCGGGGCGCCGGCCCGGCAGCAGACGCTGGACGCCACCGTCGGGTGGAGCTACGACCTCTGCTCGGCCGCCGAGCAGGTCATGTGGGCCAGGCTCTCAGTGTTCTCCGGGGGATTCGACCTCGAAGCCGCGGAGGAGGTCTGCGCCGGCGACGGGATCTCGCGCGACGAGGTCCTCAACCTGGTCGCGAGCCTCGTCAACAAGTCGATCGTCCTCCGACACCAGGCGACCCAGCACCACACCGCCTGGTACCAGATGCTGGAGAGCATCCGGCAGTACGGCGCCGGGCGCCTCACCGACCGGCACCAGCTGCGAGCGTTGCGTGTCCGGCACCGGGATCACTACCAGTCGCTCGCGCACCGGTTCGCCGAAGAGGGATTCGGCCCGCAGCAAGCGGACTGGTTCATCCGACTGCGGAGGGAGTCCGGCAACATCCGGGCAGCGCTGGAGTTCGGCCTGGCCGACCAAGACGAGGCCGCCAGCGCGTGCGACATCGCGGGTTCCATCTGGAACTTCTGGTTCGCCGGGTTCCTTCGCGAGGGCTACCGCTACCTGCTCCGTGGGCTCGACCTCACGACCGAACCCACCGACGAACGGGCGAACGCGCTGTGGGCTGCCAGCTACCTGGCCATGTTCGCGACCGACTTCGACCGCAGCGCCACGATGCTGGCCAAGTGCGAAGAGATCGCCGCGGGACTCGACGACGACCTGCTGCAGGCACGGATCAAGGAGTGCCGGGGGCATGCGACGCTCTATCAAGGCGACCTGCCGGGCGCGATCGAGCTTCTGGAGGAGGCTCGCCGCGAGTTCCAGGCGCTCGGGAACGCTCTCGGCGAGTTCGACACGCTGATCCTGCTCACCGCGTGCACCTTCTTCCTGGACGACCCGAGGGCCAGCGAGTTCAGCCGGCAGGCCTTGGACCTGGCCGAGCGCCACGGCGCGCAGTCCTCCATGGGCTACGCCCTCTGGAGCGTCGGCCTCGCGCAGTGGCGCACAGGCGACTTTGCTCAGGCGACGCGTTCCCTGCGGCGGAGTGTCCGACTCTTCCTGCCGATGCACGACCTGACCGGCATCAGCTTCGGCGTCCAGGCGCTCTCCTGGTGTGCCGCCTTCGCTGAGCCCGGCGAGCGGGCGGCCCGTATGCTCGGCGCCTCTCAGGCTGTCTGGCGGACGAGCGGAGCAAAGGTCGACGAGACGAACGCGTACACCGTGTTCGACAAGAGGTCCGAGGTCGCGCTGCGCGAAGCGCTGGGCTCCGATGCGCACGACACCGAGGCATTCGACAACGCCTTCGCGGAGGGAGCGTCGTACTCCTTCGAGCAGGCTGTGGCATTCGCCCTCGGAGAGGACGACAAGGCGGACGGCTTCGAGAGCGCTTCCGCGTCTGCGCGGGTGCAGGCCGGCACACCTGGCGGTCTGACCCGGCGCGAGAGGGAGATCGCCGCGCTCCTCGCCGAGGGGCTGAGCAACAAGGAGATCGCGGCACGGCTCGTCATCTCCCAGCGCACCGCCGAGACTCATGTCGACCACATCCTGGGCAAGCTGGGCATGACGTCCCGTGCTCAGGTCGCCGGCTGGGTCGCCGAACAGCGGGCTCGCTGACGGCGGTCGCGGCGCGGCCTACGTAGGTCGGCGCATCTACGTATACATCTACGTATTTGTCCCGATGTCTGGGATCCGGCCCAGTGTGAGCGTTAACACACGCCGTCCCAGTGAGCGTTAACAAAACGCCAACCCACCCCCGAGGTCCCATATGTCCATCACAACCGCCGACGCAATCTCCCCCAGCCGCAGCGGGCTGTCTGGTGACATGCTCGGGTGGTGGCGGACCGGCGTCATCTACCAGGTGTACGTGCGCAGCTTCCAGGACTCCGACGGCGACGGCATCGGTGACCTCGGTGGCGTGCGGGCACGGCTTCCGTACCTGCGCAGCCTGGGTGTCGACGCGATCTGGCTCAACCCGTTCTACGCCTCTCCCCAGCACGACCACGGCTACGACGTCTCCGACTACCTCGCCGTCCACCACGAGTACGGCGATCTGGAGTCGTTCGACCGGCTGGTTCGCGACGCCCACCAGTTGGACCTCAAGGTCATCGTCGACGTGGTACCCAACCACTGCTCGATCGAGCACACGTGGTTCACGGCTGCTGTGGCCGCCGGCCCGGACAGCCCCGAGCGACGACGCTTCCATTTCGCCGACGGCCGGGGGCAGCACGGCGAGCTGCCGCCGAACAACTGGCGCTCCATCTTCGGCGGGCCGGCTTGGCACCGCGTCAGCGAACCCGATGGCACTCCCGGGCAGTGGTATCTCCACTCCTTCGCTCCCGAGCAGGCCGACTTCAACTGGCGTCACCCGGAGGTCACCGAGCACTTCGAGGCAGTCCTCCGGTTCTGGTTGGACCGCGGAGTGGACGGTCTGCGCATCGACGTTGCACACGGCCTCCACAAGCGCGACGGGCTGCCGGACCACGAGTTCGCGATCGACGACGAGCTCACCGGCGACCCGGTCAACCCACACGCCTGGAACCAGCCCGAGGTACACGAGGTCTGGCGCAGCTGGCGAGCCCTGACGGAGGAGTACACCGAACGGACCGGCCGGGAGCGAGTATTGGTCGGCGAGGTCGGCGTGCTGGACACCGCCGAGCTCGCGTCGTACCAACGTCCCGACGAGCTGCACCAGAGCTTCTTCTTCGAGTTCCTGCGTGCCCCCTGGGACGCCGAGTCACTGTCCCAGGTGATCGACCGCGGGCTGGGAACGGTCGCGGCTCACGACTCCCCCGTGGCGTGGGTGCTCAACAACCACGACATGCCACGATCCGTCACGCGGTACGCCGGTGGCGCACCCGGCGTGTCCGCGGGTGACGTCGACCTCGGACTCACCCGAGCCCGAGCTGCCGCGCTGCTGATGCTCGCGCTGCCGGGGACTGTCTACCTCTACCAGGGTGAGGAACTCGGTCTGCCGGAGGTGGTGGACCTGCCCGACGCCGTGCTGACGGACCCGATGTTCCGCCGCACTGGTGGTGCTCGCCGTGGGCGGGACGGGTGCCGGGTCCCGCTGCCCTGGTCCTCCACTGACGGCGCGTTCGGCTTCTCCCCGGAGGGCAGCCACACCCCGCCCTGGCTGCCTCAGCCCGAATGGTTCGCCTACTACTCGGTCGACCGCCAGCTCGAGTCCGGCGAGTCCATGCTCCACCTGTACCGCGAGGCCCTCGCCCTGCGGCACCGTGTGCCGGCACTATCCGCAGGCCGGTTCCGCTGGCTGCCGACGGAGCCGGGCGTGCTCGCGTTCACGCGCGGTGACAACTTCGTGTGCGTCGTCAACTGCTCCTCTCGGCCCGTGTGTGCTCCGCCGGGGTCACAGCTCCTGCTGGGCAGCAATCCGGAAGTGGGAGACAAGGTGCCGCCGGACAGCACCGGATGGTTTCTCCTGGATGCCGGGTCATGAGCTCCCACGAGCCGCCGCTGCTGCTCGGCTACATTCGTGCCGACTTACTCAGGAACGGCGCCCAGCTGCCGCAGGTGAAAGCCCAGCTCGAGGCTTTCGCCGACCGCGAGGAGTTCAGCCTGGGGGGTGTCGCCGTGGCCGAGGGCGACGGGCCGGCGACGTTCAGCGCACTGATGGCGGAGGTGGCCCACTACGAAGATGCGTGGGGCATCGTCGTCCCGGATCTTCGCCACCTGACCGTCGTCGAGCAACTGATCCTGGCTCGTGACGCCGACGGCTGGCGGATGGCCATCTTCGCCGCCACGCTCGGCCCCCATGCCGGTGGGCCTGGCGCGAGACTCCAGACTCGCGTCAGGCCTGCCGTTCCACCCCTCCCACATGGGCCGGGCAGCTCGCCAACGAGCTTGAACTGGTCATGATCACCGCGCTTGCTGAGGTCTGGACCGGACCGACGCAGTAACCGCGTCTTCCAACGCTGCTCGCCGTTTTGGGTGATCCTGTGGGCGTGGACCTCAACACCGACTACCTCGTCATCGGGGCCGGCGTGAGCGGACTGGCATTCGCGGACACGCTGATCGCCCACAGCGACGCCGACATCGTCATCGTCGACCGGCGCCGTGAGCCCGGAGGGCACTGGACCGAGGTCTACCCGTTCGTCCGGCTGCACTCCCCCTCGGCGTATTACGGTGTCGACTCGGTTCGCCTCGGCCAGGACCGGATCGACACTGAAGGACCCAACGCCGGCCTGTACGAACGCGCCACCGCCGACGAGCTCTGGTCCTACTTCCGTGAAGTCTCCGAGCGACTCATCGCAACCGGTCGGGTACGCCTGATGCTGGGCCACGAGGTGCTGGACGACGACAATGGCGTGGCTCGAGTCCGCGACACCGCGACGGGGGTCGTCCATGACATCGAGGTTCGGCGCCGGGTCGTCGACGCGCGATTCCTCGAGGTATCGGTCCCTGCGACGCACACCCCCACCTTCGACATCGCTGCTGACGCGTCCTTCGTCCCGGTGCACCGGCTGCCTGAGGCTGCCGACAGCGCCCCGGCCTTCACCGTCCTCGGCTCCGGCAAGACCGCCGTCGATGCGGTGCTGTGGCTGCTGGAGCACGACGTCGACCCTGAGCGCATCCGCTGGGTCCGTCCGCGAGAC
>Ga0190273_10000865_pt1 | contig 10959 bp, 7 predicted proteins | sample Popmic504IS_FD_134513 | JGI IMG/M metagenome (GOLD analysis project Ga0190273, IMG submission 134513) | Populus adjacent soil microbial communities from riparian zone of Shoshone River, Wyoming, USA - 504 IS | ecosystem: Environmental > Terrestrial > Soil > Riparian zone > Trees stand | place...
ATCCGCTCCTGGAGCTGGGGCGAGGTAACGAAGCCCGAGACGATCAACTACCGGACGCTGAAGCCCGAGAAAGACGGGCTCTTCTGCGAGCGCATCTTCGGTCCGACCAAGGACTGGGAGTGCTACTGCGGCAAGTACAAGCGGGTCCGCTACAAGGGAATCGTCTGCGAGCGCTGCGGCGTCGAGGTGACCCGCTCCAAGGTCCGCCGTGAGCGGATGGGGCATGTCGACCTGGCCTCGCCGGTCTCGCACATCTGGTTCTTCAAGGGTGTTCCGAGCCGGATCGGCTACCTGATCGACATGGCTCCGAAAGAGCTCGAGAAGGTCCTCTACTTCGCAGCCTCGATGGTCACCTGGGTCGACGAGGAGGCCCGTGACAAGGACGTCGGGAAACTGGAGAAAGAGGTCAAAAAAGTCGTCGACTCCTACGAGTCCGAAAAACAGAAAAGGACCCAGGAGCTGAGCGAGTCCCTGGAGCGCCGGATCGCTTACCTGGAGAGCGGCACCCAGGACAAGTTCGACGACGAAGACCACATCTGGGCCGACTCCCTGAAACTGACCGCGGCGCAGCTGCGGAAGCTCAAGGACGAGGACCGCACCAAAATGATCAAAGAACTCCGCAAACAGTTCGACGCGGAGATCGGCGACACCGAGGCCTACCTCGAAGAGGCCGCGGAGCGGATGCAAGAGGTCTGGAAGATCTTCACGGAGATGAAGCCGAAGGACGTCATCAACGACGAGACCGTCTTCCGTGAGCTCAAGGACCGATTCGGCTCCCCGTTCGGCTGGGGCGAGTACTTCCGCGGCGGCATGGGCGCCGAAGCGGTGCGCGACCTGCTCGAACAGGTCGACCTCGCCGCCGACTGCGAGGAACTGGAGCAGATCATCAACAGCTCCAAAGGCCAGAAACAGGCCCGCGCGGTAAAGCGGCTGAAAGTCGCCAGCGCCTTCCTCAACTCCGACAACCAGCCCGCCTGGATGGTCCTCGACGCGGTGCCGGTAATTCCGCCGGAGCTGCGGCCGATGGTGCAGCTGGACGGTGGCCGCTTCGCGACCTCCGACCTCAACGACCTCTACCGCCGGGTGATCAACCGCAACAACCGGCTGAAAAGGCTGCTGGACCTCGGCGCCCCCGAGATCATCGTCAACAACGAGAAGCGGATGCTGCAGGAGGCCGTCGACGCGCTGTTCGACAACGGCCGCCGCGGGCGCCCTGTCACGGGCCCCGGCAACCGGCCGCTGAAGTCGCTCTCGGACATGCTCAAGGGCAAGCAGGGTCGTTTCCGCCAGAACCTGCTCGGTAAGCGCGTCGACTACTCCGGCCGCTCGGTGATCGTCTCCGGGCCGAGCCTGCGACTGCACCAGTGCGGCCTGCCGAAGCTCATGGCGCTCGAGCTCTTCAAGCCGTTCATCATGGCTCAGCTGGTCGAGCGCAAAGCGGTCCAGAACATCAAGGCCGCGAAGAAGATGGTCGAGTCGATGATCCCGGAGGTCTGGGACGTGCTGGAGGAAGTCATCCACCAGCATCCGGTCCTGCTCAACCGGGCACCGACCCTGCACCGTCTCGGCATTCAGGCCTTCGAACCGGTCCTGGTCGAGGGCAAGGCAATCCAGGTTCACCCCCTGGTCTGCCACGCCTTCAACGCCGACTTCGACGGCGACCAGATGGCGGTCCACGTGCCGCTCTCCGCCGAGGCTCAGGCCGAGGCGCGGATCCTCATGCTCTCCGCCAACAACATCCTGTCCCCGGCCCACGGGGCGCCGCTGGCGACCCCGACCCAGGACATGGTGCTCGGCATCTACTACCTGACCTACGGTCCGGAAGGCGATGAGCTGGCGCAGATCGACGAGGAATTGAAGGCCGGCAAGGGCTCCAACGGCTCCGGCCCCGGGGTCAAGGTCTTCCGTTCCGCTCAGGAGGCCGAGCTCGTCTACGAGAACGGCGGCTGCGGGCTGCACGACAAGGCGGAGTTCCGCCGCGCCGGGCACGAGCACTTCCTGACCACGGTCGGGCGAATCATCTTCAACGAAAAGATCGAGCGCGCCCTCGCCGAAACCCTGGAAGACGACTTCGATCCCGAGCAGTACGAGTTCGTCAACCGCTCGCTGAAAAAGAAGGACATCAACCAGATGGTCTCCGACCTCGTCGAGGGGTACGGGGCGCCGGCGGTGTCACAGGTCCTGGACGCCTTCAAGGACCTCGGCTTCCACTACGCCTCGCAGGCCGGGATCACGGTCTCAAAGAACAACGTGGTCTCCCCGCCCGAGAAGGCGGAAATCCTCGACCGCTACGAGAAGGAGACCGAAGCGATCCAGGGGCAGTACGACGAGGGCTACATCACCGCCGAGGAGCGTCACGAGGCCGTGACCGCTCACTGGAACCGCGCCACCGACGAGGTCGCGCAGGCGATGGAGGACAACCTCGAGGAGCTGAACCCGATCTTCATGATGGCCAACTCGGGTGCTCGCGGATCGTTCAAACAGATCCGCCAGCTGGCCGGGATGCGCGGTCTGATGGCCAACCCGAAAGGGGAGATCATCGAGCGGCCGATCAAGGCCAACTTCATGGAGGGGCTGTCGGTCCTCGAGTACTTCATCTCCACCCACGGCGCTCGAAAGGGCCTCGCCGACACGGCACTGAGGACGGCCGATTCCGGTTACCTCACCCGTCGTCTCGTCGACGTCGCCCAGGACGTGATCGTCCGCGAGGAGGACTGCAAAACCAAAGACCACATCGAGATGGACCTGCGCAAGGACGACGGGTCCCTCAACGACAACCTCTTCGGTCGTCTGGCGGCGAAAAAGCTCGAGACCAAACGCGGTCGTGAGCTCCTCAAGCGCAACCAACTCATCACTCTCAAAGACGTCGAAGAGATCGCCGAGGCATTCGGCGAGGAGGAGACCAAGGTCCCGGTCCGCTCGGCCCTCAAGTGCGAGGCCGAATCCGGGGTATGCCGCTCCTGTTACGGGATCTCACCGGCCAGCGGTTCGATGGTGGACATCGGCGACGCGGTAGGCATCATCGCCGCGCAGTCGATCGGCGAGCCCGGAACCCAGCTGACCATGCGGACCTTCCACACCGGCGGTGTCGCCGGCCAGGACATCACCCAGGGTCTGCCGCGGATCGTCGAGCTCTTCGAGGCTCGCAAACCGAAGGGCCTCGCCCAGATGGCCGAGGCGGCAGGCAAGGTCTCGATCGAAGAAACCGACAAAGCGCTGAAAGTGATCGTCACCGAGTCCAGCGGCGAGGAGCACTCCTACAGCTTCCCGTTGCGGACGCGGCTGCACGTCACCGACGGCGAGCGGGTCGACGTCGGTCAGCAGCTGAACGAAGGCTCGCTCTACCCGGCTGACCTGCTGGCGATCCGCGGGCGCACCGCGACCGAGGTCTACCTCGTCGAAGAGGTGCAGAAGGTCTACCGCGCCCAGGGCGTCGACATCAACGACAAACACATCGAGCTGATCGCCCGCCAGATGCTGAAGAAGGTGCGGATCGAGTCGAAGGGATCGACCAGCCTCCTGCCCGGCCAGCTCGAGGATCGCGGCAGCCTCAAACGGCTCAACAAAAAGACCAAGGAAGACGGCGGGACGCCGGCCAAAGGCGAGGAGGTCATCCTCGGGATCACCAAGGCCTCGCTGGCGACGGAGTCCTTCCTCTCGGCGGCCTCCTTCCAGGAGACGACCAAGGTGCTCACCGACGCTGCCCTCGAGGGCAAACGGGACCGCCTCGTCGGCCTCAAGGAGAACGTGATCATCGGCAAGCTGATCCCGGCCGCAACCGGGCTCAAGCACTACCGAACGGTCGCTATCGAGCCGGCCGAACCGCTCGCGGCGCCGGGCGACGACGACCTGCTCGAAGACGACGAGCTGGCCGCCGAACTCGGCGTTGACGAGGCTCCGGTCGAGGGCTTCGGCACCTCCTTCGCGGAGGAGCTCGAGGAGCTCGCCCAGGAGATCGAGTCGAGTTCCGAAGAAGCCAAATAAGCAGTTCAGGGGAACCCGGTTCTCCGGATGCGTACGGATGTGTACGCATCCGAGAACCCGGGTAAATGAGCAGTACCACAAGAGCAAGAGTTTGCAGAGCATCTTGAGGTACTTCACTTTCTCCTTGAACGCCGAAAGGCCGGGACCCCAATCCCGACCTTTTGGCGTATGAGGAAACTGGCGCTTCCGTCGCTAGCATCTCCTCTCGTGATGAATCACCAAAAGGGCACTTCCCAGGGTGCTGCAGGTGCAGAGGCGCTGCGGGTGCAGAGACTGCGAGAGGACGCGCGGCGTCCGATCAGCGTGAACCTGGCTGAAACGATCGCCTTGAGCCACAAGCTGATGCGGTTCGCGGGCGCCGCCCGACGGAGTTGAAAGAACCCGCCTTCGACGAGCTGCTCCGCCGCCTGGTGGCAGCAGACGCAAAGTTTGTCGTGGTCGGAGGATTGGCCGTAGGTGCCTGGGGTGTAGTCCGGGGGACCAAGGACGTCGACCTGGTGATTGCGCTTGAGGCAGAGAACTTGCGGCGGATCGCGGAGGTAGCTGTTGCTGCAGGCGGTCATGTCCAGCAGGGGGCCGCCCTGCTCGGCACGCCGATCTCGATCGCCTCGGCCCTGGCAAGGGGGGAACAGGTCGCGATAGAGACCGACTTTGGCCGGCTCGACATCGTCCAAGGACTCGATGGAGTTCCAAGCTACGCGGATCTGCGTTCGCGGGCTACGGAGGCGGAGATTCTGGGAGTACCGGTTGCCGTTTGTTCAATCGATGACCTGAAGGCCATGAAGCGGGCCGCCGGACGGACCCGTGATCTCGCCGATCTAGAGGACCTTGAAGCGGGTAACGATTGAAACTGGCTAGGTAGCCAGTCCTATAGATTGCCTCTATGGCCATCTCTTCAAAGGTCTGCATCATCGGTGCCGGCAGCTCCGGGATTGTCGCCGCGCAGGTTCTAAACGCGCGGGGGATCGGGTTCGACTGCTTCGAGAAGGGCAGCCAGGTCGGCGGGAACTGGCGCTACGAAAACGACAACGGGATGTCGTCCGCCTACCGCTCACTGCACATCAACACCTCGCGGCGGGTGATGGCCTTCAAGAGCCTGCCAATGCCGGAGCACTACCCGGACTACCCCGACCACTTCCAGATGGCGGCCTACTTCGACGAATTCGTCGACCACTTTGGCCTGCGGGAGAAGATCAGTTTCCGCACCGAGGTGACGAAGGTGGAGCCGGCCGACGGCGAATGGGCCGTGACCGTGAAGCGGGAGGGTGGGGCGGAGACATGCGAGCGCTACCGCGCCGTCCTCGTCGCCAACGGCCACCACTGGGACCCCCGCTGGCCGGAACCGGCTTTTCCGGGCTCGGAGGAGTTCGAGGGAGAGCAGATCCACGCCCACCTCTACCGCGAGCCCGACATGCTGCGCGGCAAGCGCGTCCTCGTTCTCGGTCTCGGCAACTCGGCCACCGACATCGCGGTCGAGTCCTCGCGGATCGGTGAGAAGACGTTCCTCTCGGTCCGTCGCGGCGCCTACGTGATTCCGAAGTACATGAACGGCAAGCCGATCGACGAGGTGACGACGCCGCTGGTCGCCCGGTTGCCTTTGTCGGTGCAGCGCTTCTTCGCCATGCGCGGCCTGGAAATGGCCGCCGGGGACGTGACCAGCTACGGCTTGCCGAAGCCCGACCACAAGCTGTTTGAGGCCCATCCGACGGTGTCCTCAGAGCTGCTGCCGCGGCTGGGCCACGGCGACATCACGGTCAAGCCGAACATCGAGCGCTACGAGGGCGGGTGCAGCGTGCGCTTCGTCGACGGCAGCAGCGAGGAGGTCGACCTCGTCGTCTACTGCACGGGCTACAAGATCACCTTCCCCTTCTTCGACCCGAAGGTCTTCGCGGCGCCCGACAACCGGCTGCCGCTCTACCGGCGGGTCGTCTCGGTCGAGCGGCCGGGCCTCTACTTCGTCGGCTTCATCCAGCCGCTGGGGCCGATCATGCCGCTCGCCGAGGCGCAGTGCGAATGGATCGCCGACCTGCTCAGCGGCCGGGCGTCGCTACCGCCGGCGGGGGAGATGAAGCGGGAGATCGCGCGGGAGGAAAAGCAGATGCGGAAGCGGTTCGTTGCCTCTAAGCGTCATACCGTCGAGGTCGACTTCCATCCCTATCTGCGTGAGATCCGGCACGAGCGAAAGCGGGCTGCGCAGCCGGCCTGACGACGCGGGTGCGCCCGCCGGGCGGGCAGGGGGGAGCGGGAACCGCCGCGCCGCCGCCGTGGGGTCCGCGGCGCGGGCCGCGGGGAAGCTTCGGCCGCGGCCGCCGCTTGAAGCCGCCGCTGTTCTCGTCGGTCGCCGCCTCCGGATCGTCGTGCTGCTTGGCCGCCCAGTAGACGAGCCACATCGACGCCAAAACCGGGATCTTGAGGACCACGAGCAGGAAGAAGATCGGCCAGAACCCCGTCACCTGAAGCAGTGTAGAGAGATGGCTCAGGCCAGTGAGCGGGCCCAGGCCTCGAGCGCTGCGACATGCCCCTCCTCTAGCCCCAGCGCCGGTTCGGTCGGGACAAGCAGGGTCGGCGACAGGCGCCGCTCGGCCCACTCGTAACAGCTGGCGTCGAAGTTGTCGTCGATCCAGGCGATCGCGCGCTCGCCGCAGTAGGCCTCCATCACCGCCAGCTTCCAGTGGGCGCCGCCGCTGCGCGGAGCCGCGTCGAAGCCGATGTGCGGCAGCTCCGGCAGCCCCAGCAGCTCCGGAAGGTAGAAGTTCGCCTTGTCCTCCCAGCCGCTCGCCCAGACCAGCTCGAAGTGCTGCGAGAGCCGCAGCAGTCGATCGCCGGCTGGCAGCGAGATGCAGTGCGGCACCCCGTCGACGAGCTGGAAGTGCGTCTGCGACGGCCGCTCCTCGAACCCGAAGAGGCTGATGACGCCGTCGATGTCGACGGCGAGGAGAGGCTTAGAGGGAGCTACCAGCGGTAATGCGCGAAGGCTTTGTTTGCCTGGGCCATGCGGTAGATGTCGTCCTTCCGCTTCCAGGCGCTGCCCTGCTGCTGATTGGCGTCGAGGATCTCGCCGGCGAGCCGCTCGGCCATCGAGTACTCGCGGCGGGCGCGGGCGAACTGGACGAGCCAGCGGACCGCCAGGGTGCGGGCCCGGCGGGCGGGCACCTCGACCGGTACCTGGTAGGTCGCACCGCCGACGCGGCGGGACCGAACCTCGAGCACCGGGGTAAGCGTTTTGATCGCCGCCTCCAGCGTCTCCACCGGATCCTCGCCGGTGCGCTCGCCGACGATCGCCAGGGCGTCGTAGACGATCCGCTCGGCAAGGCTCTTCTTGCCGTCGCTCATCACCTTGTTGATCAGCTGCTGGACGAGGCGGTTGCGGTGCCTCGCGTCGGGTTCGACAGGACGGATTTGTGCAGCTGAGCGACGAGGCATTAGGAAGCTTTAACGCCGTAGCGGGAGCGGGCCTGCTTGCGGTCGGAGACCCCGGCCGCATCGAGGGTGCCGCGGACGACCTTGTAGCGGACGCCCGGCAGGTCCTTGACGCGACCACCCCTGATCAGGACCACGGAGTGCTCCTGCAGGTTGTGGCCCTCGCCCGGGATGTAGGTGGTGACCTCCATGCCGTTGGTCAACCGCACACGGGCGATCTTGCGCAGAGCCGAGTTCGGCTTCTTCGGCGTCACCGTTGCGACACGGGTGCAGACGCCGCGCCGCTGCGGGGCAGCTACGCGCTTCTTGCGACCCTGGCCCGACTTGAGGCCCGGCGTCGTGGTCTTCTTCTTCGGGCGCTTGCGGCCCTTCCTGACAAGCTGATTCGTATTCGGCACGGCCGCGCATAGTAGAGCAGTCCGGCCAAGACCATCCCTCCGGCCGCTGCGAGCTCAGCGAAGAAGCCGTCCTGCAGCACCGCGGTCGCCCCCGCGAAGCGGGAAGTCTGGCTGCCCTCGTCGAGGCCGTGGGGGAGGTCGACGAGCAGGATCAAAGCGACGGCGAGGAGGCCGAGCGCCGCCACGAGGAGGCCGAGGCCGCGTCGCTCCCGTCGCATCGCCAGCAGGCCGATGACCGCGGCAGCGAGGCCGACCGGGACCAGCAGGTAGGCGTGGGCCTCCCCGGCGGTCTCGACGTCGACCGTGGGCGCTTGCGCCACCTGGGGGAGGCCGGCGTAGCCCGGCTGGCCGATCTCAACCCCGCGATAGTCGATGAACTGGGAGGCGACGAGACACAAGCCGGTCGCGATCAGGACAAGCGCCGCGCCCCGGGCAGGGGTCACGATCCGGCTGGCGGCACTCGCCACCCGCACCAGCACGACGCAGAGCCGGCGGACCGTCTTCTCACCCAGGGCAAGGGCGTGGAAGAAGAAGGCGAGCAGCGGACGCAGGCGCGGCCACAGCCAGCTCCAGCCGCGGCGGGCGGTCAGCGCGGTGTGATGACGCGCACGCACGATGCCCGGATAGGCACGCTCCAGGCCCCGATTCGCGGCTCGATCGACCTGGCGCGACCGCTGCCCGAGCGCTGCTATCATCGCCCGTCGCTCAGGCAGTTTTCGCTTTTTCTTCGCAGGACGCTTCGCCGGGCCCCCTGGGGCCTTTTTTTGCGGCTTATCACCACTACTGAACTTAGGAACCATGGCACGCAGCTTTCCCCTAGAGAAGACCCGCAACATCGGGATCATGGCGCACATCGACGCCGGTAAGACGACGACGACCGAGCGCATCCTCTACTACACCGGCCGCACCCACAAAATGGGCGAGGTCCACGAGGGCGCGGCTGTCATGGACTGGATGGAACAGGAGCAGGAGCGCGGGATCACGATCACCTCCGCCGCAACCGCCTGTGAGTGGAAGGGCCACCGGATCAACATCATCGACACGCCCGGCCACGTCGACTTCACGGTCGAGGTCGAGCGCAGCCTCCGCGTCCTCGACGGCGCGATCGCCGTCTTCGACGCCGTCGCCGGCGTCGAGCCGCAGTCGGAGACCGTCTGGCGCCAGGCCGACAAGTACGGGGTGCCGCGCTTCGCCTACATCAACAAGATGGACCGCACCGGCGCCGACTTCTTCAACTCGGTGCAGACGATGACCGACCGCCTCGGCGCCAACCCGCTGCCGATCCAGCTGCCGATCGGGGCTGAGGAGAACTTCAAAGGCGTCGTCGACCTGGTGAAGATGAAAGGCCTGATTTGGACCGACGAGCTCGGTGCCGCCTACGAGGAAATCGAGATCCCCGAGGACCTTGTCGACCAGGCCGAGGAATACCGGACCCAGCTGATTGAAGCCTGCGCCGACTACGACGAAGAGCTGATGGAAGCCTTCCTCGGCGAGGAAGAGATCCCGCAGGAGAAGCTGATCGAGTCCCTCCGCCAGGCGACTCTCTCCACCAAAGTCACTCCCGTCCTCTGCGGCACCTCGTTCAAGAACAAGGGTGTGCAGCCGCTGCTCGACTCGATCGTCGAACTGCTCCCCTCGCCTCTGGAGGTGCCACCGGTCACCGGTGTCATCCCGGCGAGCAAGGGACAGGCAGAGGACTCCGAGGCCACGCGTGAAGCGAGCGACAGCGCCCCCTTCTCCGCACTCGCCTTCAAGGTCATGTCCGACCCCTACGTCGGCAAGCTCACCTACTTCCGCGTCTACTCGGGCAAGCTCGAGAAAGGCGGCCGCGTCCTCAACGTGAAAACCGGCAAGACCGAGCGGATCGGGCGCTTGCTGATGATGCACGCCAACAGCCGCGAGGAGATCGACGAGACCTACGCGGGTGACATCTGCGCCGGCGTCGGCCTCAAGGAAACCGGCACCGGCGACACCCTTGCCGCTCCGGACGCGCCGATCGCGCTCGAGAGCATCGAGTTCCCGGAGACGGTGATTGCGGTCGCGATCGAGCCGAAAACGAAGGCCGACCAGGAGAAGATGGGCAACGCCCTGGCCAGGCTCGGCGAGGAGGACCCGACCTTCAAGATCGAATCCGACGAGGAAACCGGCCAGACCCTGATCCACGGGATGGGCGAGCTCCACCTCGAGGTGATCGTCGACCGGATGCTGCGCGAGTTCAAAGTCGAGGCCAACGTCGGCAAGCCTCAGGTCGCCTACCGCGAGACGATCCGCAAGCGGGTCGAGAAGGTCGTGGCGCGGTTCGTGCGCCAGACCGGTGGTCGCGGCCAGTTCGGCCACGTCGTCATCAACCTCGAGCCGGCGCCCGGCGAGGGTTTTGTCTTCGAGAACAAAATCAAGGGCGGCGTCATCCCCGGTGAATTCATCGGCCCGGCCGAGCAGGGGATGCGTGAGGCGCTGGAGAACGGCGTCAAGGCCGGCTACCCGATGGTCGACGTCAAAGCCGAACTCGTCGACGGCTCCTACCACGACGTCGACTCTTCGGAGATGGCTTTCAAAATCGCCGGGTCGATGGCGATCCAGGACGGTGCCCGCAAGGCCAACCCGGTCCTGCTCGAGCCGACGATGGCGGTTGAGGTGGTTACGCCCGAGGACTTCCTCGGCGACGTGATCGGCGACCTCTCCCGGCGCCGCGGCAAAGTTCAGGGTCAGGACCAGCGCGGCAACGCCCTTGCCGTCCAGGCTTTCGTCCCGCTCGGCGAGATGTTCGGTTACGCAACCGAACTGCGGTCTATGACCCAGGGCCGAGCGACTTACACGATGCAGTTTGAGCGCTACGAGGAGGTCCCCTCGAACATCGCCGAGGAGATCGTCGAGCACCGTTCCGGCGACCCGGTGGGTGCAGCCTCATGAGCCCAACCGCGAACGGGCACTAAACCTGGCTATATTTCCCGGGTTGCCCGCAGGCAGGAAGAAACTGCCGCGGACGAGCCGCCCACAAGACTCAAGCAACTAGAACAGACAGAAAACCACTTCGCGAAAGGCAAACGGAGAGAATGTCGAAGGAGAAATTCGAGCGCGATAAGCCGCATGTCAACGTCGGCACCATCGGTCACATCGACCACGGGAAGACGACGCTGACGGCTGCGATCACGAAAAC
>Ga0190273_10000866_pt1 | contig 10958 bp, 9 predicted proteins | sample Popmic504IS_FD_134513 | JGI IMG/M metagenome (GOLD analysis project Ga0190273, IMG submission 134513) | Populus adjacent soil microbial communities from riparian zone of Shoshone River, Wyoming, USA - 504 IS | ecosystem: Environmental > Terrestrial > Soil > Riparian zone > Trees stand | place...
AACAGTCACACAGCACCTTCGGAGTGTTGGTCTCCGATACCGGCGCGATGTTCGAGACCTTCGCAGCCGGACTGCAGGCGCGTTACGGGAAGATCCCGGTGTCGGGCTTTCCCAGGATCACTCGCCCGCGGCCCCGCAAGAACGCTGGAGGCGTGTCCGGGTTCAGCGTGATCGACCCTGCGGGCAACTGGATACGGTTCTGCCGAGACGGGACGCCGGACCCGATCAGCGAGTCGTCTCCCCTGCGGGAGGGTCTGCTCAACGCCATCGTGCTCGCCGACAGCAAAGACGACCCGGTGCAGGCAGCGAAGATCCTGCGAGGCGCGCTACGACGCGCCGACCCGTCCGATCCTGCGTTCTCCGAGGCTCGCGACTTCCTCGCGGAGCTGGACGAGAGGACCTTGCCGTCGCAGTGAAGCAGCCCTCTGCTACCGCGACCGCACGCGGCGTAGTGCCGTTCCTTCACGCGCGACGGCAGAGCCAAGGTGTGGTGTCGGCGAGCGCCTATACCGTCTGGGCACCGGTCCGCAGACAGGGCCCCTACTGGAGGTTGCGCCATGAGAACGTCGCTGAACCCACTGTCGGTGCCCCGCTCGCCGTTCTACGCCCAAGGCGTGGCTGTCGAGGCCGGACGCACCGTGTACGTCTCCGGTCAGGTCGGCCTCGGGCCCGACGGAGTGCCAGAAGAGGGCATCGGTGCCCAGACCCGCAAGGCCGTGGCGAACGTGCACGCCGTCCTGGCAGAGGCAGGTCTGGGCCCGGAGTCCGTCGTCTTCCAGCGCGTCTACCTCAGCGGTGCTGAGTACGTACCGGGATTCATCGAGGCGGCGGCCGCCTTCGTGGGCTCGGACCCACCCGCCACGACGATGCTCGTGGTCGCCGGGCTCGCCGACCCGGCCCTGCTCGTCGAGATCGAGGCCGTGGCTGCGTCCGAACGCTGACCACCAAAACCAGCCCGCGCCACCGTCCTGCCGCTTCCCGGGTGCCGCTGTTCGCGACTACAACGACGAGTCGCACAGGATCCACAGGGAGCAACGGCTGTCCTGGGTCGTCACTCCACGCGCGGATGCGGTGAGTCGTCTGCCAGCATTCCGACCCGGTTTCGGCCGGATCGCTTTGCCTCGTACAAGGCGCGGTCTGCCCTGAGGTAGAGGCCCTGAAGATCCACCGCGTCGGCGGGGGCGTTCGCCAGGCCGACGCTCACCGAGACCCGGATCTCCTCACCGCTGTGGAGCATGAACGGATGGGTCGCAACCTCCGCGACGATCTGCTCGGCGCGACGCTGAAGTGCTGCCACCGAACACCCGGGCAGCAGCACCGCCATCTCGTCGCCACCGAGCCGACACACGACATCGTCGCGGCGCGCGGACCGCACGAGGTAGTCAGCCAGCTGAACCAGCACCTCGTCCCCCCCAGGGTGCCCATAGCGGTCGTTGACCGACTTGAACTCATCGACGTCCAGAAGGATCAGGGACGTTCCTTCATGGCTGCCTGCGCCGGTGATGGCCGATCTCGCGGCCTCGTCCAGCACTCGCCGGGTCGCCAGACCGGTCAGAGCGTCGACCGCGGCCATGCGCTCGAGCCTCGTCACCAGCTCGTCCTGCCGTTCGCCGGAACGAATCAGGAGCACGGCTGTCGTGATGAGTGCCGCCGAGACGTATCCGATGTCGGGGGCGGCCGCCGCAAGGGGCAAGGAGGCCAGGACCACAATGCTCACGCCGACAACAGAGGCCGCCGTCATCACCACAGCACCCGCGCGTCGCAGCTGTGAGGCGCCGTACAGCGTGGGGAAGAAGAAGAACACCTGCGCCGCAACGGAGACGTCGGACGTCAGGAGGTCGAGCACGACGATCGCCAGAACAGCCAGCAGTGGACCCAACGCCCACGCAACCAATGTCGGGATGCGACGGTACCGGGCTACCCAGCACCCGATGACGAACACCGCGACCGAGCCGAAAAACAGGACGGCCGCCGTCGGCGTCAGATCCCGGCCACCCGGCTGCAGCGGTAGGAAGACGATCGTCACCAGGACCGCAACGCTGGCGAGCAAGCCGATGCTCCACAGCGCTGCAGCATGACTGCGGGGCTGCATCCACAGGAGAAGCCGCACGTCCATGACCTCCCCACCGGCATCGGAGTTGTGATGTATGTGCCCCAGACCAGACCAGACTAGTCATGAGGCCCTCTGGATGAGCGCGTCACCTCGCGGCTGAGGTGGTCAACCTCGGCGACCGTCTGGTCGGGGCCGTCGTTGGAGGCACTGGCGCACCTGCACGCGGCCCTGCCGAGGGTGGTCCGACCCTCGCCCCGGGCGCCGTCAAGGAGCCCATCGGCAGTCAGTTCCAAGCGAGCGGGCCGCGCGCTCGCTTGGACTGAGGTTCGTCAGGCGGGATCTTGACGACCCCGTGCAGTCGAGGAGTGTCTGGCCCACGTGAACCAGGCGACTCCGTTCAGTGTCGCCACGCAGACACCGAAGTACAGGCCGATCACCGAGTGTGTGCCGCTTGCGACGATGGCCACGATGACGGCGATCGTTCCGGCCGCCAGAGACGTCGCGCGCGCCTTGGTTGCGAACGAGGCACTCTCGAGCCCTGAGCAGATGACTGCGGAGACGACCAAGCTGGCCGCCAGAAGCACCGCCGCTCCATTGAGCATGTTGGTCATGGCAGCGACGGCCACTTCCTGCACCTGCGGTAGAGGGGCGAGGAGCACGCAGATCGTTCCGATCGTGGCCATGGTCAGCGAGCTGGTGGCCAGGACGGTTGCCCCACGGGTGGCTCGCGACGGAGGAGCGTTGACCATGTGCGGCATCCTTGCGGCGGCTGCCGCCGACAGGGCGACAGCGCCGGCTATGGAGGACCAGACCAGGACGAACATCACCGCGTTCGTGATGCGAAACGGTGCTGACTGCTCCTGGACCTTGGGTGCGGCAAGCCAGATCACGCTCTGCAGGGCCCACAGCGGTGCGGCGGCGTAGGCAGCGACATCGGCGAGACGGGAGGGCCCTGCCCGAAGGGTGTGTGAGCCGGTTGTGGGTGGGGGCACGAGACGTTGTGTCATGACGAACCTTTCTGAGTGGCTGAGCTGGTGATGGTGCGACGTGAGGGGCCGAGCGGCCTGCTCGGGCACTGAAGGGGCGTGGTCGAATCCATGCCTTGGCTCGCATCGGCGTGGACCGCCGGTGGACCCGGTGCGGGTGGCTGGCTTGACGCTCAGGCCAGCCCGGAGGTGTGGGCTGTTGGTGACCGGTCCACTCGGTCGGCTGGCAGCGACCGAGCCGGCCGGGCTGTCCCGTCGGAGACCGGACGGCGGTGCCAGAACTTCCAGTCGCACAGGACCAACCCCAGTGCCAGCGCACACCAGAGCACGCACTCGAGCACGAACTCCCGGTTGCCGAATGCGGGGTCGTTCCAGAACGTGGCTGGGTGGACGATGCCTTGGGTGGCGTGCGCCAGGACGGTCAGGAGCACGCTTCCACCGGTGCGGTTGAACAGCCACCCGTACCAGAAGGTGATTACGAACGTGGTGAGCAGCCCCAGCGGAGGCAGGTCGAACTGCGGCATCAGCACCAGTGGCAGGTGCCACAGGGACACCACGACGCCGAGTATGCCGGTGGCCACGAGCGGTGACCGACTGGCTTGAAGGCTGGGCTGGGCGAAGCCTCGGAAGCCGGGTTCTTCGCCGATTGGCCCATCCATCGGGTTGACGAGTCGCAGCGCGAAGACCATGACAACGGAGTACCAGGGTGCCAGCTGACCCAGGGAGGGGGCCGGTGCGCCCAGGGCGACGGTCAGCGGCACAGCGATCATGAAGACAGCGAGTGGCACGCCGATGGCAAGGGCATACCAGCGCCACGACACGCGCCAGCGGAGGAGCCGGGAACCGAGCCGGCGCAGACCGGTCATTCCCTGGGTGATGGGGATGACGATGAGCGCAGCGACAAGGGGGCTGAAGGCTCCGAACGATCCGAAGGGGATGAATCCCCATGCCACGGCGAACGTGATGAGGAAGAAGGTCCACAGTGGACCCCGCCTGATCAGGGCGAACAGACCCTGGATGGGCTGCCGGTGCTGTCGGGTAGCGGAGATCGTCGGGCTGCTGCCGCCCCCCTCGTCGAGGGGCCGGTCGGTGCCGAGTGTTCTTGACGTGCTCATCGCAGGTCCTTTCTGGGCCGAAGTGGATGAGGCCCAGATTGGGAGCGGGGCGGGTGAGCTGTCATCACCCCCCGGCCGGTTCACCCGGGGTGGTGCCGTCGCGGCGAACGCTCAGCACGTGCGGACAGAGCCGCTCGCGGCGGCCTGACCCGCAGGTCTAGGGTGACGGCAAGCGCTGCCGAACCGGCACCGGTTGCCGGAAGGCTCATCGGAGGCGCGGACGTCCAACCGTTCCCGACCAGGTTCGGTGACAGCTGGGTCGGTGGTGCGAAGGTTGCACGCCGGTCCACGGCGCGTGGGCGGCCGGCCACCCACCAGGGCCTATGCGTCGATCAGGAGGAGGCAGTGATGCCGGTCGGCGAATCACGCCCCCTGCTCACGGCGAAGATGGTCGTGCCGGAGCTGTCGAGAATGACGATCACGCGCTCTCGACTGCACGACCAGCTGTCCGGACAACCGGGAGTACGGCTGACGACCGTCGTCGCCCCAGCAGGATGGGGAAAGACCACCCTGCTGGCGGCGTGGGCACGTGATCCCGAGTGGCGGGACCGTGTCGCCTGGGTGTATCTGGACGAAGCCGACGACGAGCCCGTCCGCTTCCTGTCGTACGCGTTCTCCGCGCTCGAGTCCGTGGCACCTCAGCTCGCGCGCGAGTCCCTTGCGATCCTGCGCGCTCCGGGGATCGACCCAGTGGGGCTTGCGCTGTCGGCGCTGCTGAACGCCTTGACCACGTCACAGGAGCGCTACGCGCTGGTCCTGGACGACTTCCACCTGCTGCAGGATCCGGACATCTCCCAGAGCGTCGAGTTCCTGCTGGCCTACCTGCCTCCGGCCTTGCATCTCGTGATAGCCAGCAGGGCCGACCCCCCGCTGCCCCTGGCACGGCTGCGCGCTCGGGGGCACCTCTGGGAGATCCGGTCCTCGGACCTGAGGTGCACCGCCGCCGAAGGAGCGGAGCTGCTCGCGGGGGTCGGCGGCACGTCGAAGGTTCCTGATGTCGCTGGTACCACCCGACTGGTCGAGCGCACCGAAGGGTGGCCTGCTGGACTTCATCTGGCTGCACTGACCTTCCGGAAGTCCGAGGACCCGGACCTGGTGGTGGCCGAGATGGGTGAAGACGGCCGGCACATCCTGGACTACTTCGCAGCCGAGGTCCTCCCCGGCCTCGGAAACAGCGAACGCGAGCTGCTGGTGAAGTGCTCGGTGCTGGAGCGGTTGTCAGGGCCGCTGTGCGATGCCGTACTGGGAATGACCGGCGCGGACCAGATCCTCGGTGAGCTCGAACGCGCGGGTCTGTTCGTGTCGGCACTGGGTGGCGGGTGGTACCGCTGTCACCGACTGTTCCGGGAAGTGCTGCGCCGGGAGCTCCACAACGAGGAGGCGGTTGCGACGTCGGTCGTGCTGAGGCGAGCGGCCGACTGGTTCCTCGCGGAGGGTCGGTTGGAGGAGGCCATCGAGCACCGGCTGGCGGCAGGAGACCATGCCGGCGCCTCGGATCTGCTCGTCACCGGCTCACGGTGGTTCATGGACCGCGGTGCTGCCTCCGGATTCCTGCGGCTGGGCGAGCTGACGGCTGCCCAGGTTGCCGACCCTCGCCTGTTCCTGGCCCTGGCCTTTGCCGCGGGCCAGAGCGGACGTGCCGAGCGCTGCGCTCACTGGCTCGATGCGGCCGAGCCCCTGATCGACGGCGACAGCGACCCGCTGCCCGGTTGGCGCACTCTTCGCGCCCCGGCGGACGTCCTGTGGGCGACGTTCCGAGCGGCCGGAGACTCCGAGACAGCGGTACGGTACGCCAGTCGTGCGGCTCATCTGGAGGACGACCCGACATCGTACGGATACGTCGTCGCCCGCCAGGTGCTCGGTGGCGCCCTGATGGGCGCCGAGGACGCCTCCGAGGGCATCTCTCTGTTACAGGACTGTTGGCGGTCGCCGGCCCGTCACCAGTTGTCCGTGCTCCTCGTGCTTCAGATGGCCGGGAACCTGGCGATGATCCTGATCGCAGCCGGGGATCTCGACGGCGCCCGCCGTGTGCTTCGTGAGGTCCACGAGCTCACAGTCACCGCGGAGCAGGCCTGGGGGCAGGGGGCGGCCGCTGCACTGGCCGCAGTTCAGCTGGCGAAGGCGCGACTGGTCATGGCCACCGACCCAGGTGCGTCGGTTCCCGAGTTCCTGCGAGCGGTCGACTTCGCCGAAGACTGGGGGTGGGCGACGATGCTGCTGCTGGCGCTCACGGGGCTCGCGACCGCTCAGTGGACGGTGGGCGACCGGCCAGGGGCACGTGTGAACGTGGCCAGAGCGCGAGAGGTGGCGGCCACCGGCGACGCCCGTCCTGACGTCGTTCGCCTCCTCGAGGCCTTCGAGACCCGCATCGGTCGGGGTGCCGTGACGACGGCTCGCGCCAGCGGGGCCTTGGTAGAGGAGCTCACGGACCGTGAGCTGTCGATCCTCAGGGCGTTGCGGGGTCCGCTGACCGCTCGCGAGATCGGGGCGGAGATGTACCTGTCGGTCAACACGGTGAAGAGCTACGTCAAGAGTCTCTACCGCAAGCTCGGGGTGGTGACGCGCGCGGATGCGGTCCGTCGTGGGCACGAGCTCGGCCTGATCTGATCTCCTGGGCAAACGCCGCCGGTCCGCCCACGTCCCGTCGAACTGTCGTCAACACCCGGCTGGCCCCGCTGAGACGTGTGAAGTCGGCCTGTCGCACGCGCAGGACCACCACTTTCGTGGCGGGCCCCGGCAAGTCACCACTCAGTGTGGTCGCGTCTCGTGCTCGCAACGGAGTATCGCGAGCAGGTCGTGCCCCAGATCCCACAGCAAGATGACGAGGGCTCGTAGCGACGGTTGGTCAGCGGTCACGTCCACGGCCGTGTTCTTGTCGAGCCCGTGGATCGTGGCTGCAACGCCGAACCTGTCCTCGATGGTGTCGGCCGCTGCCTGGGCGATGTGGCCGGCGACGATGAGGCGATAACGGTCGCGGGATGGAGCCATGTGGACAGGCTGCGGCTCTACGGGGTGGTTGCGCACCACCCCGTACGCAGAACCACCTCAGGTGGTCGCTGAACGCTCTTCCACAACGGCCCGACGAGGACGGGTTCTTCGGATCGCGAGCGGCCCGCAGGTACCGGGTCGGGTTCCGGCCGCTGATCCAGTTCACCGGGGTGGACAGGCAGGCCCTGAACAAACGGCCCGGCTGCCAGCCCTGACCTCGGTGATGCGGCGGCAGGCACGAGCGGCGGCCCAGGAGACCGGCGCCCTTGCTTGGTTCCGAAGGCGAGGCCGGCATCGCCGGCTCCAGGTCCACCCCGGGTGAATCGGCCGCGGGGTGATGACACGTCACCCGACCCACGCCGACTGTTGGCCTCATCAGCCAGCCGTTCGGCCGGCGCCGACCCTCCTCATCCCCTTGGAGTACCGATGACCACCACCAGCCCCACCCAGCCGTACAGCCAGACCCCGGGGACGCCCGGTTCACCTGAACCCCGCCGTGGCACCGTAGACACCCACCGCACGGCCGCCGTCGTAGGGGGCCTGTGCATCTTCGCCTCTGTTGCCCTGTTGGCGGGCGGCGGGGTGATCCAGGCAGCGGATCAGGGGCTGAGCCAGGACGGCTTCTTGACCAGCGACCGGATCGCGATGCAGGCGCCGGGCTACGCAGTGGCGACCGATGAGGTCGACCTCAGCGACGCCAACCCTCTTCCCACCCCCGAGTGGCTGCTCGGCGGCACGCGGATCCGGGTCACGAACGGCGATCCCTCGACGCCGGTGTTCGTGGGGATCGGCCGAGCCGACGATGTCACCGGATACCTCAGTGGCGTCCAGCATTCGGTGTTGACCGAGATCAGCGACCCGGCGACGGCGTACGAGGAGCGAGACGGAGGCGCGCCCGCCAGCAGACCGGGCGACGCGGACGTCTGGGTCACTGAGGCCGAGGGTCCCGGCACCCAGACACTGGCCTGGCCGGAAGAGGAGGGCAGCTGGCGAGTCACGGTGATGAACGCCGACGGTTCCTCCGGTGTGAACGTCAACGTCGACGTGGGCGCAGAGGTCCCCTCGTTCGGGAACATCGGTCGCTGGTCCATGCTCGCCTCGCTGCCCTTCGCTGCCGCCGGCGTGGGCCTCATCATCGTGTTTCTCCGCCGCCGGGCTCGGGACGGATCACGCTGATGACACCCCGACGCCGCTCCCGTGGTCACGAGCACTCGTCGTCCCAAGGGGGCGCGCGCCTCGGCCGGCGAGAAGCCGGCTCCTCGCCTCACGCTGCGCGTACACCGCGGTGGTGGCGCTGACGATCGGTCGTGTCCCAGCGGCGCGACATGTTCGTCCACCGATCTTCACCCGCTGCCGATACGTCGACCTGACGTGACCCACTGACCCAGGAGGGGCGATGAGCGCTTCACCCACAACCACCGTTCCAGAAGGCCGCGCAGTCACCCAGTGCGACCTCGTGGCACCCGAGCCGGCGACGCGACGGCGCCGTCACCTTCGCCGGTTCAGCCTCGTCGGAGGCACCCTCGGCCTCCTGTTCGGCACCATGGCCATGACGCCTTCACTGGTGCCGCGCAGCTGGCTCGTCAACGGGGTGCTCGTCGGGCTGTGCATGATCGCCGGATACGGCCTCGGCTCGTTCCTCGGGTGGGCCTATCGCGCCCTGAACCTTCCGAACCTGCGGCCCCCGGTTCGCCGTGTCGCCTGGCGATGGTTGGTCACACTGGCGATCGTCAGCCTGTTCGTCGGGGCTTGGATGGGTCGCAGATGGCAGGGTGAGCAGCGCCAGCTGCTCGGCATGGACACCGGTACGCCCTGGCTCTGGCTCCTCTCGCCCCTGATGGGGCTCGCACTCGCCGCCCTCCTGCTCAGCGTCGGTCGTGCGACAAACGGGTTGGGACGCGTGATCTCCCGGGCCCTGGCCAAGGTGCTCCCCACGCGCGTCGCGTGGCTCCTTGCCATCATGGTCACGGCGTTCGTGACCTGGACGGTCCTGTCCGGTCTGCTGGTCGGGAACGCCGTGGACCTCGCGGACTCGATCTTCAAGGGAGGCAACCACAAGGACAAGCCGGGAGTGATGAACCCCCAATCGGCGCACCGGTCAGGAGGGCCCGAGTCCACCGTCACATGGCAGAGCATCGGGCGAGAGGGCCGTGCGTTCATCCACCAAGGCCTGACGGCCGCAGAGATCGCCGGCGTCGTGAGGGACCCCGCGGCGCTCGAGCCAGTTCGTGCCTTCATCGGAGTAGAGGCAGCACCCCTGGCTGAGCAGCGAGCGCAGATGGCCGTCGCCGAGCTTCGGGCCCTGGGCGGGTTCAGGCGCGGAGCCATCGCCATGGCCGGTGGCACGGGCAGCGGGTGGATCGACCCGAAGGCGGCCAACGCCCTCGAGTACGCGACCCACGGCGACGTCGCCATCGTCTCCATGCAGTACTCCTACCTGCCGAGCTTCATGTCCTACCTCGTCGACCGCAGCCGCTCGGCCACCAATGCCGAGCAGCTCATCACGGCTCTGCGCGTCGAGCTCGACGGCATCCCCGCTGATGAGCGGCCGGAGCTGTACGTCTTCGGCGAGAGCCTTGGCGCCTTCTCCAGCGACAACGCCTTCACCAGCGTCGAGGACATGTCCACAACGACCGACGGGGCCCTGCTCATCGGGCCACCGAGCTTCGACACGACATGGCAGAAGGTGGTCGCTGCCCGCGAGCCGGGCTCCCCGGCGTGGCGACCGTTGTACGGCGACGGCGGGATCGTGCGAGTGGCGACAACCGGGGCCGACCTCACCGACCAGACACTGACCTGGACGACTGACAACCCGATCATCTACCTGACTCACGCGTCCGACCCGATCGTCGCCTGGACGGCCAACCACGCCGAGTGGTTCGAGCCCCGGGGTCGCGACGTGCATCCCCGCGTCACTGACTGGCCCATCGTCAGCGGCCTGCAGGCCACGATCGACCAGTTCGGCGCGAACGGCGTTCCCGCGGGCCACGGCCACGTCTACGACGAGACGGTCGTCACCGCGTGGTCCGAGATTGTCGGTCCCCCCTCGCTACCGCATTCCGAGATCGACGCCATTCGCAAGGCAATCAGCGCCCTAGGACCCTGAGGTCGGAGCTCGGCATCCGTATCAACTCCGCCGTCGGTGACTGGCTGCCGGAACAAGAGAACCGAGCCAACGGCCAAGCCAGTCAAACAAACGCCCTCCATCGAGCAATGAACCCAGACAGGCGGTTTTCCCCATGACCACGCATACGTTCCGCATCACCGTTCGCGGATTCTTCGACGCGTTGACCCAGGCTCAGCGCAGCGAGCTCCTCGCAGAAGCTGACCAACACGACGTCTTCCAGACGGCCTACCCGCAGGGCATCTGAGCTATGACCTGTCCGCGCGCGAGGCGTTCACATTCCGGTTCCTGCGCACATGCGAGGAAGGGGCCGACGTCGCTACTGCCATCGAACGGGCCGAGACCGGGGCGGCCACCTGGCTGGGTGATCGCGGCTACGGGTTCAAGAACCTCCGTTCACAGGCCGTTGACCTTGCGACTGCACCCCTCAGCAAGCGACAGCGCCAAGCCGCGGCGCGGGGCCGCTGAGGGCCGTGCTTGCCCGTCCACCAACGAGTCCCGGCCCCACCGCAGAACGCACCGCCTTGGCGGCGGTGTGACGAGGCCACGAGCCGCAGGCTGTTCGCGCAATGAACCTGAAGACACGTATGCGACATGGGCAGGGGTGATTGTCTGCCCATGTGCATCGGCCGGGTTCGGTTCATGCCTGGCGCGATCCTGCGGGTCGAGGTCACCAACCTGTCGACGGGCCA
>Ga0190273_10000867_pt1 | contig 10953 bp, 9 predicted proteins | sample Popmic504IS_FD_134513 | JGI IMG/M metagenome (GOLD analysis project Ga0190273, IMG submission 134513) | Populus adjacent soil microbial communities from riparian zone of Shoshone River, Wyoming, USA - 504 IS | ecosystem: Environmental > Terrestrial > Soil > Riparian zone > Trees stand | place...
ATCGGCGGCCCGGTCGGCGACGCCGGCCTCACCGGCCGCAAGATCATCGTCGACACCTACGGCGGCATGGCCCGCCACGGCGGCGGCGCCTTCTCGGGCAAGGACCCGTCCAAGGTCGACCGTTCCGCCGCCTACGCCGCCCGCTACGTGGCGAAGAACGTAGTCGCCGCCGGTCTCGCGCAGCGCTGCGAGGTCCAGGTCGCCTACGCGATCGGCGTCGCCCACCCGGTCAGCCTGATGGTCGAGACCTTCGGCACCGGCAAACTCCCCGACGCCCAGATCTCCCAGCTGGTGGAGCAAGAGTTCGACATGCGCCCCGGCGCCTTCCGCGAGTACCTCAACCTCCACCGCCCGATCTTCCAGAAGACCGCGGCCTACGGCCACTTCGGTCGCGGCGACGGCGACTTCACCTGGGAGGCGACGGACCGCGCCGACGCGCTCCGGAACGCCGCCGGCCTCGAGGCCGCAGCGGCGTAACAGCCGCACCGAGCGACAACAACAGGCTGGGTAAGGGGCGAGGAGCGGGTCGCTCCGAACTTCACCTCGCTATGGCGAGGTCAATCTCGGAGAGGCGAAGTTCGGCGGCGTGGAGGTTGGCGCGGCGGCAGCACGGAGTCATGGCGCGTGAACAGCTTCTAGCGCTGGGGTTCACGAAGAGCGCCATCGAACATCGCGTCCGAAGCGGGCGCTTGCACCTCATAGTCCGTGGCGTCTACGCCGTGGGACGACCTCGCCTGAGCCCCGAGGGACGCTGGACGGCCGCCGTGCTCGCTTGTGGACCCGGCGCGGCGCTGAGCCATCGGAGCGCGGCCGCGCTCTGGAAGTTCGGCAAGGAGCACGAGGACTACATCGACGTAAGCGTCAGGCGCGACTCGGAAGCGCGGCTCCGCGGCATCCGCTGCCACCGCCGTCCTGACCTGCCGTCCAGCGCCATCACCACCCGCCTGAACATCCCCCTCACCCAGCCAGGTCAGACGTTCCTCGACCTCGCAACGGTGACAGGGCCGAAAGGCCTCGAGCGCGCGATCAACGAGGCGGACAAGCGCGACGTCATCGACCCCGACGCGCTCCGGAAGGCCCTCGACGTCCACCCAGGCGAGCCCGGCGTCCGCCCGCTTCGCCGCATCCTCGACAAGCACACCTTCCGGGTTTCCGACGACGAACTGGAACTCCTCTTCCGCCCGCTTGCCGCTGCGGCTGGCCTGCCGACCCCGCTCACGAAAGTGGTCGTCAACGAATTCGAGGTCGACTTCTTCTGGCCCGACCTCGGCCTTGTCGTCGAGACGGATAACTGGCGCTACCACCGGACGCCCGCCACGCAAACGAGAGACGCCCTGCGCTTCCAAGCGCACACCGCCGCCGGTCTCACGCCGCTCCGCTTTTCGCACTGGCAGGTTAAGTACGAACCCCGACACGTCCTGAACATCCTCCGCAGCACGGCCACGCACCTGCGCGGCTCCCTGCACCCTCACTAAGCAGGTAAGGGTGCAGGGAGCCGCGCCCGAGCCGTCTGAAAACCTCACTTGGGACCTTATGGGGGCGCCTCTCCGAGATTGGCCTCGCTATAGCGAGGCGAAGTGCGGAGCGGCGCGTCAGCCTGCCGGCGGCTGGGCCTCGCCCAGGCCGTGCGAGCCGGCGGCGCCGACGCCGGTTGCTTCGTCCACCGAGTGGACGACCTTGCTGGGGTTGGCCACCCCGGCGAAGACGAAGTTGTAGTCGTCGCCCGCCGCCGTGTCGAAGTCGACGTCGCCGATCTGCATCAGGCGCTGGTAGGCGCTCTGGCGGTAATTGACGTTCTGGACGCGCTCGAGGCGGGTCTCCTGGACCTCTTTGGAGACGATGCCGCGCTTGATGTTGAGGCGGCGGTCGGTGATCGTGTAGGTCGTCGCCACCCGTTTGACGAACCCGATCAGCACGGTCAAGGCGAGGACGACGAGGATCACCAGGAAGGCGGTGCCGTCGCCGGAAGCGAGCTTGGCGATGACGCCGAGGATGACCGCGACCAGGGCTCCTTTCAGGTAGAAGCCGAGGATCGCCCGCCAGGACGGGTGCCCTTCGAAGATCACCCGCTCGCCGGGATGGAGGTTGACGCTCATCGGGCGCCAGCATATGGCCTGATCTGGCGGAGGGGCAACCGAATGGCCGAAGGTGCGGGAACCTGCGAGGGGGCATCTTGCGGCCCCCATAACCTCGGTCGGTGGCGATCCTCCGCGTCGAGCCCCTGACCACCGCCCGCGCCCTGCGCGGTCCCTTCGACTACCGCCGGCCGGAGGCGATGGCCGAAGTCGACGTCGGCAGCGTCGTCCGCGTGCCCTTCGGCCCGCGACGCATCCTCGGCGTCGTCGTCGAGGTCGCCGAGGCCTCGGAGCTGCCGCCGGAGCGGCTGGCGGAGCCGCTCGAGGCGCTGGAGGCCGGCGCCACGCCGGAGCTGGTCCGGCTCGGTCTCTGGGTCGCCCGGGAGTATTGCTCGACCCCCTCCCGCGGGCTGCAGCTGGTGCTGCCGCCGGGCACGGGGACGGGCAGCGGCGCCCGCAGCGTGCGCTCGAAGACGGAGCTGCGGGCGGCGCTGCTGCCGGCGGGGGAGGCGGCGCTCGGGGGCGGCGAGCGGCTGGGCGCGAAGCAGCGCTCGGCGCTGGAGGCGCTGCGCTCGGGCGAGATGTCGGCGGGCGAGCTCGCCACCGCGGTCGGCTCCGACCGCCAGACGCTGCGCCGCCTCGAGCAGCGTGGCCTGGTCGCCACCCGCAGCATCACGGTCCGTCGCATCCCGGGCGAGCCGGGACTGGGAGCTGCGGCAACCCGCCCCGAGCTGTTGCCCGAACAGCGCGAGGCGGTCACCTCGATCGTCGCCGCCCTCGACGGCGAGGCCGGCGGGCCGCGCCAGCTGCTCCTCCACGGCGTCACCGGCTCCGGCAAGACCGAGGTCTACCTCGCCGGGGTCGAGGCGGCGCTGGAGCGGGGGAAGGGAGCGATCGTCCTCGTCCCCGAGATCGGCCTCGCGCCGCAGGCCGTCGCCCGTTTCCGCGCCCGTCTCGGCGACCGCTTCGCCGTCCTCCACTCGGCCCTTTCGCCGGGCGAGCGCTACGACGAGTGGCGCCGCCTGCGCAGCGGCGAGGCACAGGTCTGCGTTGGCCCCCGCTCCGCCGTCTTCGCGCCCGTCCGTGACCTCGGCCTGATCGTCATCGACGAGGAGCACGAGCCCTCCTACAAGCAGGAGGGGGACCCCACCTACGACGCCCGCGCCGTCGCTCGCAAACGCGCCGCCGACAGTGGCGCCGTCCTCGTCGCCGGGACCGCGACGCCGCGGCCGGAGAGCTGGCTGGAGCTGCCGCGCCTGGAGCTGCCGCGGCGCGTCGACGGCCGCCGCATGCCGCCCGTCCACCTGGTCGACATGCGCGAGGCCGACCCGCGCAGCGGGCCTGTGCACAGCGAGACCTGGGAGGCGCTGGAGGGGGTGCGCGCCGCCGGCGCCAAGGCGATCGTGATGATCAATCGCCGCGGCTTCGCCCCCTGGCTCACCTGCCGCTCCTGCGGCCATCATTGGGACTGCCCCAACTGCGACGTCTCGCTGATCGTCCACCGCCACAGCGGCCGCCTCGTCTGCCACCACTGCGCCCACTCCGAGCGCCAGCCGCAGGCCTGTCCCGAGTGCGGCTCGACCACGCTCTCGCGCGCCGGCGCCGGCACCGAGCGGATCGAGGGGCTGCTGGCCGAGCGGCTCGACCCGATGCCGGTCCTGCGCCTCGACTCCGACACCGCCGCCGCGCGCGGCGCCCATGCCCGCATCCTCGCCCGCTTCGACGAAGCCCCCAGCGCCGTCCTCGTCGGCACCCAGATGGTCGCCAAGGGCCACGACTTCCCCGAGGTGACGCTGAGCGCGATCCTCGACGCCGACGCCACCCTCCGCTTCCCCGACTTCCGCGCCGAGGAGCGGACCTTCGCGATGGTCGCCCAGCTGGCCGGCCGCTCCGGCCGCGGCGAGGCCGGGGGAGAGGTGATCGTCCAGACCCTCGCCCCGAACGCGTCGAGCATCGAGCACGCCGCCCGCCACGACTCCGCCGGCTTCCTCGAGGTCGAGCTGGGCCGTCGCCGCGCGCTCCACTACCCGCCGTATTCGCACCTCACCCGGATCAACTTCGCCTCCGAGCAGGAGACGCGGCTCGACGAGGTCGCGGTTGCCGTCGCCGGCGAGCTGCGGCGCTCGCTGCCGCAGGGCTCCGATCTGCTCGGTCCGGCGCCGATGTTCCGGGTCCGCAACCGCCATCGCCGCCGCATCATGATCAAGACCGACGACCGCGAGGGGACGGTGTCTGCGGTGCGCGAGGCGGTCGAGCGCCGGGCGGGAGACCGGTCGCTGAAGGACGTCGCCCTAGGCGTCGACGTCGATCCGCAGTAGCAGCGCCTCGGCAAGCGCCGCCGCGGCCGGCGGGTGCTCGGTCAGGTAGAGGTTCGGCTCGATCAGCTCCAGCTCGATCAGGCAGGGCCCGCCCTCGGGGCCGGCGACGAAGTCGGCCCGTGCGTAGAGCGGGACCTCCTCGATTTGCGCGAGCGCCCGCTCGGCGATCTCCAGCTCGGCCGCGCCCGGCGCGACCCGCTCCACGGTCCCGCCCCAGATCGACTGGACGCGAAAGTCGCCTGGCGCCGGGCGCTTGCGCACGGCGTGCGTGAACCTCCCGTCGACGTAGATCAGCGAGAGCTCGCCCTCGACTTCCAGTGACGGCAGGAACGGCTGGACCATCGCCTCGGCGCTCCGGGCCAGAGCTAGCTCCAGCGCGGAGGATTCCTCTCCGGCCCGCACCCGGCGCAGGTGGCGGGCGCCGAGGTCGACCACCGGCTTCACCACCGCCTCCTCCCAGCCCTCGCCCCGCAGCAGCTCCTCCAGGTCGGCACCCGCGCCCCGCCCCACCCAGACCGTCGGCACGATCGGCACACCCGCCTCGGCCAGCTCTCGCAGGTAGGTCTTCTCGCTGTTCCAGGCGATCAGAGCAGGCGGGTTCCAGAACCGCGTTTGCGTCGCCGCCTCGCGCGTCCAGGCGAGGAACTCGGCATGCTTGTCGTGGTAGTCCCAGGTCGATCGCACTATGCAGCCGTCGAACCAGGCCCAAGGCAGGGGTTCGCCGTCCCAGACGACCGGAGAGGGACGCACCCCCCGTTCGACAAGCGCCTTCTCGAGGAGCTGGTCGTCGACCTTGAGGTCGCCGAAGGCGGCGCAGGTGGCGATCGCGATGCGTTTGATCCCGGGCCCCATTTCCCTACGAAGTATCAGACGACGGCGCTCCTTAGACTCCGCCCCAGTGAGCGACGAGGTCCAGACTCCAGAGCGCGACGCCGAGCAGCAGCGGCTCGAAGTCGAGATGATCGAGCGCCGCGAAGCGGCGCTGGCGCACGTGGTCCAGTTCGGCGATCCGGTGCTGAAGAGCAAGGCCTCGCCGGTCACCAACTTCGGCCCGGAGCTGCGCGCCGAGGTCGAGCGGATGTACGAGATCATGCGCGACGGCTTGGGCGTCGGCCTCGCCGCGACCCAGCTCGGCGTCCTCCGCCGCCTGCTCGTCTTCCACGCCGGCCCCGACGGCGAACCGAGCGCGCTGGTCAACCCCGAGGTCGAGTGGCTCTCGGAGGAAACCGCGGTCGCCGAGGAGGGCTGCCTCAGCCTGCCGCGGGTGACGATGGACGTCGAGCGCCCGCTCTACGCGCGCTTCAGCGGGCGGGATGTTGAGGGAGCCCCCGTCGTGATCGAGGCCGCCGGCCTGGAGGCCCGCGTTCTCCAGCACGAGATCGACCATCTCGACGGCGTCCTGATCCTCGACCGCACCGAGCGCCACCAGCGCAAGGCGGCGCTGCGGGCGCTGCGCGAGGGCGGCAGCTACAGCCCCTCGGCCGAGGAAGAGATCGGCGAAGAGGGCGAGCTGCGCGAGCCGCGCACCGACGCGTGAGGACCGCCTACCTCGGGACCTCCGAGTTCGCCGCCACGGTGCTGCGCCGCCTTGCCGGCTCGCCGCACCGCCCGGCGCTGGTGGTGACGCCGCCGGATCGCCGCCAGGGCCGTGGCCGCAAGGTGTCGCCGCCGCCCGCCGCGGTCGCGGCGACCGAGCTGGGAATCGAGCTGCTGCAGGCCGAGAACGTCAACGAGGAGGGGGCGCTGGCGCGGATCCGCGCCGCCCAGCCCGAGGCGGTCCTCGTCTGCGCCTTCGGCCAACTGATCCGCGAGCCGCTGCTCTCCGAGTTCCCGATCCTCAACGTCCATCCCTCGCTGCTGCCGCGCTGGCGCGGCGCCGCTCCGATCGAGCGGGCGATCATGGCCCGGGACGAGATGACCGGCGTCTGCATCATGGAACTGACCGCCGGCCTCGACTCCGGCCCGGTCGCCCTGCGCGAGGAGGTCCCGCTCGCCCCCGAAGAGGACTTCGCCTCGCTCTCGGCGCGACTGGCGGAGCTCGGCGGCGACCTCCTCGTTCGCGCCCTCGACCTGCAGGCCGAAGGCGCGCTCGAGCTCGCCGAGCAGGACGAGGACGGGGTCACCTACGCGGAGAAGATCGATTCGGCCGAGCGGCGCCTCGACCCCACCCGGCCGGCGGCCGAGCTGGCCGCGAAGGTCCGCGCCCTCGCCCCGCACGTCGGCGTCTTCCTGGAGACCGCGGAAGGGGAGCGCCTCGGGGTCCGCAAGGCGCGGGCGGTCGCGGCGGACGTGCCGCAGGGGACGCTGGAGGTTCGTGACAACGCCCTCCTCCTCGGCTGCGGCGAGGGGGCGCTGCGGCTCGACGTCGTCCAGCCGCCAGGGAGCAAGGCGATGCCAACCGACGCCTACCTGCGCGGCCACGAGCCGCCGCGGCTATGAGCGGTCGCGTCTCGCCCGCCCGCGCGCTCGCCTTCGCAACCGTCCGCGCCACCTTCGAGGACGGCGCCTTCACCGAGCGTGCCTTTCGCGCCGAGGCGGATCGCCTCGCCCTCGACGGCCGCGACCGCGCCCAGGCGCAACGGCTCGCCTACGGTGCCGTCCAGCGCCGCGGCACCGCCGACGTCGCGATCGAACGGCTCGCCGGCCGCTCCACCCGCCTCCTCGACCCTCCGGTCCTGGCGGCGCTGCGGCTCGGCCTCTACGAGCTGCTCTTCGCCGACGCCACCCCCGACCACGCCGCCGTCGATCAGGCGGTCGAGCTCGTCAAGGGAGCCGGCGCAGCTCACGCCTCCGGCCTCGTCAACGCGGTGCTGAGGCGGGCGGTGCGGGAGCACGAGCAGCTGGCGGAGGACCTGTTGGGCGACGATTCGACCCCTGCCGCCGCCGCGGTGGCCGACTCGGCGCCCCAGTGGCTGGCGGAGATGTGGTGGCGGGAGCTGGGCGAGGAGGCGGCGCGCTCGACGCTTGCCGCCTGCAACGAGCGCTATGAGGTGGCGATGCGGGTGAACCCGCTGCGGGCCGAGCGCGAGGCGGTGCTGGCGCGGCTGCGGGAGGCCGGGGTGGAGGCGCGGTTGCCCGAAGCGCCCTGGCCCCTCGCCGCGCCGGAGATGCTCGTGATCGAAGGGCGGACCGGTGAGGCCGTCCCCGTAGCGGTCGCGGCCGGGGAGCTGACGCCGCAGAGCCGCGGCTCTGCGGCCGTGGTCGAGGTGCTCGACCCGCAGGAGGGCGAGCACGTGCTGGACCTCTGCGGCGGCCCGGGGATCAAGACCGGGCAGATCGCCGAGCGGATGGGCGATCGCGGCGAGGTGATCTCGGTCGAGATCGATCCCAGGCGGGCGGCTGAAGTCGCCGCCCAGACGAACCGGCTCGGCCTCCGCGGCGTCAGCGTGATCGAGGCCGACGCGACCGAGAGCGGGATGGCGCCCGGCTTCGACCGCGTCCTCCTCGACGCCCCCTGCTCGGACCTCGGCACGCTTGCCTCGCGACCCGATGCGCGCTGGCGCAAGTCGCCGAAGATGATCGGGCGGCTGACCGAGACCCAGGACAAGCTGCTGCGCAGCGCGGCCTCCGTCCTGCGCCCCGGCGGCATCCTCGTCTACTCGACCTGCACGATCTCCCGCCGCGAGAACGAGGAGCGGATCGCCGCCCTGCTGGCGGCGGCCGGGACCGAGGAGGGAGTGCCGCCGCTGGAGCTGGACGACCTCGGAGCCTCGGCGCCGCAGCTGGCGGCGCCCGCCGAGCCGCGCTGCCTGCAGCTCCGCCCCGACCGCGATCGCACCACGGGATTCTTCATCGCGCGACTTATTAGAACGGACTCCTGAACCGCCATGATTAAGGCATGAGCGACCCCAACCAGTCGAGCTCGGCGGAGTCGAATCCGCTGGGCCGAGCACCCTGTCCGAACTGCGGCGAGCCCTGGCTGCGCCCGACCCAGCTGCCGGGCCGCCTGCGCTGCGTCAACTGCCTCAGCCGTTTCGAACTCGTCTCCCAGTGCCCCAACTGCGGCGAGCACCAGACGATCGCCCGGATGACCAACACCGCTGACATGGAATGTCAATCGTGTGGAGCATCCATGCTGCGCGCGGCCTAGTCGTCTAGGTTCCCGGGATATGAGCGACCGGATGAAAGAGCTCCTGGCGGAGCCGCGCGTCGCGCCGTCGATCCTCTCCGCCGACATGGGCCGCCTCGGGGCTCAGATCGGCGAGGTGATGGACGCGGGGGCGCGGGTGATCCACTTCGACGTGATGGACGGGCACTTCGTCCCGCCGATCACGATCGGGCCGCTGGTCCTCAGCGGCATCGCCGACCAGGTCCACGATGCCGGCGGCGTCGTCGACGTCCACCTGATGATCGCGGCGCCGGAGCGCCAGATCGACGAATTCGCCGAAGCCGGTGCGGACTCGATCACCTTCCACGCCGAGGCGACCCCGCACGCCCACCGCACCCTCGCCGCCGTCCGCGAGACCGGCTGCCTCGCCGGGATCGCGATCAACCCGGGGACCCCCGTCGAGGCGGTGCGGGAGCTGCGCGGCCTCGCCGACGTCGTCCTCTGCATGACGGTCAACCCCGGCTGGGGCGGCCAGTCGTTCATCGAGACCTCGCCGGAGAAGGTCGAGCGCTTGGTCCCGCTGGTCGGCCCGGCACGGATCGAGGTGGACGGCGGGGTGGACGTCGAGACCGCGGGGCCGCTGGCCGCCGCGGGCGCCCGCCTCTTCGTCGCTGGCTCAGCCGTCTTCGGAGCCGACGATCCGGCCGCCGCTTACGCCGAGATCGCTACGGCTGCCGGGGCCAGCTGAGCCTGCTCGGCCGCGAGCGATCAGCGCGCCCGTCACCTCCTGCCACCAGGCGCGCTCCGCCGAACCCACGTCGTCGCGGTCGACCCGGCTCTCGCACCAGCCGGCCAGCGCCCGACGGCCGCCGATCGCGATCAGGCCGGCGCCGATGACCGCGAAGCGGCCGTCGGCGAGGGCCACGAGATAGGCGCCGCGGTCGCCGCGGTCGCGCATCACCCGGACGATCGGGATCCCGTCGACATCGCTGCCGAGCTCGCCGTCGCCGCCGAACGGCCGCACCGTGAAGACCTGCGGCGCTCCGCGCCGCGGCAACGGTGGCGGCTCCTCGCGTCCGATCGGGCCTTTGGCCCATTTCTTCGTCAGCTTCTCGACCTCGTCGCGCAGCTCGCTTCGCACGAGGACGTGGAGCTCGTCGCCCTCTTGCAGCTCGGTCGAGCCGCGGGGCGGGATCGCGTTGCCGTCGCGGACGATCACGTTGACCAGTGCCTCTCGGGGGAGATCGAGATCGCGTACGGGGTGGCCGGCGGCGGCTGCTCCCGGCGGCAGGCGGTAGGCGACTACGTCGCCACCCATGCGGCGGATGCGGCCGGATTCGAGCAGTCGCCGTGGCAGCGCCGGTTCGTCGGTGGTCAAGCCCAGTCGCGTCGCCAGGGGCTCGAAGCTCGCGCCCTGAACCAGGGTCGAGGTGACCACGACGAAGAAGACGATCGCGAAAAGTTCTTCGCTGGCGCCGATCCCGGCGACGACGGGGAAGGTCGCGAGCCAGATCGGCGTCGCCCCGCGCAGGCCGGCCCAGCCGAGCATCAGCCGCTCCTTCATGTTCAGCGGCGCGAACAGGGTGGCGACGACGGCGGCGACCGGGCGCGCGAGGAGGATCAGCACCGCCGAGAGCGCCAGGGCGTCGAGCGCGACGTCGGGCAGGCTCGAGGGAAAGACCAGCAGACCGAGCAGGATGAAGAGCGAGATCTGCGCGACCCAGCCGAGGCCCTGGTGGAAGGCGACGACGGTGCGCCGCGCCGGGATCCGGGCCGTGCCGAGGGCGAGTGCCGTCAGATAGACGGCGAGGAAGCCCGAGCCGTGGGCGATCTCCGCCAGGCCGTAGGCGAGGCCCGCGATCGCGATCGTCGCCACCGGATAGATGCCGTCGCCGGGGAGCTGCACGCGATCGAGCGCGTAGACCGCGAGGCGCCCGAGGGCATATCCGATCGCCGCCCCCAGCCCCAGCTTCAGAACCAGCAGGCCGGCCATGTCGGCAAGCCCGTAGCCCGGCTGCTGGATCCATTCGATGAAGCCGATCACCAGCAGCAGCGCGACCGGGTCGTTCATCCCCGACTCGCCCTCGAGCGAGCGCGCCAGGCGCTTCTCCAGGGTCGAGCGGCGCAGGACGGCGAAGATCGCGGCGGAGTCGGTAGCGGCGATCGCCGCGCCCACCAGCATCCCTTCCAGCGTGCTGAGGCCGAAGAGGAGCTTCGCCGCGAGGCCGGCGATCACCGCCGTCACCGCCGTGCCGATCGTCCCCAGCGAAGCGGCGGTGCCGAGGACGGGCCGGATCTCCGACCACCCCGCGGTCAGCCCGCCCTCGAAGATGATCAGGACGAGGGCGATCGTCCCCAGCGTGCGCGCCAGTTCGGCGTTGTCGAAGTGGATGCCGCCGATCCCCTCCGAGCCGGCCACCATCCCCAGGGCGAGGAAGAGCAGCAGGCCCGGCACCCGCATCCGGTCGGCGACCAGCGCCCCGATGATCCCCGCCGCCAAGAGGGCGCCGGC
>Ga0190273_10000868_pt1 | contig 10943 bp, 11 predicted proteins | sample Popmic504IS_FD_134513 | JGI IMG/M metagenome (GOLD analysis project Ga0190273, IMG submission 134513) | Populus adjacent soil microbial communities from riparian zone of Shoshone River, Wyoming, USA - 504 IS | ecosystem: Environmental > Terrestrial > Soil > Riparian zone > Trees stand | place...
GCCCTTCTCGATCACCGCGACCGGGACTTCGCCCAGCTTCTCGGTCAGCTCCGGCTCGTTCTCGAGCAGCTGCAGGAGCTTGTTGGCGCAGGCGAGCCCGGCCGGCCCGCCGCCGACGATCGCTACCCCGACCTCGATTCGCTCGTCCGGCGCGTCGGTCGGCGGACCAATCACGTCGTTGGAGTCGAAGGGCGGCGGGAACTCAGCGGGTGCGACGGCGGGCATCTTGGAACTCCTTTCGAATGGGGAGCCGAGCCGAAGCTCAGCCGCCCCTCTTGGCCTTGATCGCCTCGGTCAGCTTGGGGACGATCTTGTGCAGGTCGCCCACCACGCCGAGGTCCGAGAACTCGAAGATCGGCGCGTTCGGGTCCTTGTTGATCGCGAGGATGTTCTCCGAGTTCTGCATCCCGACCTTGTGCTGGATCGCCCCGGAGACCCCGGCGGCGAGGTAGAGCTTCGGCGCCACCGTCTTCCCGGTCTGACCGATCTGGGCCGCGTACGGGTACCAGCCGGCGTCGACGACCGCGCGGGTCGCGGCGACGGCGCCGCCCATCGACTCGGCCAGCTGCTCGCAGAGCTCGAAGCCCTCTTTGGCCCCGAGGCCGCGGCCGCCGCCGACGAGGATGTCGGCGTCCTCGATGTTGACGTCAGCGCCGCGCTGCTCGCCGCGCTGCACCAGCTTCGCCTTGGACGACCACTCGGAGAGCTCGACGTCGACGTCGACGACCTCGGCACTACCACCGCTCTCGTTGATGTCGAAGGCGTTGAGGCGGCCGATGATGATGCCGGGCTCGGCGACGTAGCCGACGTCGGCGATCTCGGAGTCCTGCAGGATCGGCCGCTCGACGACCAGTTTCCCGTCCTGGACTTTGACCGCGGTGACCTCCATGGTCACGCCGGCGCCGAGGCGGGCGGTGAGGCCGGCCCCGATCTCGAAGCCGAGCAGACCGCCGCCGAAGAGGGCGTAGGAGAAGCCCTGCTCACCGATGACTTTCGCCATCGCGTCGACGATCGGCTGGGCCAGGCCCTCCGGGACGCTCTTGGCCCGGTAGACCTTGGCGGCGCCGTAGTTGCCGAGCGAGGCGCAGGCGTCGTCGGCAACATCGCCGACGACGAGCGCGGCGGCCTCGCCGCCGACCTCGCTGGCCAGGCGGGCCGCCTCGGAGATGGCTCCGAGCGAGTTCTTGTTGAAGTTGCCCCCGTCGTCGTGGAGGGCGTAAACCAGGATCCCTGCCATTTAGATCAGCTTCCTCTCGTCGAGCCACGCGACGATCTTTTCGACCGTCTCGTTGGTGTCCTCGTCCTCGATGATCTCGCCCGCTTCCTTCGCCGGCGGCGGGTTGAGCGCGAGCACTTTGGTCTTCGAACCGCCCTCGCCGACCTGGCCGGCGTCGATGCCGACGTCGCCCGTCGCCTTCGAGTCGAGCGGTTTCTTTTTCGCCCCCATGATCGCTTTCAGGCTCGGGTAGCGCGGCTCGTTGATCGCGTCGCCGACGCTGATCACGGCCGGCAGCTCGACCTCGACCGTGTCGTACCCGTACTCGGCCTGGCGCTCGCAGCGCAGTTTGCCGTCGGTGACGTCGATCTGGATCACCTGGGTCAGCGACGGCATCTTCAGGTGGTCGGCGACGACGGCGCCGATCGTGTAGCACTCGCCGTCATCGGACTGCTGGCCTAGCAGGACCAGGTCGGGGTTCTCCGACTCCAGCACCTTCGCCAGCGCGTAGCCGGTCGCGCAGACGTCGGAGCCGCTGAGCGCCTCGTCGGCCAGGTGCACCGAGCGATCGGCACCGAGGGCGACCGCCTTGTGCAGAGCACGGACGGCGGAGCTCGGGCCCATCGTTACGGCCACAACCTCCTCGACCGGGATCGCGCCACCCTCCTTGATCTGCATGGCCGCCTCGAGGGCGTGCGTGTCGAAGGGGTTGAGATTTTTCTCGCCGCTACGGTCCAGCCGCATCGTGTTCGGATCGATGCGCTTCTGAACGGCGGCGTCCGGGACCTCCTTGACCAGGACGCAGATCTTCAAGTTCAAGCCTCCTTGGGGATGATTCTCAGGTCTTCGGGGGCGGCGGTTCGCGCTTCATGGCCCCGCTTGCGGTGCGGGATCTTAGCGTTTGCCGTCGGTTGACTGACGAGTCAATCAGGATGATACCCGGATCGGACGGACCTATGCACCGATCCGTGTCAGATGTCACGGAACCCGCGTGAGCGCGAATCAGGCTTCGGCTTCGTGGCGAGCGCTGGCGCGCTCGCGGATGAACTCGACGATGTCGTCGGTCCCCGAGCCAGGCGTGAAGACCTCGGCGACACCGAGCTCCTTCAGCTGCGGGATGTCGTCGGCGGGGATGGTCCCTCCCACGGTCACGAGAACGTCGTCGACCCCCTGCGCCTGCAGCAGGTCGACCACTTTCGGGACCAGCGTCATATGGGCGCCGGAGAGGATCGAGAGGCCGACCGCGTCGGCGTCCTCCTGGATCACCGTCTCGGCGATCTGCTCGGGCGTCTGGTGCAGCCCGGTGTAGATCACCTCCATGCCGGCGTCGCGCAGGGCGCGGGCGATGATCTTGGCGCCGCGGTCATGCCCGTCGAGACCGGGCTTGGCGACGACGACGCGAATCTTCCTGGCGGTTGCTGCCTCCATGCGGCGGAAACCCTAGCGGGGTCGCAGCCTGCGCGGGGGAGGAACGCGGCGGCGGGCGGCCACTCGCGTGGCGCCGAAGCCGGCGACCGTCGCCAGCAGGGTCACTGCCAAGGCGACGAGACGGCGGCCGAGCCGCTCGAAGCGCATCACCTGCCAGCCCTCGGCCCGGGCGATCTCCGCCAGTGGCGGGTCAGGGTTGACCGCGACCGGGTTGCCGACCGCGCGCAGCATCGGCAGGTCCGAGAGCGAGTCGGAGTAGGCGTAGGAATCGGCCAGCTCGATCCGGTGACTCGCGGCGAATTCGCGCATCGCCGTCACCTTCCCCTCGCCGTAGACGAAGGGGCCGTCGAGGCGGCCGGTGAAGCAGCCTTCCGCGTTGGTCTCGTACTTGGTGCCGATGCCGCCGTCCATCCCCAGCACGTGGGCGAGCTGCTCGACCACGCCGTTGCCGGCGGCGCTGACGATGAAGGTCGGCCGGCCGGCATCCTGATGGGCGTAGACCTCTTCCAGCATCTGGGGAAAAACGCGAGGCAGGATCGCCGCCATCACTTCCGGCCCCATCCGTTCGATCGTCCGCGCGTCGACGCCGGTGATCAGCTCCCGCGCCACCTTCAGCACCTCGGCGGTGCGGGCGTCGGTGGTGCCGCGCAGCCGGTAGCGCAGGTGCTCGAACCCCCAGCGGGTCAGCTGCCGTTTGCCGACGATTCCCTGGTTGGCGGCGATGCGGGCGAACTGCATCCCGCTCGACCCCGCCATCAGGGTCTTGTCGAGGTCAAAGAACGCCGCAGCCCGCGGCGAGGGGTCGCTCGCGGGCTGCTCGCTCAAGTTCAGACCTTGTCGACCTCGATGACGATCGCGTCGCCCTGGCCACCGCCGGAGCAGATCGCGGCGACGCCGAGGCCGCCGCCGCGGCGGCGCAGCTCGTGGACGAGGGCGCCGACGATGCGGGAGCCGGAGGCGCCGATCGGGTGCCCGAGGGCGATCGCGCCGCCGTTGACATTGACCTTCTCCTCGTCAACGCCGAGCATCCGCACCGAGTTGAGCGCGACCGAGGCGAAGGCCTCGTTGATCTCCCAGAGGTCGACGTCCTCGGGGCTCTTGCCGATTTTCTCCAGCGCCAGCTTCGAGGCGTTGGCAGGGGTCTTCGCCAGGTAGGGGAAGTCGTCGGCGACGGTTCCGTAGGAGAGGATCCGGGCCAGCGGCGTCTTGCCTTCCTTTTCCGCCCACTCTTCGGAGGCGACGACGATCGCGCCAGCGCCGTCGTTGACGCCGGGAGCGTTGCCGGCGGTGTGGGTAGCGTCATCTCCGCCGATCGCCTTCAGCTTTGCCAACGTCTCCAGGGTCGTCTCGGGACGAATCGCCTCATCGGTCTCCATCGTGCTCTCACCCTTGCGCGACTTGATCGTGACGCCGACGATCTCGTCGGCCAAGCGGCCGGCTTCGGTCGCCTCGTTGGCGAGCCGGTGCGACCGCTCGGCGAAGCGGTCCATGTCGACGCGGCTGATCTCGAGCTCGTTGCCGACCTCGCTCGCCTCGTTGATCATCTGCTTTTCAGTGAAGGGGTTGGTGAGGCCGTCATGGGTCATCGCGTCGAGCGCCTTGACGTCGCCCATGCGAAAGCCGAAGCGGGCGCCGGGCAGCAGCCAGGGGGCGCTGCTCATCGACTCCATGCCACCGGTGACGGCGACGTCGGCGTCACCGGCGCGGATCGAGGTGTCGGCGAGGCCGAGCGAGCGCATGCCGGAGGCGCAGACCTTGTTGATCGTCTCCGAGGGCACCTCCTTGGGGATGCCGCCCTTGATCTGGGCCTGGCGCGAGGGGATCTGCCCCTGGCCAGCTTGCAACACCTGGCCGAAGACGACCTGCTCGACCTGCTCGGGGGCGACCCCGGAGCGATCGAGCGCGGCCTCGATCGCGGTGCCGCCGAGGTCGGTGGCGTCGAGGGAGGCGAGGCCACCGCCCATCTTTCCGAAGGGGGTGCGCGCGGTTCCGAGAATCACTGAGCTGGGCATCTACTGCCTTTCCTTTCAAGTTCGCTAGGCCTGGCCCCTGTCCGCCAGGTCCAGCGGGTGACGATACCGACAGGGCTTAGACTCGCGATCCGATGAAGGTCGAGGTGAAGCAGGTCGAGCTGGACGACGCGGGGGCGGATCTCCTCGTCGTCGGGTTGATCGAGGGCGCGGAGCTGCCGGCGGCGATCGCCGGTGCCGCCGGCGCTGATACCGCCAAGAGCGGCTTCAAGAAGCTCTCGCTGCTGCGGCCGGACGGCTTCCCGCCGGTGCTGGTGGTGGGGCTCGGTAAGGGCGATGAGCTCGATGCCGAGAAGCTGCGCGTCGCCGCCGCGCTCGCCGCCAAGGAGGCGGGGCGCTTGGAGGCGGGCTCGCTCGCCTGGGCGCTTCCCGAGGGCTTCGAGGATGACGCTGCCGCGGATGCGGTCGTGACCGGAGCGATCCTCGCCGCCTACCGCTTCGACCGCTTCAAGTCCGGGGACGAAGAGGACGCGGCGAGGCTCGAAGAGATCACGATTCTCGGGCCCGAGACCCTGGCCGATGTGGCCAAGCGAGCCCGGGTTGCCGCCGAGGCGCAGAACCGCGCCCGCGAGCTGCAGAGCACCCCCGCCAACTTCGCCACCCCCACCGCCCTCGCCGAACGAGCCGAGGAGATCGCCGCTGGGTCTGACGCCCTCAGCGTCGAGGTTCTCGGCCGCTCCGAGCTCGAGGCCAAGGGCATGGGCGGCCTGCTCGCGGTCAGCCAGGGCGGGCCGCAGGAGCCGAAGCTGATCGTCCTCCGCTACGCCGGCGGTGGCTCCGGGCCGAAGCTCGGCTTCGTCGGCAAGGGAGTCACCTTCGACACCGGCGGCATCTCGCTGAAGCCTGGCGCCGGGATGCACGAGATGAAGATGGACATGTCGGGCGCCGCAGCGGTGCTCGAGGCGGTCGGCGCGATCGCTGAGCTCGGGGTGCCACTGGACCTCGTCGCCGTTGTCCCCTCGACCGAGAACATGCCGTCCGGGACCGCGATCAAGCCGGGTGACGTGATCACCCAGTACAACGGCAAGACGGTCGAGGTCAACAACACCGACGCGGAGGGTCGGCTGATCCTCGCCGACGCCCTTGCCTACGCGGTCGAGCAGGGAGCCGAGCGGATCGTCGACCTCGCCACCCTCACCGGCGCCGTCGTGATCGCCCTCGGCTCCACCTACGCGGGGCTCATGTCCAATGACGATGCGCTGGCCGGGGAGGTCCTCCGCGCCGGCGAGGAGACCGGCGAGTTGACCTGGCGCCTGCCGCTCCACCCCGAGTACAGGGAGCTGATGCAGGGGACGGTCGCCGACCTTTCCAACCTCGGCAAGAAGCGCAAGGCCGGGACGATCACCGCCGCCGCCTTCCTCGAGGAGTTCGTTGGCGAGACGCCGTGGGCGCACGTCGACATCGCCGGCACCTCCTGGGACGTCGGTCGGGCCTACACCGGCAGCGACGCCAGCGGCTTCGGCGTGCGGCTGCTGGTTGAGCTCGCCCGCCGTCACTCCGCCGCGAACCACTCTTCCTAACTTTCCCCGAGGATCATCAGGGTCGACGTGCCGGAGGCAAGGAGCTTGCCGCTGCGCGCCTCGGTCAGCGTCGCCTCCGCCGTCGCCTGGCGGCGGCCGCGGTAGAGCACGGTCGCCTCACACAGCACTCGGCCGGTGTCGCGGGTGAGCGGTCGCACGAACTTCGCCTCCAGCCCTAGCGAGGTGTAGGCGACGCCAGCGGGCAGCGTCGTGTGGACGGCGCAGCCGAGCGCCGAGTCGAGCAGGGTCGCCGCATAGCCACCGTGGACGACGCCGATCGGGTTGTAGTGCTCCTCGCCGGGTTCGCCCTCGAAGATCACCCTCCCCTCCTCCAGCTCGACCGGTCGCAGCCGCATCGTCACCGCAATCGGCGGCGGCGGCAGCTGGCCGGTGACGACGGCGGTCATGTACTCCATGCCGGTCATGGTCGCGCCGGCCGCCGCCGTCGGCACCGGGTCCTGCCAGACCAAGGTGCGGCTGCGCGAGCTGTCGGGGCTGAAGGCAGCGAAGGCTTCCGCCAGCTCCGCGGCCGTGCCCTCGGGGGCGGTGATCACGCCGTCGCCGCTCATCGGACGCCCGGCCTCCGCTGGCCGTCGGTCCGTCGTGGCTCCCGTGGCGCGGGGTAGTGCAGGTCGGCGGCGATCTCCGCCTCGGTGATGGCGATGCGGGACTTACGTTGCCGTTGCTGGTGCCTCTGTCTCGAAATCAGCCTCATGGTGTTGCCTCCGATCGGCTGGTTGCCTAGGTTGCATCAAGCAACCTTCTCTTCCGCGACCCTAACCGACACAGTTGCTTGATGCAACCAACTGTGCGAAGATCACACTCGTGCTGCGTCGCGACTACCCCGGCCTCGACTGCTCGGTCGCCAAGGCGCTCGAAGTGATCGGCGAGCGCTGGTCGCTGCTGATCGTCCGCGCCGTCATGCACGGCAACCGCCGCTTCGGCGAGATCCAGGAGTCGCTGGGCATCGCCCGCAACGTGCTCTCCACGCGCTTGGAGCGCCTGGTCGACGAGGAGATCCTCGAGCGCCGCGCCTACTCGGAAAACCCGCCCCGCCACGAGTACTTCCTCACCCAGAAGGGCCTCGATCTATGGCCCGCCCTGATCGCCCTCCTCCACTGGGGCGAGCGCTACTCACCCGACCCCGCCGGCCCCCGCCGCCTGATCGTCCACAAGGAGTGCGGCGGCGCGGTCAGCGAGCGGGGCATCTGCGAGAGCTGCGGCAGGGTCCTCACCGCGAGGGACGCGAAGCAGGTGCCGGGGCCTGGGGTGAAGGTCGAGCGAGACCGCGCTTCGCCTCTCCGCTAGTTCGCAGAGGCCGCTTCGACAACCGTTTCGATTCGTTCGGTAGGCGTCATTTCAAGCCGTGCCTTGAGAAGCTCCCGATCGACCCCTGACTCCCGACGCTTTGTCTCTATCACCAGCTCCTCCCCCATAAGGAAGAGCAACTCCCCCAGCATCTCTACCGAGGGGGAAACTCGTCCGCACTCGATTCTCGAGATCGTCGATCGACTGAGATTCGCGCGAGTAGCCAGTCGGCTCTGGCTCAGTCGGTGCCGCTTCCTTACCTGCCGCAGAAGTTCCCCAATCGACTCCATGCCCAAGACGCTAGCTTTTGAGACGACAGGCGACGAGAGGAACGAGATGGCGACGGCGGCTGAGCTTCAGGTACGGGACAAGATCTTCATCGGCGGCGAGTGGGTTGAGCCGCGGGCTGCCGAGCCGATCGAGGTGGTGAACGCGACCACCGAGGAGGTGATGGGACGGATCCCCGGCTGCTCGCCCGAGGACGCTGACCGCGCCGTCGCCGCTGCCCGGGCCGCGTTCGAGAGCTGGTCGCAGACCTCACGCGAGGAGCGGGCCGGCTACCTCGCCGCAATCGCCGAGGGGTTGGGCGAGCGGGCCGAGGAGATCGCGACGACCATCACCCAGGAGCTGGGGATGCCGCTGAAGCTGAGCCGGATCGTCCAGGTCGGGCTGCCGACCTCGCAGTTTGCGGGCACGCCGAAGCTGATGGAGGAAGTCGCCTGGGAGGAGGAGATCGGCAACTCGCGGGTGCTGCGTGAGCCGGTCGGCGTCCTCGGCGCGATCACGCCGTGGAACTACCCCCTCAACCAGATCGCCTGCAAGGTCGCCCCCGCCCTCGCCGCCGGCTGCACGGTGGTGCTGAAGCCGAGCGAGGTGACGCCGCTGAACGCCTTCCTACTGGCCGAGGTGATCGAGGCGGCCGGCCTCCCCGCCGGCGTCTTCAACCTGGTCACTGGCAGCGGCCCCGTGGTCGGCGAGGCGATCGCCGCCCATCCCGGCGTCGACATGGTCTCCTTCACCGGCTCGACCCGCGCCGGCCGCCGCGTCAGCGAGCTTGCCGCGGCGACGGTGAAGCCGGTGGCGATGGAGCTCGGGGGCAAGTCGCCGAACGTGATCCTCGACGACGCCGACCTCGAGAAGGCAGTGCCTGACGGCGTCTCCAAGTGCTTCCTCAACTCCGGCCAGACCTGCAGCGCCCTGACCCGGATGCTGGTCCCGCGCCAGCGCCTGGCGGAGGCAGAGGAGCTGGCCAGGGCGGCGGCCGAGACCTTCACCCCCGGCGACCCCTTCGACTCCTCGACCCGCCTCGGCCCGCTCGTCTCCGACGTGCAGCGCGAGCGCGTCCGCGGCTACATCCGCAAGGGCGAAGAGGAGGGGGCGCGGCTGATCACCGGCGGCCCCGAGGCGCCCGAGGGCCTCGATCGCGGCTACTTCGTCCGCCCCACCGTCTTCTCCGAGGTGACCCCGGAGATGACGATCGGCCAGGAGGAGATCTTCGGCCCGGTGCTGGTGATCCAGCCGTACGAGGGCGAGGACGACGCCGTGCGGATCGCCAACTCGACCCCCTACGGCCTCTCCGGCGGCGTCTGGTCGGCCGATACCGACCGCGCTATCCGGGTGGCCAGGCGGATCCGCACCGGCCAGGTCGAGATCAACGGCGGCGCCTTCAACCCCATCGCTCCCTTCGGCGGCTACGGCCAGTCAGGCCACGGTCGCGAGAACGGCCGCTACGGGATCGAGGAGTTGCTGCAGGTCAAGGCGCTGCAGCTGTAGCGAGCTTGCGACCGAGCCCATCAGGGCTCCGATCGCAGGTTCGAACCCCTTTAGAGCCGGCTCAACCGCTCCTGTGGAGCAGAGGCAATGGTTCTCCGAAAGCTCGCCTTGGCGGCTCGCCGTTGGCGATGACGCGGCGTCCATTCCACCGGTAAGTGACGGCACGCTTGCCGCTTGGACAACAGAAAGCATTTCTGGGTCGATAGATCCCGTAACGCACGACGATCGAATCTCCCCCTGCCTCGTGCACTTTTCCAAGGGTGAGGTTCACCGACATTCGGTTGCTCGCATACCCGACGAAACGAAGCTCGTCGAAGAGGAGCACGATGTCCCCCGTCCCGTCGACAGAGTTCAAAGTTGCCTGGAACGCCGAAAAGGTGGACCCATTGTGGGCCCGCACCGAATAACTCTGTTGGCCTCGCAGGTGGAACCGCCGCTTGTAACGCCGATGATGAGCGCCAAAGGCGTGGGCATATACAAAGGTGCGTTCCGCGACTCCTCGCGCCTTGCCCCTCAGGGCCGCTTCGAAATCGAATTCGCCGGAAGACCCCTTTGGCCACGCCGACGCGACGGCGAGAACAAGAGACAGCGAGATCAGCCCAATGGTCATCTGGACGCCGCGGCCGCTTTTCATACCGCAACCGTATCTAGCTGCTGCCCAGAAATAGATGGAGGCAGCTTCCTCTTCACGCCGCTAGGACCTGGGCGGAATCGCCGTGACTCCGCCCTCGGCGCGGCCGGCCACCTCGGCCCCGCGCCCGACCTTTTCGCCGACGCCAAAGTGAGCGCAGATCGTCAGCTCGTGCTCGCGGCGCAAGGGCCGGCTGGGGTCGACGACCGGGGCGCTGCGGATCGCATCCCCCTCTTGCGCCACCCAGACGCCGAAGGGCGCGCCGGCGCAGTTCGCGAAGGGGACCGCGACGACGCGGGCGCGGCGGCGGCGGCCGAGGCGGGCGATCAGCCAGGCCGGTTCGCCGCTGTTGGCGTCGACGTAGAAGCCCTGTACCTGACCGACGGAGCTGCCGCCGAGCTCGGCAACCTCGGCTCCAAGCCAGCTCATCGCCTCGGCCGTCGTCGGGCGCTCCGTCGCCTCAGGCATCGACGTGCTTCTCCAGCAGCTCGCTGGCCGCGGTGGCGGGGTCGAGCTCCCGCCGCACCACCCGGTCCAGCAGGTCCGCCGTCGCCGGATCCTCGGAGACCGTCTGCTCGAGCCGCCGCCGCATCCGCGAGGTGGCGATGCCGAGGACCTCGCTGCGCAGGTTGCGGGCGCGGCGCTCGGCCAGCGTTCCCTGCCCCTCGATGAAGGCGCGGTGCTCGTCGATCTTCGTCGCGAGCTCCTCCACGCCCTCGCCGCGGGCGGCCTCGGTACGCAGGATCGGCACCTTCCACCCCTCCGGGTCCTGGGAGAGGGCGAGGACCCCGCGCACCTCGCGCACCATCGTGTCGGTCATCGGGTGGTCGGCCTTGTTGACGACGATCACGTCGGGGATCTCCATCACCCCGGCCTTCAGGGCCTGGATCGAGTCACCGGAGCCGGGCATCAAGGCCAGCACGATCGTGTCGGCGTGGTCGACGATGTCGATCTCCGCCTGGCCGACGCCGACGGTCTCGATCAGGACGTCGTCTTTGCCGGCGGCGTCCATGATCAGCGCCACCTGCAGCGCCGCC
>Ga0190273_10000869_pt1 | contig 10940 bp, 9 predicted proteins | sample Popmic504IS_FD_134513 | JGI IMG/M metagenome (GOLD analysis project Ga0190273, IMG submission 134513) | Populus adjacent soil microbial communities from riparian zone of Shoshone River, Wyoming, USA - 504 IS | ecosystem: Environmental > Terrestrial > Soil > Riparian zone > Trees stand | place...
GAAGCTTCCGCCCTTCATCGCCACCCTTGGCACCATGAGCGTGTTCCAGGGCTGCGCCTACGTCGCCACCGATGGCAAACCCGTGTACGACGTCCCTCAGTCCTTCGTCTTCATGTTCAACAGTTACGTCTCCGGTGTACCAAGCGCTGTCATCCTCGTGCTTGCCATCGGGGTCGCGGCGTGGGTGCTGCTACGCAAGACCGTCTTCGGCGAGAACGTGATCGCCGTCGGTGGGAGCCAGGAGACCGCCTGGCTCTCCGGCATCAACGTCAACCGCGTCAAGCTCGGCGTCTACTGTCTGTCGGGTGCTCTCGCCGGCGTCGGCGGTCTGGTGCTCGTCGCCCGCATCAACGCCGCACAGCCAGAAGGCGGCAGCCCATACCTGCTGACCGCTATCGCTGCCGCCGTCATCGGCGGGGCGAATCTGATGGGCGGTGAGGGACGGATCGCCGGCACATTGGTCGGCGCCCTCATCCTCGGAGCGCTCACCAACGGGCTGGTCCTGCTCAACGTACCGAGCTTCTACGAGCAGATCGTCACGGGTGCTGTGGTGATCATCGCCGTCGCTCTCGACCAGGGCGCGAAGGGCTGGCCAGTGCTGGGGCGTGTCCACCGAGACGGCGACACGCCCGAGTCTGGCGAAGTGGCCGTGGGACCCGTCACGGTGAGCGACGGCTCTGACAAGCAGCCGATCGGGTTGGCAGAGGTGCAGGAGCGGTGACGCAGGAGCGCATTCTGGTGACGGGCGGAGCAGGACTGATCGGCGCGCCGACTGTGCGACATCTTGCAAGCCTCGGCGCGCACGTGACGGTGCTCGACCGCGCCGTCACCGACCTCGGACCGGGAATCGAGTTCCTCACCGGCGACGTGACCGACCTTGACACCGTCCGGCGGGCCGTCAAGGGCCAGGACGCCGTGGTGCATCTAGCGGGGATCCCAGGGCCACATCTGGTCGACGACCTGACGACATACGTCGTCAACACAGTCGGCACCTACACAGTGCTCCACGCCTCCGCAGAGGCCGGAGTCCGCAAGGCGGTCTACGCCTCCAGCATCAATGCGACCGGGCTGCCCCTCAATGACCGCGCACTTCTGCCTGACAGCTACCCCTTCGACGAGGACACGCGGGAGGACTTCACCGACTCCTATTCTCTGTCGAAGAAGGCCAACGAGCAGGCCGCCGCCCAGATCGCACGACACAGCTCGATGAGCATCACCGGCCTGCGGTTCCCGCTCGTCCGCGACATCCTTCTTGACGGCGGTGACCGCTTTGCCCAGCACCTGCGGACGCTGATGGACGACGATCCACGTCGTGCCGCGGCCGAGGGCTGGACCTACCTCCACACCGATGACGCCGCCCGCGCGGTGGCGGCCGCCCTGACTCACGAGACGCCGCCGGCTCCAGGCATCCTGGTCGCCGCCTCACGCACCTACCTACGCGAGGACACCATGACGGCGTTGGCGCGGTGGGCCCCAGACGTACCCGCTCAGCCCCTCCAAGGGCGTGCCGTGCCGGTCGACCTGTGGCGGGCGCGCGACCAGCTCCAGTTCGAGGCAGCCACGCTCCTGGATGACGTGGCGCCACACGCACTCGTCTCGTGCGTCGACGCGGCCCTCGGAGTCGAGACATGAGCGGACCGCCCGTCAGCCAACCCTCGGTCTCGGTGCTCGGCCTTGGACCGATGGGGCACCCGATGGCCAACTGCCTGCTACGCGCCCGCAGCGAGTTGACGGTGTGGAACCGCACGTCTCACCGGGCCGATGACTTGGTGGAGCACGGCGCTCGGCGTGCGGCGACTCCCGGTCAAGCAGCTGGAGACGTCGTCCTGACAGTCCTTCCCGATCTGCCACACGTGAAGTCGCTGCTGCCGGGTCCGGACGGGCTGCTCGAGGGCTGGCGGCGTCACGACGTGGACGAGCCTGTGCTCGTCGTGCATGGCACGGTGTCGGCAGTCGCTGTCCGCGAGCTGGCTCGGAATCTGTGGGACGACCACCACGTTCGGCTGGTCGACGCCCCGATGAGCGGCGGTGTCCCCGGTGCCGAACGAGGCACATTGAGTCTCATGGTCGGTGGAGACGCGGACACGGTGGAGTACCTGACTCCGGTCTTCGCGGCAGTTGCCACGACGGTGGTTCACCTTGGGGACAGCGGTGCAGGGCAGCTCGCCAAGGCGTGCAACCAGATCGTGGTAGCGGCCACCATCGCGGCTTGGTCAGAAGCCATCTGCCTCGCCGACAGCCATGGATTGGATCGAGCCGACCTGTTCCGCGCTCTGGCGGGCGGCCTGGCCGGTTCTGAGCTTCTGGAGCAGAAGAGGCACAGGTGGCTCCAATCCGACTACCAGGGCGGCGGCAGCGCCCGCAACCAGATGAAGGATCTCGTATTCGCCCGTGACGCGGCTGTGAACGGAAGCTCGTCGACCGAGGTCATCGACCTCGTGCTGCGACAGTTCTCGAGCATGGTTGAAGCCGGCGACGGTGACCTGGACCATTCGGGGTTGTTGCGCTCGGTTGCCGCTCGATCGACCGGTGGGCACTCCCGTGGCGGTTGACCCTGAAGTCGGCGCGACGGGTCTCGTCGAAGCGCCACTCGGCGGGTTGCCAGTTGTCGACGCCCACCACCATCTCTGCGACCTCTCCGGTCAGTCCTACCCGTGGCTCGAGCGCCCGCCGGAGCAAGGGTTTCCCTACCACGGGGACGACCGTCCGATCCGTCGCGACTATCTCGTAGACGACTATCTGGGCGACGTTGGTGATGTCAGGCTTGTCGGGTCAGTGCACATCGAGAACGGCGCTGCCGACCCGCGAGCCGAGACCACGTGGTTGGTGGGACTTATGCGCTCGTCTCGCGTGCCTTCGGCGCTGGTGGCCAAGGTCGACCTTTTGACGTCATCAGCGCATGCGGATCTGGAATGGCAAGCGGGGCAACCCGGCGTCAGGGGAATCCGGCAGATCCTCAGTTGGCATGCCGACCCCACCTACAGCCACACCTCACGGAACGACATCATCGAGGACCCAGTCTGGCGGTCGAACTTTGCGCACCTGAACACCCTCGGCTTGTCCTTCGACCTACAGGTGTACCCGCACCAGCTCATGCAGGCAGCCGAGCTGGCGGCGACCTTTCCAGACACCTCGCTCGTACTCGACCACGCCGGGATGCCGATCCATCGCGACCGTGACTACCTCGACAGCTGGCATCGCGAGATGGAGCGTCTCGCCGACCACGACAACGTCGTCTGCAAGGTGTCAGCCATCGGAACCCAGGACCACCGCTGGACCGTGGAATCGCTGCGACCGGTGGTGCTCGGCGCCATAGAGGCATTCGGTCCCGATCGCACCATGTTCGCCAGCAACTTCCCCGTTGACGGGTTGTACTCCTCATACCGGCGCCTCTACGACGCCTTCGACCAGCTGACGTCGAACTTCAGCCAGGACGAGCGGTCGCGCCTTTTCGCGCGCACCGCTGCCGAGGTCTATCGACTCGACCTCCGGGGCAACGAAGAAACGACAGGGGCGAGGCGTGCATAGAGGGGACGGGCCCTCGCACGCCGTCATCATGGGCGTGTCCGGGACGGGAAAGTCGACAGTGGCACGGGCACTGGCAGACAACCTCGGTTGGGTCCATGTTGAAGGCGACCTCTACCACCCACCGGCCAACATCTCGTCCATGAAGGCGGGCGTCCCGCTCGACGATGCAGCACGACACCCGTGGCTCCAAGCATTGTCCGCGGCCATCTCCCATGAGCACGAGGCGGGCCGCTCCACCGTGACAAGTTGCTCTGCCCTGAAGCGGACCTACCGGGACCTTCTGCGGGCAGCTGTACCTCCTGGACGCCTCTACGTCGTGCATCTGTACGCCGACGCTGCGGTCCTTGCGAGTCGACTGGCCCATCGCACTGGCCACTTCATGCCGAGTTCGCTGCTCTCCTCGCAGTATGTGTGCCTTGAACACCTACAACAGGATGAGCTGGGAGCGACCGTGGACGTCGCAGCGCCACGCTCGACCGTCGCCGCACGGGTCGATGCTCACGTCAGTACTTGGCTCTCAGACAGGCGGCTGTAACTCCGCGCCGCGGCGTCCTTCCCGTCCGTCTGGGTCCCCAAGGGCTGTCATTCGTGTGGCACCCTGCCCGGATTGTGTACCCGGAGGGGCACGAGCATGGTCAGCGTCAAGGATGTGGCCGTTGCGGCAGGGGCGGTCTCGCCACGGTTCAGCGCTACGGCAACGCCGAGGTTGGCCGCAAGACCATGGTCGACGCGCTCGTCCCAGCAGTCGACGTGCTCAGCAGTGGCGCGATGGATTGGGGCTCTGCCAACGGCGGTCTACTGGTCAAGGCCGCGAAAGACCGCAGCCACCGGTGCGCGCGCAACCGCCGACATCACCGCCCGCAGAGGCCGCGCCAGCTACGTCGGCGAGCTGTCGCGGCGTAGCAGACCCGAGCGCCGTAGCGATCGCGTTGATGTTGCGCTGCGCCGCCAACGCCGATCAAGACGAAACGGCTCCGGCGGACGCCAACGGAATCATCGACAGCTGAGGGCTGGCAAGCTTGTGAGGCGTCTGGAGCACCGGCCCTCTTGTTGGTCAAGCCTTCTTGCGCGATCTTTGCCCTCCACGCTGACGGCCGATCAGGTCAAGCGCCTTTGAGCGATCGGATGCGCCGCTTCTCGCGACTCTTGACCTGGCGGACCGGCTGACGGCTCGCCGGTCCTGAGCCGTAGGCCGGACGATTCGCTCAATGGCGCGGGATGGTCGGCGGTTCGATGCGTAGGCTGTCCATGACCTCGAGCGCGGCCGCTGTGAAAGTTTCGTCGCCGAAGACGGCATTGTCCATCGCGCGTGCCTGTACGCCCGCGAACTCGAACACGTCCATGGCAATGCGCGCCGTCATGCCGCAATAGATGTCGTCCTCCGGTCGTCCGAGACGACGCGCGATCGCGTTCTGCAGCAGCACGCGTTCCCTGACGAATTCCTCTCTCAAGCGTGATCGAAGGACTGCGGATGTTGAGACCAGCTCGCTGACCTGCTTGAGCCGCTGGGGGTTGCCCCGCGGTGCCTGGAGTAGAGCGAGCACGGCGTGCCCGAGCGCCACGTCCATCGCTTCGTCCGGTGGCCGCTTCGAGAGCTCCTCTGCCATCTGCCCGTGCAGCGCCACGGGCTCAAGAACCAAGAGGTCCTTCGTCGGGAAGTAGCGGAACAAGGTCGAGATGGAGACACCGGCCTTCTCAGCCACTTCGTCGAGGGTCGAGTTGTCGTATCCCTGTTCGGCGAAGAGCGCGATCGCTGCGTCCAAGATCGCTTCTCTCGTCCGGGCGGCATTCACCTCACGTAGTCCCATGGCGAAAGACTAACATCAACTTCAAGTTGAAAGTGCACTTCAAAATAAAGTAGAGTGTCAGAAAGTGACAGAATCTGCTGTCCCTGATGAAGGGTTTTTCTCATGGCTTGGCACTTGTTCCGACTCGGGCGATGGTCATTCGTGCATCGTCGAGTGGTGGCATTGACCTGGGTGGCGGTGTTCGCTGCCACGATCGTCGGGATGTTGACCCTGTCGGAGAAGACGAATGACTCGTTCGAGCTGTCCGGGACCGAGTCAACCCAGGCTTTCGACCTCATACAGCAGCGCAGTCCCGGCACGACGGCGGATGGTGCCAGTGCGAGGCTCGTCTTCGAGGCACCGGCGGGCACGCAAGTCGAGGGTGCCGAGAACCGTCGCACCATTTCGGCCGCGCTGAAGGCGGCGAGGACTGCAAACGTCGAGTCTGTCTCTGACCCGTTCCGAGACGGGACGGTCTCCAAGGACGGCAGTGTCGCCTACGCCGACATCGACTACACCAAGACCGCCGTCGATCTCACCACGGCTGACCGCGACGGCTTGACGAAAGCAAAGAATCTCGCCGACGATGCAGGGCTCAAGGCCGTGGTCGGGGGAGATGCCGCGGAGCAGGAGAGCGGGCCACCCCTGAGTGAGCTGATCGGCATCGTGGTTGCCTTCTTCGTGCTCGCGATCACCTTCGGGTCGCTCGTGGCGGCAGGCATGCCGCTGCTGACCGCGATCATCGGTGTGGGTATCGGTGTCACGGCCATCGGCACACTCAGCGGTTTCGTCGAGCTGGGGTCCACGACTCCTGCGCTGGGCGTCATGCTCGGACTTGCGGTCGGCATCGACTATGCGCTGTTCATCATGTCCCGCTACCAGCACGAGATCCGACTCGGCCGTGACCGGGAGGAAGCGGCCGGTCGCGCGGTCGGCACTGCCGGCTCGGCGGTCATCTTTGCCGGCTTGACCGTCGTTGTTGCCCTGGCGGGCCTGTCGGTGTGCGGAGTCGGATTCCTCACGCAGCTGGGACTCGCCGGCGCCGGGATGGTGGCTCTCTCAGTGGTCATCGCCCTCACCCTCCTGCCTGCCCTGCTCGGGTTCGCAGGAGGGAGAGTCACGTCCGGGCGTCTGAAGTTCCTCAAGGACCGTGACCCGGAGGGCGACGACCAAAAGCGCACCAACGGTCGTCGCTGGGTCGAGCTGGTCAACCGCTTCAGGGTGCCGGCTCTCGTGGCCGGTGTCGTGGGTGCGGCTGTCGTGTCCCTGCCCCTCTTCTCGATCCAGCTCGCCTTGCCCGGAGCGGCGAGTGACCCCAGCGGATCCGACTCCCGCGTCGCCTACGACACGGTCTCCCAGAAGTTCGGTGAGGGTGTGAACGGGCCGCTCGTGGTGGTCGTCGACACGGCCAAAGCCACAGATCCGATGCGTGCGATGAACACCGCAGTCGCCGAGCTGCGTTCTATCAGCACCGGTGTCGCCGATGTGGTCTCGCCGCTCTCGGATGATTCGCCAGAAGCGCGCCAGGCACTGCAGAAGCAGCTCAAAGCCGTCGGCTTCGCCACTGCCACAGTCGTGCCGACCAGCGGGCCGACCGACAAGGAGACCAAGCAGCTCGTCGACACCATGCGTCGGACCCTGTCCGACCTTCCGGCCGAGACGGGCGCGCGAGCGCTGGTCACAGGCCAGACCGCAGTCGACGTCGACATTGCCGATGAGCTCAACAAGGTCTTTCCGCTCTACCTGGCGATTGTCGTCGGATTGGCGTTCGTGCTGCTGGCCGTGGTGTTCCGGTCGATCTTGGTGCCACTCAAGGCGGCTCTCGGTTTCCTGCTCTCGGTCGGTGTCTCGCTCGGAGCGACAGTGGCCGTATTCCAGTGGGGATGGCTGAACAACCTTCTCGGGCTGGACACCACGTCTCCCGTATTGTTCCTGCTACCGCTGCTGCTGACCGGGATCCTGTTCGGTCTTGCCATGGACTACGAGGTGTTCCTCGTCTCGCGCATGCGCGAGGCCTACGTCCACGGGACTCCGGCCCACCAAGCCGTCGTCGATGGTTTCCAGCACAGCGCGCGCGTCGTCGTTGCTGCTGCGATCATCATGGTGGGAGTGTTCGGCGGCTTCGCCCTCGTGGACGATGTCACTCTCAAGACCATCGGATTCGCTTTGGCCGTGGGTGTGCTGGCGGACGCCTTCCTGGTCCGCATGATGATCGTTCCCGCAGTCATGCTCATCATCGGCGACCGCATCTGGTGGATGCCACGATGGCTCGACCGACTCATTCCCAACCTCGACATTGAGGGCGAGCGACTCACGCAGCGGCTGGATCGAGAGATGGTGGCTGTGGGATAAGACGGCAGCGTCGCGGTCGCTCGCTGGACACCATGGCGAGCGACCGCACGCCATCGTCAAGACGTGGCTTGCTCGCGGCCGGGGTGACGTGATTCGTCCGCAGCCAAGTGGTCGATCACTCCCGGGTTGTCCTCCAACGAGCCGCGGATCCAGGTTTCGACGCCGGCGATGTGGACCGTCGCCCAGCTGCGCGCCCTTTCTGGGTCCCCGTCGGCGATCGCTCGCTGAATCTCACGATGCTCCTCCAAGGTGCGCTCCACTGCTGACTGCTGGGTCATGCCTCGCCAGGCGCGTGCCCGTTGAGTTTGGTTGGACAGTGTGCCCAGCATGGAGCACAGCACCGGGTTTCCGGTCGATTCGGCAATGCGGCCGTGGAACTCGACATCGTTGGCGACCAAGGTCTCGATGTCGGGTTCGGGAGGCAAGGAGTCAAGCAGCGATTCCAGGTCTCGCACCTCGGTGCCGCCCATGGTGACTGCGGCGATGGCAGTGGCGGCGGGCTCGAGGATGCGGCGGACCTGCAGGAACTGCAGAACAGTGGCGTTCGGCTGAAAGTCCACGACGAATCCCATGGTCTCCATGAGCATTGCGGGCTGGAGGCTGCTGACGTACGTGCCGTCGCCCTGTCGGACAGTCAGGACCTTGATCAGCGCCAGAGCTCTCACCGCCTCGCGCAGGGAGTTGCGCGACAGCCCGAGGCGTCCGGCGAGATCTGCCTCGCGGGGCAATCGGTCGCCCGGCTTGAGCTCGCCGGTCACGATCATCTGGCGGATCGCTTCTATGGCCATGTCGGTCAGCGCCATGGTTGACCAGCCGTGCTCGAGACCGTTCGTACGGTCGTCGTGGTGGTCATGGTGTCTCCTCGTCGCCGCTGAGCCTAGCGGTGATCAGTTCCGGGCTGGCAAGCGGAGATTCTGCATGCCACCGTCCACGGCAAGAGAGGCGCCGGTGGTCGAGCCGGATCGGGGACTCGCGAGATACGCGACGGCCGTGGCCACCTCGTCGGGGCCAACAAGCCGCCCGTGCGGCTGGCGCGCGTTCAAGGCGGCTCGCTCAGCGTCGGGCTCACTCGCGGCGGCCAGGAGGCGGTTGATCCAAGGGGTGTCCGCCGTGCCGGGGTTCACGCAGTTGACGCGGATTCCCTCGCGCACGTGGTCGGCAGCCATGGCTCGCGTCAATGCGAGGACCGCCCCTTTGCTGGAGCTGTACAGGGCGCGTTGCGGGAGCCCCGCTGTGGCGGCGATCGAGCACACGTTGACGATCGCGGCCGCGTCCGAGCGTCTGAGATGAGGGAGTGCGGCGCGTGACACCCGAACCAGGCCGAGGACATTGATGTCCAGGACCCGGTGCCACTCGTCGTCGCTGTTGGCGGCGACATCGCCCTGGGCGCCGATTCCCGCGTTGTTGACGACGATGTCGAGTCGGCCCCAGGTGTCATGCACCGCCTGAATGCCGGCCTTCACGGATGTGTCGTCACCCACGTCGACTCTCAACCCCAGTGCGTCGGGCGACACACCCGTCGGATCGAGGTCGAACGCTGCCACCTTCGCACCCATGTTGAGCAGTTCGGCCACCACGGCCGCGCCGATGCCGGATGCCCCGCCCGTCACGATGGCGACCAAGCCATCGAACTCAGGTGCGGGCGAGCTGCTCACAAGGCAGCCTCCTGCCGGAACGGCACCATCACCTGACGCTGTCGGCCGAGTCCCTCGACCTCGATCTCCACGATGTCACCGGGAACGAGGTAGGGGAATCGTCCAGACAGTGCGACGCCCTCCGGCGTGCCGGTGAGGATGAGATCCCCGGGTTCGAGGACCGCGAATTGGCTCAGGTGGTGCACGACCGTTGCCACGTCGAAGATCTGATCAGCCGTGTTGGAGTCCTGCCGCGGCTCGCCATTGACGAAGCTGCGAAGTGCGAGGTTCTGGAAATCGATCTCGTCCGGGGTCACCAGCCAAGGGCCCAGCGGGTTGAATCCCGGTGCGATCTTGCCCTTGCTCCACTGCCCCCCGGAGATCTCGAGCTGGAAGGTGCGCTCGGACAAATCGTTGGCCGCCACGAACCCCGCCACGTGTGCAAGCGCGTCCGCCGGCGAGTCCAGGTACGATGCGCGCCGCCCGATCACGACTCCCAGCTCCACCTCCCAGTCGGTCTTAACGCTGTTCTTTGGGATCTGAACCTCGTCGTACGGGCCGGTCACCGTGTTGGGGGTCTTGAGGAAGACGACCGGGATGGAGGGTGGCTCGGAACCGGATTCGGCGGCGTGCGCGACGTAGTTCATGCCGATGCAGAACACCGCGCTTGGCCGCGCGATCGGTGAGCCGACTCGGAGGCTGGCGGCGCCCGGAAGCTCGTCGAGGTCTGCAAGGGCGCTACGGGCCCGGTCGAGGCCGTCCGTCGAGAAGAACTCGCCGTCGATGTCGGAGGTCACCGGACTCAGGTCGAGATAGCGGCCCTCGTCGAGCGCCACCGGGCGTTCCTCGCCCCGTGGACCGAGTCGCAACAGTTTCATTTACGGACGCTTCTCTCGTGATTCATCGGGTGTATAACCCGAAATAGCTCTGGCTATCGCGGCCGCTAGCCGCGAACGGAGCAACCTTGGCATGTGAAACCTCCGATGTCTAGTGGACGCACGTTGTGGCCATGCGATCACGTGGCTCCCTCCCCGACACCGAAAGGCTTGCGCAATTGGGCATTGTGGCCGGCGTCACATGGTGGCTACCTTGTTGTCGCCCCCAAAGGACCAGATCTCGATGGTCGGGGATGACATTCACCTCCGCCGGCCGATGCCGGCCGCTTGGCTCTCCTTGGCATGCCCAGGGTGGCTGAGTCTTGTCGTCCTTGCCGCTGCGTCCTTCCTTCACCTACGAATGCAGGAGATACCCGTGGCAAGATCGCATACTTTGATCCGGGCTGTGAGAGTGCTGGCGCTTGTCTGCGTCGCACTGATCATCCCCGCCGTCGCCAGCCAGGCAGTGACCCCGACACCGCAGGTCATGTACCAGCTGCCGACCAACGCCGAGTGCACCAAGGCCTTGAACAACTGTGTTCTCTACCCGAAGACGACCGTGTTGCCCGGCGGCCGGCAGGTTGCCGCCTTCGAGAAGTCGACCGTGACAGCATCGGGTTCGGCGAACGGCCAGACCATTCCGGTCTACAAGAGCGATGACAACGGGGCGACCTGGCAGTCGCTCTCCAACGTCCAGGCACCTGCATTCATGTCGTCCAACCCGGCTCACGCCAAGTACGTCAGCAACTGGACAAACCCTTACC
>Ga0190273_10000870_pt1 | contig 10935 bp, 9 predicted proteins | sample Popmic504IS_FD_134513 | JGI IMG/M metagenome (GOLD analysis project Ga0190273, IMG submission 134513) | Populus adjacent soil microbial communities from riparian zone of Shoshone River, Wyoming, USA - 504 IS | ecosystem: Environmental > Terrestrial > Soil > Riparian zone > Trees stand | place...
ACATCTCTCCACAGGTTTGGGCATGGAAGGAATCAAGGGTGAGGAAGATCCGGCAGCACGTCAATAAAATGCTTGTGATCCTTCCTTTCGAGAAAGATTTTTACAGCAAATGGAAATATAAGGTGGAGTATGTCGGGCATCCACTGGTTGGGGTCATAGAGGACTACAAAAATTCCGGTGATAAAACGCCTTTGTCTGAACAACCAATAGTGGCATTACTTCCTGGAAGCCGAAAGCAGGAGATTATGGTTAAGCTGCCTGTTATGCTTTTGCTCGCTCAATCGTTTCCGGACTACCAGTTTATTGTCGCACAGGCCCCGGGCCAGGATGATGATTTTTATAAGACGCTTCTTGCTGGTTATCCGAATGTGTCTGGAGTAAGGAACGAAACCTACCGCTTATTGTCCCAGGCCAAGGCGGCTTTGGTAACTTCTGGAACAGCAACCCTTGAAACTGCCCTTTTTGGCGTACCGGAAGTAGTGTGTTATAAGGGGAGTAAGATCTCATACCAGATTGCAAAGCGGCTGATTAAGATTAAATACATTTCACTCGTAAACCTGATTATGGATAAAGAAGTTGTAAAGGAACTGATCCAGGATGAGATGAATATGCAGAACCTTGAAAAAGAACTAAAAGAACTTTTGACAAATCCCGAAAGACAGCATCAGCTGCAAAGAGATTATAAGGCGCTAAAAGATTTACTTACCGAAGGTGGCGATGCCTCGAGAAACGCTGCAGAAATTGTACTTGCATTTGCGGCATCAACCAAAGTAACCCAGACAGTGCCTTCAATTTAGTTTTTTCGAAGAATCAGCAACTTTACTACTATTATTATCAGGGCTATCAAAAACATGATCAGGGACAGCCTGTTGATCCCATGCATGTATTTCATCCATTGTGTATGCGGCTCATTGGGATCCCGCTTCTTCAGGTACAAATATTCCGCGATTTTTCGCCCGACACCCATATTTTACATTTCCTATACTACAATTTTACGGTCCTCATTGTTGGCACGAGAAGATGCATAATAATCCAACTAAGCAGATATGCCAGCCCACAGGCTATAAACATGATCATATATCCTGTCACTATATTTCCTTCAGCCTTGTAGTAAGTAAATAACCAGCCGGCAATTTTTGCCACAAACATTCCACCCAGTCCACCGGCCATCCCGCCAATACCTGTTACCGAACCAACCGCCTTTTTTGGAAACATATCAGAGACCGTCGTAAAGATATTTGCACTCCACGCCTGATGTGCTGCGGCACCGAACCCAATAATCAATACAGCATACCACATTGTTGTATTTCCGAAAAGCTGGGCAGTTACAACCGGCAAAGCGCAGAGCGCATAAATAAGCATCGAAGTTTTTCTTGCTTTGAACACCGGCCACCCTTTCCTGATAAAATGCAATGGAAGCCATCCTCCGAAAACGCTCCCAAAGCCTGCTATGATATAAACGATGGCGACCGGGATTGCAATTTCCGTTTTCGTGAGTCCATAACCGCCTTTAAGAAAACTTGGCAGCCAGAATAGATAAAACCACCAGACTCCATCGGTCAGAAATTTTCCCGTTGCAAATGCCCAGGTTTGACGAAACCCAAGGAGTTTGATCCATGACACCTTTTCCTGAACAATGGTTTCATCGATTCTTTCGTCCTGGTCACTATGAATATATTCGTATTCTTCTTTTAGAAGCTTCTTGTGTTTTTTTGGTATCTCATAAGTGAGGAACCAAAAGATTAACCAGATAAGGCCGATGGCGCCTGTGATAACAAAGGCTGCCCGCCAACCCCACTCTACCGCAATAAAAGGAACCGTAAGGGGAGCTATCACGGCACCTATATTAGTGCCGGAATTAAAAATACCGGTTGCAAGTGCACGTTCTTTTTTTGGAAACCATTCAGCTATTGTTTTAATCGCAGCAGGAAAGTTGCCCGCTTCGGTAACACCCAGAGCCGCACGCGCAATAAAGAATCCACCGGTACTATTAACAAGGGCATGGCCCATGGCGGCAAAACTCCAGAGAAGAAGAGATGCAGCATAGCCAAGCTTCGTGCCCATCTTATCGATTAGTCTGCCAACAAAGAACATCCCGAACGCGTAAGCCAACTGAAATGCTACAGTTATATTCGCATAATCATTTTCCGTCCATCCAAACTCCAGGTCAAGATCCTCCTTAACCAGGCTGATCACCTGCCGGTCGAGATAGTTGATCGTTGTTGCAAAAAAAACGAGGGTGCAAATCGTCCATCGGTAACTACCCATTTTTGTCTGATTCATGAAGTTGTCAGTTTTTAACAGATTGAACGATTGCGAGCGCCTCAGCCGATGCTGTGCTTAAATCATTAAAGGCTTTTTGTTGAAGCAGATCTTTTGTTATCAGTTTACTTCCCATTCCTACCGCAACAACCCCTGCTTTAAACCACGAACTAATACCATCCCTGGTGATATCCACGCCACCAGTAGGCATAAAAAACAGATCAGGGAAAATATCTTTTATTGCTGAGATGTATGAAGGACCAACAAGGCTGCCAGGGAAGATCTTTACAAGTTTAGCACCGTTTGCTTCGGCAACTGCTATTTCTGTAGGAGTCAAACACCCAGGTACCCATAACAGTCCTGCAGCGTGAGTCAGTGTTGCAATACCGGTATTTACGATAGGTGAAATGATGAAATCTGCGCCGGCTTCGATAAAGACTGCGGCATCTTTTTCGGTTTTGATTGTTCCAATTCCAAGTATCATTCCGGGAAGCTGATCGTTGATCAACTGCCGGAGAACTTTAAAATTGGAAATGGCGCGGGGCCCACGGTTTGTGAATTCAAGTATCCGCAACCCCGCGTTATATAAAGACGTGGTGATGTCGGAACAAATAACAGGATCATCATGATAGAACAGCGGAACCATGCCTTGCTCAAGAACCTTATTTAAGATTTGATCTTTGTTAAACATATCTTTTGATTACTGCATTTACCTGCTCAGCTGACCGGTCTGTGGCATCTCCCATGATGAATAATTTTTCATACGCCGCCGCTGTTGCAAAATCAAGTGTTGCCTGGCTGCCTTTTTTATGATAGTTGCCGTAGATAAGCCCGGCCATAAAACAATCACCACTACCAACCTTATCCACCACATGCTCTGTTTGATATTCTGCCGACACATACAGATGATCGGATTCAAAAAGCGTTGTGTAATATTTAATCCCGGTTGCACCATGGTCGAACCTGAATGTATTGGCCACTGCAAGGCAGGCAGGGTATTGCTCACGGATATATATAGACGTTTTTTGCGATTGTTCAAGGTATGCATTTTTGTCGTCCTGCCCGGCAATCGTATGATCGATAGGAACGTTCAGCATAGTGTTTGCTGCCCACACATTTCCCATTATCAAATGACAATATTGAGCCAGCCGTGGCATTACATCAGAACTATTGAGACCGTATTTCCATAATTTCGATCTGTAGTTCAGGTCAACCGAGATCTTAATGCCTTTGGCAGTTGCTGCAATCAGCGCTTCCTCGCAAACGTCGGCTATGCCTTGTGAAATAGCGGGACATATCGCACTGAAATGGAACCAACTAATGCCTTCTAAAACCTGGTCCCAGTTGATCATGCCCGGTTCAAGTTCAGAGAAGGCAGAATTGGCCCGGTCATAAATAACGCCGGCATTTTTTAACTCAGATCCCACCGGTAGATAATAGGTCCCAATCCTGTTCCCACGGTAATGAATATGCGAACAGTTGATATTTTTCTGGTTTAGAAAAGTAACGATCTGATCAGATAGCAGATTTTCCGGTAAAGCGGTCAGGTATGACACGGGCACTTCCCATCGTGCAAGTGCCTGTGCTGCATTTAACTCTGCTCCTCCGACAAAGACAGGCATTGCCTGTTCCCTGATCCATTCGCCTGAAGCGGCAGGAGATAATCTTAGAAGCAGTTCACCAAAGCATAACACCTTTCCCATTACCAGTTAAAATAGTTTTTTGCGTTGTTATAACAAATGTCTTCGATCATGCCACCAATCCACGGAATGTCATTCGGCAATTCACCATTTTCAATCTCGTCACCAAACAAATTGCACAATATGCGGCGAAAGTATTCATGCCTGGGATAAGAAAGAAAACTCCTGGAATCAGTAAGCATTCCAACAAAGCGGCTGATTAAACCCATATTTGAAAGACTGTTCATCTGGTTGATCATGCCATCTTTCTGGTCCATAAACCACCATCCCGATCCGAACTGAATCTTTCCAGGCACCGTCCCGTCATTGAAATTCCCGGTCATTGTTGCCATCAATGCATTGTCGGCCGGGTTAACATTATAAAGTATTGTTTTTGCCAGCTGATTGCCGGCATCAAGTTTATTAAGGAATCGCGACAGCGACTCTCCCTGTGGGTAGTCCCCGATTGAATCCCACCCTGTATCTGCACCAAGCTCGCGGAGTCGCCTTGAATTGTTATTTCGCAGGGCGCCAACATGATACTGTTGTACCCATCCTTTTTCATGATCCCAGGTTGCAAAGTAAAACAACATAGCGGATTTAAATTTTTCAATCTCTTCCCGGTCCGGTTGTTTTTGACTTCTTATTTTTTTGAAGATCTGGTCAATCTCTGCATCGGTAAAATCGGCTGCGTATAATCGTTCGAGGCCATGGTCAGAAACGGAGCAGCCATTGTCAGCAAAATAATCATGTCGTTTTTTTAGTGCTTCGAGATATTGAAAGAGTGTCTGAACCGGGGACTCAGAAATCCTTTCAAGGCGATCGATGTAAATATTAAGTTGTGTTACATCTTCGCATTGCATTGCCTTGTCCGGTCTGAACGCAGGCAAAATGCGAATACTGAAGTTGTCTTCTTTTAGCTTTTTGTGATGAGCCAGATCATCAAGCGGATCGTCTGTTGTGCAAATTACCTGCACCTTCATTTTTGTAAGCAGGTTTCTTATTGAATACTCAGGTGTTTGTAAGCGTGCAGTACATTCTTCGTAAATCTTTTTCGATGATGCCGCATTGAGTATCTCCCTTACATCAAAGTAACGCAGCAGTTCAAGATGAGTCCAATGATACAAGGGGTTCCGCATGGTATATGGAACCGTTTCGGCCCACTTGTGAAATTTGGCTTCATCGGATTGTTTGCCTGTGCAATAACTTTCGTCGACGCCATTTGTTCTCATCGCGCGCCATTTGTAATGGTCCCCATAAAGCCAGGCCTGGGTAATGTTATCAAAACTTTTATCGCCGGCAATCTGATCCTGGGGCAGGTGGCAGTGATAGTCTATAATTGGCATTTTAGCCGCAAAATCGTGATACAACCTTTCAGCGGTCTTGGACTGCAATAAGAAATTTTCATCGAGAAATCTTTTCATATGTCACAGCATTTGAAACGAATATATTATCTGGCATCATTGCTGCCGTCCTCAGGCCAATACTTTATTTTGTTGGAAATTGCTGAGCGCTTGTTTAGCTCCCTGGTTAATAACAGCCTGCAAATGATCATCAACCGCAACAGCGAATCCCGGGAGTATTGAAAGGTCCTCTCCCCACAGTGTAGTATCCTTAAGCACGGCCTCTGTTATATGTGCAGCACCGGAACTGTTCCACATTGCCGCCATCTTAGCAGCCTGATCATCTTGTATAATATATGATTGATTGTTTACCTCTCCATAAAACTTTCCGGCTTCTTCTTTTGACGGTTTCATAAACCGGATATATGCCGCAAATCCTAAAGCAATCGACTGAGGTGCATTTTCATTATCCTGGTAATATTTAAGAAGCACCGGAACATTCCGCATTTTCATTTTTGAACTGAACTGCATAGTTATGCTTATCCACTTGTGTTCAAGAGACGGATTTCGGAACCTGTCAAGAACCTTTTTGCCGAAAGTGGATGCGGTAAGGTTATCAATCGGGTATGGTATCGCAGATGCAATTTCATCGAGCATCAATGATGCAATGAAGTCAGACATGTCACTGTTTGACATAGCCTCCTTTACGGTTTCAAAGCCAGCCAAAACGGCAAGACCGCAACTTAATGTATGGGTACCATTCAACATTCTTAGTTTCAGTTCCCGGTAGATGTCTATATCCGGCTCGATAACCACGCCTGGATCGCATTCGGCAAAACTTAATATTGAACGGACATGTTCATCGCCCTGTATCGCCCATAAACGGTATACTTCAGCCATTATCATGAGGTTATCTTCAAAGCCCGAAGCGGAGCGGATGCCGGTCGCGACGTCCTCCGACGGTTTGCCTGGAACGATACGATCAACCAACGAGCTACAAAACTTGTTTGCACTATTGAGCCACTTAATAAATTTTGAATCGAGGTTATTGTAAACGGCAAGTTCATTTAAGATATCCTGCAATTTCTTTCCGTTATCAACAATAAGTTCTGTCGGAATGATGATCATCCCACTATCCGGATCATCACCAAGTTTATTATATCGTTCCAATAGAACAGCTAATAATTTACCAGGAAAAGATGCAGGCGGATCAGCCTTTACTGATTCCTTCACAAAAGCAATCCCTACCTCCGTTGTGTTTGATATAATGATCTTTATTTCCCGGTCAGCAGCACAGGCAAGAACAACAGGCCATCCGGACTTCGCCGATATCACCCGGCTTATAGCCGAAGAAATAATATTTTCTTCAACCTTTACACCGGCATCAATACCACGCACGCAAATTGTATACAGCCCATCCTGAGTGTCGAACGATGCTGATTCACCACCATCAGTTGACTTAACTACTACAATGCGCCCATTAAATTTGCCGGCGCGATTCGCTTTATCAATAAAGTAATCCGGCAAACCCCGAAGTAAAACACCGGTACCAAATTGTAACACCTTTTCCGGTAAGGTAAAAACAGATGCGTCGGGCACCTGCAGGTTATTTCCTTTTATCTTCTCAAGTGTTGTTCTGGAGAGTATCATTACAAAAATTAAAAGGTCAACTTTTATGTCAACTTAAGTCAGCTTATCAATAGCAAAAATGTTTGCAGGGAAACAAGAGCACGTTTATAAAGCTTCCATCTGATTGAGAAGGTGCTGATCCGGCAATCGCTTTGAACATCGATAATCTGGCAAAATACGGCTTACGGCAACAAGTCTACGGAGATATTTGCAGTTGCAGGAACTATTTCTTTGTTTTTTTGTGCAAACGTTCCCGATATCGTTGTAGTTATCTAATGGTGGGTTGGGAGTTTCACAAGGGTGATCCAGAAGTCTTTTATCATATTTATTACCTGGATGAATTTGTGAAAGTCTACTGGTTTTGTTATGTAACAATTTGCGTGATTCGCATAAGAGTCCATAATGTCCTTGTCAGAATCTGAGGTGGTCAAAATCACAACCGGGATAAATTTGAGTTTATCATCGTTTTTGATCCTGCTGAGTACTTCCTTACCATCGATCCGCGGAAGGTTAATATCAAGAAAGATAATATCAGGAAGGTCTATGTTTTCGAAGCGGCCTTCGCGGTGAAGATAGGAAAGCGCTTCTTCACCATCGCGGACCACCACTACTTTATTAGTGATCTTGGCCTCTTTTAAAGCCTCCACAGTAAGCACAATATCACCTTCATTATCTTCAACCAGCAGTATGGTGATCTCTTTTTTCATGGGATAAATTAAACTTGTAGCAATTACGGATCACAAAGGTCTCCGGTTTGCACAGTCAGAACTTTGGCAATCTAACAAAAAAAGTGCTACCATCGCCCGGCTCAGATTCTACCCAGATATTTCCGCCATGCCGCTCGACAATCTTTTTACATATTGCAAGCCCGATACCAGTTCCCGAAAACTCGCTTTTGTTGTGTAATCGCTGAAAAATTATAAAGATCTTATCAAAGAATTTCGGATTGATCCCAATGCCATGATCCTTTACAAAGAATTGCCAATGGAGCTCCTGATCCTCATAGCCAACCTCGATTAACGGCGGCCGGGGACTGCTGTATTTGATAGCATTCCCGATAAGGTTCTGGAACAACTGATGGATCTGGCCTTTTTCGGCTTTAATAACGGGTAATGGATGTATCATAAGTTTACCCCCTGATTCGCGCAGGGTAAGCAGGAAAATATTCTCTACCGACTTCAACACTTCATTGCAATCAACGTTTACAGCGAGCTCTTTACTGGTACCAATCCTGGAATATTGCAGCAGGTCCTGAATTAGTTTCTTCATTCTTTCGGCGCCGTCGATGGCAAAATGAATGTATTTCTTACCGGTATCGTCAAGATTACCTTCAAGTTTCTTTTCCAGTAATTGAAGAAAACTACTGACCATGCGAAGTGGCTCCTGCAGATCATGGGAGGCGACATAAGCAAAACGTTCGAGTTCAATATTTGAAGCCTGCAATTCAGCTGCACGTTTTTTAAGATTTTCGTTTAGTTCAGTTAACTGCTGCGCGGTCATTTTTTTCTCTGTTGCGTCTTTCAGAATGGAGAAGAAAGTTTTGTTCTCGGGTGACCACACAGCGGTTGTGGCAAGGGAAATGACAACTCCATCTTTTCGCACATAACGATTCTCGCTGTCCCGCACGATGGTACCATTTATGATAGACGATTCACGGTCTTTGCTTGATTCTATTTCCTCCGGTACCAGGAGTTCGGTATAGTGCCGGCCCTGAAGTTCTTCGGGCGAGTAACCTAACAAACGTTCGCAGTTTGCACTGATTTGTATAAAACGGCCTGTTTGATCAAGCAGGCATATAACGTCGAGCGATGCTTCGAGAACATCCTGGATACCATTAAGGATAATCTGTTGTTGCTTATGAGCCTTTTCAAGCAGGTTCTGCGCCTCTTTCAGTTTTGTTATATCGGTGGAAATTGAACAGACTGCATATATTTTATTGTGCTCATCGTATAATGGAAACCTGACAACCAGGTTGTAGATCGTCCCATTCTCACCTGGCCGGTCCATTTCCGCGGCTATCATTTTTTCCTGAAGAAAAACTTCTTCTTCAAGATCGCTTATTTTTTGCGCCAGATAAGGAGGAAAAAAATCTAATAATGTCTTACCAATTATTTCTTCTTCCGGTCGGTTGAGCAAAATTTGCCCGGCTTTGTTACACAACAGATATCGACCGCCTCTGTCACGTATCGTTATAATCTGAGCAGCGTTATCAATAATACTTCTCACGAAACGTTCACTTTTACGCAGAGCCGCTTCAGCATTATTACGTGACCGCGTATTCCGGTAGATGATCACAAACATCGCCATCAGGGTTGCAAAAACAAGCAATTGGATGACGGCGATTGTACGGCGTGAACCTTTTGCCGTGCGTTCATTCTCCAGGTTTTGTTGGCGCAATACCTTGTCTTCGGCACCCTGGATGTCATTCACGGTATTCTTCAGGTTTTCCATCAGTTCCTTTTCCGCGGTGATCAGCATTGTCGAAATCATTGGTTCAATATACCCGGTGCGTTTGAGATCGATGAGCCTCTGATGGAGAGCTATATTTTGCTTTACAAGTTTTTCCAGTGTGTCTGCACGTATTTGCTGTTCGGGGTTTGACCTGGTAAGGCTGCGCACCCGGGACACACTGTGCAAGGTGCTGGCAACGCTGCGGTGAAATGGTTCCAAAAACTCTTCAAGACCTGTAATAAGAAAACCACGTGTACCGATCTCAATATCCTGCGCTTCATTCAGGACAGTGGCAGTACCAAAAATCAGCTCCTTGGTATGATCTACCATCCTGTTACTCGCAAGCAGCTTTTGATTGTTGGCAGAGAATGAAAAGAATACGATTCCCAGTAAGAGGATTGCAACGGCAAAGTATCCCGCAATCTTCTTCTCATATGAAAAATCCAGATAACGCAGCGGCCGGCTAAAAAAGATGCCGATACAAAGCGCCATGATACTTAAGGCTGTGGTGAGGGCGGTATCCACTGCGAATGGCATACTCTCAAGATAGCCGAGGCCTGATATATAATTGAAGGTTATAAAAACCGCAACAAAAAATACCAGCGGTAAATGTATTTGGGTTATGAAAAAAGTTTTTGAATTGCGCAGGTCGATCAATATGATACCAATCGCGAGGAATAAAAAGCAAGCTACAATTTCGATCCTTCCGGGATTAGCATCGTTACCAAGGTCATTTACAATCACCTGGTCGATCCCGAGTTTAATACCGGTGATATATTCAATTAGTGTGAGGCCAGCGATTACCACCACTCCATAAGCGGCACTAATGCCAATGATATTAAAATATGGCGGGGAATGCTCCCTGTTGAAAATATACAGCGCAATCGCAGAGAGGATGAGGCAAACGGAAGCGTTAAACTTGGTCGAGGCTATACTTGAAACAAGTGGACGAATTTTTTCAAGATCGGAGAACCAGCCACCAATGGCGATGAGCCCGGCAGTAATAATTACGAGTACAATAAAGTTGGTAACATAATTACGGATCATAGATTGGAAGCAGCTTTTTTGCTAACAAATCATCATAGAGGTTGCATGGGCTTTACCCGGGGTAGTCAAATGTAATGGTTTTGCTGATTAAAGCGTCAATGGCATGAATTTTATACTTCAATACTCCCGGTAACACCTATTAGTCATAACACTTATCAATCACAAACAAAGCGTATGAAGAAGCTCACTCTCAATTTTGGAATTTTCGCCCTGGTCTCCTCTTTCAGCAGTTGTGAAATGGTAGGAGACATATTTTCGGCCGGTATGTGGGTCGGCGTTTTGATTGTTGTAGCCGTGATTGCGCTTGTGATCTGGTTAGTTGGCCGCGGAAGGAGATAATACTATTAATATTCAATGATCCGGGGTACAGGCTTATTCATCTGAACCCCGGATTTATGTTATATACGAGATATTATTTAAACTACAGCTGATGTGGTATCTAAGATACAGCTGCTGCGCCCGCCATAGCAACTGCATGATCATTTTCAACAGTGTCACCTGAAACACCGATAGCCCCGATAATA
>Ga0190273_10000871_pt1 | contig 10935 bp, 5 predicted proteins | sample Popmic504IS_FD_134513 | JGI IMG/M metagenome (GOLD analysis project Ga0190273, IMG submission 134513) | Populus adjacent soil microbial communities from riparian zone of Shoshone River, Wyoming, USA - 504 IS | ecosystem: Environmental > Terrestrial > Soil > Riparian zone > Trees stand | place...
ATCCGCGCCTGACGTAGTTGCGCTGGCGGGCTTCATGCGGATACTGACGCCGATCTTCGTTTCCGCTTTCGAAGGCCGGCTGTTGAATATCCATCCCTCGCTGCTGCCGCGCCACCGCGGCCTGAATACGCATGCTCGCGCGCTCGAGGCCGGCGACACCGAACATGGCGCCACGGTGCACTTCGTGACCCAGCAGCTGGACGAGGGGCCTTCGATCCTGCAGGGCCGTATCGACCTCCGTCCGGACGACACCGCCGAAACGCTGGGCAGCCGTGTGCTCGAAGAAGTCGAGCTGAAGATCTATCCGCAGGTCATCACCTGGTTGCTGCAGGGCGAGCTCAGCTGGAACCAGGGTCGGCCCTGCTTCCGCGGCCGGTCCCTGGATGCGCCGGTGGACTGGACTGCGGCCCAGTAGCCGCAGGATTACCGGCCCTATGGCGCGCTTGCTTGCTTGCGCGGCCAAAAAGAAGGGCGCCCTGAGGCGCCCTTCAAATGACCTATATACCGATGACTACGGGATATTGGTCGCCGCACAGGCCGAATAGACCTGCACGGTGCTGAGCAGGCTGGCGAGCCCGCTATTGAACGTCAGCCGGAGCGCGTCGTAGGGCTCGGTCGCAGCGATGCTCGCCAGCGCGGTTTCGCTGTTGTTGATCAGCTCTATGCCCAGCAGGTCCAGCCGCAGCGGAATCGTCGCGCCGGTGCTCTGCTGTACGACACCATTTCTCAGCGTGCTGACCTGGATTTGCGACAGCAGCTCCGCCAGCACCAGGCTGCCGGCCGGACGCCCGATCACGAAGCCGGGGAATTCCGGCACGGCGAAGGGCACCGGATACGCCGTCGATTCCGGCGCCGCCGCGACGGTAATCGAAGCCGATGCACCGAGCAGCCCGACCGGCACCGACATGGTCGAAAATGTCGTGCCCTGGGCGTCGATCACGTTGACGTCGTCGGACACGTTGCAGAACAGGCAAAGCCCGCCCGTCGCATGCGTGACCGTGGCGCCATCGCTGGTCAGCAGCGGCGTCGTGCAAGCCAGCGGCGCGACGGTCAACCGCGCGCTCATCGAGCGCTGGCCACCGGCACCGATCGGCCCGTTGACGGTGGCGATGATGTCCGCTTCGCCGGCAGCGACACCGGTGGCGCGGCCGTTGGCATCGACAGTGGCGACCGTCGGCGTGCCGCTGCTCCAGGTGACGTCGCTATCCGCCAGCGGATGGCTGGTGCCGTCGGCATAGCGGCCGATCGCCTGGAACTCGCTGGTGCCGCCGACCTGCACGCTGGCCAGGGCCGGCTCGACGCGGTCAATGCCCACCAGCGCCGCGGTCGGCGGCGGCGGCGTGGCTGTCGCGCAGGCCGAGAACACCTGCACGCTGCTGAGCGCAGTAGCGACGCCTGAGTTCAGCTGCAGGCGGATCGCGTCGTAGGGCAGGTTGGTCAGCAGGCTCACCAGCGCGGTATCGCTGTTGGGCACCAGCTCGATGCCCAGCAGATCGAGCCGCAGCGGAATCACGTCGCCGCTGGATTCCTGCACCGCGCCGTTGAGCAGCGTGGTGACGGTCAGCTGCGAGAACAGCTCGGCGAGAACCAGCGTGCCGACTGGACGTCCGATCACGAAGCCCGCGCTCTGGCCGGCCGCGAACGGCAGCGTATAGTTCGGCGTGTTCGAGCTGCCGACCACGGTCAGCGCTTCACCCGCACCGATCAATCCAACTGGCACGTTGATGGTCGCGTAGTTGGTCCGAACAGCATCGATGGCGTTGTCGGGGCTGTTGACGCCGCACAGCAGGCAGATGCCGCTGGTATCGGCAGCCGTGCTTGCGCCCTCACTGAGCAGCAAGGGCGTGGTGCAGACCGCGTCGGTGACCAGCAGCCGCGCGGTAGCCGAGCCACCGCCCTGGGTCAGCGTCGCCGTGATGACGACCTCGCCTTCGATGACTCCGGTGGCCAGGCCCTGCGCATCGATCGTCGCGACCGCGGTATTGCTGCTGCTCCAGCTGACTTGGCTGTCGGCCAGCGCACTTTCGCTGCCGTCGCTGAAGCGGCCGATCGCGGTGAACTCGGTCGAGGCGCCCGGGACCACGCGGCCCACCGGCGGCTCGACGCGGACCAGGGTCGTCAATACGGCTTCGCTGACCGTCAGGGCGACGGTGTCGCTGAAAGTACCGCTGGTCGCGGTCAGCGTCGCTGTACCGCGACCCACCGCGGTCGCGGTGGTTCCGGGGCTATTGACCGGGTCCAGTGTCGCAACCGTTGCATTCGACGTGGTCCAGGCGACGGTATCGGCCGGCGCCAGCGTCCGCGGCACGTCGCTGTCGGTGTAGATGCCCAGCGCGCGATAGTTCTGCGTGGTTCCTAGCGGAATCGTCTTGTCGGCCGCGGCTGACGGTGGTGTCGCCGGCGGATCCTCGGAGATCACCAGGCCTTTCAGCTGCGGCGCGGTGATTGTCAGCAGCGCGCTGTCAGAGATCGCGCCAACGGTCGCGACCACGGTCGCGGTGCCGACTGCGGTGCCGGTGGCGATACCCGTGATGCTGTCGATGACGGCGTTGGCGCTCGTTGCCGGCAGAACCGGCGGCGCAATGCTCCAGACCACGCCGGTCGCGGGACCGGTCGTCGTCGGCGCCGGAGAACCTGGCGGCGTGGTGAAAGTGCCGGTGGCCTCGAACTGGATGGGGCTGCCGAGCGGAGAACTTGCGGGGTCAGGCGTGACCGTCAGGCTGACCAGCACCGGCGTGAAGGTTACGGTGACGATGGCGGTGGCGGTCTCCGGGGTGCCGGTTGCACCGATCTCGGTGGCGGTGATGATCGCGGTGCCCGGGCCGACGCCGCTGACGACGCCGGCGCCATCGACCGTCGCGACGCTGGTGTCGCTGGAAGTCCAGCTGACGGACACCGGACCGGTTGTCGGGGTCGACGTCGGCGAGTTCTGATAGCTGCCCTGGGCCGTGAAGGTCACCGTCTGGCCGGTACCGACAGTGGCGGCGGGCGGGGTGATGACGATGCCGAGCAAGTCGGCCGGTGTCACCGTGATCGTGGCGGTCGCGCTGAAGTCGTCACGAGAGGCCGTGACTTGGGTGGAACCGGCAGAGACGCCGGTGACCCGGCCGTCGCCGTCGACCGTCGCGATCGCGGTGTCGGCGACGCTCCAGCTCACATCCTCCAGTTCCGATTGCGAACTTGGCGAGGACGACCCGGGCGGCGCCGTGAACGTGCCGATCGCGGTGAACCCGGTGCTTTCACCGATGAACGTGGTCGAGGTTGTCGGCGTGACGGTAATCCCCGTCAGCTCCGAAGTGAAGTCGGGGCTTTGAACGCTGCCGCTTCCACATCCCCCCAGGACAAGCGCGCACAGCGCGATAAGCAAGCGCGAAGGCTTCACAATCTATCTCCCCAATCCCTATTGACCGTACATCCCGATGCCCCACGCGCGCCTGCCGGCATCTACCAGCCTTAAATCGGGCGAGCGTCTCGAAAGGCTCCCTGGGGCAGGGACATGATAACCAGATCAGTCGCGTCGATGTTAGCGCCGCCATACACGGCCCTGAGACAAACAAAAAGGGCGCCCGAAGGCGCCCTTTTTGTTACGTCCCCTTGTTACATCCCTGAAATCACGGAACCGCGCTGGCGGCGCAGGCCGAGTAGACCTGCACCGAGGTCAGCAGGCTCGCGAGGCCGGCGTTGGCGCTCAGGCGGACGCCGCGGTAGGGCTGCGTTGTCGTAATGCTGACCAGCCCAGTGTTCGCGTTCGGGATCACTTCGATGCCGAGCAGGTCGAGCCGCAGCGGAATGGTCGGCAGGGCGCTGCTTTCCACAATCGTGCCGTCGGCGGTCAGCGTCGAAACCTGCAGGCCGGCGAGAATCTGCGCCAGCGCCACGTTGCCGACCGGCAGGCCGACCACGAAGCCGGGACGCCCGCCTAAAGCGAAGTCCGCAGCGGCACCTGACTGCACGTCGATGTAGGCGGTCGCTCCGAGGGCCGCCAGATTCAACGAGATTGTCGCGAAGTTGGAGGTCGCCGAATCGATCACGTTGACATCGTTGGTAACCGAGCACAGCAGGCACAGTCCGTTGGAACCGTGCTCGACGGTCGCGATCGACCCGCCGGCGTCACTCACCAGCGGCACGGTGCACAGCGGCGCGGTGACCGTCAGCTCGGCCGTCGCGGTGCGCTGCGTGACCGTGGCCGGAATGTTGTCGCGCAGCCTCGCCGTGATCGTGACAGTGCCCGCTGCCTTGCCGGTGAAAACACCCTTGGGCGCGGTGGCGTCGGTCACGGCGCTGTCCGACGAAGTCCATTCCAGATAGTTGTCGGGAATCGGCCCGGTGCTGCCGTCGGCGAACCTGCCCTGGGCGGTGAACGCCTGGGCCTTGCCGGTTTCGATCGTGACCGTGCCGGGCTCGATGCTGGTCAGCGCCGTCAATGCCGGCAGCGGATTCGGCGGCTGAGTCGTGCCGCAGGCCGCATAGGCCTGGACGCTGGTCAGAGCGCTGACCACGCCGGACTTCAACGCCAGCTGTACGCCGTTGTAGGGCAGCGAGGACTTGAAGCTCGCCAGCACCAGATCGTTGGTGGTGCCGTCGATCAACTTCTGTCCGAGCAGGTCGAGACGCAGCACGGTGCGGCCGTCGCTGCCCTCCTGCACGGCGCCGTCCTTCAGCGTGTTGATCTGGATCTGCGAGAGCAGTTCTGCCAGCACCAGCGAGCCGGCAGGCTGGCCGATGATGAAGCCGGCCGTCTCACCTGCGGGGAACAGCGTCGTCGGTGTGCCCTTGATGACATTGAGCTTGGCAGCGCCGTCCAGCAGGCCGACGGCGGCGTTCAGAGTCGCGAAGTTATCGGCGACGGCATCGACCACAAAATCCGGGTCTGCGACGCCGCAGAGAATGCAGATGCTCGGATCGTTCGGCACTACGGCGGTGGCGCCGGCGCTGGCCAGTAGCGGGCTGGTGCAGACCGAGTTGGTGACATGCAACGTCGCCGTGACCGACCTTGTCTCGAAGTCGGCACCGACACCGGTTTTCAGCGTGGCCGTGATAATGGCGTCGCCTTCGTTACCTGCGGTCACGATGCCATTGGCGAGATCCGAGGCGTTGGCAAAGCTGGCCACGTCAGGCGCGCTGCTGCTGAAGTCGACCTGACCATCGATCTTCTGCTCGGTGCCATCACTGAAAGAGGCAAAGACGTCGAAATCCTGGGTGTCGCCGGGGCGCACATTGGCGCCGGTCGGGCTGATCCTCAGAGTCTCGCCGGTGATCACGGCGGTGCCGACGGTCAATTGCGTCGTCGCGGTGAACGGAGTTGCAGAACCGGAGGGCGTTGACGCGGTGATGGTGACCGGCCCGCCGATTGCGCTGGCGACAGCGGTGGTCTGCGCGCCAGTGGTTGTGGGACCACAGACCAGGGCCGCCCTTCTCAGGCAGGCGATCGATGGGTCGGTCGTGGTGAAAGTGACGACCGACGTCACCGGGCGCACCGACTGATCGGTGTACACAGCCAGCGCCAGGTAGTCCTGGACCGCGCCGAGGCCGATGGTCTTGCTGGTGATCGGCGTGCGCGTCGTATCGGCCGGGTCGACGATGATCAGGCGGGAGACTTCAGCCGGCCCGACCACGAGGGTGAAGGTCGCATCCAGGCCGTCCTTGGACGCCGTGATGGTCGTGGTGCCGGCACCTACCGCCGTCACCAGGCCTTTGGAACTGTCGACCGTTGCGACAGTCTCGTCCTGGGATGACCACTCGGCTTCGACATCTTCGAAAGCCGGCTGCAGGTCGCCGTCGGGCGGAGTGGTGAACTTGCCCTGGGACTTCAGCTGGAGAGATGCGCCCGCCGGCAGTACGCCTGCCGCGTTACGTTGGTCGGGGGACCCTGCAATGACTTGGAGCGCACCCAGCTCCCGGGTGAAATCCGGGCTCTGCACGCTACCGTCGCCACAACCCCCGAGCGACAGCGCAAAGAGCGCCGCCACGATACGCATCCCTTTCATCTGAACTCCCAAAAACTTTTAGATAGGCAATCGTCGCGGCTTGCCACACACAATGAATGTTGTATATGACGGGCGACCCAGCATAATCTACAGACACCGAAGCGCGCTGAACAGCACCTGCCGATCTCCGACATTCAAGGGAGCTTGAATCCGGAGGTCGACTTTGGGCGCGCCAAGTCGTCGGCGCGGGATCGCGCAACGCTTATTCGTTGGACGCCAGTACAAGGGACAGGGAGATGCAAATGTTGAAGAAGGGTGGCTTGGCCATCTTCGCGCTGCTTTGGGCGTGTATTGCCAGCGCGCAGGGGACTGTTACGGAAACGGATACCCGTTGGTATGTGGCGCCGTCGGTGGGTCTGGTGTACGCCGATTCGGATGTGGGCCCCATGGGCTCCATCTCCATTGGTCGTTCGCTCAACGAATACTTCGGTATCGAACTTGAAGGTGGTTACAGCAAGCTCGATGTCGGCGACCTGCCTTCCGACCTCGATTACGAGCGTTTGGTTGCGGGTTTCAACGTGCTGGGCTACCTGCTGCCGCAGGATTACTCGGTTCGGCCGTACGCGATCGCCGGCCTGAACGTCCACGCCATCGACTTCCTCGATGAAAGCCTGGTCGGCGCCGGTGTCAATGTCGGCGGCGGCATGCTGTTCAACCTGTCCAATCATTGGGATCTGAAGCTCCAGGGTCGCTACAACCTGGATTTCATCAACAGCAAGGGCGCTGTCCCGGACGATACCTTCTATCTCTGGGATGTCGGCGTTGGCTTCCGCTACAAGTTCGGCGCGTTCCCGGCCGACAGCGATGGCGACGGCGTGCCCAACGGCCTCGACAAGTGCCCGGATACGCCCCGCGGCGTGACCGTGTACTCGGATGGCTGCCCGGTCGATCTCGACGGCGACGGCGTTCCGGATTATCTGGACAAGTGCCCGAACACGCCCAAGGGTACTGCGGTCGGTGCGGATGGCTGCCCGCTGGATAGCGATGGCGACGGCGTCCCCGACAACATGGACCGCTGCCCCGGCACTCCGGCTGGCGCGATCGTCGATGCCAACGGTTGCCCGGCGGATTCCGACGGCGACGGCATTCCCGACTTCCTCGACAAGTGCCCGGGCACTCCGACCGGCGTCAAGGTCGATGCCAGCGGTTGCCCGCTGGATAGCGACGGCGACGGCATCCCGGACTACCTCGACCAGTGTCCGAAGACGGCGCCGGGCCAGGCGGTGAACGCGGTCGGTTGCCCGATCGCGGACAGCGACGGCGACGGCATCCCGGACAATCTGGACAAGTGCCCGAACACGCCGGTGGGCCAGAAGGTCGGCCCGGATGGCTGCCCGCTGGACAGCGACGGCGACGGCATACCGGATGACCAGGATCAGTGCCCGAACACGCCTCCCGGCCTGAAGGTGCTGCCGGATGGTTGCGCGCCGGTCGGCGATTGCCGCAAGCCGCGTCCGGGTGAAGCGGTCGATGCTCGCGGTTGCGCACTGGATCGTCGGTTCGTGCTCCGCGGCGTCAAGTTCGAGTTCGACTCCGATCGCCTGCTGCCGGAATCCAAGGTCATCCTGAAGGAGGTTGCCGAGACGCTGTCGGCCTACCCGAACATCAAGGTGGACGTGGAAGGTCATACCGACTGGATCGGTACCGAGGCTTATAACCTGGGTCTGTCCGAGCGGCGCGCGATCGCGGTCCAGGCCTTCCTCGAAGCCAATGGCGTGCAGACCAAGCGTCTGAAGCCGGTCGGTTACGGCGAATCCAGCCCAATCGACACCAACGACACCGAAGAAGGACGCGAGAACAATCGTCGCGTCGAGTTCAAGGTGACCGAAGGCTGATCAGCTTCGGCTGATTGAAAAAGCCCGGCGGAGCAATCCGCCGGGCTTTTTTTTGCTCTTCGTAACGGCGAAGCTCGCCGCGATTCGTCGCGTCGCGTTGCGCTCGGTAACGCCGGTTTTTAGCCGCGTTTGCGTTTGGCGGTAGCGGCTTTGGACGGCGCGGCCGGCTTGTCCTTGGTATGCGTGCTGCGGCGTCGTGTCGGGCTGCGACTGGCGCGGCCGGTTTTCTGGCTCTGACCTTTCGCGGCGATGCTCTGCTTCAACAGCGCCATGAAGTCGGGCTGCGTCGCCTCGCCCTTGCCGGTCGCCGGCTCCTCTTCCTCCTCGTCCTCGGCAACCGCGTCGCCGGACTGGTCCTTGACCATCTTCTCGACGATGGCGCGTAGCTTGTCGCGGAAGTCGTCCTTGTAATCCTCGGGATTCCATTCCACGGACATCGACTCGATCAACTGCGCCGCCATGTCGATTTCACGATTGTTGATACGGTAGTCCGCGGCCTTGCCTTCGGGCAGCGTGAACTCGTCGTGGGCGACGATTTCCTGGGGAAAGCGCAGCAGGTTGAGCATCAGCGCGGCACCGTCCGGCAGCAGCATCGCCAGATACTGGCGTGTCCGTATCACCACTTTGGCGATGCCGACCTTGCCGGTTTTCTTCAGGGTTTCCCGCAGCAGCACGTAGGGCTTCTCGGCCTTCTTCATCGGCATCAGGATGTAGGGCTTCTCGTAGTACGAGGCCTGCACTGACTCGCGCTCGACGAAGGATTCAATGTCGATGGTCTGGGTTGCCTCCGGTGCGGCCTTGCGCAGCTGTTTTTCGTCGATGACCGCGTAACTGCCCTTGCTGTACTCGAAAGCCTTGACGATGTCCTTCCACGCGACTTCCTTTCCGGTCTCGGCGCTGACGCGCTCGTAGCGGATCGGGCTCTTGTCGCGAGAGTCCAGCAGGCGGAAATGGAGGTCGACCGAGCGCTCGCCGGAATAAAGCTGCACCGGCACGTTGAGCAGGCCAAAGGAAATGGTGCCGGTCCAGATTGGGCGCGCCATGGGAATCTCCGCTTTTTTGAGAAGCGCATGGCAGCACTACCGCACTTGATCGGCGATGAACGCGGGCCGAGCCCGCGGCGCGTCAGTCCAGATACAGCGAGCTGACGGATTCCTCGGCGCTGACGCGGCGGATGGTTTCGGCGAGCAGGCCGCCGATCGACAGCTGGCGGATCTTCGGGCAGGCCACTGCTTCCGGCGTCAGCGGGATGGTGTCGGTAACCACCAGCTTGTCCAGCCGCGAATTGTTGATGTTGGCGATCGCCGCGCCGGACAGCACCGGGTGTGTGACGTAGGCCACGACGGCTATCGCGCCGGCGTCTTTCAGCGCACCTGCAGCTTGGCCCAGCGTGCCGGCGGTGTCGACGAGGTCGTCGACCAGCACGCAGGTCTTGCCGCGAACGTCGCCGATGATGTTCATGACCTTGGCCTCGTTCGGGCGCGGACGGCGCTTGTCGATGATCGCCAGGTCCGCGTCGTCGAGGCGCTTGGCGACCGCCCGCGCGCGCACCACGCCGCCGACGTCCGGCGAAACCACGATCAGGTTGTCGTACTTCTGCCGCCAGATGTCGCCGAGCAGCACCGGAGAGGCGTAGACGTTGTCGACTGGAATATCGAAGAAGCCCTGAATCTGGTCGGCGTGCAAGTCGACCGTCAGCACACGGTTGGCGCCGCATTCGCCGATCATATCGGCGCAGACCTTGGCGCTGATCGGCACGCGCGCGCTGCGCGGGCGCCGATCCTGGCGCGCGTAGCCGAAGTACGGCACCACTGCCGTGATTCGCTGCGCAGACGCGCGTTTCAGCGCGTCCAGCATCATCAGCAGTTCCATGAAGTTGTCATTGGTCGGGGCGCAGGTCGGCTGGATCACGAATACGTCCTTGCCGCGGACGTTCTCGAGGATTTCGACCTGCACTTCACCGTCCGAAAAGCGGCTCACCGCGGCCTTGCCTAGCGGGATACGCATGTAGTTGGCAATTTCGCGGGCGAGCTGCGGGTTTGCATTGCCCGTGAAGAGCATCAACTGACCATCTGACATGGTGCTATCTCGTGGCTACGGCGCTGCGGAAAAGACCGCTGAAAACTGCTGACAGCTGCAAAGGAAACTGGCTGGGGCGGATGGATTCGAACCGTTGAAATGGTCGGGATCAAAACCCGCTTTTGCTGCACTTCAAAATAAAACTGGCTGGGGCGGATGGATTCGAACCACCGAATGACGGGATCAAAACCCGCTGCCTTACCACTTGGCGACGCCCCAAAAAAGAGAATGCTGGTCCGAACTCAGGCTCAGAGGCCGCGCATTATATCCGCGAGCGGCGAGCGATTCAGCCCGCGCGCGATAAATGCCTGCCACTGCGCCGGCACCTCGTGACGAACGGTTTCGGCCTGACGCAACGTCTCGAACGACAGGAAGCAGGAGGCGCCGGTGCCTGACATGCGGGCGATGCCGTGCCCGCCCAGCCAGTCCAGCACTTCGCCGACCTCGGGATGCAGCGCGCGGGTGACCGGCTCACAGTCGTTGCCGACTTCGCCGCTGCGGAAGTGCTGCAGATCGACCAGCGGGGTGTCGCGGCGCAACGCTGGCGACGCGAAGACTTCGGCGGTTGATACCGAGACTTTAGGCGTCACCACCAGATACCAGGGCTCGGGCAGTTCTATCGGCCACAGGCGCTCGCCTACGCCCTCGGCCCAGGCCGCATGCGCGCGCACGAACACCGGTACGTCCGCGCCCAGGCGCAGGCCGAGTTCGGCGATCTCGTCGAAGGGCAGGCCCAGGTTCCAGATCCGGTTCAGCGCCACCAGCGTGGTTGCCGCGTTGCTGGAGCCGCCGCCGAGCCCGCCGCCGATGGGGATGCGCTTGACCACGCGGATGTCGGCGCCGAGCCCGGCGCCGCTGACCTCGCTGAGCAGCCGCGCCGCCCGCACGACCAGATCGAGTTCCGGCGGAATTTCCTCGGGGCCTTCAGTGCGGCAACAGACGCCGTCGCCGCGCGGGACGAAGTACAGCTGGTCGCAGTAGTCCAGAAACTGGAACACGGTCTGCAGCTCGTGATAACCGTTGCTGCGGCGCCC
>Ga0190273_10000872_pt1 | contig 10933 bp, 10 predicted proteins | sample Popmic504IS_FD_134513 | JGI IMG/M metagenome (GOLD analysis project Ga0190273, IMG submission 134513) | Populus adjacent soil microbial communities from riparian zone of Shoshone River, Wyoming, USA - 504 IS | ecosystem: Environmental > Terrestrial > Soil > Riparian zone > Trees stand | place...
GGATCGAATCATGAACCTGTCAGTTGGGCGGGATGTCTCGTTGTCTCACGCCACGATCCATGTCATCGAGGTGTACGAATGCCAGACGCTAGCAAATCAGCAGATAAATCGCAACACATCCGTCTAGCGTGTACCGGACGCTGCAGTCTGTCATTCATTTGTGACATAGTCGGAGCACTGTCAGATCTAGCCATGCGACCGAGAACATACCATCTGCAAATGGATGAGAACGGAAACCAAATTTCCTAACGGACTTGTAAGTCCACTTAAGCCTATTCGACAGCATAATAATGAAACGGATCTTAACTTCCAGTGGCTGGTAGCCAGGTCCGTCTGAACTGGAATTCGACCAAAGAAAGAGTTTCTTCAAGCTAACTGTCTTTACCGAGACAATTGTGGTCACAGCACATACCGCAGAGAGCGATGATCACACTTTCTGACATGTCATATTCCGAGTGCGAGGCGCTATAGTTGTCAATTGCGGATCAGCTTGTAATTGTCAGCATGTGCCGTTGAACAGTCCTCGCAGAAACAGCATCAACGGTTCTCTGGCGACTCGGCGTCCGCAGTGTAGCGATTCAGGATAATCTCCTCGTTTGACCACCATGACATCTCCAGATCGGGACCAGATGGTGCCCTTCAGATATGTGTCGCCTGACGTTGCACATCCGGACCAGTCACTACTTGACCCTGGTCACTCCTATGGAGACGCTTATCCGAAGATCGGCTGCCAACTCGGTTCCATCTGATGCATGCCAGGGTCGAGCTTTCAATGCATTCGTAAGCGATCAGCTTGCAGGGATCATGCTCGATCGTCACGAGCATACTAACTGTGCTTGTCGATGCAAGCTCCATCTGGATGGCTTTGCTGCTGGTAATCATAAGCGAATCAACATCGTCTTTTCTAATCCCCAATGCTGTCGCTACTGTGCCAACCAGCAAAGTCTACAGAGTACGAGTCCACGAGGCTCGCAAGGTACGACGAAGGTCCTTGGCAGACTCCATCGAGTGGCACGAAGTATTCTGGAAAGACCATTTTCGGCTCTATCTCGGACAAGCCAAAAGCCACAAGTTCTTGGCAGTTTGTTATTGCGCCGGCTGTTCTCGATGTATGTCCAACAGCGCGGCAACTGCCAGCGAGTCTCGATGCATAAAGGGGATCTCCCATTCAGGCTGGATCGGGTTTAAGCTGTCCCAAGCAACTACTGGGCGAGCAAATGCGGAAACTACCATATGCCACCTGACGACGTGGCCTACCGCCTACCTATGTTATATAGCAAGCAACAAGTGTGTTCGTTGTTTGCTACAGCAGGGATGACTCTTTGTCCTCGCATGGAGTTTCTGTCAATTTGTACTCTCGGGGGCATCTTGCTGTGCCGAGATCCATAACATTGCGCCAGTAGTACGTAAATATCGCATTCTGCATTCATCGTACACCCACGGAACACGTCGCACCAAACGGCAAAGATGGACCTGCCACGGACCTGTCGAGAACAAATGACAACAGATTTGACGGTCAATTGACCTCATGAATATCAACTCGTCTCACCGCCTGCGACATCGGTTTTTCAATATTTCGCATCACATCTCCAGTTGCTGATTGCAAAGATAATGGGACTGTAGCATATGCCCATACGACAACAGCAGTCCGCCTTAAGATAGTCGAAGCAGTCGTCAGAATAGTTGCACCACCCAACATGACAGACCCAATGGATTGTCAACATCATCATCATCATCAGCGCGCAAATGTTGGAAAACCGGGGAACAATGGATGCTGAGGCGTCATGATGCATATTCAACTCTATGCCTTTGTGGTGCGCCAGAGAATGGATGAGGCACATTTGACAGTCCAGTCTTTGGGAATGACACAATCCATAGGCGGTTTCACTGGTCGACCGAAGAAGTGTACGGACGAATCTCGTTGGGACTCCCAACAACCGCTGCGTGATCGTGTTGTCCAAAGCTCTTCTTAACGTTTGTCTAGAGAGGCAGTTGGTTCTACGCCCGGAGCATAATACAAAGATCATGGATAGGCAGCAGAAACTGCTGCAAGGAAATTGCAGGAGAGTTGTACAATAAGAACTGGTCTGCATCATAACCTGGTCGCATGGTTAGCCCTGACTCGAATTTCTCTTCCCCCTACAATAATGCTACCAATATTGAAGGTAGGAGTGGCCGTGTACCAAGGAAACAGCCAGAGCACGACCGCCGATCGTGATAGTTCCAGGAACCAAGACTGTGACAGACAGCATACGTAACTACTTCCGAGCACTATCTATCTTCTACAAAGCACGGAAGGATGACTGCAGAATCAGGAAGAACATATTAAAGAGATGTCCAGAGAAAGAGAGCTATAAGGGACCAAGCAATACTAAGGTAGTGAGCTGAAAACCATGGATCACAACCCGAAGACCTGGTCTATTTGGTTAAAGAGAATGACGAGCACGAACGTAACATGCTCCCAGGATGGTATTATCGAGGTCCGTATTTGGAGCTACCTGCTCACAAGGATCATCACAGGGCTTATCACAGGATTCGCCTACTGAGGGACAAGACAAGAATATGCATCCGCTACGCAAAAAGCACGATAACAGTATTTCATGCCCAAGAGAAGAAAGCTTGATTCTAGTCTCTATCGCTTCGACGGGACCTGCACCCACCACCATCACGCGAAACACATCCTCGAGACTTAAGCCTTCCCCTGCCCCTCTTGCGCCTTCCCCTTCGCCACATCACCCACCTGCTCCGCCTTTCCAGTTACATTCGGCCCAGCACCGCTCTCCTGCGCGCCCTTCTTGGCCTGGTCAGCGCCCTCCTCGGCTTTTCCCATTGCCTTCTGCCCTGTCTCACTCTTTTGCGCCTCCCCCTGCGCCTTGTTCGTCACTTGATCCGCCTTCTCCTGCGCCTGGCCTGCCTTGTCGGCTGTTTTGTTCGCGAGCTGCTCGCCTTTCTCCTCGAGCTTGCTCTTGGTTGGCTCGGGAGGGTTGGGATCGGCTGATGTCCCCTTGACAGTGTGGGCGTTGTCGGAGTCCTGGGTTGTCATTGCGCCGTCAGCGGTTTTGGCTGGCTTGTCGTAGGCATCGCCAGTTACGACTGAGGTTGCCTTGTCTTTGAGGGATTGCATGGTGGGCTGTGGGTGTGGGATTAGATTGGATTGGATTGTGTAGGGTTGAGTGTGAGGTACTGTGGTTGGGCTGAGTGATTGTGCTTTGAAGTGGGGAGGGGGTGATATGTAAAGCTGACTTTGGAAAAGGTAAGACAACTCGAGCGCGATATGCACTGTGAAAGGCTAGGGTCATGCAACGTCAGTGATACAAACAGTCGATCAATTTGTGGCGTAAGGATCGCGACGTCACAGTTCATTGCTGGGCTGTTCGAGCCAGGCCCTGCATTTGGCAAAAGGACGTATATCCCACGAATGAAAACTGGATCGCAACTGTACAGCTGCATCCGTGTTCCCAGAGCAGTCTCGACCACCTACAGTACTTTGCGTGTGTGATGGTGATGATGATGTCGTGTTCGTGCAATGCGGGATGGTTTTGCTGCCCACGCTACGCCATCGTCCAAGATCGTGGGCCGCATCTAGCAACCACACCTGTGTTGGTACTGACGTAGGCTGTCACTGAATGTGACACCCAGATAAGTCTGGCATTGTTCACCCGCTCACGTTTCACTCACGGGGTTGCTCTTTGGAGGGGCTGCTCGGACACGTGAGTCAAACGTGGCAGAGCGGACAGATACTCGAATATCTCCTCCCCATCCTAGGTAGGGTTCAAGAAATGATAGCCGATACTGACGATTGATTCTTGGCATCGTAGGGTTGATGCGCGACCCACTTTCAGCAATCGCGTACCTGGTAATGCCAATTGTCCTCGTGGACTAATGACAGGACTGCCCATATAGGTACCTGCTAAGAGGCATTCAGCTTGTGTCTATTATCGACCTTAAATCATTCAGTTAACATGGCCTGCTACTTTCAGTCGCGCTACTTACCCCGCTCTGTCTGTTCAAACGTCCAGAGGCTTTTCACGCAGGCCGTTAATCACAGCCATTTCCTTCTGAACTTGCTGCACCTCAATTTGTGCGCCTGCCCCTCACCGTGGTGACAGTCCTGATCGGAGCCCTCAAGCATGCAAGATGCAAATTACGGTTGAACGTATGCGTTGCGCGCTCCATGGATGTTGAGCTGCAATATGTCTTGACTGTAATAGAGTGTGGCGGACAGACAACGTCCCAGACTCTACAGGCATGTGGGTTCATCATGTGCTTCACAAACACGAAGATACTTGACATCAATTTCACGAGCTTCCGGTTTCTTTCTACTGTTATAAGCTTATTCTACAATTACAGTATTCTGACCACTCTCTTCATTATACTCGATGTCTTGGCCCAGCTCCGACGCAGGTTTGTATCTGCTTTGTATTTGGCGAATTTGGCTTAGACCTCGCCTTTGTCTTTGTCAACCAGACCTGCGGAAAACGGTAGTCGCATATAAAAGCTAGGTTCGACGCCCTCCAAGGAATCGTAGGTAACATACCAGCCGGGTTACTGGACCTCCCGGTAGGCACATCGCAGACTACTCTTTACGCCTACTCTACCTGGTGGTAGAGTACACTAAATCCCGAATCTCGTGCATGGATTGGAGGGTCAAAAACTGACGGATGCGAAGAGCTTCCACATGAGCAACATTACGTACATACATTTCAGCCGAGGATGTCAATACTCGGTGGACGGCTGAGCGTAGTCCGTCACAGTTAGGTGGCTTGAATCTAGGCCCTTCTTCGAGAAGGAGCCTCCAACTACCTGGCATCGGCTCCTTCTGATATCAAGCATCCTTAAGTCAGCTTGTGCTGCATAGCTCGCTCAGTGGTCGGAAATCGATCCGCAGATAGCTCAATTGAGGAGGGTCGAGCTCTTCTCGGAGCGGAAGAAACATAGATTCATGGATTGAGGCACTTTAGGACGTGCTATGCCAGGCATGTAGTCAATCTGGTTTGACAGGTAAATGCAAGGGATACAAACCCCACTAGCCGCTCCGATGGCTGGCATGGCTGCTTCTGGAGCTTCGTCTGGTCTTTGAATGCTCAGCTGCTCAATTGCGATGCTTAGCGCAGATGAGCTGACACTCATGTGTACGAGATGTGTATATGTAGCTGTGATGTCTTTCCGGGATTTGTTTGAGCCAATGAATCTCCCGAACTTAGGCAAAGCTGCCGGAATACGAGATGCGTGCCAAGACTTGATTCGGCAGCCTAAGCGAGCCCCATCTGAAAGACTTGCCTAAAATCAGAAAGAGCAAGCAAGGTCACGATGATTTACCTATGACAAGCGACCAAAAGAGCATCTGCCAAGATCGAGCTGATGGACTTAGCGAATTCACTCAGTCACGAAATGAAGGTTAACAAGAATTGAGAGTCTGAAAGGGTGGATTTGATACGAGCATGCAGGTATGACTTGTACATCCTAACCATGATCGATTCTTACCCTCTTGGAAAGTGGCATCAGGAAACTCCGTTGTAAGCAAGCGAGCGCATCATTCGGACTGCGGCTCTCCTAAAGTCTTTGGCAAGACAGTGCATGCATGAAGGTAGTCTTTATCACCTTTACAACAACAACTCTTTGTCACCACTACCGTCTGATACGCTCGAACGGTGCCCTGCCTAGGCTTTACCACTTCAGCTACAAACATGAAGTATTCTGCGTCCTCGCTGGCCGTCTCTTTGGGTCTGGCTTGTGCTTCCACCAATCTCAAAGAACGAGCTAGCACGGTCCAAGGCTTTGATATTTCGCACTACCAAGCCAGTGTCGATTTCCAGGCAGCTTACAACAGCGGCGCCCGCTTCGTTATCGTCAAGGTCATACTCACCTGACTTCATTCCGCCCTACCATGTCGATGCAATGTATACACAAGCTGACATGCTTCGTCCAGGCCACAGAAGGTACCACGGTCATCGATTCCAAATACCACAACCACACTACCTCTGCTAGCTCCGTCGGGCTCGTCCCATGGCGCCTACCATTTCGCACGTCCCGCATCCAGTTCTGGTACTGTTCAAGCCAACTTCTTTCTCGCTAACGGTGGAGAATGGGTTGCTGACGGCATGACCCTACCCGGAATGGTGGACCTTGAGGACAACACTTCAGGCGCTCAATGTTACGGCCTCTCTCAGTCAGATATGGTTGCCTGGATTGTAGACTTTGTCGATACCTACTCCGGTACAACTGGAAGGTTCCCAATGATATACACCACGAATAACTGGTGGAGTGCTTGCACTGGAAACTACAATGGCTTCGCTAGTTCCTGTCCCTTGGTGCTAGCGAGATATGCAGCGTCCCCCGGTGCCGTTCCAGGAGACTGGACCTCGTATACTATCTGGCAGAACTCCGACAGGTAAACTTATGGTGGCGATTCCGATATTTTTAATGGCGACGAGACTGCTCTTCTTGACTTGGCCTCTGGGACGAGCCTCGGAAGGTCTGCCCAATTGCCAGCGTCAGGACTAACGGCACAAGAAGCTCTGGTCGACAATACCTCACATGCAGCTTGCTCTTGATTACTGGAGAACCTATATTGACCTTCTGCTCAGTTGTGTTACAGACCATCATGTTAAATACCAAATTTCACACATGGGACAAGTTGTAAACCTTCGAGCTCCTCGCACCTTCATTCGACCATACGCGCCAGAATAATATGGCTGTGCTCACCTAATGTGCTCAGACCATGCACGCATTGGTCATCTCTACGTGGTTCTCGCCGGGAGAAGGCACCACATATCCCCTATCATATTGCAGAGTCATCGAACTGTCAGCCAGTCCTCATCGGTACAAGCTGGCGCAGCACAAGTCCGACAGGCGGTCACGAGCACTCAGGGAACAAGTGTTTTGGAGATATCAGTGTCACAAGCAGGGCCCAGGCACCGCAGATCACTCCGCCATCGATGCAAGCAGCGGTTGAATCTTTTGGGAGCAACATGTACAATGGTGCTATTGCCAGAGTAGTAGAGCAATACATCACCGCAGCACAAGCAGCATCTGGATGAAGTTTCAAGCACCCGAGACCACCGTCCGGAGGTACAGGTGGCCAATTGTGATTAGTAAAATTTAGCATGATCTATGCTGTCCAGCTTCAACATATCATACATAGGCCGGCTTGCGAACGCATCCGGACCATAGAGCTGATCAGGCAGATAACCTGACCTGCTCATTTCTTCTTCTTAGTCTTCTTTCTCTTCTTCTTGGCTTTCCCACTACCATCAGCCTTGCTCGCATCATTCTCACCCGTCGCATCACTATCATACAGCCCCTCCTCCTCCTTCTGCTGTAGAATGCCCGTCTCGACCAAGGCGTTCCTGATATCCTCCTCGGTTTTACCGCCAACAAGTTCATAGCCACTTGTAACGCCCAACTCGTTTAGCATCGTCAATGTCGAGTCCGACTTCCGTCTGATGAGGTTAGCGTCAAGCAAAGTGGCGACAATATCGTCTTGATGAGTCTTCCCATTGATCTCGAAGTTGCCGTGCTTGTTCTTGACAATCATGTCTTTGGCCATCATGCTACGGATGATATCCCCTTCTGTGGCTTGGTCTGTATAGATCCAACCAGCTTCGACCACCTTACCCATCAATAGTGCACCTACTGTGCCGAGAGCCTTGCTATTGCCGATTGACTGCCTGATCTCGTCATCTGTAGGGTCTTTTCGTGGCACTGACAGTGACTGCTTCTTAGACTTTAACACCGAAGACGCGCTGCTATTACTGTTTGGAGCTGGGCCCATACTTATGCTGGCCCCTTCAAGCTCTTCCTGCGTAAGGTGTCCAGCTTTGACCATTCGCTGTAGTTGGTCTTGCCCAGCCAATTGAGCACGGAGCGACTGGATGTCTTCCTGCAGGGCCTCCAGATAGAATTCCTTGGTTGCTATGTCTTCTTCAAGAGACTTGATCTTCTCTGATTGTTGCTTAGTGGTTTTAGTGTGGTCCGCAGCCACCTTCTCCTCATTTGCCTTGCTTGACTTGTAGATACTGTCCAGCATGGCCTTTGTGTCCTGATACTGCTTCTGGATTTCTTTCTTCTGCTCCTCGAGCTTCTGACTCTTGGCTTCGGAACGAGTGGCGGTCTTGTCTGATTGCTCATACTTTTCCTTGAGCGCCCTGTTCTCAGCTACAATACTGTCGAGCTTTGTAATTGCCAATGTTGCTTCTTCAACGGCCCTCTCGGCGCGTTTCGAAGCTTCGGTGGCTTTGTCAACAGCACGCGCCACAATCTCCTCAAAGTAGACCCTTTGACTCTCAAGTTGCGATGTCAGAAGTTGAGTATATTCGAAAGCCAAATTTTCTCGTTTGGCAACATCAAGGTCTTGATCGTCATCTTGCAGAGCTGTGACCTGCCCTTGACTCCTTCGGCCCGGAAGTTCAACCAGTTTCTCGCCATTTGAGGTAGAGCCATTTGCTATTATTCGATGGACGTAGCAATCGTGGTCGTAGTCCCAGACACGCTGGGATTCAATGTCAAGGGCAAATGTGTGGCCTGTCCTCTCGTAGTGGTGGTAAGCGTGCTTACCTGCATATCTCCCGCAGCCAACATAACCGCAGATTAGGCATTGCCAGAGGCTCTGCGTAATGCGGCATTCACCACATTCTAGATCATTGTCGTCTTCAACGTCGAACTCACCTCTAGAGGCATCATATTTCTTCTTCGTGTTCGGCCTCAAAGTGCCGGTGGAGAAATCGTCATGAGAGTACCTGCAGACAGGACAGCCTCCACCGGACCACTTCTCGAGGCAGGAGCAATGGAAGACATGCTGACACAGGACGGTTAAGAGACCAGTAGATTCGTCCATTCGTTCCAGACAGACAGGACACGTCGGCAGTTCGACGAGAGCAGGAGTTGGAGGTGGTTCAGGCTTGTTCAAAGATACTGAAGTTGAACGGCTGTTCAAGACACCACTGCTCACCGATACTTGATCAGAGGCGTCTCTTTCGGAGTGAAGATCTTGATTATGCAGGACTTGGAGAGCTTTGATGAAGACGACATGGCATGTTTCTGGTTCCATGCTATTAAAAACCCTGCCATTCCAGTCATGCTGCCACTGCCTCGCAAATCTGCCATCCTTGAACTTCATGAGAACCATGTATCTATTCAGCCTGCTCGTCCGTATCATCCGAATGTGACTGACTGCGTTTCGCGTATCTCTACCGACATATGCTAGAAAGTCCTTTGGGGTCATGTAGGAGGGCACAGCGAGAATAGAGAGGATCGTGCAGTCATCGTCTCTGAGTGGACGTGAGCTTCTGGCCCCTGGAGGGCGGGCTCTGGCTGAAGCACTACCATCCCACAGGTGTGAGGAAGCTATTCGATCGCCATTCTGGTAGAGGCCTGGTGTCTCGTCTGCCTCTCGGTACAGATGGACAATTCCCAGCTCGCCTGCTTCTGACTCTTCTGTAGCGGCAAAGGCGGCCCTGGTCTGTGAACTTGCCAATTTGGTGCCAATGCCAGCCGTGATATCGTCACCATCCGTACCTTCAACGCTGATGCGATCTATTCTTCTGTCATCAACGCTGGAGGGAATGGTCTGGTTAGATGATCTCGCAGAGATAGAGGGCCGCGATGAGTGAGAAGGTTTCATGCTGTCGTACTTGTGGTCTCGGGCACTCCGTTGTCGCTGCGAAACAAATGGGTTCAAGGCTTGAAATACCTGCGACAGATTAATTGGCGACGAGGAGCGATTGTCAAACAATTCGATTCTGATGTGGTAGAAAAATTCGGGCATGCTGCCTGCTCACGGTGTCAACGTGAGGTAGATGTCGTCAAAGCATGTCGCAGTCCAGGTTGTGGAAGCGACCGAAGACTGCTGAATGAAATGCAAAAGACATGAACAGTCACTGTATGCGAATAGTGGCAGACCACGCAAACCAGGATTTGGTATCGAGGCACGCGCCACTTCCCGAACCCTGTGGAAATGGCGACTCATTACCACGGCTTCGCCATCAAGCTGCCAGCCGCTGGTGCTGCGAAGGATTTATACATAATGATTTGCAAAGATATGGCGCAGCAGTGGCAAATACTGCGGACAAGGCACGTCAAATTACAAGGTGGCGAAAAGCAAGCAAGAAGGATCACAAGTCAAAATACAAAGTTGAGAGAGGGATACGATATCATTCAGAAGATGCACACTGCGCAATGCTGCTATGCATATAAACCGTGCCTATGTATGCCCTGTAGGAGGTACCAAAGCCCAACCCCAGCTCTGCCGGGTTTGAACGTCCAAAACGCCACATCATGATCATTGTGTTGTAATCGTCGATCTGCTTACTGGCCTCCTCTCAGTCGGAGAACCAAATGAAGTGTGCTCTCTTTCTGGATATTGTAGTCCGAAAGTGTACGACCATCCTCTAATTGCTTGCCGGCAAAGATCAATCGCTGCTGGTCCGGTGGGATACCCTCCTTGTCTTGAATCTTGGACTTGACATTGTCGATGGTGTCTGATGATTCTACTTCCAGTGTGATTGTCTTGCCTGTCAGAGTCTTGACAAATATCTGCATGCCACCTCGCAATCTCAGGACAAGGTGTAGTGTGGATTCCTTCTGAATATTGTAGTCTGACAGAGTGCGGCCATCTTCGAGTTGCTTGCCTGCGAAAATCAATCGCTGCTGGTCCGGTGGGATACCCTCCTTGTCTTGGATTTTCGACTTGACATTGTCGATTGTGTCTGAGGACTCGACCTCAAGGGTGATTGTTTTGCCGGTCAAAGTCTTGACGAAGATCTGCATACCACCACGAAGGCGGAGGACAAGGTGTAGAGTTGATTCTTTCTGGATGTTGTAGTCGGATAGAGTGCGGCCATCTTCAAGCTGCTTACCAGCAAAGATGAGTCGCTGCTGGTCAGGAGGAATGCCTTCCTTGTCCTGGATCTTGCTCTTGACATTGTCGATGGTA